>WNFF01001523.1_pt1 | contig 18687 bp, 18 predicted proteins | sample 5400441 | NCBI WGS metagenome assembly WNFF01 (sample SAMN13153345, study PRJNA577476) | soil metagenome | isolation source: 120 cm saprolite under Douglas fir tree site 2 hole 3 replicate 1 | place: USA:California | collected 2015-04-18 | reverse complement strand
AGGCCGAAGTAGGCGTTGGATCCGATGCCCGCGAGAATGAATAGCAATGGCGCGGGATGGCTCTGGCGATAGAGGGCGACGCTGAGGTGGCCGCGCCCTTCGAGCGTCGGCAGGTCGTTCCGACCGGCGAGGCCCGGCACGTGGACCACCCGACGCCTTGGCCGAGGTATCTGGCCGCTGGTATCCAGGATGGCGGACGTCGCCGTCGCCAGATACGGGTCCCGATACGGGTAGCCATATTCTTCGGCCTGGGCCGCACTCCATATCAGGCATACGGCGACCCATACAAAGACACATTGCCCTACGTTGCGCCGCATCTGACACCCTCGGTTGAACAGGATGGCTGATCCCCTGCCTTTCCCCCTTCCATGCCCCGGTCTCCCGGGGGCGGTGGGACCGCAGCCTAGCTCAAAACGGAAGTGCCGGTGGACTCATTTCCGGGGGACCGCCCCACGCGATCCGGGTAGCGTCGTGAATCCGGTTGTACCAGCACCAGTTTCGCGATGGCTTCGCCGTCAGGAGCGCTCACGTGTCCCTCGATGCGTCTGATGTGCCCGAAGATCTGCCGAGGGGCCCCGCTTGAGCTGCTGGCCGGGTGGTGTACCGACCGACGAGGTGAGACGATTCGCGCGTGCCAGACATCCAGTCGATCAGTGCGGTCACGGTCACCACATCCAATATGGCCCGTGCCGTTCGGTTCTATAAAGCTCTGGGCTTGCGGCTGGCCTACGGGGGCCGCCACCGCGACCGCCGAGCTCCACGTCGAGCACCTGGGCGACAAGGCGGTACCGCACCACATCACGATCAAGGATCCGCCTCACGCCGGCGAGCAGCTTCAGCTGCCGTAGTCCTTGCCACCACGTTCCGTTGACCGGACATCGCCCGCGCCCTATCATCCCTACCGGACGTCGACCAACGGAGGCTGTCTCGATTTTCGGGGCCTTGAGCATCTGAAGGGGCAGGCGGGTGAATGAGAGAAGCGAATGAGACGGCGAGTACAAGACCTATCGGTGTGAGGTGAAGTACACGGACATCGTCGCATCACTATTGCACGGTGCGTAGTCCCATCATGCTAGCAGGAAGGAGCGCGCTATGACTACGAGTCGCACGTCGTATGTGTATGCGGGTCTGGCGGGTGAGACCGCGCCAGGCCGCCCCGTCAAATCCGGTCTCTACCGCATGGCCGCGGGCGATCATCGGTGGGAGCTTGTGACTCGTGGCCTACCCGAGGCGCCCACAATCCGGGCGATTGCCACGCACCCTGAGCACGCCGAGACCGTGTATGTTGGGACGCAGCTCGGTCCCTACCGCAGCTCGGATCACGGCGAGCAATGGGAGAGGCTCAACATTTCGGATCACGGCTTGCCCGTGTGGTCCCTGTTGTTCGATCCTCGCGACGCCAAGGTGCTGTACGCGGGCTACGAGAACTGTGAGATCTACCGGAGTGAAGACGGGGGCGAGCATTGGCAGCAGCTCCCGGTGACCGTCCGCTTCCCAGAAGTCACCGTGGGCCCCGGGGCCAACCCGGCCAAACGTGTCCTAGAACTGGCCGCCAATCCCGCCAATCCCAATGAGATCTACGGCGCCATCGAAGTCGGCGGTATCATCCGCAGCCTCGACGGTGGCGAGCACTGGGAGAACATGAGCCATGGGCAGTACCTGAACGATGACACGGTGGATATGCATGGCGTGCTTGTCGGGCGCTGGCGTCCGGGCATGGTCTTCGCCATCGGCCGCGCTGGCTTGTTCAGCAGCACGGACCAGGGCGAGCACTGGGCCAGCGCCCGGCTCGAGCCCCTGAATCCCAGGGGACAAACCTACTGCCGCGACATCCGCGAGGTTCCAGGGGATCCGAAGACCATCTGGATCGCCGCAGGTGCGAGCTTCCAAAGCGACGTCGGTGTCCTGTTCCGCAGCACCGACGGCGGCTTGAACTGGGCTCGGGTGGACATGGGCGTCAAGCCAAAGAGCACTATGTTCACCATTGCCTTTGACGAGCGGCGTCCCCAGCGTATGTACTGTGCGACCACCGGCGGTGAGGTATTCGCCAGTGAGGATGGCGGCCAGAGCTGGGCCGAGCGTCACTTGCCTGAGGGCGCCACGCAGGTTTACGCCATGGGGTATGCCTGATAGGTATTGGCTCGTGCTGAGTCCGCGCCGACGTCGGCTCGGGCTCTACTCGTCACGGTTGCGCGACGCCGATTCGACGCCAAGGAGGCGAGACGGCACTCGATCGGGACCGCCGGGAACGAACATCAGGCGATAGCGTTGTGAGCCAAAACTGAACCAACTACTAGGGCCCTACGAGCGGATTAAGGTTGGCACAACCTTCCCTCAATACGCCAAAGATCTGGCTGATGTGCAGAGTGTGTCGGTCGTCTAATTCTGGGCCCGGTTCCGCGAATTCGGGAACAAGGTCCGAGGCTCCCCCGTAGATTAGTCCACGCAGCTATCGCTCGGCGGGCCACGCGATCCATACCAGGCGATGCATTGTCCAGCCTTTCGGATGACATTCCCGCTCACGATGGTGGTCTTGCCCTGGTAGGTGAGCCCGCTCATCATGTCTCCCTGCGGCTTCTCGTGTCCTCCTCCACTCGCTCCAACCCAGCGCTCACCGGACCACCCCAGCGCCAATTTCGGGACATGCGCGCACGGTCACCCAGTCCGTTCGCGCCTTGTCCCACTCCTGCAAGACCAGTCCGTGGGAGGCGAAGAGCTGGCGAATCCGCGCGGCGTCCCAGCCCACCACCTCCTCGAGGATAGGCACCAAGACGCTCAGGGCGTTGTCACTGACGACGGTCCGCTGCGCGATTCGGGTGATGTGCTTGGCCTCGGACACCGCAATCGTCACGCCATCGCCGCTGTTGACGTGCAGCATGACGTGGAGATCGGAGCTGCCATCCCCGACATAGATCGTCCGGTCCGGGCTCACCTGGAGTTCGGTCGCCAGCTTCTCCAGGATCGCGACTTTCCCATAGCCCGCTGGGACCCGTGTGATGGCGCAGATCTCGCCGGTTGCCGCATCATAGTCACACTCCGCGCCGAAGATATGGTCCGCGGGCACGATACCCTCGAGCGCGGACTGGACGACGGCTCTGGGTGCCGCCGAGATGACATAGAACGAGAATTCATACCCCTCGACGCCGGCGTTGAGGCACTCGACGAAGCGCTTGATGTCCTGCTTCAACCGCACCTGCGTTCCCGCCTCGATCAGATGCGCGCGGCGTACGCACCGAAACTCAGGATCATGACGAAGGAGATACGCGAGCTCGGCCCCCTGCTGGACCAGGTGGATGTCAGAGAGGCCCCGAACCTTCTCTCGAAAGTTCGAGGCGCCAATGAGGTCGCTCAGGACAATGCCAGAGTCATTGAAGCTCAAGGTCTGGTCGAAGTCGCTGGCGATGAGGTAGTGGCCGGGCACGGCTTTTCTCGTGGGCATATGGATTCCTCCGCCTGTTTAGATGCACGGAGAGCGCCATCCGCCGCCAGCGTCGTGTCCACGAGCTTTTTCTCTACATGTGCGCGACCCAACCTGCTGCTTCGGTCGGCAGGGCGCCTAACGATTCAGCACTGCCTCAAGTGCGTGATCGATCGCAATGCACCTCCTAGCGAACCTGATGGAGCGCTGCAATCATCCGTGAGTGGCCAAGACCGGGCTCGGCCAGATATATTCGGAGCGTCAGAGCGGTTTCAGCGCATGGTCATCATCGTGTAACAGTCATCTGCGCGGGTCCGGCCGGGTCGCCGCGCACGAATCTCGAAATCGCGTCGTTTCTGCCCGGCTCGAGCAGGGCTTTCCGAAGAGATGTTGGTACAGGTGAGTTCGTCAGGGCCAATTACCCGGCGGGGAGGCAGTTGGCAGACAGTTCCGGAAGGCTCCGGTCTGGCACCGCCGAGCCTACGGAGACCTTAAAGCTATTCGCGTAAGTACCCGCCCCATTCCTCACTCCGCCGGAACCCGCGGACACCGTACCAGATCGACCAGCTCATGAGCGCGACGGTGAAGGGCACGCCGGTCGTGAGATTGATCAAGACGTAGACGTCGACACTGGTCCGCATGAGCATCCACAGACGAATGGCGCTCCGTAGAAAGAAATACGTTGCCCAGACGAGGGAGATCCTCGCGAAGACTCGTCGAAAGGTGACGGAGGCCCTGACAGCTGGCGGAAATGGATACGTCTCTGCAGCCAAGACCCCGGCCAGAGGTCGGCCGATCATGACGGATATGAAGAAAGCGAGGCCGTATGCGCCATTGACGATCAAGGGCGGAGCAAAGTATCCGATGACGCTGCCCGATGCGAGGGCGCTCAACGCCTGGACCAACGCTATGCCAAGCCCAAAGAAGGCAGAGAGCCCAGCCCGAGCCTGCCAGCGCTCCCATCCAAAAGCGCCAACCGCGACCAGGGTGGCCGCGACCGTTCCGGTACCCAGGCCGATTGTCTTCCACCCAACGTAGAAGACCACCACTGGGCCGAACGCATCCCGCGCGAACCGTGGCCCGGTTCCGAGCATGAGCGCCCACACTGAGACAGGGCGCCGCCCGGAACTTTGGGTTGTTGCCGGCCCTTCACCCGTAGTCATTTCAGCCTGGGAGCGTCCGGCGCCTTGCGGTTCCTGTTCGCATGCGGAAGCTGTCAACCGGCCCGGAGGCCGGCCTGCTTCATAAGCGGCACGACACGGGCGCCGAAGAACTCAAGGTCCGAGAGGTAGTCGTAGAAGTTGACCTGCACCCCGTCGCAGCCGGCCTTGTGGAGCCGGACGAAGGCGTCCACGACCTGCTCGGGCGATCCGACCACATGCACGTTGCCGCCGATCACCCAATCACTGCGCGTTGCTGCCTTCCAGGACTGCTGGTCGCCGCCCATGAAGGTGGCGTAGAAGTTGTCGGCAGCCACAGGGTCCTGGTGCTCCATGATCGCGCGATACTGGGCGTGCGCCTCCTTCTCCGTCTCCCGGCAGATCACGTGGGGATTGATGATGGTCTTCACCTCACGCCCATGGCGTCGCGCGAGCGCTTTGATCTTGGCGTTGTGAGGAGGCAGGGCCTCGCAGGCACGGTCAAGATTGGCCCCAGCCGGACTCGTGACGAAGATGAGGTCGGAGTGCTTGGCCGCGTAGTCCAGCCCGGCCCCGGACGACGCCGCGTTCACCATGATGACTGCTCCATTGACCGGTTTCGGCGCCACGAAGGCGTTCTTCATCCGCCACCACCGGCCTTCGACCGTGAGGTTCTCGTCCTCAGTCCACAGACGGCGCATCAAGACCGAAAACTCATCGGCCATCTCGTAGCGGAGGTCGTGGGCGATCGGCACGATGCCAAACATCTCGTACTCGCTCGTCTTATAGCCAGTGACCACGTTGAGCCCCCACCGACCGTGGCTCATGTGGTCGATGGACGCCGCGAATTTCGCGAGATGCAGCGGATGCCAGCCGTAGAGGATATGGACCGTCGAGATCAGGATGATGTTGCGGGTCAGGGGCGCAAGGGCGGCGGTGACCAGGAGGGGATCGATGGCATGCTCGCGGAACCGCATGTCGCCCCCGTACCCGCCCTTGCCGAGCCACTGGGCCAGGCCAAACACGAGGTCAAATCCGAGCTCCTCGGCCCGCACCGTGCACTCCGCGTTGTACTCGAAGCTCCACGAAGTACTGCGCGTCCAGGTCGAGGGGCTCCAGGCGCCCTGCTGGAGCGGGATAAAGAGCCCCAGCATGAGCGGGTGACGAGCGGCGCGCTCAAGGGGCTTGAGCCCGTCCGTCTTCGCGAGGTCGGGCGCGGTGCTCATACGGGCCATGCGGTTCCCCCTGCGCTCCCGGAGCACGGCGGGCGCGGCCATCGGACCCGTCCTGCATTGTCCTGGGGCGGGCTTCAGTAGACGACGGCTCGGTCCTACCCGTCAAGGTCTGAGGCCGGCCGGGACTCGTAAAACTCGCGCCGGCGGGCGACCATCAGGGCGCGGTGGAGAGCTTCGGTTGCACGGGAGCGGTCAAGGGTCGCAGCGGTTTCTTCTGGTGGAGCGCGGCGAGCTTCGGATCAGCGCCCCAGCCCCTGGAGGAGACGCGGGTCCTTCAGGCGCCGGACGGACTGGCCGACCGCGAACTTCTCGCTCGTGACCGGTTCGCTCATCGCGGGGCGGCTCAGATCACGCCGTCGTTCTTGAGCCGGGCGAGGTCGTCCCCGCCGAGCGCCAACCACTCCTTGTAGACCTCCGCGTTGTGCTCGCCGAGGAGCGGGGCCGGCCGGACCTCGGTCGGTGACGTCGAGAGCTGCACCGGGTTGCCCGGCATGGTGAACTCGCCCCAGCCCGGGTGCTGGATCGTCGTCACCATGCCGCGGGCCTTGAGATGCGGGTCGGCCAGGATCTCGTTCGGCGTGAGACACGCGCCGGCGGGCACGCCGGCCGCGCCCAGCTCGGCCATGACCTCGTGCTTCGTGCGCGTCATCGTCCACTGCTCGACCAGCGCGTTGACCTCGTCCTTGTGCATGCTGCGCCACTTGGGATCGGACCACTCGGGGTTCCCGAGTAGGTCCTCGCGGCCGATGGAGCGCAGCAGCGCGTCCCACATGTGGCGGCGCACGGGCTGCGGGTAGATGTAGGCGTAGTCGTCGGGGCCGCCGGGTTTGCACCGGTAGATGCCCGAGGGCGCCGTATTGGGAATCTCGTTGCCGCGGCGGAGCTCAAAGTCGCCGCCCGCGTAGGCCAAGCGCATGGCGATGCGGCAGAGGTTCACCACTGCGTCCTGCATCGAGACCTCGACGCGCTGACCCCGGCCGGTCGTCTGCCGCTGCCACAGCGCGGCCATCACGCCGAACGCCGCGTGCACGCCGGTGCCGGAGTCGCCGATGGTCGGGCCCGGCTTGAGCGGCGGTGAGCCCGGGAAGCCGGTCAGCGCCATGGCGCCACCGGTGGCCTGCGCGATCATGTCGAAGCTTTTATACTGGCTGTACGGACCGTAGGTGCCGAAGCCCTTGACCGAGAGATAGACGAGCCGCGGGTTAAGGGCGGCGAGCGCGTCGTAGCCGAGGCCGTTCTTCTCGAGCGCGCCCGGCGCCTGGTTCTCGGCCAGCACGTCCGCCTGCTTGAGCATGTCCAGCAGCATAGTTTTGCCCTGCGGGTGCTTGAGATTGAGCGTGACGCTCTTCTTGTTGCTGTTCAGCGTGAGGAAGTAGCTGCTGTCGACGCCCGGTTTCTCGGCACGGCCGTACCGGCCCGGATCCCCCTTGCCGGGCTCCTCGACCTTGATGACCTCCGCGCCCAGCCAGGCCAGGAGCTGGGTGCACGAGGTGCCCGCCTCGAACTGGGTCAGGTCCAGCACGCGCACACCATCAAGCGCGAGGGTCATCGCTGCGCGTCGAGGCGGCAACCCACCCGGTGGACGGTCTTGCTCTCGTTCGTGCCCATGAGGGTCTCCTTCCGGCCAGGGTCGATGACGGCTCGGGTGCGGCGCGAGTACGGTAACACGATCGTCACCGCCGCCGCCCCCTGCGGGGCGATCCAGGGCGACCGAGAGGTCGCGCAGCCCGGCGCGCACGGGGTCGCCCGCGTGGTAGGTTCTCCTCACTCGCTTGAGCTCGATGGCGGGTCCGGCGATGCTCCGCCACCGTGCGGCGCTGTGTACCGCGGTGGCGCCGCCGCGGTAAGATGTGGCCGGCGCCTTCTCACCCGATCCCGAAGGAGGAACCCGTGGCCGATTACGTTGCGTACTTCGGTGGGCAGTGGCTCCCGTTCAGCGAGGTCAAGATCGATCCCATGGACCGCGGGTTCCTCGTGGGCGACTGCGTGTTCGACGTCGCTCGCACCTTCAACGGCAAGAGCTTCCGGATGAAGGCCCATGTCGACCGGCTGTACCGTTCGCTCAAGTTCGTGCGCATTGACCCGGGTCTCTCTCCGGAGGAGATGGAGCACATCAGCGAGGAGGTGATCTCGCGCAATGAGCACCTGCGCGCCGATGTCGGCGACTATCAGATCTGGCAGTTCGTCACGCGAGGGCGGGGGCGATGGGCCCACAAGGCGGGGCCAGCCGTCGTCGGGGTGTGCACGCGCCAGATCGGCTTTTCGCGCTTCGCGCACCTTTATTCGGCGGGCGCCCACGGCGTGATCGTGCGCACCCATAGCTTCTCCTCGGATGCCCTTGATCCCAAGGTCAAGCACTTCAGCCGGATGAACTTCAATTTGGCCGAGCTCGAGGCCGGCGACGTGGACCCGGAGGGCTGGCCGATCCTGACCGACGGGCGCGGCAACATCACCGAGGGCGTCGGCTACAACGTGTTCATCGTCACCGGCGGGGTGATCCGCACGGCCGGCGACCGCGGTATCCTCCAGGGGGTCTCGCGGGCAATGGTGTTCGACCTGGCGCGCGAGCTCGGCATCCCCATCGTCGAGGAGGATCTCCAGCCCTACGACGTCTACACGGCCGACGAGGCGTTCTTCACGAGCACGAGTCCGTGCGTCCTGCCCGTGACCCGGGTGGACCGACGCCCGATCGGTGCGGGCACCCCTGGCCCGGTCGCCCGGCGGCTCCTCGCCACATGGAGTGAGATCGTCGGCGTGGACATCGTGGCGCAGGCCGGCCACTTCGAGGGCCGCGGGCTTGCTCCGTCGGCTGGTGTTGCCCATCGCCATCCAGGATTGGTCGCTCACGAGCCTCCAGCAGCGTTCTGCTCAAGACCGGCGGCCGGCTCATTCGACATGCCCGATACTTCACCCTGCAGCTGGCTGAGAGTTACTTGACAGTGCCCCTCTTTTGCCAGATCCTCGCGCGCATCGAGCGGCTGGCCTGGCATCCCACGTGATCGAAGGGGGCGGCTCCGGCGGAGGGCGTGGGCGAAGGCGGAGATTTCCCTGCGGCGGTCGACCAACGTGGCCAAGTCGCTGGCGCCGCCCGATCAACCCGTCCTGACCAGGGAGTGCGCGGCGGGTGCCACGGATTCGAGGGAGCGGAATCGGCCCAATGGAACGTGGGGGCGTCCACTCAGCACGCGAGAGGGTGCGGACGATTGTTCAAATCGCAAATCCTGGCTAATCCCGCTCACCTTCTACGTCGTTGAGCGCCTGGGGGGCCCGATCCGTTTCCCCAAAGCAGCCGAGTGCTCCGCAAGCTTCGGGTTGTGCCTGACACGTCCGCGATACCCTCCGAAGAAAAGAGGAGGATCTCCATTGTCGAACATCACTGACGTCCTGAACGGTCTCTCGTCAGCATCTCTCTGGCAAGAACGCGTCTACAAGGATCTCCACGCACACCCTGAGCTCAGCTTCCACGAGACCAGGACCGCCGCGCTCGCAGCGGCGAAGCTCAAAGAGCTCGGCTACGAGGTCCTCGAGCAGATCGGCCGTACCGGCGTCGTCGGCGTCCTCCGAAACGGCACGGGCCAGACCGTGCTCACGCGCGCCGACATGGACGCGCTTCCCGTCAAGGAGCGCACGGGCCTGCCGTACGCATCGACACTGACGGCGACCGATGATACTGGGGCCAGTGTCCCCGTCATGCATGCCTGCGGTCACGACGCTCACGTGACCTGCCTGCTGGGCGCGGCGGAGTTGCTTGCCAGGGCCAGGCGATCGTGGAGCGGAACCTTCGTCGCAGTGTTCCAGCCCGCGGAAGAGGTGGCGGGTGGCGCGAAGGCGATGGTGAAGGATGGTCTTCGCGATCGGATTCCTAAGCCGGACGTCGCGTTCGCGCAGCACGTGCTGGCCTACCCAGCCGGGACCGTCGGAACCCAGGTCGGCCCGGTGCTGTCCGCGGGGGACAGTATCCGTATCACCCTCCATGGCAAGGGGGCCCACGGCTCGATGCCTCACAATAGCGTGGACCCCGTTGTGCTGGCCGCGCTAGTCGTCCTTCGCCTGCAGACGATCGTCTCGCGCGAGACGAAGCCGGGCGAGTTTGCGGTCCTGACCGTGGGCAGCAGCGTGGCCGGCGCGAAGAGCAACATCATCCCGGACCACGCTGTGCTCCTGGCCAATCTGCGGACCTACGATTTGTCAGTCCGCAAGCGGATGATCGAGAGCATCGAGCGCATGGTCAAAGCCGAGTGCGAAGCGTCCGGCTCACCGAAGCCGCCAGAATTCCACTACTACGATCAGTACCCGCTCACCGATAACGACCCAGACGTCACGAAGCGGACCACGGCCGCGTTCCGAAGCCATTTCCCGGCCGGCACGCTCTTCGACCTCGGCCATCAGACCGCCAGCGAAGACTTCAGCGATATCCCGAACGCCCTGGGCACGCCCTACACCTACTGGGGAGTCGGCGGCATCGACGCAGAACAATACAAGCGCGCGCTCGCGGCCGGGCGAGTGGAGCAGGATATCCCCGTCAATCACTCGGAATTCTTCGCACCGGTCATCGAGCCGACGCTGTCCACGGGCACCCAGACCCTGGTGATCGCCGCGTGGGCGTATCTGGCGAAGTAATGGCGGCGACGGTTGCGGCACCGTCTCGAGGCGCTAATAGCTCCCTGATCGTCGGCATTGTCCCCCGCCGTCGTGACCTTCTGGCTCTTTGCCCAGACCACGCTGAACGTCGCGCCAACGATCCGCGCGGATCTCCAAATCAGCGACAGCCTGAGCAACATCGCGGTCTGCATCACGGCGCTGTTCTCGGGCATCTTTATCGTTGTGGCGGGCTCTGACCGTGCCCAGGGATGATCCCGGCGTTGGGCGCTGAACAAGTCCTTCAAACACTCGTCGGATTCAAGGAGTATGCGACGACGGGCACGCTGCTCGTGCTCGAGCTGGTGGGCACGTTTGTCTTCGCCCTCAGCGGAGCGACGGCCGGGGTCAAACACCGGCTCGATCTCTTCGGTGTGCTGGTCCTCTCGTTCGCGACGGCCACCGCGGGCGGCATCACGCGCGACGTCCTGATCGGTGCTGTTCCTCCGGCGGCACTCAGGGACTGGCGTTACCTCGGAATCTCGATGCTCGCCGGGTTCGCGGTGTTTTTCTGGTCGCCCCGTCCCGAGCGCCAGCGCCGGCTTCGTAATCTCGTGCTCACGTTCGATGCGGCGGGCCTGGCGCTCTTTGCCGTATCCGGCACGCAAAAAGCGCTCGGTTACGGCCTCGACCCGGTGATGGCTGCGCTACTCGGCATGCTGACCGGCATCGGTGGCGGCATGCTGCGTGACGTGCTCGTCTCGGACATTCCCGTCGTGCTGCACTCCGATCTGTATGCTATCGCGGCGCTTGCCGGCGCGATTGTCGTCGTGGTGGGCCACGCCCTGAACGCTCCGGCTATGCCGTCGGCGGTGGCCGGAGCAGCGTGTTGTTTCGGACTCCGCCTGGTCGCGTTATGGCGCCGCTGGCGGCTTCCCACCGCCGGCGAGCACGAGAAAGCGACGGGAGTCGCCGACGATGCGGACGGCCGTCGTGATTAGTGTGCGCGGCGGAGGGGGAAGGCGGGGAATTCCCGGCTCAAGGCCGGCGTCGACAGTGGGAGCGCCTTCTGCTCGGCGTAGTCCACGAACGTCACGCGGCTGATTCTCCTGCCTTCTTCCATCCTCAGTTGACTTCTCCCGGGTGGGGGCGACGCCACGTTTGGCTCTCGGGCCGGCGGTTGCTCAGGCTCCGCACAAGGGCGGTCTCGGAGCCATGGACCAATGCCGGTTTGCACGCCCGCGATGTTGCCAGGGGGCATCTGGTGGACAGCCACTTGAAAAGGGCGTAGCGTAAACGCCTAGACGGGCCGAAAGCCCCAGAAGACGGACCCGGCACGGTGTGCCGGGCGCCAGCGGCTGGGGCTTTTTCTTTTCCGCCCCACGCCGGGCAACGCGACAGGGCCCCGGGCCCCGAAACCTGGTCAGGATCTGACCGAGGCGCGCGCTGTGCAGCCGGGTGGACGGCGCGCCTACACGTGGGAAACGGAGAAACGAAAATGTCCAACGAAACGATCTACCGCAGCAACGGACACCCACCGGGTCCGAGGGTCATGGCCGTGCCAGGGCCCCTGCGCCCGGAGGCGGCGGACGACGCCACGGACGGCTCCTCGGATCAGCGTCCGCACGAGCCGGAGACGAACGGCGCCAAGCCGATCAGCCAGAAGAAACTCGAGGCCAACCGTCGCAATGCGCAACAGTCCACGGGCCCGCGCACCGAGGAGGGCAAGGGGACCAGTTCGATGAACGCCGTCAAGCATGGCCTCCTAGCCCAAGGCGTGATCACCCGCGGCGACTACCGGGAGGATCCGATCGAGTACCTGGAACTTCTCGAGGCCCTGAAGAAGGAGTGGAGAGTGAAGGGCCCGATCGAAGAAGAGGACCTCGAGCACATAGCGCTACTGCGCTGGCGCAAGAAGCGCGCGGTCCGCTTCGAGGTCGGGACCATCACGCAACGGACCCTGGGCATGCGGAGGCGGGCCGAGCGTCGGCGGAAAGAACGCGTCGAGGAGGAGCTCAGCCTCGGCCCGGGGGTCGTGCAGATGCTCGAGCAGCATGCCGCCGGGGTGAAACACATTCTCGACGTGATGCGCGCCGTCCGGACGGATCCGAGCTCCGGCACGCCGCCAGGGCAACATCTCGAGTGGCTGATCGCGGAGTACCCGGGGGACTTCGCGCCGGACAAGGCCCACGAGCGCGACGGCATCAAGGACGGTGAGACGGGTAGGCGGTGGACGGAGGAGCACGGGCAGCGGGTGCGGATGGCGTGTGACCAGCACCTGCAGCGGCTCACCCCGCGGTGGATCAAGCTGGCGGAGCTCGAGGAGCAGAAGCTCGCGGCGGCCATCGATACGGCCGGGCTGCTGGACGAGAAGGAGATGCTCAGACTGACGCGCTACGAAACGACCATCGACCGCGGACTGGACCGGGCGATCAAGCGGCTGGAAGCGACGCAGCGCCGCCGGCGATTCGGTCAGACCAAATTGGGGGACATCATCCCCTAGATGCGCACCGATTTTGCGAAACGAACCCACCGAGGTGGGCTGGCCCGGGGCAGCGCGGGCAGCCGGATGACCTCCGGCCTGGAGGGCCGGGCCACCGGGATGCAGGTGGGCTCGCCCCATCATTTTTTGCGAAACGAACCCACCGAGGAGGTGCTGGTCGGGGAAGGGGGGCAGCTGACTGACCGGCGGCCGGGCGGAGGCGAGCCAGTGTGCCACATTGAGCAGGCCGACCACCAGTTCCGTCGTCGGGTGTGTTCCGGTGAGGGCGACCAGGCCAGACGCGCGACTTACGTCCGACCCGCGTCTAGCTGGCGCGCCGCCTGTAAGCACTTGAAGATCATCACCAGCACGAACACGTGCCGCCGATGACGACGACGGGGGCCGAGATCGACCGGTCGTGACGATCCTCGACCAGGGCGGCCGCCGCCAGAGGGCGTTCCGGTTGCCGATCCGCTCCGGTCGCGGCTATTATGTCGCCCTGTCTCATTACGCTCGCAGAGGGGGAGCCATGCCGGAGTCGAAGCGCGAGATCATCGCCAACGTGCCCCGCCTGCACCAGTACATGGATCGTCACCGCCTCGCCGCCGTGGTGGTGCGCTCCGGACAGAACTTCACCTACCTCTCGGGCCTCGCCTATCCGGGGACGCTCGCGCGGCATCTCGATCTCCCGGATTCCGTGCGCGGCGTGCTCCTCGTCTGGCCGAGGAACGGGGCGCCGGTCGTCGTGCTCAACAAGATCGCCGAAGGGCTCACGCGCCGCGACTCGTGGGTCGACCGTGTCGAAGTCTACGAGGCGTACTCGGAGTCACCGTACCACCGCCTGACGCAGGTGCTGAAGGGACTCGGGCTCGGCGGCGAGCGCGTCGGGTTCGAGAAGAACTACGTGAGCGCGGGGCACTGGGAAGAGGTCCAGCGCGAGCTGCCGCAACTGCAGATGATCGATTGCGCGGCGATGATGGACGAGGTGCGCTGGGTGAAGACGGAGGGCGAGATCCGTCTGCTGAAGAAGGGCGCCGACCTCCTCGACGACGCGTACCTCGAGGTCTTTCCCGGCATCAAGCCAGGTGAAACGGAGCGCGCCGTCCACGGCCGGCTCATCGGCAGCTGCCTGCGCCGCGGCGCCAACTGGGCGCATGGCATCCTGAACTCCAGCCGGAACCTCATTCCCTACGCGGGCGAGAGCGACGACACCTGGCGGCCGGGCGACGTGGTCCGGACCGACTACGTGGCCTACGTCGACGGCTACCCCGGCCACCAGTCGCGCAACGCAGTGCTCGGCAAGCCGAGCGCGGAGCAGGTCCGCGACTATGGGATCACCCGCGAGATCTACGGTCTGACGATCGACCGTTGCCGGCCCGGCGTCTCCGCGGGCGAGGTCTACGAGTTCGTCGTCAAGGAATTCGCCCGGCATGGCTGGTCGTACACCAGCCAGCTCGCCGGCCACGGCGTCGGCAGCTGGTGGCATCAGCAGGAGCCGGTGATCTCGCGCGGCAACAAGTTCGTGCTGGAAGAGGGGATGGTGCTCGCGCTCGAGCCGGCCAAGGACTACTACCACATCCAGGACATGGTCGTGGTGCGCGCGGGCGCGCCGCAGCTCATCTCGGACAAGTTCGCGACCGATCAGATGTTCGTGATCGAGTAGGGGCGCGCCGTGCCGGACACCGGCAACTGGAACACGATCGCCGCGGGGATCACCGACCAGCAGGTCCTGGCCCTCGAGCAGGCCGCGATCCGCATCCCGAGCACCACGTTCGAGGAGGGCCCGCTCGCCGATCATTTCGCCAATTACATGTCCGACCTCGGCCTCGACGTGGAGATGATGGAGGTCACCCACTGGGCCAAGCCCGGCCAGAAGACGCGCCAGCCGATCGGGCGCTTGAAGGGCACGGGCGGCGGGCCGAGCCTCATGCTCAACGGCCACATGGATCCCGGCGTGGAGATGAGCGGCTGGAGCGTGGATCCCTACGGCGCCAAGTTCGAGGACGGCTGGGTGTGGGGGATGGGCGCGCACGACGACAAGGGCGGCGTGGTGGCCGCGATCTGTGCGGTAGAGGCCATCGTCCGTTCGGGGGTGCGCCTACGCGGCGACGTCGTGGTCACCCCGGTGGTCGCCCACAAGCTGGGCGGCGCCGGCACGCGCGCGCTCATGGCCAAGGGGCTGAGCGCCGACCTTGCGATCAACATGGAGCACTCCGCCAACACGATCGCCAACGTCTGCGTCGGCATCGTCATGGTGCGGATCAAGACGAAGAGCCCCGAGCTCTTCTTCCGGTACAGCCCGGAGGCCCGGGCGCAGTACATGAACCCGATCGAGCAGCAGGCCGAGATCATCCGGCGCATCGGGCCGAGCCTCGATCCGATCAAGCCCGGCGGCTGGCTGCGCTTCACGCCGCACCCCGACCTGCCGGGGTTCCCGACGCACACCTTCGACACGATGCACAAGGAGCACTACTACCAGAAGAGCTACACGGGCATGTCCAGCCGCGAGTGCGAGATGATCTTCCAGCTCCGCACCGTGCCCGGCCAGACGCTCGAGACGGTGCGTGACGACGTGCAGCAACTCCTCGCCGCCATCAAGAGGGTCCACCCCGCGTTCGACGCCGAGATGACGATCCCCGCCAACGGCATGGAGGACGGGTGGTTCCAGGACCCGATGGAGACCAAGCCGGACCATCGCCTCGTCACCGCGCTCGCCGAAGGCCAGCGCCTCGCCACCGGCACGCCGGCCGTCGTGGGCGGCTGGGGACGGCTCGGCAACGTCGGCGACGGCAACATCCTCATGTCCCACGGCATCCCCACCGTGCAGTACGGCGCGGGCGACATCCGCATCTACAAGGAGTGGCCGACACCCGACGAGCGCGTTCCGCTGAACGATCTTGTCACGGCGGCGCGGGCCATCGCGTACGCGACCCACCAGCTCTGCGCGTGAGCGCGAGGAGGCGAGCATGAGAACGATCGCGGCGATTGGGCTGCTCCTTCTGACGCCGCTGATGGCGTTCGCGCAGCCGAAGCCGGGCGGCAAGATCATGTTCGCCGCCCGGCAGGACATCGACACGCTCGACCCGCACATCACCAACCGGGCAGCCACCCGCAAGATCCTGATCCAGTTCACCGACACGCTGACCGTGATCAATCCGAAGGACGGTAAGGTCCTCCCGGGGCTAGCGGAGTCATGGGAGGTCGCGCGCGACGGCAAGAGCTACACCTTCAAGCTTCGCAAGAACGTGAAGTTCCACGACGGCACGCCGTTCGATGCCGCCGCCGTCAAGTTCACGTTCGACCGCATCCAGGAACCACTGGGCGCGCCGGGTGTCGCCCGCGCGTTCCTCGGCCCGTACGACGGCGCCGATATCGTCGATGCCTACACCGTGCGCGTCCGCTTGAAGCAGCCCTATGCGCCGTTGCTGCGAATGGTCGGGCTCTCGCCGCTGGCGCCGCTGTCGCCGACGGCGGTGCGGAAGATGGGCGAGGACTTCTCGCGCAAGCCCGTCGGCACCGGCCCGTTCATGGTGAAGGAGTGGGTGCCGAAGAGCCACGTGACGTTGGTTCGCAACCCCGACTACGCGTGGCCGCCCGCGACGGCGGCCCATCGCGGCCCCGCATATCTCGACGAGATCACGTGGCGGTTCGTGCTTGAGGCCACCACGCGCACGGCCGTGCTGACGACGGGCGAGGCGCACATTGCCGAGGATCTATCGTACGCCGATGTCGCCGGGCTCGAACGCAATCCCGACGTGCGGATCCTGCGCGGCGTCCCGGCCGGCACGCCGTGGACGATCTTTCCGAACGTCCAGCGCTTCCCGACCAACGATCCGGCGGTGCGGCGCGCGCTGCACCACGCGATCAGCAAGGACGCGATCGTGCGCGTCGTCTTCCACGGCCAGAGCCAGGCCGCCGGCTCGCTGATCCAACCGCCTACACCCGGCTTCGTGCCCGTCGCCAAGGAGCTCTTCCCGTACGACCCGGCCCGCGCGAGGAAGATCCTCGACGAGGCCGGCTGGAAGCCCGCCGGCGACGGGATTCGTGTGAAGGACGGCAAGCGGCTGGAGATCCTGTGGATCTTCGGCACGAACAACGGCTACGAAGAGATGGCGCCGCTGATCCAGGGGATGGCGCGCGACGTCGGTATCGACATCCAGCTGCGCGAGCAGCCACGCGTGCAGATGTACGAGGCGTGGCGCAAGGGCGAGCACGGGATCGGCGAGCTGAACTGGTGGTTTCCCGATCCGTCCATCCTCACCACGAACTTCCACACGAGTCGGCTCCAGGCCTTCAATCCGCCGCGACTGTCCGACCCGGAGATCGACAAGCTCCTGGACCAGGCGGCCGCAATGGTGGAGGAGGGGCCGCGCATGGAACTGTATAAGAAGATCCAGCGGATGCTGGTGGAGAGCGGCGCCGGCATCGGCCTCGTTGATCAGGTCACGATCGTGGGCACCCGCAAGGAGGTGCAGGGCTTCGGCTTCAACGTGGTGACCTTCCCGGTGCTCTACGACGTGAGCCTGACGAGGTAGCGCTCGCTGCTCACCTTCATCCGGCGCCGGGTTCTGCTGTCGGTGCCCGTGGTCGTCGGGGTGTCAGTGGTCGTGTTTTCGATCGTCCACCTGCTCCCCGGCGACCCGGTGCTCGCCATCCTTAGCGGCGCCAACGCGACGCCGGAGCAGGAGCGCGAGCTGCGGGCGCAACTGCGCCTGGATGATCCGCTGCCGGTGCAGTACGCCCGCTTCATCACCCGCGCCATCGGCGGCGACTTCGGGCGGTCGATCTTCACGCGCCGCCCCGTCAGCGAGGAGATCGCCGAGCAGCTGCCGAGCACCCTCCAGCTGGCGGCGGCGGCCATCGTGATCGCGATCGTCGTCGGACTGACGCTGGGGCTGCTGGCCGCGGTGTGGCACAACACCTGGGTCGATCGTGCGGCGATGTTGGTCGCGCTCGGGGGCGTGTCGATGCCGAGCTTCTGGCTCGGCCTGCTGCTGATCTTCGTCTTCTCGCTCCAGCTCGGCTGGCTGCCCGCCACCGGCCAGGGCGGTGTCAGCCGCCTGCTGCTCCCCGCCGCCACCATCGGCCTCAACTACTCGGCGGTGATCGCGCGCCTCGTGCGCTCGAGCTTGCTGGAGGTCCTCGGGAACGGCTACATCTCGACGGCGCGCGCCAAGGGACTGTCGGAGTGGGGCGTCACGCTCAAGCACGCGCTCGGCAACGCGCTCATCCCGGTGACCACGATCATCGGCGTCCAGCTCGGCAACCTGCTCGCCGGCACCATCATCGTGGAGACCGTCTTTTCCCGCCGGGGCATGGGCCGGCTGGCCGTCACCGCCGTGCTCGACAAGGACTATCCGCTCATCCAGGGCGTCGTCCTGGTGAGCGCGCTTGGCTACGTGCTCACGAACCTCCTGGTTGATCTGTCGTACGCGGCGCTGGATCCCCGCATCCGGCACCGCGAGGCGGTGAAGGCCTGATGCTGCCCCGCGTACTGCGCCGCCGGAAGTCGGCGCTCGTCGGCGCTCTCATCCTGGCCGTCGTCGCCCTCGCCGCGCTGTTCGCGCCGGCGCTCGCGCCCTACGACCCCATCAAGGTCAGGCCCGCCGAGGCGCTGTCGCCCCCGTCACTGACGCATCCGTTCGGCACGGATCAATACGGCCGCGACATCCTGAGCCGCGCCATGACGGGCGCGCGGCTGTCGCTGCTCACCGGTCTCGGCGCCGTCGCGGTCGCGCTGACGGCCGGCGTCGTCGGGGGGCTGGCGTGCGGGGTCATCGGCGGCTGGACGGACCTGCTCGTGATGCGGGTGGTGGACATCATGATGGCCTTCCC
>WNFF01001522.1_pt1 | contig 18689 bp, 18 predicted proteins | sample 5400441 | NCBI WGS metagenome assembly WNFF01 (sample SAMN13153345, study PRJNA577476) | soil metagenome | isolation source: 120 cm saprolite under Douglas fir tree site 2 hole 3 replicate 1 | place: USA:California | collected 2015-04-18 | reverse complement strand
AAGATCATTTAGCCGCGATGGATCATTTGCGGCAAGGTATCCATCTGCGCGGCTACGCGCAGAAGAATCCCAAGCAGGAATATAAGCGCGAGGCGTTCGAGCTTTTCTCTGATATGCTGGACCGGATAAAGCGGGAGGTCGTGAGTTTAATCACGCGCGTGCAAATTCGCCAACAGGAAGACGTGGATGTCCTGGAAGCGCAGCGGCAAAGGCAACAGCCCATGCACTATGAGCATCCGTCGGTTACAGGTGGTGAGGAAGAGGAGGCTGAAGTCGCCACCGTGCAGCAGGTAGTAAGAAAACAGCCGAAAATTGGCCGTAACGAACCCTGTCCTTGTGGTTCCGGAAAGAAATACAAGCTGTGTCACGGCAAGCTTGCTTGAAGAGGCATAGGGTCTTAAAAAAGCTTATAGGATTTAGAAAAAGTGAATCAGACTAAAATATTTAAAAACATTCTTTCTCCGGCTTCTGACACGTTCCCGGCCAAGCGGCCATGGCGGTAGGCCTATCCGGTTTGACTGCGCTGTATCCGGTCGCCGGCATACGCTTAGGCACTTATACCGCCGGTATTCGCCGTGCCGGGCGGCCCGATCTGGTGGTCATCGATTGTGCGCCCGGCACTAAGGCAGTAGCGACATTCACCCAGAATCAATTCTGCGCCGCGCCGGTTTTGCTCGCGCGTACACATTTGTCGGTATCGGCACCGCGCGCCCTCTTGATTAACACCGGTTATGCCAACGCCGGCACCGGCAGGCCGGGCTATCAGGATGCACTGGTGTGCTGCGCCGCGCTGGCTGAGCAAATGCACTATGCGGTTGAACAGGTGCTGCCGTTTTCCACCGGCGTGATCGGCGAACGTTTGCCGCTGGAGCGCATGGTCCAAGCCTTGCCGGCTTGTATCGCGGCGCTTTCCGAATCCGGCTGGGGGGAGGCGGCGCACGGTATTATGACCACCGATACCGTAGCAAAGGGCAGTTCTAGGCAGCTCAATATAGACGGGACGACTATTACCGTGACCGGCATCGCCAAGGGCGCCGGCATGATGCATCCCGATATGGCCACCATGCTCGCGTTTGTTGCGACGGATGCGGTCATCGATCGCAGCGTGTTACAAAGCTGCCTGCAAGCCGCGGTGCAAGAGTCTTTTAACCGCATTACGGTTGACGGCGACACCTCCACCAACGATGCCTGTGTGTTGTTAGCGAGCGGCCGCGCCGGCAATGCGCCGATAAACAAAGATACCAGCCAATCTTACGCCCGGTTTGCGCAAGCCGTGCGTGGGGTCTTTATCGAGCTTGCCCAGGCGATAGTGCGCGACGCGGAAGGCGCGACTAAATTCATTACTATCGAGGTCGCCGGTGGGAGAAGTGAGGCGGAGTGTGCGGCGGTAGCCTATACGATCGCGCATTCGCCATTGGTGAAAACCGCTTTTTTTGGCGGCGATCCGAATTGGGGACGGGTGTTGGCGGCGATCGGGCGCGCGCCGGTTGATAAGCTCGATACCGACGCTGTTTCGATTTATCTCAATAATATTTGTGTTTTTGCAGACGGCGGGGTAGCAAAGGATTATCGCGAGCCGGATGCCCTGGCGGTTATGCGCGCGCCGGAAATTACCATCCGCGTCACGCTTGGCAATAGTGCTCATCAAGCGCGCGTCTGGACCTGCGATCTCTCGCATGAATATATCCGTATTAACGCCGAGTACCGCTCCTGAATCGGTTATTTCGGTAGCGACCGGAATTTTACGCGACCATCAGGCGCGCGTGCTGGTGGCAAAACGCCCGGCGCATAGCCATCAGGGCGGGAAATGGGAATTCCCCGGCGGCAAGATCCAGTCGCACGAAACCGCGCTGGAAGGATTAAAGCGCGAGTTGCACGAGGAGCTCAGTATTACCGTTCAGGCAGCCCGTCCGTTTATGCAAGTGAGCCATGCTTATACCGACAAAAAGGTATTACTGGATGTCTGGGAAGTCACCCAATTCCAAGGCGAGGTACGCGGGCGCGAAGGTCAGGTTGTGCAATGGGTGCCGGTCGCCGAACTGACCAGTCTGGAGTTTCCCGAGGCCGACCTATCGATCTTGGACGCTATTCGCTTTCCGCCTTTATATCTTATTACCGATGCCAAGCGATTCGGGCAAGAGGAATTTTTAGGGAAATTAGAACAAGGATTGCAGGCAGGTGCGCGGCTTATCCAGTTGCGTGAACATCAGTTGTCGCCGGAAGATTATCGGGCTTATGCGCGACAAGTCACCGATTTATGCCATCGCTACAGTGCCAGGGTATTGCTGAACGTAGATCCGGAATCGGTGCCGAGGTGCGGCGCCGATGGCGTGCATCTTAATGCGCAACGTCTACTAACGCTAAGCCGGCGGCCATTAGACCGGAATCTGTGGGTAGCGGCTTCTTGTCACAATATTCAGGAGCTGGAACAAGCCGCACGCATAGACGCCGATTTTGTCGTGGTTGCACCGGTGCAGGCGACTGCGAGTCATTCCCATGCTCAACCATTGGGTTGGGATGAATTCGAGCGTTTGTGCCGGCAAACAGCGCTGCCGGTTTATGCGCTCGGCGGCATGCGGCCTGGAGATTTAATGCGGGCGCGCACCTGTGGGGCGCGTGGTCTTGCCATGATTAGCGGCATCTGGCAGGCCGGGTCGATTTCGCAGGCCGTTGCGTCTTTAATCAGCCCTTAGCCTGATTTTTCAAGATCAGTTTTTCGTTTCCGACAAAGTGAGATAGTAACGATGCAGGCGTTCGACTTCGGCGGTAAGATGTGCCAGGTCGGCATTGTTTTCGATCACTTCTTGCGCGCGCTGCAGGCGATCTGCGCGGCTCGCCTGGCTTGCCAGGATTTTTCTAACCTCTGATTCAGGCAGTCCATTGCGCTGCATCACTCTTTGAATTTGCTTATCTTCTTCCGCATCGACCAGTAAAACACGGTCGATAAGATCCTGTTGACCGGTTTCAACCAACAATGGGATGACAACAAGACAATAAGGCGCACGCAGCCGGTCTGCTTGGGTTTGAATCTCGGCCCGGATGCGCGGATGCAGAATCATTTCTAATTGCCTTCGTTCTTGCGGATTATCAAAGATTCGGCTTCGCAGCACTTCTCGATTGATCCGCCGGTTATCATCGAGGATTTGTTCGCCGAAAGCGCGGACGACATCCTCGTAGGCCGGTAGTCCCGGAGTGACGACTTTTCTTGCGATCTCATCGGCGTCAATGACCGGGACACCGCGCGCGACAAATAATTTCGCTACGGTAGATTTGCCGCTGCCGATGCCGCCGGTTAAGCCGACACGTAACATAGCGGATATAAACGGTAGCCGTAGGGCATACAGATCAACCGGTTAGGTTGGACAGCCGCAGATAAGCGTGAATAATTTCATTGCCCCATAATAAGGTAATCCAGGCGGCGGAACATAAAAATGGCCCGAACGGGATCGGCACTCGCCGGTCGTGTCCCCGCAACACGATAAAGCCGATGCCGATGATCGCACCCACTAATGAGGCCAACAGTATAATCAACGGCAATACTTGCGAGCCTTGCCAGGCGCCGAATACCGCGAATAATTTGAAGTCGCCGTAGCCCATCCCTTCTTTGCCGGTAATATACTTAAAAAGCTGGAATACCAGCCACAAAAAAACATAACCGGCGATGGCGCCGAGCACCGCGGAATGTAACTCGGTGAATAGATTAAGGTAGTTTGCCGCCAATCCTATCCATAAAAAGGGCACGGTAATCGCGTCAGGCAGAATTTGACGATCTAAATCGATGAACGTAAGGGCGATTAACGCCCAGGTTAGGATAAGCGCCGCCGGCGTTGTGAAGTGAACGCCGAAATGCCAGGCGACCCCAGCGGATAATGCCGCGGACAGCAGTTCGACGAGAGGGTAACGCCGGGAGATCGGTTTTTGACAGGCGGAACATTTGCCTTTAAGCCACAAAAAACTGATCAGCGGGACATTTTCCAGCGCGGTGATGGCATGTCCGCAATGGGGGCATTGAGAGCGCGGGGTAAGAAGATTAAAAGGAGTGGTGGTATTTTCGCCGGGTTTGTTCTTGCCTAAGAATTCCTCGCATTGGCGTTTCCAATTGCGTTCTAGGATTATCGGTAACCGATAGATGACTACATTTAAGAAACTGCCGACTACCAACCCAAGCAACCCAGCCGAAAAGGAAAAGAACAAGGGATTGTTCTCCAGAAATACAGCTAATGCTGCGGTAGAGGTCACTGCTTATGATTTTTAAGTCGTTTTTATACCACTGCCGCCATTTTGAAGATGGGCAGATACATGGCGAGCACCAATCCGCCAACCACAATACCCAGAAACGCCATGATGATAGGCTCCAGCAAACTGGTTAAGGCGCCCACGGAATCATCGACTTCCGCCTCATAGAAGTCGGCAACCTTGCCAAGCATACTATCCAGTTCGCCCGATTCTTCGCCAATGGCGACCATTTGCACCACCATATTTGGAAATAGGCCGGTGCTGTTCATCGCCGATTGCAGCTGCATACCCGTGCTGACGTCGTTTTTGATTGCCATTGTTCCTTCATAATAAACCCGATTGCCGGCAGCGCCCGCGACGGAATCGAGCGCATCCACCAACGGCATGCCGGCGGCAAACATGGTGGAGAGGGTGCGGGCGAAACGCGCGATCGTGGCTTTTTTGACAATGGGGCCGACGATCGGCGCCTTTAGGATCAGCCGATCTAAGGTGTGTTGCATTTTTTGCGAACGTTTATAGCTGTAACTGAGAAAAAATATTCCGCCTCCCACCGCGCCAAAAATCAGCCACCACCACTGCTGAAAAATTTTTGAAATATTGATGACCATTACGGTCACTGCGGGCAAATCGGCGCCGAAACCTTTGAATAGGGCTTCGAATTGGGGAATAACGAAGATCAAAAGAATAGCGGTAATAATAAAGGCGACGGCGACAATCGCGGCAGGATAAAAAAGCGCGGATTTAATTTTGCTTTTGATGGCCTCGATTTTTTCTTTGTAGGTGGCGATTTTGTCCAGCAAGGTATCCAAAATACCCGCCTGTTCGCCGGCGGCGACCAGGCTGCAATATAAGGCATCGAAGTAAAGCGGGTGTTTGGCCAATGCCAGATTCATGGCGGTTCCCGATTCAATATCCTGTCTAATCTCCGTCAGCAGTGCTTGCATGCCGGCGTTTTCGTGGCCTTTACCGACGATTTCGAAGGCTTGCACAATCGGTATGCCGGCGACCAGCATGGTCGCCAACTGACGGGTAAATATCGACACGTCCTTCGGCGTGATTTTTTTCTTTTTATTAAGCAGTGATTTTTTGCGTTTTTGTACTTTTAGCGGATTAATGCCCTGGCGCCGCAAGGTGGCGTTGACAAACGCAACGCTCGACGCCTGGGTCTCGCCTTTTATTTTTTTGCCTTTTTTGTCGGTGCCTTCCCAAGTAAAGACGTCGAGTCTGGCTTTCGCGGCTTTTTCTGCCATAGATTACTTCAATCCAATTAATCGTTGGTCACGCGTTCAATTTCTTCCATGCTGGTGACGCCGTCGCGCAGCTTTTTAAGCCCGGACTGGCGCAGATTAGGGACGCCGTCTTTTTGCGCCTGAATTTCTATATCGAGCGCATTGCCGCCGCGCATAATAATTTCGCCAATCGCTTCCGATATCGGCATCACCTGATAGATACCGACCCGCCCCTTGTAGCCTTCGTTACAGTGCTCGCAGCCTGCCGGGCCGTGGATTTTCAGGCCATCGAGCTCGCTTTCTTTAAAGCCGGCTTTAAGCAAGGCCGGTTTGGGGATGTCCACGAGTTTTTTACAATGACTGCAGAGCCGCCGGGCCAGGCGTTGCGCGATGATAAGGTTAACCGCCGAGGCGATGTTAAAAGGTGCCACCCCCATATTGACCAGACGGCTTAAGGTCGCCGGGGCGTCGTTGGTGTGCAAGGTTGAAATCACCATATGGCCGGTCTGTGCCGCTTTTACTGCGATCTCAGCCGTTTCCAAATCGCGTATTTCACCGACCATTATTATGTCCGGGTCTTGCCGTAAAAAAGCGCGCAGTGCCGTGGAAAATGTCAGCTTGGCTTTTTCATTGATATGGACCTGGTTGATGCCGGAGAGATTGATTTCTACCGGGTCTTCCGCCGTAGATATGTTCCGGTCCGGGCTATTCAAGATGTTTAGAGCGGTATATAGCGTGACGGTTTTACCGCTGCCGGTCGGGCCGGTAACCAGGACCATGCCGTAGGGGCGATGGATCGCCTCCATATAGAGCTTTTTCTGCTCCGGCTCGAAGCCGAGCTTATCGACGCCGAGCGAGGCGGAAGCCGGATCAAGGATACGCATGACGATTTTTTCGCCGAACAAAGTCGGCAATGAGCTGACCCGGAAATCGATCGCGCGATTGTTGGAGATACGCATTTTCATGCGTCCGTCTTGGGGGGCGCGTCGTTCTGAGATATCCATTCTGGAGAGAATTTTAATGCGAGCAGCGATGCGGCCGGCCAGGGCCAGCGGCGGGTTTGCAACTTCGTTCAGGATGCCGTCCATACGAAACCGCACGCGGTAAGTTTTTTCATAAGGCTCAATATGAATATCGGACGCGCCGCGATGGACGGCATCCAGCAGCACCTTGTTCACAAACTTGACGATCGGCGTGTCGTTGAGCGCGGTTTCATCGGTGGAGTCGGTTTTGAGCTCTTCGTCGCTGGTGATTTCAAGGTTATCCAGGCCGTTATCGGACCCGAGATCGGCGAGACCGGTGTCAGCGGAGAAATCCAGGCATTTTTGGATGGCGCTAGTGAGTTTTTCTTCCTCCACCAAAATAGCCTCAGCGCCGAGGCCGGTATGGAATTTGATTTCTTCCAGCGCCTTCAAATTGGTCGGGTCGGCCAGGGCGACATAAAGCCGGGTGCCGCGTTTATAAACAGGCAATGCCCGGTGGCGCCGGATGATTTTTTCATCCACCAGCTTGACCGGCGCCATTTCCAGATCCAAGGCATTGATTTCAAACAAGGGCAGCCCGAATTCTTCCGATGCCGCGCGCGCGATAGTGGCGCCATCCAGTTTTTTGCTTTGGACTAACTGAGTAACGAACGGCACCTTATTGGTTTGGGATTCGTTTTGCAGGCGTTCGGCATCCGCCGGGCTCAGCAGATTGTTACGCACTAGCCTAAGGGCTAAACCGCTTAAATTTGTCGCTGGATTCGTAGCGGCCATATCTTTCAATAAGGGAGGATACAGGTTAGGTTGGTTTGCATCATATGTATGATATTAGTTGAGATAGTTCCATTCGCCAACTTTGCGTTGGGGAGGTTTTTGGCTCTCTTGACAGTAACTAAGGCATGGATTTAGACTTAATCTAAATTTAATCCCAGAAAACGGAGAGCAGTATGAAACTGAAAGGCAGCAAAACCCAAGAGAACCTTAAATATGCTTTTGCCGGCGAATCGCAGGCCAACCGCCGCTACCTCTATTTTGCCGCCAAAGCGGATGTGGAGGGCTATAACGATGTTTCAGCCGTGTTCCGTTCCACCGCGGAAGGTGAAACCGGCCATGCCCACGGCCACTTGGAATACCTGGAGGAAGTCGGGGACCCGGCAACCGGCTTACCCATCGGCGCTACCGCCAATAACCTCAAGGCCGCGATTGCCGGCGAAACGCATGAATATACCGATATGTACCCCAGTATGGCCAAAACCGCGCGCGATGAAGGACTGAGTGAGATCGCCGATTGGTTCGAAACCTTGGCTAAAGCGGAGCGCTCGCACGCCAATCGCTTCCAAAAGGCATTAGATACCCTGGGTAAATAGTTAACGTACACCAGTCCTGGGCCGGCGTTGATCCGGCCGGCGTTTGTTATTATCCAAAAAATTGCCGTCCTTAGGTGACTAATGTCCGTGCCTCCAGAAAATTCCAGTCAATTCGGTAAGCGCACGGAACGCCTTGCTCCCCATCAGCGGGAAGGCGGTGTGGCGGCGCCCATGCGCCACCCGATCGACTGGCAAAATCCCGCTTTTTACAACGAAGGCGCGTTGTTCGCCGAGTTGGAGCGGGTATTCGATATTTGTCACGGTTGCCGCCGCTGCTTCAGCCTGTGCCAGGCATTTCCCACCTTGTTCGATCTGATCGACCAATCATCGACCCTGGAGTTAAACGGCGTCGCCAAGCAGGATTACTGGAAGGTAACGGATCAGTGTTACTTGTGCGATCTGTGTTACATGACGAAATGCCCGTATGTGCCGCCGCATCCCTGGGATGTGGATTTTCCGCATCTCATGCTGCGTGCTAAGGCGTTCAAATTCAAACACGGCAAAGCCAGCCTGCGCGACAAGTTTTTAACCAGCACGGACACCATCGGCAAACTGGCCGGTATTCCGGTAGTGGTGCAAATGGTCAATGCCGCCAACCGCAACAACGCTTTCCGTCAAGCGCTGGATAAAGTGCTAGGCGTGCATCCGGACGCGAAATTGCCCGCTTACCACCATGACAGCTTCCGCAAGGGGTGGGAGGGAGTTGCGCTTTCGGAAAATGCAGCGGTGCCGACCAGCCATACGTGCGGCAAAGCGGTGGTGTTCACCACCTGTTTCGGGAACTACAACAGTCCGCAATTGGTTCAGGACCTCGTGGCGGTTTACACCCATAACGGCATTCCGGTCACGATTGTGAAACAAGAACATTGCTGCGGCATGCCCAAGCTGGAATTAGGCGATTTTGCCGCCATCACCCGTTCTAAAGACGCCAATATTCCGGAGCTTGCCAAGCTGGTGGATGAGGGCTGGGATATCGTCGCGCCGGTGCCTTCCTGCGTGCTCATGTTTAAACAGGAACTGCCTTTGCTGTTCCCGGAGGAGCCTGATGTCCTCAAGGTTCGGGATGCCATTTACGATCCATTTGAATATCTGATGTTGCGTCACCAGCAAGGCAAGCTCAACACCGATTTCAAGCAATCCTTGGGAAAAATTTCTTACCATGCCCCCTGCCATCAACGGGTGCAGAATATCGGGCCGAAGACGCGGGAATTATTACAAATGGTGCCGGATACTGAGATTGACATGATTGAACGATGCTCCGGCCACAACGGCACCTATGCGGTGAAAAGCGAGTTCCATGAAGCGGCAATGAAAATCGGCAAGCCGGTGTTTGAGCGGGTTGAGAATAATCAGCCGGACCATTACGGCAGCGATTGTCCGATCGCCGGCTACCAAATTCAAAACGGCCTTAACACCGACCGGGAGCCGGAGCATCCGTTGCATCTTTTACGTATTGCCTATGGAATTTAACAGGTTTTTGTTACGGCGATGGAAAAGCTAACCCCGCAGCATTTGTATTCCTTGGAAAAGTATTCCGCAGTGCGCGCGGATTTCCGCGCCAAGGTGATGGAGCACAAAAAAAATCGCCAAGTGCAAATCGGCCCGCACGCCCGATTATATTTTGAAGACAAATTAACCATCCAGTATCAAGTGCAGGAAATGCTGCGTGCGGAGCGCATCTTTGAACGCGCGGGAATCGAGGAAGAGCTGGAGGCTTATAATCCTTTGATTCCGGACGGAAGCAACTGGAAAGCCACCTTTATGCTCGAATACGACGACATTGAGGAACGGCGCGCGGCGCTGGCAAAGATGATCGGCATTGAGGATTGCGTGTGGGTTAAAGTGCAGGGCCACAGCCCGGTATTCGCCATCGCGGACGAAGACCTGGAGCGCGCCACCGAAACCAAAACTTCCTCTGTGCATTTCCTGCGTTTTGAACTTAGCCCGGAAATGGTGCGCGCCATCAAACAAGGCGCCGATATCGGTGCCGGGATCGATCATTCCGCTTATCGTCATCAGGTAAGCGCTGTCTCAGAAGCAACCCATAATGCCTTGGCGGAGGATTTAACCGACTTTTGAGCTCGGCGGTTAACCTGCTCCCGCGCGCGGCTATAGCCCATAAACAATTTATCTTGGCGGTGTTCTGGTGGCAAAGAACTGGTTCAAATGGGAGGGTGAAGATTTAATTTTAAAAGTGCACGCCAAGCCGCGCGCAAGCCGGGATGAGTTTGCCGGCGTGACCGGCGACGCGCTCAAGATACGTATCACCGCGCCGCCTGTGGATGGCAAGGCCAATGCGCGGTTAATCGAATTTTTAGCGCAGCACTTCGGCGTGGCGAAAAGCCGGATTTCCCTCGTGCGCGGACATAACGCTCACATCAAGCGGTTTCGCATCGTTGCTCCGGCTAAATTCCCCGCCAGCCTCGAATCGTGCCTAGCCGCTAAAAATCCATCCGGTTAGTGGGACTCTGATTAAGTCATATTTGTCATTCCGAGTAGCGAGGAATCTGACAGTAATCAACTTGATTCGGAACGCGCAATTGCCGCGTAATCATAATCCGTTATACTCTAGCGTCCTTTGACTAAGTCATCACACGATGCCCCGATGAAATTCATGGTTTATCTATGCGCAGAGTAAGACGCTGGTTTTTTAAGGCATGAGCTCTGCATACGATTCCTCCGCGATTGAGGTCTTAACCGGTCTTGAACCGGTGCGCAAGCGGCCGGGGATGTACACCCAGACCGAACGCCCCAATCACCTCGCGCAAGAGGTGATCGATAACAGCGTCGATGAGGCGATTGGCGGTTACGCCTCCAAGATCGAGGTTGTGTTGCACAAAGACGGCTCCCTCTCGGTTGCCGATAATGGCCGCGGCATGCCGGTCGATAAACATAAAGGCGAAGGCGTATCGGGAGTGGAAGTGATCCTGACCCGCTTGCATGCCGGCGGCAAATTCTCCAACAAAAATTACACCTTCTCCGGCGGTTTGCACGGCGTGGGCGTGTCGGTGGTCAATGCGCTTTCGAGAAAGCTCGAAGTCTGGGTGCGGCGCGGCGGCAAGGAGTACCACATGAGCTTCGCCGATGGTCAGAAGACTTCCGAGCTCAAAGCAATAAGCGCCGCCAAAGGCGGCGGCACCAGGCTACGCTTCTGGCCGGATGAAAAGTTTCTCGATTCGGTCAAGTTCCACGTCCCGAAGCTCAAGCACCTGTTGCGCGCGAAGGCCGTGCTTTGCTCCGGCCTGCACGTCACCTTCACCGACGAGACCGACAAGAAGAACGATGAGGAGTGGCAATACCGGGACGGGCTCAAAGACTATCTTCTCACCGAACTCGGCGATCAGGAACTCGTGCCGGAGGAGCCGTTTGTCGGCCACTTCCAGGGCAACGACGAGATGGTCGACTGGGCGCTGGTGTGGCTGCCGGACGAAGACGCGGAGCCGATCCTGGAAAGCTACGTGAACCTGATCCCGACCACGCAGGACGGCACCCATGTTAACGGTTTTCGCACCGGCTTGACCGAGGCGTTGCGTGAGTTCTGCGAGTTTCGCAATCTCCTGCCGCGCGGCGTCAAGCTCGCGCCGGAAGATGTCTGGGGCCGCGCCGCTTACGTGCTCTCGCTTAAACTGCGGGACCCCCAGTTTACCGGCCAAACCAAGGAGCGCTTGACCTCGCGCGACGCCGCGAGCTTCGTCGCCGGCGTAACGAAGGATGCGTTCGGTCAGTGGCTCGCGCAGCACGTGGCCGATGCCGAGCGCCTGGCGGCGCTTGCGATCGATTCGGCGCAGGCGCGCATGCGCGTGGCGAAGAAGGTCGAGCGCAAAAAGATCGGGGCCGGGCCGGCGCTGCCGGGCAAGCTCGCCGACTGCACCAGCCAAGACCTCGGACGCACGGAATTATTCTTGGTTGAAGGCGACTCGGCCGGCGGCTCCGCCAAGCAGGCGCGCGACAAGGAATTCCAGGCGATCATGCCGCTGCGCGGCAAGATCCTGAACACCTGGGAAGTCGATCCCGCCGAGGTGTTAGGCTCGCAAGAAGTGCACGATATCGCGGTGGCGTTGGGGGTCGATCCCGGCTCGAGCAAGCTCGAGGGGCTGCGCTACGGCAAAGTATGTATCCTCGCCGATGCCGATTCCGACGGCGCACACATCGCGACACTCTTGTGCGCCTTATTCGTAAAGCACTTCCGGCCGCTGGTTGCCGCCGGGCATATCTATGTCGCCATGCCGCCGCTGTTTCGCATCGACGTCGGCCAGGAGGTGCATTACGCGCTCGACGAGCAGGAGAAAAAGGGCATCCTCGATCGCATCGCGGCGGACAAGCCGCGCGCCAAGCCGACGGTCACCCGTTTCAAGGGCCTGGGTGAGATGAATCCCCTGCAACTGCGCGAGACCACCATGGACCCGGACACGCGCCGCTTGGTGCGCCTTGAGATTGAGCAGCGCGACAACACCGACAAGATGCTGAATATGCTGCTTGGCAAGAAACGCGCGGGCGACCGCAAGGCCTGGCTCGAGAAGAAGGGCAACAAGGCGGAGATCCTGTAGCGTGCGGGAAATCATAACGACGATCGACATCGCCGCCTCGCCGGAACGGGTGTGGCGCGTGTTGACGGATTTTGCCTCCTACCCGAAATGGAATCCTTTTATCCGCGGCATTCACGGCAACTTGGAAGAAGGCGCGCGGCTTAGGGTACGTATGCGCCTGCCGCCGCGCGGCCGCGCGCGTATATTTTCTCCAATCGTGTTGAAGGCGATACCGGCGGCGGAGCTGCGCTGGCGCGGCAAGCTGTTCATGGAAGGTCTGTTCGATGGCGAGCATATATTTATCATCGTGCCGCAGGGGCTTGAGGGCGCGCGGTTCATACAACGCGAGCGGTTTTCGGGATTGCTCGCGCCGCTGCTGTTACTCTTTATCGCCGGTAAGACGCATAAGAGCTTTGAAGCAATGAATCGCGCATTGAAAAAAGTCGCGGAAGTAAAATCCTGATGGCAAACAAACCGACCAAATCCAAATCGCTAAAGAATACTACGGGCAAACGCACGAATAAGGTGGTGTCGCTCGAACGGGCGCGTGTGGCCAAGATCGAAGGTATCCCGATGGCGGCCTTCACCGAGAAGTCATATCTCGACTACTCGATGTACGTCGTGCTTGACCGCGCGCTGCCGAATATTTGCGACGGCTTGAAGCCGGTCCAGCGGCGCATTATCTATGCCATGTCGGAGCTTGGGCTCTCGGCGGCGGCGAAATTTAAAAAGTCGGCGCGCACGGTCGGCGACGTATTGGGCAAATTCCACCCGCATGGCGACAGCGCGTGCTATGAGGCGATGGTGCTGATGGCGCAGCCCTTCAGCTATCGTTATCCCTTGATCGACGGCCAAGGCAATTGGGGCTCGCCCGACGATCCGAAGTCGTTCGCCGCGATGCGCTATACCGAGTCGCGGCTTACTCACTTCGCGCAGGTGCTGCTGGCGGAACTCGAACAGGGCACGGTCGAGTGGGTGCCGAACTTCGACGGCACGCTGCAGGAGCCGAAGATCATGCCCGCGCGCCTGCCGCACGTGCTGCTTAACGGCACCACCGGCATCGCGGTCGGCATGGCGACCGACATCCCGCCGCACAATGTGCGCGAGGTGACAGCGGCGTGCCTGCACTTATTAGACAAGCCCGATGCCTCGCTGAAGGAGTTGATGAAGCACGTCCAGGGTCCGGATTACCCGACCGAGGCCGAGATCGTCACCGGCAAAGCCGACATCCGCAGTATCTACGAGACCGGCGGCGGCACGATTCGCTGCCGCGCGACCTGGGAGCGCGAGGACGACCTGATCGTCATTATTGCGCTGCCGCATCAGGTGTCGCCGGCCAAGGTGCTGGAGCAGATCGCGCAACAGATGCAGCAGAAGAAGCTGCCGATGGTCGAGGATCTGCGCGACGAGTCCGACCATGAAAATCCGACCCGGCTGGTGATTGTGCCGCGCTCGAATCGCGTCGATCCGGTGGAATTGATGGATCACTTGTTCGCCACCACCGATCTCGAACGCAGCTACCGCGTGAACATGAACATGATCGGCCTCGATGGCCGCCCGCGCGTGTATAACCTCAAAGACCTGTTGGCCGAATGGCTTGAGTTCCGCATCGAGACCGTGCGCCGGCGCCTGCAGCACCGTTTGGACAAGGTCAACCACCGCCTGCACATCCTCGATGGCATGCTGATCGCTTATCTCAATCTGGATGAGGTCATCCGCATCATCCGCAGCGAGGACGAGCCCAAACCGAAGTTGATGAAGCGCTTTAAGCTCTCGGAAGAGCAGACCGAGGCCATCCTCGAAACCAAGTTGCGCCACCTGGCCAAGCTCGAAGAGATGAAGATCAAAGGCGAGCAAAAGGATCTCGCGAAGGAAAAAGACGACCTTGAAAAAATCCTGGGCTCGCGCCAAAAGTTGCGCGCCCGCGTGCGGGAAGAGCTGGCGGAAGATGCCGAAGAGTTCGGCGACCCGCGCCGCTCGCCGCTGAAAGAGCGCGAGACCGCAAAGGCGATCGACGTCACGCAATTGCTGCCGGCGGAGCCGATCACGGTCGTGCTGTCCGACAAGGGTTGGGTGCGCGCGGCCAAGGGCCACGAGGTCGACGCCAGGTCGCTGGAGTACAAGATGGGCGATCAGTTTCTGCAGGCGGCGCGCGGGCGCACCAATGAGACCGCGACCTTCATGGATTCCACCGGCCGCACGTATTCACTGCCGGCGCATAAACTACCTTCCGCACGCGGGCATGGCGAGCCGCTCTCCGCCAGTTTCAATCCGCCGCCGGGCGCCAGCTGGTCGGGCGTGATGATGGGCAATCCGGAAGACCTTTATTTAATTGCAAGCGACGCCGGCTATGGCCTCGTCGTCAAGCTCGGCGATCTTCTTACCGACCGGCGCGCGGGCAAGGCGGTGCTCAAGGTGCCCAAGGGCGCCAAGGCGTTGCCGCCGCAGCGCGTGATGGCTTACCAGGACGATTGGCTCGCCGCGGTCACCAACACCGGCCGCATGATCGTATTCGCGGTCGGCGATCTGCCGCAGATGGAAAAAGGCAAGGGCGATAAAATCCTCGGGATTCCGGGGGCGAAAGTGCAAAAGCGCGAGGAATATCTCATCGGCATCGCCGTGTTTAAAGAAGGGCAGCAGCTCATGTTGCGCACCGGCAAGGGTGAATTGAAGCTCCGCTCCGGCAACGATATCGATCAATATGTCAGCGAGCGGGCCTTGCGCGGCTCGAAGCTGCCGAGGGGGCACCAGGAAGTGAAAGAGATTGAGGCAGTGGAAAAATGAGCTTTTCTGTATGAGTAATGTAGGGCGGGGCCTTGCCCCACCGTCATCCTAAAGAAGGACAGCGCGAACTGTAAATTGAATTGTTGTCATTCCGAACCGCCGTAGGCGGTGAGGAATCTTGATTTTTCAATAGCCTTAACAGATTTCGCGCTCGGAATGACGACTTAAGGAAGCAAGGACAGCTCGATAAATTTATCAGCGAGGGGAGGGTGGAGTGACCTGAGAAGGCCGCTAAAAGTGGCTTTTTTGGTATCGCCTGTGCAGCAAGGCGGCCGCACCGCAGCCTGTAATTCCCCCGCAAGATTGGACTTTTCCAGGATTATAGTTAAGATTATTGATAGGCCGCCCTCGCTTTGCGGCCCGACAATTTACAACAACATTTGAAAGGGAGCATAACAATGAAACGACGTTATAGTTATAGTAGTTGCTTAATGATGGCCGCCATCCTCATTCTGTCCGGTTGCGCGAGCGTTGCGCCTAACTATCAGCCATCCATGGCTAATGTCGGTACGTTAAAGAATCAACGGCCGGCTCAAGTCAAGGTAGGTGCCTTCACCGCGGGTGGACGGGAAAAAGATAAGGTAAACAATCTTACGATTCGCGGAGGTTCATTTGTTTCCCCCTATAGCGAGTCCTACGTTGAGTATCTGCGTGAGGCACTTCGCCAGGAACTCTCCATGGCAGGTCTGCTCGGCGACAATACAGATGTAGAGTTGTCCGGTGTATTGTTTAAAAACGAGTTTGACGCCTCCGGTTTCAGTCTTGGGTATGGGGTCATGGAGGCTCAGCTAACCGTTAAAAAGAATGGTGCCGTACGCTACAACAAGACGAAATCGGTCCGTCATGAATGGGAGTCGTCTTTTGCCGGGATGGTCGCAATTCCCAAGGCGAAGGAGAACTACTCGATCGTTGTTCAGAAGCTACTGGCCAGCTTTTACGGTGATCCCGAATTCCAAAAAGCTCTACAATAAAAAATTCTGGTTATATTTGAAGTTCTTTCGTTAACTCTAATTGAAGGAGGGGGAAACAGATGAAAGTTATTGCGCGTATTGCTGTTATCGTCGGCGTGCTGTTATTGGTTGGTTGTGCCCATCCGATTAGCATGGCGCCTAAAATGTCAGCATTTGATGGTAAGCAGGCGAATCAAAAAATTTCGAAGAATGTCGGCTACTACATATCGCAGGAGGACCGTGATCGAGAGGTGACCACGCCGGGCGGTGGTGGCGACAAGATTCAATACTTCCCCTATCGGGATATTGAACCGGGGCTGTATAAAGTGCTGTCCAATGGCTTCAACGATGTATACCCAGTGAAATCTCTTGACGATAAGAGCTTTCTCGCGGAAAAGAAGATAGCGTACGTTTTCGTTCCTAAGATCGAAACGAGTTCCTCATCGAGCAGCGCGTTTACGTGGCCGCCCACGAATTTCACGGTTTCTTTAGAGTGCCGCGCCCTCTCGCCCGCTGGCGCCGTCGTTTGGCGGACGACTGCGAAGGGCGAGGGAAAAGCGACTTACAGTGAATTCAAGAGCGATTTCTCCCTTGCTGCACGCCTGGCAAGCGAACAAGCTCTGTTGCAACTGCAGAAGCAGATCAGCGCTTCTCCACTGGGGCGGTAGATTTGGGGGAAAGCAGGGTGAGTTGAGTTTAAAAAGCCGCCGAAAGGCGGCTTTTTTTATGGTATCGCCTGCGGCGATGATGTGAAATGCTAATATGCGGTTTCCGCACCGCGGGCGGGTGACTTTTCTTTGCTTGTCCAAAGAAAAGTCACCAAAAGAAAGGACACCCCGGTCGCTCGCCGCGCAAAAGGCGCGCGGTTCCCTGCGCTCCTCACGCAGCCGGGCGCTGCGCAACTCGCGCGATCGCGCTTCGCGCGCCACGCGCTCAGACAGTGCTCGCTTAACTACTCCCGGCTGCGCTCCGGTGCTCGGCGAGCTCCTACGGGGCAAAACCAACTCCGATCCTGAGGTCTCCTACATATTTTCTTTTTCAATATACGACCTTATGTTAACCTAACCCTGTGATTATTCATAATTCAAGAACGCTATTACATCAAAAATGATGTAATTGATCCCGTCAAATGGGACGTATGATTGTAGTTGGGCTCTAGCGAATGATCACGATACCGACAACTTTAGTCGTGGGTGCGGGCGGAAGCATGGCTTACATGTTTCCGTCTGGCTATCACCTTCTGGTCAAAATCTGTAACTTTCTAAATCCAGGGGTAGACACCAATGAAAAGAAGATCCTGCGCAGCATAGGCTTCGAAGAAGATCGGTTACATTGGCTTCGCCGCGATCTTCTACGCTCAGGGGTTAGGTCAGTCGATGCTTTCTTAGAGCGGCGGGTCGAACTTATCCATGAAGGGAAAGCTGCCATCGCGTGTGCATTGATTGAGCACGAAAACCCAGCTTATGTGGTAGAGCGACAGATAGAGCACAACTGGTACGAGTATCTTTGGTCATGCATCGCAACTCCCAAGCCAGAGGAGTTGGCGAAGAATCAGCTCTCCATTTTAACCTTTAACTACGACCGATCGCTGGAGTACTACCTGTTCAATGCGATTCGCTATACGTACGGTCTTACGGACGATAAGGCGCGTCAACTCGCAGCCTCTCTGCCGATAATTCATTTGCACGGGCAACTCGGAAAATTAAAGGAACTCTTTGGAAAAGGAAGAGATTTCCAACCAGACCGGTCGATTGATGCAATTAAGGTCGCTGCCGACGGGATCATCATCATTCATGAAGCTGACGATGGTCACGAAACGTTCATGCGCGCGCGCGAGAAATTAGCATCGTCGGGAATCATCTGCTTCCTGGGATTTGGATATCACCCCACCAATCTTCGTCGATTAGGTATCAGCAAATTCCAAAAACCAACACTTATTGGCACGGTATCTGGCATGACACAGCAGGAGATCAACCAAGTGGTAAGGGAGATTGGCCGCGGATTCCAACTCGTAGGCCAAGATATTCTTACGTTCCTGAGAGAGAGTGGTGTATTCATCGGCGGGGTTGGTGATCGTGCATGAATTTCAGCGTTTAACAGTACGGTGTACGCTGGCAGGGTGGGTGATCCAAACGTTAGGGGTCATTAGTGTCAGAGTCGAGGGGTCGATTTTTCCCGTAGGAGTTCGCCGAGCACCGGAGCGCAGCTGGGGGCAGTTAAGCGAGCACTGTCTGAGCGCGTGGCGCCGTAGGCGATCGCGCGAGTTGCGCAGCGCCCGGCTGCGTGAGGAGCGGAGGGAACCGCGCGCCTTTCGCGCGGCGAGCGACCGGGGAGCGTTTCTTTGGGTACTTGTATAACAACGATGTTGTAGTGACATAATGTATGGCGAACCATAATTAGTGGTTCAAATCAAATAGTTTTGATACTACATTTCGATGTAACTTGATATACTGTTGAGGCATTAATTAGGCGTCACCTGGAAGGCGTGTCGTAGCACCTCCCAGGCGACTGACCCCAAACTTGCGATAACAAGCTCGGGGCTGGCGAAACTATACACCCGATGAATAGCCTGGGTGTAGAGCATCGAAGGCCCTGGTAACGCTTATAAAAAGGA
>WNFF01002107.1_pt1 | contig 18698 bp, 16 predicted proteins | sample 5400441 | NCBI WGS metagenome assembly WNFF01 (sample SAMN13153345, study PRJNA577476) | soil metagenome | isolation source: 120 cm saprolite under Douglas fir tree site 2 hole 3 replicate 1 | place: USA:California | collected 2015-04-18 | reverse complement strand
CTCGATTCCTTCACGTCGATCACCTCGCATTCGACCCGCAGCGTGTCGCCGGGCCGGACCGGACGCGGCCAGCGCAGCTCGTCGACGCCGTTGCCGATGATGCCGTGCGACAGCGGCAGGGTCTCGACCAGGAGCCGCATGGTCACGGCCGCGGTGTGCCAGCCGCTGGCGACGAGCTCCTTGAAGAACGTCGTGCGCGCGGTCGCCTCGTCGAGGTGGAACGGCTGCCGGTCGAACTCGGCGGCGAACTGCTTGATCGATGACGCGTCGACGCGGGCGCGCGCGTCCGACGTGAACCGGCGCCCGGGCGTGAGATCCTCGAGAAAGGCCTTGCTCACCGCGGTCTCCTTTCGTCCCATGGTGCGATATTGCGGGACCGGCCGGCCGCGAACAATACGAAGTTCGGCGGGCGCGGCGCCGGCGCCTGGCCCGTGCAGCGACGGCGCGCGGCATGGTCGGCACGCCCGGGATTCGGTACAACGTCGGCAAGACGCCGGAACGGCGCTCGTTCAATGCGAGGGAGGAAAGCCATGCTCACGCGACGCGGGCTCGTCATCGGCGCGGTCGCGCTCGGCGCAACGCGCGACGCCGCGGCGCAGGAATGGCCGCAACGGTCGATCCGGATGATCGTGTCGTTCGGACCGGGCGGCGGCGCCGACATCGTCGGCCGCATCGTCGCGCAGGCCATGCAGGACAAGCTCGGCCAGCCGGTCGTGATCGAGAACCGGCCGGGCGCCGGCGGCACGCTCGGCAACGAGGCGGTCGCCCGCGCCGACAAGGACGGCTACACGCTGGGCATCATGACCGCGGGGCAGATCATCGCGGCTGTCATGAACAAGTCGCTGCGCTACGACACGCTGACCGCGTTCGATCCGGTGGCGCAGGTGGCGACGGCGGGCCTGATCATCGTCACCCGCCCGGACTTCCCGGCCGGCAACGTGCGCGAGCTGATCGCCGCCGCCAAGGCCAGTCCGGGCAAGATTTCGTTCGCCAGTCCCGGTTTCGGCGCCACCCAGCATTTCACCGGCGAGCTCTTCCGGCAGACCGCCGGCGTCGACATCCTGCACGTGCCGTTTCGCACCTCGCCGGAGGCGATCGCCGCGCTGCTCGGCAAGCAGGTCGACGTGCTGTTCGACACGGTCTCGGCCGTGCTCGGCCAGGTCCAGTCCGGGCAGCTCAAGGCGCTCGCGGTCACCGGCAAGGACCGCTTTCCGGCGGTGCCGGACGTGCCGGCGGCGGTCGAATCGGGCCTGCTTCCGGGCTACGACGTCACCACCTGGTACGGCGTGTTCGCGCCGGCGGGGACGCCGCCGGCGGTCGTCGCCAAGCTCAATGCGACGATCAACGCGATCCTCGCCGAGGAAACGGTGCGACAGCAATTGACCAAGGCCGGCGTCGTGGTGCGCGGCTCCACGCCCGACGCCTTCGGCAAGCTCCTGGCGAGCGAGTACGCGCGCTGGAACAAGGTGCGCGAGGCCGCCGGCATCGCGCAGCAGTAGCCGACGCGGCAACCGTAGGGTGGGCAAAGGCGCGAGCCAAGAACGCGGGTCCCGCCACCTGAACCGCGCAGCGCCGTGCCCACGCGTCAAAGGCAGACAAGGCGCGTGGGCAAAGGCGCATCGCAAAGTGCGTGTGCCGAATCTTCCCGTTCCGCGCCTTTGCCCACCCTACGCGGTTCCGTTCTCCCGCAGCACCTCGACCGCGACGCGATGGGCCTCGTTCGCGGCCGGAATCCCGCAATACATCGCGACCAGATGGCAGTGGCCGGATTCCTAGTAGATCAGAAGATCACGGCAGCCGTGCGCCGGATGTGCCAGAGCGTGACCGGCTCGAATGGATCAAGTGTACTGTCACCCATAACTACGGTGAGGCTCGCGGGGTAGTCGGTGCCGAGGGCGCGGAAAGCGAAGCGTTTGGCGCGGCGTCTACTCCCAGCGTGACGCGAGGAAAGTGCGCGCGAAGCCACCACGCCATGACCACGGCGGCGGCGAGGTACGGCCACACCGCGAGATGCATGACGAGGTCCCCTGGAAACGCGCCGGTGATGATGGCGCATCCCGCGAAGAGGCAGAAGTAGATGACAGAGCCGCAGAATGCGAAGCCGCAGATGTGAGTCCATGCGCTCGGTCGCCGCCACAGGCCCGAGACGAACCCGATAAAGGTCGCGAGAGCGAATACGTCCGCCGGAAGGAAGCAAGTGACGAGCGCGATCACCTCCGACGAGAGCCGAGGGGCGAAGTAACCGCCGAAAAACAGCGCCCACCAGACGGGCAAATAGAGGGCGAGCGCGGCGAGGTACAGTCCGGCAACCCAGGCCGCGAGCTTCCGCATGCGGTGACTCCCCGTGCGGCGCCTTATGTCGTGACAGCGCGACGTGGCGCCGCCATCATACACGGTCGCACGAATAACGAAACCGGCCAGCCGATCTTCCATTCCGGCAATCGACAAAATACGAACTCGTGCTCAACCTCAAGACGGCCAAGGCGCTCGGTCTCGAAATTCCGCCGATGCGAACCGGCTTCCTCGGCATGGCGGGCGATCTCCGCCGGCGTCGCCTTCCTCGCTTGACGCGCATGAGGTAATCCTGCGTAATCGAGGGCCGTCAGAAGCCGCGCTGGATGGGATGACGATGACCCGCAGTTCACCAGCGACCCTGGGACGAACGAGGTGGGAAGGGCCTGCGCATATTTGCGCGTTTTTCCGCGGCCGCGACGAAGAATATGAAATCTTGCTGCCGTTCCTGAAAGAAGGGCTGGACTGCGGCGACAAGGGCATTCTGATCGCCGACGATCGCGAGCGCGACGAGCACGCTCATCGGCTCAATGGCGCCGGTGTGGATGTTCGCGGTTGCGAACGGCGTGGCCAACTAACGCTGCACGGTTGGGGTGACACGTACCTGCGTACGGGAGGCTTCAATCAACATGACATGCTGGGCCTCGTCGATGAGATCCTGGGTGGATGCAAACGACAAGGCTTCGAGTGCACACGGCTGTGGGGGAACATGGCGTGGGCGCTGCATGACTTTCCTGGAACCGATGACCTTGTCGAGTACGAGAGCCGTGCGAACGGTATTCTTGCGAAGTATCACAATTGCGTCGTGTGCGGTTACGATCTCACGAAATTCAGCGCGTCCATCGTTATGGACGTGATGAGAACGCATCCACTGGTCTTTGTAGGTGGGATGCTGGGCGTCAACCCGTTCTATGTTCCGCCGGACGAGTTCCTGAGAGAGCTTGACGCCCGCAAGGCAACGAGCGGTAGAGGGTGAACGAGGTGGCTTGCTTGCTGGCATATCACGCCGCCCCTTTGCAGCCCACCACAACGCCGGATAGGCGATGTGCCCCGAGCCGACCAGGTCGTCGCGAATCGCGTCCCGCCTAGGGGTGCCCGCGACGCGACGGCCGGCGGTTTGATGGCTACGGCGTGGGTATCATAGATATGCATCGGCAGGCTGGCGTCTACACTGACCGCATTTTAAGGGGCGAAAAACCAGCTGACCTTCCGGTGATGTAACCGACCAAGTTCGAGCTAGTAATCACCTCACAACCGCCAAATCCCTCGACCTGACCCATTCCGCCCGGCGTGCTTGCCGACGAGGCGATCGAATAGAGCTGCATTTTGCTGCGGTGCATGTGTCCGCAAGTGGCACATCGCGTCGTTCGCCGCGGCGCACACAATTCGGTCGCTATCGGAGCGAACCGGAAGTGAGTGGACGTGTGGCCCCGACCGGCCGCGACGCGAATGACCCACACCCGACCGGACCAATCACGGCACCGCGAAACCGACGAGATTGGCACCTTGCGACGCGGGCCCAGGTGGCGCTATGCGCGGGCTCGACGCACCACTAACATCCGCCGCCTCTTGATCAGGCTGAGGAAAGCGCTCCGATGACGACAGCAATCACGCTCCAGGACATCACGATTTGCCCAGTGGTCGAGCAGCAGGGACCATTCTTCGACGTGATGGAATTCTTCCCGACGCTCACCAAAGAGCTGCTTGAGGAGAACCGCTCCTGGCTGCAGCCGACATTTATCGATCCGGTCAGCCGCCGGCTGGTGCTGTGCGTTCAGAGCTTCCTCATAAAGACATCGCACCAAAATATCCTGATCGATTCCTGCGTCGGCAATCACAAGCCGCGGTCGGCGCGGCCGTTCTGGAACATGATGAACAGCGACCGCTTCGAGAAGAACCTTGCGGCCGCCGGGCTCACGGTGAACGACATCGACTATGTGATGTGCACGCATCTGCACGTCGACCACGTGGGCTGGAACACGCGGCTCGAGAACGGGCGCTGGGTGCCGACCTTTCCCAAGGCGAAATACGTCATGGCCGACCGCGAGCTTGCACATTGGACGCAGAAGGAGAAGGACGATCCATCGGGCGTTCCTTGGATCACTGACTCGGTGCTGCCGATCGTCGAGGCCCAACGCGCGCAGATCGTGAAGAGCGATTTTGCGCTCAACGAGTCGATCCAGTTCATTCCGACGCCCGGACACACGATCGACCATTACTCGGTGCTGGTCGGTCAGCCCGGACAGGACGCGTTGATCACCGGCGACATGATCCACTCGCCGATCCAGGGAAAATATCCCGAGCTCGGCATGCGGGCAGATTACGATTCCCGGCAGGCCGGACAAACGCGGCGCAAGGTGTTCGACCGCTTCTGCGACGCGCCCACGGTCATGTGCGTGACGCATTTCCCCTCACCTTCGACCGGACGCGTCCGGCGCTGGGGCGATGGCTACAAATTCGTGGCGTGAACCGGGCAGCGGGTACGCATTGACAGCGACTGATTTTGTTTCGGCGTGGCCGGGCTGGCCCGGCCATCTCGCTAAGGCCGGCACGTCGCGTTGTCACCCCTCGCGGCCATCGCAACATGTGCTGCGACTGTGCGTTTGTCACATCCTCGATTTTCGGGTGGCGAAGGACCGCGCTTGTCATGGACGGCCCCGTAGGCCACTCTTATTCAGGTCGAGTAGTTGGTGAAGGCTGCTGTGGTCGCACGCGCGTTGTGGTCGGTCACGACGCAAACCAGGGCCGGTTTTCCCTCGGCCACTGCTTTCTTAGCCCGCTCGAGCGCCGGGCGGATGTCGTCGGGCTTCGTCACGTACTCGCCGTGCCCGCCGAACGCCTCGCCGAACTTGTCGAGACGCGGGTAGCCAAGATCGCGGCCCGGCTTCTCCTTGTTCGGGTCGCCCGTCCACCCGCCGTTCTGGCTGATGACCGTCAAGACCGGCAGGTTGTGACGCATGGCGGTGTCGAACTCCATAGCGTTCATGCCGAAGGAGCCGTCGCCGTGCAGCACGATCACCTGCTTGTCGGGCTTGGCGACCTTTGCGCCGACACCGAAAGGCATGCCGACGCCCATGGTTCCGAATGCACCCGAGTTGATGCGGTGCCGCGCCGTGAATTGTGGGATCGCCTGGCGGCCGTAGTTGAGGATCTCCTGGCCGTCGACGCACAGGATGCAATCGCGGTCCATGAAGTCACGGATCTCCTTGCACAGCCTCAGCGGGTGAATCGGCGACTGGGACGTGGAGAGCTGCTGCTCGGCCTCCGCCATCTTCTGCACGTTGCGGATGCGCAGGCGCTCGCGCCAGGTCTCGTAGTGGGCCGGCGTCACCTTGCCCTTGATGGCATTCGTCAGCTGCTGGAAGGCTGCCTTCGCGTCGGCGACCACGCCGATGTCGAGGCGGCGCGGCGAGTTCGCGATCTCGGATGGGTCGATGTCGATGCGCACGATCTTCGCTGCGGCATTCCAGCGCGGCGGGGCCGCATGCCCGATCACGTAGTTCATGCGCGTGCCCACCACGACGATCAGATCTGCGTCCCGGAACGCCGCCGCCCGCGCGGTGGGATAGGAATGCGCGTGGTCCTCGGGTATGGCACCGCGGCCTTGCGGCGTGGTGTAGAACGGAATCCCCGCCGCCTCTACGAATGCCTGCATCTCGGCATCGGCCTCGGACCAGAGCACGCCCGTTCCGGTGATCAGCACGGGTTGCTCGGCCTTGACCATGAGATCGACGATCCCCCGCACCTCGCCGGCGCTCGGCATCGGCCGCGGCCGCTTCGCGTGGTCATAAGGCGCCGGGTACTCGATCTTCGACTCGTCGACCTCCTGGTAGAGGATGTCCCCCGGCATATCGAGGTAGACCGGCCCCGGCTTGCCGGTCATCGCCTGCGTAACGGCAAGGTGGATGAGCTCGGGGATGCGCCTCACGTGGTGCACGCGGTCCGACCACTTGGTGCACGGCTTGAAGATTGCGAGCTGGTCGATGTCCTGGAATGCGCCGCGATGCCAGGTAGCGACCGGCGCCGCGCCGCCGAGCGCAATGACGGGCGTGCAATCGGCCCACGCGTGGGCAATGCCGGTGAGGAGGTTGGTTACGCCCGGTCCGGAGGCCGCCATGCAAAATGACGGCCGGTTGAGAAGGCGCGAGTAGGCGAAGCCCGCCATGGCCGCCGCCTGCTCATGGCGCACATCGATGCCGCGAAGCCCAAGCGTCATGCACGCCTTCTCCACCCCCAGCATGGGCGCTCCCATGATGTAGAAGAAGTCGGTCACGCCCTCGTGCTTCATTGCTTTTGCGACGATGTCTGAGCCGATTGCCATTGGGGGCTCCTCTGTCGTTGCTGATGGCTTCTCCAAGTTCGAAGAGACGGCGGGGCGAGAAGCTTCTCAACAGCCATCTGGAACTGGGGCGACTTTCAGTAGCACGATCGTCGGCACCGGCGAGCGGCGGATCGCCGAGGAGCCCCCGCCGCAAGCGCCCGTCAAACCACGCCGTCCTGCTTCAGCATGTCGAGATCGCGGGTCGACAGGCCAAGCCACTGGGCATAAACCTCGGCGTTGTGTGCGCCGAGCAGCGGCGACGCCGTGACCGGCACGTAGCTTTGCGACATCTTCACGGGCCAACCCGGGATCGTGACCTTGCCCCGCACCGGGTGGTCGACTTCGACAAAGATCTCGCGCGCCCGCATACTCGCATCGCTCATGAGCTCGCCCGTGTCGAGGACCGCGCCGCACGGGACGCCCGCCTCACCGAGGATCAGCATTGCCTCATGCTTGGTGTGGTGGACTGTCCAGGCCTCGATGGCTGCGTTGATCTCGTCGAGCATCTGAACACGAAGCTGCGGCGTCGCATAGAGCGGGTCGTCCTTGAGCTCCTCGTGTCCGATGATCTTGAGGAGGCGCTCCCACTGCTGGTTGTTGGCGCGGCTCGTATAGATGTACACGTAGTCGTTATGTCCGCCCGGCTTGCATTTGAAGATGTCGGAGGGCGCATTGGTGCCGAGCACCACTTGGTTGCCCATTCTCGGGCAGGCCCTGCCGTGGAGGAGCTGCGACGCGTACGCGATGCGGCAATAGTTGACCATGGCGTCCTGCATGGCAACCTGGACTTTCTGACCGCGGCCAGTCACCGTGCGCTGGTAAAGCGCTGCGAGGACGCCGATGCAGGCGTGAAGCCCGGTGCCGGTGTCACCGAGCGTCACGCCCGGCTTGATCGGCCGGCCGGCGGTCTCGCCCGTGATGCTCATGACGCCACCGCATGCTTGGGCGATCATGTCGAAGGCGAGGTGTTTCTCGTAACGGCTCCCGTTGCCGAAGCCCTTCACGGTTGCGTAGATGATGCCCGGGTTCAGCGCCGCGACCTCGTCGTAGGAGAAGCCGAGCCTTTCAATTACGCTAGGCGCGAAATTCTCGGCAAAGATGTCAACCTTTCGGATGAGATCGCGCAGCAACTCCTTGCCGCGCTCGCTCTTGAGATTCAACGTAATCGATTTCTTGTTCGCATTGAGCACCATGAAGTAGTAGCTGTCCGCATCCTTGCGATCCGACGACGCGCTGCGTCCCTGCTCTCCGCCGACCGGGTTCTCGACCTTGATGACCTCGGCGCCGAGCCAGGCGAGCGTCTCGGTGATGGAGGTACCCGCCTCGAATTGCGTGAGATCGATCACCTTGATGCCGGCCAGGGCCGGTTGCACCATGGTTTGCGTTTGTGGCACGGCGTCCATATCCCATACCTCGAACACGTCTCATCGACGGGAGCGTCCCACTCCATACACTTTCCTACAAGGACTTGTAGGGTGGGCAAAGGCGGATTTCCGCGAGCGAATTGGGCGGAACCCCCGGATTGACGGTGAGGATTCCCGGCCTCTGCGCCATGATCGCGACCGGTGCGCGGATCGTAATTGAGCTTGTAGAGCGCTGGCGCGATCGTCAATGACCCGGCTGTCGAGATAACCCATCGCCGAACGCCACGTTCAGCTCGGGCGGCAGGACTGGCGGTAGGACTGGCGGTAGGACTTTTGGGTCGCAGCACGCGCCGCGTGGTCTCGGTGTTCGACTTGGCGACGTGAAGCGGACTCGAGTTGGCAGCTACGTTTCTCGTCGCGACCGAAACGCCGGAGGGGCAAAATGCAAATCTTCATCACCGGCGCGAATGGCTTTATTGGCGGCGCGGTTGCATCAGCCCTTATCGCAGACGGCCATACGGTTCGCGGCCTCGTTCGGAGCAAGGCGAAGGCCGACGCGGTTAGAGCGTACGGCGTCGAAGCAGTCGTTGGATCGCTTGATGACGCGGCGCTGTTGCAGGCCGAAGCCCGGGCTGCCGATGCTGTCGTCAATGCGGCCAGCAGCGATCATCGCGGTGCAGTCGAGGCGTTGATTGCCGCTCTGTCCGGTTCCGGCAAACCCTTGATCCATAGCAGCGGCAGCAGCATCGTGGCCGATCTCGCCATGGGTGAGCCGTCCGATCGAATCTTTCACGAGGCGACGCCAATCGAGCCGCACGCCGATAAGGCCGCTCGTGTCGCGATCGACCGGCTGGTGCTCGCTGCTTCCGGCATCCGCTCGGTGGTGCTCTGCAACACGATGATCTACGGCAATGCTCTGGGGGCCCCGGCGCAGAGCGTCCAGATCCCCGCGCTCGTGCGCCAAGCCAGGGCATCCGGGGTCGCGCGGTACATCGGACGCGGACTGAACCGTTGGTCGAACGTACATATCGCCGATGTCGCGGCGCTTTATGCGTTAGCCATCGCGAAATCGCCCGCCGGCACATTCATGTACGTCGAGAGCGGCGAGGAGGCGTTGGCCGAAATCTCGAAGGCCATCGCGGCCCGACTTGGTCTCGGCGCTCCCCAATCCTGGTCCGCCGAGCAGGCGATCGCCGCCTGGGGTTGGAACATGGCGGTGTTCTCGCTCGGCTCAAACAGCCGTGTGCGCGGCAAAGCCGCGGCCGATCTCGGCTGGTCACCGACCCAGCGGTCGGTCACGAGGTGGATCGCCGACGAACTCACTTAGGACTGGGATCGCGCCGCATCGCGTCGCGAGAAACGAGGTAGCATGGCCAACTTCGGCCCTGGCACTTCGCGACGCACAGCAGTGTCGGACGTGCCGCCGCGGCTGACCCCGAGCTTTTGACCATTGGTTGGCCCGCACGATCATCACGTCGGCATGAATCCGCTTGCCATACCAACAGCGCATGGCCATATTGCGCCGGCGGTATGGGCGACACCTCGCATTGCGGCCCTCCCAGAGGGAGCCGCAAGCGCGCGGGAAAGCGCAAGAGGCGGAGGGCCGGGCGTTGGCCCGCTCCGGCGGGTGCGTCGTACTGAACCCGGCATTCACGCTGCGTTGCACATTTGCGCCTAAGCGCGCTCGGGCCAGTCGACCGGGACGGGACGATGACCGCATGAACTGTCACGTCCATCAGGCCGGTGGCGCGCCGCCGCACCGGTTGTCGAGCGCAGTCATGGAGTGAGCATCAGCAACATCATCGTCAACATAGCAAACAGGAGTTGTGCGATGGGATACGGAGGAAACAACCAAGGTTCCGTCACGCGACGGCACTTCCTGAAGACGACGAGCGCCATTGCAGGGGCGGCCGGCTTGGCGCCGGCACTCTCGGCGCCGTTCGTGTCGACCGCACTCGCTCAAACCAAGACGTTGAAGATAATCCAGTGGAGCCATTTCGTTCCCCAGTTCGATACCTGGTTCGATGGCTTCGCGAAGGACTGGGGAAAAAAGAACGGCATCACCGTCACTGTCGATCACATTCCGCACCTCGAGGAACCGGCACGCGCCGCGGCGGAGGTTGCGGCAGGGGCCGGACATGACCTGATCATGTTCAACGGCTTTGGTGGGCCGCACCTGTTCCAGAAGCATCTGGCGGATCTCACTGACCTCGTCGAAGAACTCGAGAAGAAGTACGGCAAGGTCCAACCGATCGGCCGTCAGATCGCCTACAACGAGGGCACCAAGACCTGGAGCGCGTTTCCCGACTACTACATCAGCTTCCCCGGCCTCTACCGCAAAGACTTGTGGGATGAGATCGGGATGAAACCGGACACCTGGGAGGACCTCCGCGTCGGCGGAGCCAAGCTCAAGGCCAAGGGCAACCCGGTTGGCATCGGGCTCGGGCATTCGGTCGACCCGAACGTCTCCTATCGCAGCATATTGTGGAGCTACGGCGCCTCCGAATGCGACGAGAGCGGCAAGCGCGTCACGCTCAATTCCAAGCAGACGCTCGAGGCCGTGAAGTTCGTGCGCGCCCTCTATAAAGAGGCCATGGAGCCGGAAGTCCTGTCCTGGGACGATGCCAGCAACAACCGTTACCTGGCGTCGGGCCGGGCATCATGGATTCACAATCCGATATCGGCGTACCGGTCGATCCAGAAGGCCACCCCCGAATTGGCCGACAAGATCTACGTCTGGAAAAGCCCGGCTGGACCGGCGCGCCGGCTGGCCGGCAGCTCGCCCAATTCCTACGGGATCTGGCGTTTTGCGCGCAACAAGGACACGGCGATCGAGTTCCTGCGCCACTACGCCGGCCATGGGGTCGAGGCTTTCCAGGCGAGCACCGGCTACAACCACCCGCTGTTCGCCAACCTCGTGCCTCAGCCCATGCCGATCCTGTCGAATGATCCGAGCTCGCACCCGCCCGACAAGCTGCAAGTGCTGCAGAGCGCCGCCGAGTGGCATGCGACGTTCGGCTATCCGGGGCCGTCCGGACCCGCGTCCGACGAGGTGGTCAACAACTTCATCATCGTCGACATGATGGCCAAGGCGGCCACCGACCAGGCGACGCCGGAGGAGGCAGTCGCATGGGCTCAGAAGGAGATCGAGCCGATCTACAGGAAGTGGGCGGAGCGAGTTTGAGCTTCGCGCCGGGGCGGGTCCCCACTCGGGTCGCCGCAACCCGCCCCGCCGCCTCGGTACCGCTCCTGTAGCCTGCGTGGAGCGAAACGAAATGCGGGGAGCTGCCGCGCTGTGGGGTGCTCTTCGCCGCAGTGCGGGCTACATGTTCGTCGTCTAGCCCTTCCCGTGTGCTACGCACGAGCCGGAACGCGGCACTAGCACGCCCTGGGACATCGAGTGAATCTACATGGCCGCGGTTGCTGTCAACGAGATCAGAAAAAAGTTCGGGGACGTGGTGGCTGTCGACGGCATCAGCCTGGAGGCGCGCGACGGCGAATTCATGGTGCTGCTCGGGCCGTCGGGATGCGGCAAGACCACGTTGCTCCGAATCATCGCGGGTTTGGAGAAGCCCACGTCCGGGCAGGTCCTGATCGATGGCCAGGTGGTCAACGACATGCCGCCGCGCGGGCGCGGCATCGCCATGGTGTTTCAAAGCTACGGGCTCTATCCGCACCTGACGGTTTGGAACAACATCGCCTTCCCGCTGCGGACCCAAGGCACGGCGCGCGCCGAGATCAAACGCAAGGTCGAGTGGGCAGCCGGTCTGCTCGGGATCGACCACCTTGCGCAACGGCGCCCGCGCGAGCTTTCCGGCGGCGAGCGCCAGCGTGTCGCACTCGCGCGGGCGCTGGTCCGTGACCCAACGGTATTCCTGCTGGATGAGCCGCTGTCAAACCTCGACGCGAAGTTGCGCGCGAGCGCCCGAAGCGAGCTCAAGCAGTTCCAGCGGACTGTGCGCACCGCCACCATCTATGTGACGCACGATCAGGTCGAGGCCATGGGGATGGGCGATCGCATCGCGGTGATGGACCACGGCACACTGCGGCAAGTCGGGAGCCCGACTGAAATCTACGAGCATCCGGCGGACGAGTTCGTGGCGAGCTTTCTCGGCACGCCTCCCATGAACTTGATCGAGCGCGAGGGCGGATCGATGGGCTTTCGCCCCGAGAATTTCCTACCCAAGGAGCTCCTCAACGGCACTGCGGTCGTCGAGTTCCCGTTCCGCGTCGACCGCGTGGAGTACCTCGGCTCGGAGCATATCTTGTATGGCGCGCTCGACGGCAGAGCCGCGAAACGCGAGGTGACGGCCAAGTTGCCAGCGCATGCGACGCTCAACGGCATTTCACCCGGCGCTTGGCACGTGTTCGCGGTGCGCGAGACGGAGCTGCGCTATTTCGATCGGGATGGGCGCAACACCCAACGCCCTGTAACGCGGAGATATCCGCCATGACGGCGATCGCAGTTATCGCCCCCTGGCCGAAATCCCGGTTCTTGCTCGACCGTCCGGAGCTGGTCGGCCCGCTCTTCATTGCTCCAGCGATCCTCTATGTCTTTGTTCTGGTCGCGCTGCCGTTCTTCCTCGCCATCTATTACAGCATCAGCGCCTTCACCATCTTCGACCCGAGCTATCGGTTCGTCGGGCTGAAGAACTTCATCGACGTCATCGACAGCGACATCTTTCGACGCACGTTGATCAATACCTTCGTGTTCACCATCGGCGCCCAGATCATCGGCCTGCTGCTCGGCAAGTTCGCCGCCATGCTGTTGATGCAGGAGTTCCCCGGCCGCGGCCTCGCCCGCGCGCTCGTGGTGCTGCCGTGGGCAGTGCCGGTGTCGCTCGCCACGCTCGCCTGGCTGTGGATGTTCGATTCTCTCTACAGCGTGATTAACTGGACGCTGGTCGCCATAGGCCTGATGGATCCCGCGCATCGCTGGCAGTGGCTGGGCCAGCAGGATCTGGCGATGATCGCCGTCACTGTCGTCCATGCTTGGCGGCTGTTCCCGTTCGGGGTGGTGATCTTCATAGCCGGATTCACTTCGGTGCCGAAGGACGTGCTCGACGCGGCAACCGTCGACGGCGCGGGCTTCTGGCGGCGGAATTACCAGATCATCCTGCCGATCATCGCGCCGATCGTGGTGATCGCGCTGATCTTCGGCACTGTGTTCACCTTCACTGATCTCAGCGTCGTCTATCTGCTCACCAAGGGCGGTCCCATCAACGGCACGCACGTATTGGGATCGCTGGCCTTCCAAGTCGGCATCCTGTCGGGCGACGTCGCTCACGGCGCTGCGATCTGCTTGTTTCTGTTTCCCTTCCTGCTGGTCGCGGTCATCTTCCTGTTACGCGCGCTCCGGCGCCGGGAGATTTGAGATGACCCGGCTGGCCCGAAAAATCGCAGGGGAAAGCTCGTTCTACGCGGCCGTGATCACGCTCGTGACGTTTGCCGCCTTCCCGTTTTATTGGATGCTGATCACGACGTTCAAGACCGAGGGCGACCTCTACAACCTCCGATCCAACCCCTACTGGTTCAACGCTGCACCGACTCTCGAGCACCTGCGATATCTGTTCGAGGACACGCTGTTCGTGCAGTGGCTGTGGAATACGGCCCTGATCGGAGTGTGCGTGGTTGCGATCACGCTCGCTGTGGCGGTGCCCGCCGGCTACAGTCTTGCGCGCATGCCGGGCCGCAGCGGCGAGAATCTCGGGATCGGCATCTTCCTCACTTATCTGGTGCCGCCCACGCTGCTGTTTCTGCCGCTGTCGCGGCTCGTCTCCGACTTCGGGCTTCAGGACTCGCTGTGGTCGCTGGTGGTGGTATATCCGACCTTCACGATCCCGTTCTGTACCTGGCTGCTGATGGGATTCTTCAAGTCGGTACCGCGCGAAATCGAGGAAGCAGCGATCGTCGACGGCTGCACCGTGCTGGGGGCGTTCGTGAAGACGGTGCTGCCGCTGTCGGTACCGGCGATCCTGACCGTGATCATTTTTGCCTTCACCCTCACGATGCAGGAGTTCGTCTACGCCCTGACTTTCATCTCTTCTTCGGACGAGAAGCCGGTGACGCTGGGCGTCGCGACCGACCTCATCCGCGGCGATATCTTCTACTGGGGCGAATTGATGGGCGCGGCGCTGATCGCGAGCGTGCCGGTGGCCATCGCCTATAATCTTTTCCTTGATCGATTCATCAGCGGCATCACGGGCGGTGCCGTCAGGTGACCACCACTAAGGATTCCGCCGCAAATCATGGCCTCCGTCCGCTCCGAAGTCCCTGGTTAATCTTTTTGCGAGAGCGGCGGCGATGATGGATAATTCGCAACTTCGAGTATCGTGCGCGGTCTGCTCGCGGCGGCGGAGGAACGGCGATGGAAATGCGGGTATTCGGGCGCACCGGAATGCAGCTCTCGGTGCTGGGCTTCGGCTGCGGCGCGGTCGGCGGACTGATGGTGCGCGGCGATCCGCTCGACCAGGAGCACACCATCGCGCGGGCGATTGCCGTCGGCGTGAACTACTTCGACACCGCGGTGCAGTACGGCAACGGCGAATCGGAAAAGAACCTCGGCCGCATCCTGCAGAGGCTCAGACCGGCCAACATTGTCGTCGGCACCAAGGTCCGGCTGCCGACCAGCGACTTCGGCGGCATTGCCGACGCCGTGGCGAAGTCGCTCGAAGGCAGTCTGGCGCGACTACGCCTCGATCGGGTCGACATCTTCCACCTGCACAATGCGATCACTGAGACCGGCGGCGGGGAAGCGCTCAGCGTCCGACAGGTGCTCGGTGACGTGGTGCCGGCGTTCGAGCGGCTGCGCCAGCAGGGCAAGACTCGTTTCCTTGGGCTAACCGCAATCGGCGACATGGGCGCGCTGCATCAGGTGATCGACGCGCGCGCCTTCGACAGCGCGCAGGTGGTCTACAATATGCTCAATCCGTCGGCGGCCGCCGGGCTGCCGACGAATTATCCGGCACAGGATTATGGACGGCTGTTCGATCATACGATGGCGGCCGGTGTCGGCGTCGTCGGCATCCGCGTGCTCGCCGGCGGTGCGCTGTCCGGATCGGCCGAGCGTCATCCGATTGCGGGTTCGCCGCCCGAGCCGATCGGCTCGGCTATGAGCTATGACGCCGATGTCGTACGCGCCCGCCGTCTGATGCCGCTGGTAAAGGAGGGGTTCGCCGTGAGCCTGACTGAAGCCGCCACGCGGTTTGCGCTGTCGCATCCGGCGATGGGCACCATCCTGGTCGGTATGGCAACGCCGCAACAGTTCGAGGATGCGCTCGCCGCGATCCAAAAAGGCCCGCTGCCGCCCGCCGCGCTCGACCGGCTGTCAGCGCTGCGGCAGGCATTCGCCGGCGAACCACGGTGATCGCCGAGATTGCCGACCGCGGAACGATGTTGACTTTGGGATCTGCTGCAGACCTTCGCCGCGCAATCGGTATTGGCGATCCAGAACGCCCGCCTGTGTGATCACCCTCGTTAGGCCGACGTCCCAATTCAAGGGCATCACGATTGTGCTGATCGAGCAGAACGCCAAGCAAGCACTCCAGGTTTCGGATTACGGGTTGGTACTGGAGGATGGCCAGACCCGCATCGAAGACACAGCGTCGCAAATCCTTGCCGATCCGCAGATCGCGCAACTGTTTCTCAGCGGCGGCCTGGCGCCAGTGGAAGGCGTGTCATGAGCAAGCGCAAGCTGCTGCTCGGATTGATTGGCGCCAACATCATGGGATCCCTTTCGCCAGCACTGTTTGGCGAAGCCTTCGCGGCTGCCGGGATCGACGGTTTCTATCATCTGATGGATGTTGATCGTCTGCTAGAGCGGCGGCTGGCGAATCTCCTCGATGCGATCAAAGCCGCCGGCTTCGCCGGCACAAACATCACCTATCCGTTCAAACAGGATGTCATCGCGCTGCTCGACACGGTGGACCAGGAAGCCGCTCAGATCGGCGCCGTCAATACCGTCGCGATTGAGCCGGACGGCCGCACTATTGGCTACAATTTCGATCGGCGCGGGTGGCGCAATGGCTTCGAGGAAAGCCTTGGACGCAACAGTGCGAAGGATTCGACGGTGGTGCTGATCGGCGCGGGTGGCGCTGGGCGCGCAGTCGCTTTTGCCTTGATGGATTTGGGCGCTGCGGTCATCGTCATTTTTGATCGCGACGGCGCGCGCGCGAATGCGCTCAATGCCGATCTTGCGAGGCATTACGGCGCGTCTCACTGCCGCGTCACGACCGATCTTGAGCGTGACATCGCGGCTGCCCACGGAGTGGTCAACGCGACACAGGTTGGCATGCGCGGCTTTCCCGGTAATCTGGTGCCGATATCTGCGCTCAAAGGGTCGCACTGGGCTGCTGACGTCATCTATACGCCGATCGAAACGGAGTTCATCAAAGCCGCTGCCGCCAAGGGGGCCCGTGTGCTCAACGGCGGCGGGATGTGCGTACACCAGGCGGTCGAGGCATTCCGGCTGTTTACCGGCATCGAACCCGACGTGGCCCGCATGCACCGCGCGTTCGCCACAGCGCTTGCCGCGCGCGACAAAGCAACGGCCACGAGCCTTGTGGTAGCGTCCAGGGCTTCTGGTCAGAACAGCCATACAGCGGGGAGCTGATGAGCGAGCCGTCACAGACCCCATCCGGGGGCCAGGTCGACAATCCACAGACACCGAATCCAACGCGAGACGGAGGGATCCATTCCCCCATCCGAGAAAAATCCGAGCAGCAAAGCTGCTGCGCCCGTGGCAGCGCGTTTAAGAGCCTACTCTGTCGCCTCTGGCATAGATTGATAAAATAGAACCGCCGACGCGCGACCTGATCCTCAAGCAGTCGACTGCAGAGCTCGTGTGAAGCGCCCATGCGCAGATATGCATGCTTGAGCTTCATACCGCTCCGTTCTCCCGCAGCACCTCGACCGCGGCGCGATGGGCCTCGTTCGCGGCCGGAATCCCGCAATACATCGCGACCAGCAGCAGGATCTCCTGGATCTGCTCGGCGCTGCAGCCGTTCCCGAGCGCGCCCTTGAGATGGACGCGAAGCTCGTTCGTCCGCCCGGCCGCCGCCATCATCGCGATCATGGCGAGCGACTTCGTCGCCAGCGGCAGCGCGGAACGGCTCCAGACGTCGCCATACGCATAGGCATTGATGATGGTCTGCAGCGGCTCGCCGAAGGCGCCGAGCGCGCGCATCCGCGCCTCGACCGCCTCGGTGCCGAGCATCTCCCGGCGCAGCTTCAACCCTTTCTCCTGCAGGTCCCGCGTGTCCATCGTGCCTCTCCGAAATCGACGCGTTTTGGCGCGGCCGCGTCCCTGGACCGCTGCGCCGCGGCAGCCTAGCATCGCAGGCCGTCGAGCGTGACGGGGTCGCGCTTCGCGCATCCCCGCGGCGGGCCATTGGAAGAATAGAGACCGCAACCATGACCTCCGGACCGTTCGACTTCGCCCCGCTGCTCCCCGCCGGCCTGCCGGCGCCGGCGGTCAAGTGGAAGGGCTTTCCCGAATACAATTTCATCGGCGGCCACAACGACGCCGAGCAGGTGCCGGTCGATCGGCTGACCGCGGCGGCGACCGCCGTGCTCAAGCGCGAGGGCGCGACGCTCGCGACCTACGGGCTCGCAAGCGGCCCGCTCGGCTATCGTCCGTTGCGTGAATTCCTCGCCGACAAGCTCGAGCGCACCGCCGGCATCGCCTGCGCGAGCGACGAGATCCTGATCACGTCGGGCTCGCTGCAGGCGCTCGACCTCGTCAACGGCCTGCTGCTGGCGCGCGGCGACACCGTGCTCATCGAGCAGGAAAGCTACCAGGGCTCGCTGAACCGGCTCGCCCGGCTCGGCGTCAACGCGGTGGGCATCCCGCTCGACCGAGGGGGCATGCGGATCGACGCGGCGGCGGCGGCGCTCGACGATCTCGCGCGCCGCGGCATCCGCGCGAAATACATCTACACCATCCCGACCGTGCAGAATCCGACCGGCACGATCATGGGAGAGGAGCGCCGCCGCGAGCTGCTGCAGCTGTCGGAGCGCCACGGCGTGCCGATCTTCGAGGACGATTGCTACTCCGACCTGATCTGGGACGGCCGCCGGCCGCCGGCGCTCTACGCCATGAGCCGGCGCAGCGGTGTCATCCATATCGGATCGTTCTCGAAGTCGATCGCGCCGGCGCTGCGCGTGGGCTACATCGTCGCGCCCTGGGAGCTGCTCGCGCGCATGCTCGCGCTCAAGACCGACGCCGGCTCGGGCGCGCTCGAGCAGATGGTGCTCGCCGAGTTCTGCGCCGCCCATTTCACCGAGCACGTGCCCAAGCTGACGCGGGGGCTGCGCGCCAAGCTCGCGACCTTGACCGAATCGCTCGCCGAGCATTTCGGGACGGCGGCCGAGTTCGATCAGCCGGAAGGCGGCATCTTCCTGTGGGTCAAGCTGCCCGACGCGGTCGACACGCCGAAGCTCGCCCAGGCCGCGCTCGCCGCCGGCGTCGCCATCAATCCGGGGCCGGACTGGTCGACGGACAAGGCGTACGGCCGGAGCCGGATGCGCCTCTGCTTCGCCAATCCCTCGCACGCGGCGATCCGCGCCGGCGTCGCCGTGCTCGCCGAGGTCTGCCGCCGCGAGTTCGGCGTGCCGGCGCGGATCGCCAACGTCGAGCAGCGCGCGCGGGCGTGACGTCGCACTGCGTCATGCCCGGGCTTGACCTGGCTTGACCCGGGCATCCAGCCTGTTGGCCTATGACC
>WNFF01001520.1_pt1 | contig 18708 bp, 31 predicted proteins | sample 5400441 | NCBI WGS metagenome assembly WNFF01 (sample SAMN13153345, study PRJNA577476) | soil metagenome | isolation source: 120 cm saprolite under Douglas fir tree site 2 hole 3 replicate 1 | place: USA:California | collected 2015-04-18 | reverse complement strand
CTTTCTTCTTGCCATTTCCTTCTAAGCTATTGGAAGAAAACGGCGCGGAAGACCTTACACAACTCAGCCAGTTTCGATGGGAATAAATTCTCCCCCGCAATCAACCAAAGGCAGCACCGAGAAAATACGCCACCCGCGGCTGTTCAATGCGCAGATTGAAATCCCGATCCAATAATTCGCTAATCGGCACTTCAAATACATCGGCGATGCGCTCCAGGTTATCCAGACTGAGATTGTGTTTGCCGCTTTCGATATTAGCGATATAGCTCCGGCAAAACCCACAGAGTTCCGCCAGCGTTTCCTGCGACCAGCCGCGCGCAGCACGTAACAGTTTGATTTTCTTTGCCAGAATACGGCGGATGGAGGGGATAGCTGCTTCCGGGTGACGCCTGATTAATGCCTCAACAGTATATCAACTTACGTAGAAAAGTAGTATCAAAAACTATTCACTCACACCCAATGAATCTTTATCTCACCCTCAACCTGCTTAAATTCTTTATCACCTGTGACCAATTCAGCCTTATTTTCTTTCGCCAACGTGGCGGCGAAGCAGTCGGCGTAGGACATGCGATGTTTTGCTTTGAAGCCGGCGGCGAGGCGGGTGAGATTCCAGTCGGCATCGATGAACTGGATGCCAAGCTGTTTCAAGTCTGTAATAGCGCGTTCCGCGTCAGTCTCTGATACCTCTCGCGCCAGGATATACCAGACTTCACCAACATTGACCGTGGGCATCAACAATGACGTGCGGTGTTCGTGCGCGTCAGCAAGGATTTCGGCCACTTGTTTACCGGAATTCTCGTCTTCCAGGTAGGCCAGCACGGCCCATGAGTCGAGAACGATGGTTTTGGGCCGGCGCACCGCGTTTTCAATGCGCGTCGAAGCCCCCACATTGCTGATCAAGGCGCGCCGATTCAGATACTGCGCCTCCCCGGAAGACCGGGTCTCCAGGGCGCAGGGCCGCTTCCACCACACGGTCCTGCAGCTTTTTCAATGCCTTGATGACCTTCGGGACGTGGGCTTAACCGCAATAATTGCGGGTCTCGCCCGCGATGCACAAGGATGTGCAAGTGTCGCGGGAGGCAGGATGCCGGTAGCGAACGGGGCGAGACCCGCTTAATAGTATTTTGGAGTGCTCGCAGCGCGACCTTTAATGCCTGATCCGGGGACTGGCGGATAGTCCTAAAAGGCAGGGAAACCCCTAATACGAACAGCCTTTGCATATATCCATCTTATACACGAGGGGAAATTCTTATTGACCATGTTCACAAAATAGGTAGGATACGAATGGAACATTCGCAAGAGGGCGCCCCTTATATAATCTGAAAACCTCGTTGGAATCGCAGCTGACCCACCCCCGCGCGCCAGCGAGATCAAAAACCTAACAATGGCATGCAGCATCGCCAAACGGAGGATCGATTCAACGAAACTTAGGCACTTTTAAAGTTCTCGAGAGCGAACCGGTTCGGGGGGATCATGAGCTTTATAAAAAGAGGAAGCGCCTACGTTCTCAGCTTAATCTCAAAAGCTCGCTGTTGCCAAACAAGCGCCCGGCGTCAACGCAAACCGGGTAATATTGCGATCTCCAAATAAGATAGCTGCCAAGTGCCGGTCATGAAAAAGATAAAGGTAGGAATTCTTTTCGGTGGAAAGTCCGCCGAACACGCGGTTTCGCTGCTCTCCGCCAAAAACGTCATCGATGCGATCGACAAGGACAAGTACGAGCCGCTACTCATCGGCATCGATAAAACCGGCCGCTGGCTCTTGAACGAGCCGTCCCAGTTCCTGTTGAATAGCACCGACCCAAAACTTATTCGCCTCAACCAGGCGAGCGAGAGCGTGGCGCTGGTGCCGCAGAGTAAAGGCCGGCTCACGAGTCTGAGCAGCAACAGCCTGGATAAATCCGTGGACGTGGTATTCCCGATTCTACACGGGCCCTTCGGCGAGGATGGCACTATCCAGGGGCTCCTGAAACTCGCCAACGTACCCTTCGTCGGCGCCGGGGTACTGGGCTCCGCCGTGGGCATGGACAAGGACGTGATGAAGCGCCTGTTGCGGGAGGCCGGCATACCGACGGTGAACTTTCTTGCGTTCCGCTACGGTGAGACACCCAAATTCGATAACGTGGTGCCGGTGCTCGGCCTGCCGGTGTTCGTAAAACCGGCTAATCTCGGCTCTTCCGTCGGCATCAGCAAAGCGAAGGACGAGGCGAGCTTCAAGCAAGCAGTCGCCGATGCCTTCCAATACGACACAAAAATCCTCATTGAGGAATGCATTCATGGCCGTGAGATCGAGTGCGCTGTGCTCGGCAATAACGACCCCCAAGCCTCCTTACCTGGCGAGGTCATCCCAACTCATGAGTTCTATTCCTATGAGGCCAAGTACATCGATGAACACGGTGCACGATTTGAAATCCCGGCGAGACTGACGGCGGAGACCATCGCGCGCGTGCAAGAACTGGCAATTACGACCTTCAAGGCGCTCGATTGCCAAGGCATGGGGCGGGTAGATTTCTTCCTGAAAGAAAACGGCGACCTCTATGTCAATGAGATCAATACCATCCCCGGCTTTACTACAATCAGCATGTACCCAAAGTTATGGCAAGCGAGCGGCGTCGACTATGCCGAGCTGATCGACCGCCTCATTCAACTCGCCATCGAGCGCTTTGAGCGCGAACAAAATCTCAAAACCTGCTACGACTCATAACCCAGCGGAAAGGGAATGTAACCTTAACGCCAGTCTCTATTATTTATTGTGGATAGCCACCGGCTCACCCGGGGAAAGACCGAGCGCCTGGTCCGCCCGGCCTCGATTGACCGCGACTTCCACCAAACCATTGGCATTCTCATACCAAAAGGCCTGGCCTGGCGACACTTCGGAAAATCTGCGCGCATAATCCAGCACATACCGGCGAATCTGAATTTTCGTACCGCGGCTAACACAAGCCGCACGTATGCCCGTAATAGCATTGCCGTAGTGATCGAAATAAAGGATCTGCGCCAAATCTTCAGGCCATGATCCAATTGGCTGGGTTAGCATAGCCGGCTCAGTATCCGGCATCTCGCCGCGCGCCAACATCGCCGTTACCGGCGCGAACAGGTCGCGTGCGTGAAACGTGGCCGAAAGCCGCGGTGGGCGCCAACGAACAAGCCAACAATCAGTCCGCGCCGCGCGGCGCGCGAGGATATGGAACAAACCGTTATCCGGACCGACATACCGGCGTCCGTCCGCCTCAATAAAAACCGGCCTGCGCACGCCGCCGACGCCTGGATCGACGACGCACAAAAATACCGTGCCCGGGGGAAAGAATTGGGTATAGGCGGGCAATAAATAAGCCCCGGCGCGGATATCGAAATTAGGTACGGCATGGAACAAATCAACGACCGGGATACCGGGCGCTTGCTCCGCCAGCACCGCATGGACCTGGCCGACATAAGGGCCCAGCAAGCCAAAATCGGTAAACAGCGCGATCATGGTGATATCTTAACGCCTTAACTAAAAAGCAAAAAGCCGGAGATATCCGGCTTTTTGCTCTATCGACCTTCGCTGGCTCACTACTTCTTTTTAGTATCTTTTTTGGCGGTGGATTTTTTCGCTTTGGGCGTCTTTGAGCCTTTCTCCGCCGTCTCCTTCTTTGGCTTAGCCTTTTTGGCCGATGCCTTTTCCGGCTTCGCTTTCTTCTCTACCGGCGGTTTTTTCGCTTTCTCCGTTGGTTGTTTTTTCACGGTCGCCGCTTTCACTTTTTTCGGCTCACTCGCTTGCGCGACCGGCGCGCCTTCTTGCGCAACGACATCCGGACGATCAACCAACTGCACCAATGCCATCGGGGCGGTGTCCCCGGTACGATAACCGTATTTCAGAATGCGCAGATAGCCGCCGGGACGGTTTTCATACCGCTTTCCCAATACATCGAACAACTTGCCCACGGCCGCCCGATCGCGCAGGCGCGCGAACGCCAATCGGCGGTTCGCCACACTTGAAACTTTGCTCAACGTAATCAACGGCTCGGCTACGCGCCGCAATTCTTTGGCTTTAGGCAGGGTAGTGGTGATTTGCTCATAACGGAATAAGGAGACGGCCATGTTTTTGAACATGGCCTCCCGGTGGCTGCTGTTCCGATTGAGCTTACGCCCGCTTTTATGATGCCGCATCGTCAGCTCGTTTCCTGCTGAGTAACACTCTTATTTTTTAACGAGGGCGGCGGCCAATTTTCCAGCTTCATTCCAAGCGACAATTGATGTGACGCCAATACGTCTTTGATCTCGGTCAAAGATTTTTTACCGAGGTTGGGGGTTTTTAACAGTTCAAACTCGGTACGCTGAACCAAATCACCGATGTAGAAAATATTCTCGGCTTTCAAACAATTAGCGGAACGCACGGTCAACTCCAAATCATCCACCGGCCGCAATAAAATAGGATTGATATTCGGCTCCACCGCCTCCTTCACCGAAGTATCCGGGCTTTCCAGATCAACGAAGATGGAAATTTGATCCTGTAAAATATTAGCGGCGCGGCGCACCGCCTCTTCCGGATCGATGGCGCCGTTGGTCTCAATATCCAGAATGAGCTTATCCAGATCCGTGCGTTGTTCGACGCGCGCATTTTCCACTAAATAGGAAACCCGCCGGACCGGGCTGAAGGAAGCATCCAACTGCATTACGCCGATATTACGCTCCTCCTCGCCGGTCCGAACCGCCACCGGTTGATAACCGCGTCCACGCGTTACTTTTAACTGCATGGAAATGGAAGCGCCTTTGGTCAATGTGGCGATCAGATGGTTCGGGTTCACCACTTCAACATTATGATCCAGGGTAATGTCGGCGGCGGTGACCTTGCCGGGGCCTTTTTTCTGCAGGGTTAGATTAGCCTCTTCGCCCCCGTGCATGCGCAGCGCGAGCGATTTCAGATTCAACAGGACTTCTATTACGTCTTCCTGCACCCCTTCAATGGTGGAGTATTCATGCAACACCCCATCCATCTTGACCTCAGTGACGGCGCATCCCGGCATAGAGGACAGCAAAATCCGCCGCAATGCGTTGCCCAAGGTATGACCGAAGCCGCGTTCAAGCGGCTCGAGCGAAATCCGCGCATGGGTCGGACCCAGGGTTTGCACGTCCACCAGACGCGGCTTTAGAAATTCGGCTGCAGAACTCTGCATAATATAATCCTCGCTTGAATCGACCTGTTCGTTTCTATTTCGAATACAATGCCACTACTAGGTGTTCGTTAATCTCGGCGGGTAGATCGGTACGCTCAGGAATAGTCTTAAAAACTCCCTTCATACCCTTGGAATCGACCTCGAGCCATTCCGGAAACCCGCGCTGTTCAGCCGCTTCCAAGGAAGCTTTTATACGCAGTTGTTCTTTCGCCCGCACGGTAATCTCAATCGCATCATTTTCCTGCACTTGATAAGAGGGAATGTTGGTGCGCTTGCTATTGACCAGTATCGAGTTATGCCGCACCAATTGTCTGGACTCGGAGCGGGAGGCGGCAAAACCCATGCGATAAACAACATTGTCCAGACGGCGCTCCAACAACTTCAGCAGAGTCTCGCCGGTAGCGCCGCGACTCCGGGTAGCCTCGGCATAATAATTAGCGAACTGCCGCTCTAAAATACCGTATATGCGGCGCAGTTTTTGTTTCTCACGCAACTGGACGCCGTAATCCGAAAGACGCGTTCTGCGTTGACCGTGTTGGCCCGGGGCATAGGTCCGTTTCTCCACCGGACACTTGTCAGTGAAACACTTTTCGCCTTTAAGGAAAAGCTTACCGCCCTCGCGTCTGCATTGACGGCATTTTGAATCGGTATAACGTGCCACTTACTTTTTCTCCATCCGCCTGTTTAAACGCGGCGTCTTTTCGCCGGTCGGCACCCATTATGCGGAATGGGCGTCACATCGATGATATTGCTGATTTCAAACCCGATCACGTGCAGGGCGCGTACCGCCGAATCGCGCCCCGGCCCGGGACCATTAACGCGGATCTCCATAGCCTTAACCCCGAACTCCTGCGCGGCGCGGCCGGCTTTATCCGCCGCGACCTGCGCGGCGAACGGCGTGCTCTTGCGTGAACCGCGAAAACCGACGCCGCCGGCGGTAGCCCAGGTCAGGACATTGCCTTGCCGATCGGTAATAGTAATGATGGTGTTATTAAATGACGCATGAACATGCGCGACGCCTTCCGAGACGTTCTTCTTGACACGTTTCTTGACTTTAGCCGCGGTGTTAGTGTTCGTTGGTAGTGTTGCCATTCAATTTCCCCGCTCTGTGACTGCTATTTCCGGATGGCCTTGCGCGGCCCTTTGCGGGTACGCGCGTTGGTTTTCGTACGCTGTCCCCGCACCGGCAACCCGCGCCGGTGACGCAGGCCGCGATAGGTGCCGAGATCCATCAGACGCTTGATATTCATGGAAACCGTGCGGCGCAAATCACCCTCAACCACAAACTTGGCGACCTGGGCCCGCACCTTCTCGACCTCGGCGTCAGTCAGATCTTTCACTTTCGTCATAGCGGAGATGCCGGCCTGGGTGCAAATGGCGCGCGCGCGCGGGCGCCCAACCCCGTATATGGATGTCAAAGCCACATCAATATGCTTATGATTCGGTATATTTATGCCGGCAATTCGGGCCATTCCCAACTCTCTCCACAGAGCTTATCTATAAAAGCGCCAAGAAAAGCGCGCAAGGATACTGGTATAATCCAAAAAAATCAATGCGATGATGGGCCGTCAGCCTTGCCGCTGCTTATGGCGCGGATCGGAACAGATAATCCGCACCACACGCTTGCGCCGCACCACTTTGCAATGGCGGCAGAGCTTTTTTACCGAAGCGCGCACTTTCATCTTTAATACTCCGTTAATAAAACAAAATGTTTAAAACAAAACGCTCTTTCAACGCGGTAATCCCATGCCGCCGCTGAGGTTGGCCTTTTTGAGCAGGCTTTCATATTGATGCGACATTAGATGCGCCTGCACCTGAGCCATAAAATCCATACTGACGACAACAATAATCAGCAAGGAAGTGCCGCCGAAATAAAACGGCACATTCCATTTTACGATCAGAAATTCCGGTAACAGCGATACCAGCGTGATGTAAATGGCGCCCGACAAGGTAAGGCGTGACATGACCCCATCAATATAACGCGCGCTCTGTTCACCGGGGCGAATGCCGGGGATAAAAGCACCCGATTTCTTTAAGTTCTCCGCCGTCTCCTTCGGATTAAATACCAGCGCGGTGTAAAAAAAGCAGAAAAAGATAATGGCCCCGGCGTATAACAAAACATAGACCGGCTGGCCCGGCGACAGCGTGGTACTGATGTCCTTCAACCACCCCATGCCCTGCGCTTGTCCAAACCAACTTCCGATCGTGGCTGGAAACAAAATAATGCTTGAAGCAAAAATCGGCGGGATAACGCCGGCCATATTGATCTTAAGGGGCAAATGCGTGCTCTGCCCGGCAAACATCTTTCTTCCCTGTTGGCGTTTGGCGTAGTTTACCGTAATACGCCGCTGGCCGCGCTCAACAAACACGACAAATGCCGTCACCAAAATAGAGATGACGAACAAAACCAACACAAATAAAGGCTGGAACGAGCCGGTCCGTGCCAGCTCCAGGGTACCGCCGACGGCGCGCGGCAATCCCGCGGCGATACCGGCAAAAATAATCATCGAAATGCCGTTACCGATGCCGCGTTCGGTTATTTGCTCACCCAGCCACATTAAAAATGTGGTGCCGGTCACCAACGTAATCACCGCGACCAGCTTAAAGCCCAAACCCGGGCTAATCACCACGGGCAACCCGCCGGGATGCTGATTTTCCAGCGCAATGGCGATGCCTAAAGCTTGAAAGGTGGCCAACACCACGGTGCCGTAACGCGTGTATTGCGTGATCTTCCGCCGGCCGCTTTCACCTTCTTTTTTTAACTGCTCGAGGCTCGGAATCACCGTCACCATGAGCTGCATGATAATAGATGCGGAGATATAAGGCATGATCCCCAGCGCAAACACCGACAGCCGCTGCAGCGCGCCGCCGGAAAACATATTAAACAAATCGACGATGGAGCCGCGGGTTTGGTCAAACAAGGCCGCCAACGCTACCGGGTTAACGCCGGGAACCGGAATATGCGTGCCGATCCGGAATACCACCAACGCCGCCAGCAGAAAGAAGATGCGCTGTTTGAGATCGGTCAGTTTACCGATCCCTGCGAAGCCGCCGGCCGCACGCACATTAGAATTAGCCATTACGCCTCGACCCTGCCGCCCGCTTGCGTGATCGCGGCCAATGCACCTTTGCTAACGGCGATGCCGCTTAAGACAACGGGCTTATCCAACTTACCGGAAAGAAAAACTTTTGCCTTTTTTGCCGCCTGCGGAACGATATTCGCCTGTTTCAACGCCGCGAGATTGATAATTTCAGCATCCAGCTTATTCAACTCGTACAAACGCACCTCGGCGGTATCGGTTTTAATGGGTGATGTAAACCCGCGCTTCGGCAACCGCCGCTGCAGCGGCATTTGCCCGCCTTCAAAACCGACTTTGTGATAACCGCCGGCGCGCGCGCGTTGCCCTTTATGTCCCCGCCCTGCGGTCTTGCCAAGACCGGAACCGCCGCCGCGTCCGACACGCTTGCGGCTGGTTTTACTGTTAGCAGCCGGCTTAATGCTGTTCAGGCGCATGCTAGATTTCCTCACACTTGACCATATAAGAAACTTTATCGATCATGCCGCGCACCGCCGGGGTATCCTCTACCTCCACGCTGTGACGGATGCGGCGCAGGCCCAAGCCGCGGACACAAGCCATGTGCCTCCTGCCGGTTCCGAACGGGCTGCGCACTAGCGTCACTTTGAGTTTCTTCTTGTTCACGGCTTAAGATTCCTTACCCACCAAATCCTCAACTTTCTTGCCGCGCTTAGCGGCCATTTCTGCCGGATTATTAATCGCCAAGAGGGCTTTAATCGTGGCGCGCACGACATTAACCGGGTTGGTCGAACCAATGCATTTTGCCAGCACATTGCGCACACCGACTACTTCAAATACCGCACGCATGGCGCCGCCGGCGATAATGCCGGTGCCTTCCGACGCCGGCCGCATAACAACCGTTGCGGCGCCATGATGCCCGACAATAGGATAATATAAGGTGCCGTCTTTAAGATGAATCTTAACCAGATTTCGGCGCGCGTCATCCATCGCTTTCTGTACCGCGACCGGCACTTCGCGCGCCTTGCCCTGGCCCATCCCGATGCGACCGTCGCCGTCGCCGACCACGGTTAAGGCGGCAAAACCAAACTGGCGTCCGCCTTTAACTACCTTGGCAACCCGGTTTATATTAATAAGTTTTTCCTGCAGGTTGTCGCGCGCTTCGCTTTCGAATGCTTGCGTCACTGATTAGTTCCTCTTCAATCTAGAATTGCAGGCCGTTTTCACGCGCCGCGTCAGCCAGCGCTTTAATACGACCATGATATTTAAACCCGGAACGGTCAAACGCTACCCGGCTGACCCCCGCCGCCTTAGCCTTCTCGGCGATGCGCTTGCCGATCAAAGCGGCGGCACTGACGTTTCCGCCGAACTTCAAACCCTGGCGTACCTCTGCCTCTAAGGTAGAGGCGCTCGCCAACACCCGGTCGCCGGCGGCGTCAATAATCTGCGCATAAATATGGCGCGGCGTGCGGTGCACACACAGCCGCTGCATTTGCAGCACGGCTATTTTTTGGCGGATTTTTGCCGCCCGCCGTGCGCGCGCTTGTCTTTTTTTATTCATGTCTTATCCTACTTCTTCTTGGCTTCTTTCTTAACCACCTGTTCATCGGCATAACGCACGCCTTTTCCTTTATAAGGTTCAGGCGGGCGAAACGCCCGGATCTCCGCGGCGACTTGACCGACTAACTGCTTGTCGGTGCCTTTTATGATGACCTCCGTTTGGCTCGGAGCCTCAATCACGATCCCTTCCGGAATGTCGTAAACCACGGGGTGAGAGAACCCCAGGGTCAAATTCAATTTTTTACCTTGCACCGCGGCGCGATAACCAACACCGATAATAGTAAGCCGTTTTTCAAAACCCTTGCTGACTCCGGCAATCATGTTATTTACCAGAGCGCGCGTCGTCCCGGATAAGGCATCGGCAAAAGCGGTTTCATTTTCCGGTTTAAAATTAATGACGGTGCCGTTTTGCGCAACATTCACCAACGGATGGACATTGTATTCCAACCGGCCCTTGGGTCCCTTGATGCTTAATGCATTGCCGTTGAGTTTTACTTCCACTCCCGTCGGCACGTTAACCGGATTTTTTCCTATCCTAGACATGTTATCTTCAAGAAACGATACACAACACTTCACCGCCTAAGCCTGCTTTTTTCGCGGCGCGATCCGTCATAATACCCTTTGACGTGGAGATGATGGCAACGCCAAATCCACCGGCCACGGACGGCAGCTCGTCCTTGGTCCTATACTCACGCCGCCCCGGCACACTGACTCGCTGGATATGTTCGATCACCGGCCGGCCGGCATAATATTTCAACACTATTTCCAATAGCGGTTTGCCTGCAACCGCATGCTCGGAAAAATCCTTGATATACCCTTCTTCCTTTAAAACCTGGGCGATAGCGCGCTTCTTCGTCGAAGACGGCATCTGCACCGTGAGTTTTTCCGCTTTCTGGGCGTTACGGATACGCGTTAACATATCCGCAATCGGGTCAGTCATACTCATAGTTCGATCCGCATTTAGTGTTACCAACTGGCCTTGACAATGCCGGGCACTTCGCCGCGCATCATCATTTCACGCAACTTGCTGCGGCCAAGGCCAAATTTACGATAATAACCGCGTGAACGACCGGTGATATAACACCGGTTGCGCACCCGGCTCGGGCTTGAATTGCGCGGCAGCTTTTGGAATGCAAGTTGCGCGGCCTGGCGTTCTTCTTCGCTCAACTTCATATCCACAATCCTGCTCTTCAATTCGGTACGCCTCTTGGCGTATTTAGCAACCATTGCTTTACGCTTCACATCACGCAATACCATGGACTTTTTCGCCATGCAGAATCCTCAAGTCTTAATTGGGAAATTGAACGCCATCAGAAGCTCGCGCGCTTCATCATCGGTTTTAGCGCTGGTAGTAATGGTGATATCCAAGCCGCGCAATGCGTCGATCTTGTCATAATCGATTTCCGGAAAAATAATTTGTTCCCGTACGCCGAGCGAATAGTTACCGTGCCCGTCAAACGAGCGGGCCGGCAATCCGCGAAAATCGCGAACACGGGGGATGGCGATGCCGATTAATCGATCGAGAAATTCGTACATGCGCGCGCGCCGCAGAGTCACCTTGCAGCCTATCGGCCAATTTTCCCGTACCTTAAACGCCGCTATCGACTGCCGCGCGCGCGTTACTACCGGCTTTTGGCCGCTGATTTTTTCCATGTCGGCCACCGCACTTTCCATCACCTTCTTATCGGCTAATGCCTCGCCCACGCCCATATTCAATGTGATCTTGGTAATGCGCGGCACTTGCATCACATTTTTATACCCGAACTTACTCATCAGTTCGGGCACCACTTTTTTCTGATAAAATTCTTGCAGTCTGGTCATAGGAATTTATAAATCCGCGACTTCACCGCTTTGCTTGAAGTAGCGCACCTTGCGGCCGTCTTCCAGGGCTTTAAAACCGACGCGCTCGCCTTTGCTGGAGGTCGCGTTATACAGGGCGATATTCGCAATAGCGATGGGGGCCTCTTTTTCTATTATGCCTCCGGTAACATTCTTATTTGGATTAGGCCGGGTATGCCGCTTTACGATATTTATGTTTTCCACCAGCACCCGCTTATCGAACACACGCAAAACCGTGCCGCGTTTGCCTTTATCCTTGCCTTTACGCACAACCACTTGATCGCCTTTTCTGATCTTTGCCATATCTTACCTATATATTTTGACCTACTTTCCCTCTCCCAAAGGGAGAGGGAAGCGAGCCGAGCGCGCTGCGCGCGACTACTATAATACCTCCGGTGCGAGCGAAATAATCTTCATGAACTTTTCCGTGCGCAGCTCACGCGTCACCGGCCCGAAAATGCGCGTGCCGATTGGCTGATGTTGCGGGCTCAGCAACACCGCGGCATTGGTGTCGAAGCGGATTAACGAGCCATCGGCTCTACGTACCCCACTGCGGGTCCGCACCACCACTGCATCGTACACATCGCCCTTCTTTACCCGTCCGCGCGGCACCGCCTCTTTAATACTGATTTTAATGATATCGCCGATACCGGCATAGCGGCGCTTGGAGCCGCCCATGACCTTGATGCACTGCACTTTTTTTGCCCCGCTATTGTCGGCAACGGTCAATACACTTTGCATTTGGATCATTTATTTATCCCGAGCGGAAGCTCATACACGAAAATATTACCACTTACCATCGTAACGCCCAATATTTAGGCAACCTCAACCGGTCTTTCCAATACCTTCACCAACCGCCAAGATTTTGTTTTGGACAGCGGACGGCATTCCTGGATCAGCACTAAATCGCCTTCCTTGCATTCGTTATTTTCATCGTGCGCATGCAACTTGGTCCGGCGGCGTATGAATTTTCCATACAGCGGATGCGATACCTGCCGCTCTATCGCTACAGTAATCGTTTTATTCATTTTGTTGCTGACTACACGACCACTGAGGGTGCGTACGACCTTAACCTGCGTTCTCGTCTGGTGGATGTTCTCCGGCCCACTCATCCTGCCGTACCTGTCTTCTCATTCGCCACCGTCAGAATACGCGCGATCTCGCGGCGCACCTTACCCAACCGTGAAGTATTCGCTAATTGTCCGGTCGCCGTCTGCATGCGCAGATTGAATTGCTCGCGCAACAATTCGTGCAATTCTTTAACTCTGTCTTCCGCCGATAGGGCTCTGATCTCTTTTAATTCCATCGCATCACCTGCTCACACCTTATTTGATTTGCTTCATCACATGAGTTGGCGGGCGACAAACGTGGTCCGCACCGGCAGCTTCGCCGCCGCCAGCCTGAACGCATCACGCGCCACATCTTCGCTCACCCCTTCCATCTCATACAGCACGCAACCGGGCTGCACTACCGCGACCCAATATTCAGGATTACCTTTACCCTTACCCATGCGCACTTCCAAAGGCTTCTTGGAAATGGGTTTATCCGGAAATATGCGTATCCACACGCGACCGCCGCGTTTGATATGACGGGTCAGCGCGCGCCGCGCGGCTTCAATCTGACGTGAGGTCAAGCGGCCGCGAGTAATCGCTTTAAGCCCGTATTCACCGAAACTGACTTTATTGCCGCGCGAGGCAACACCGCGATTACGGCCTTTATGCTGTTTGCGAAATTTTGTTCTCTTGGGCTGTAACATAAGTTTCCCGGATTAGGCTGTCGCCTTTTTGCCGGCGTTCGCTTCACTTTCCACCTGATCGGCTTGATCGAACAGCTCGCCCTTAAATATCCAAACCTTCACGCCGATGACGCCGTAAGTCGTATGCGCTTCGGCCGTCCCATAATCAATGTCGGCCCGCAGCGTATGCAGCGGAACCCGGCCTTCGCGGTACCATTCAGTGCGGGCGATTTCAGCGCCATTCAAGCGCCCGGCGCACATGATCTTGATGCCCAATGCGCCGAGGCGCAGTGCGTTGGTAACCGCGCGCTTCATCGCGCGCCGGAACATAATGCGTTTCTCTAACTGCTGGCAAATATTCTCCGCCACCAACAAGGCGTCTATTTCCGGTTTACGAATTTCTTCTACATTCAGATGCACCGGCATCCCCGCCATGCGCGTTAACTCCTGACGCAGCTTTTCGATATCTTCGCCCTTTTTACCGATGACAATCCCGGGACGGGCGGTGTGAATAGTGATATTGACGCTTTGCGCCGGGCGTTGAATGATGACGGTGCTGACCGCCGCGTGCGCCAATTTTTCTTTCAAAAGGCGGCGTAAGCGCAAATCGGAGATTAAATTCTCGGCGTAATGCTTATTACCCGAATACCATTTGGCGGTCCAGTCCTTAACCACGCCCAGGCGTATTCCAATTGGGTTAACCTTTTGGCCCATTACTTATCTCCCCCCGATTTATTTCGCTCCGCGTCACCCACAGTGACGGTAATATGACAAGTGCGTTTTAATATCCGCGCCCCGCGACCTTTGGCGCGCGCCTGAAATCGCTTCAAGGTTGAGCCGGCATCAATTTGGATCGTTTGCACGTTAAGTTCATCGACATCGGCACCGGCATTATGCTCAGCGTTGGCGATAGCGGATTCCAGCGCCTTTCTCACCGGCTTGGCGGCCTTTTTCGGGCTGAATTGCAGCACCTCTAACGCGCGCTCCACCGGCAATCCGCGAATCTGATCCGCCACCAGACGGCCTTTCTGTGGGGAGACGCGAATGAACTTTAAAATAGCGGTCGCCTGCATCACGATTCTCCCGCCGTCACTTTCTTCTCGGCGGAATGGCCTTTAAAAGTGCGGGTTGGGGCGAATTCACCGAGCTTATGCCCGATCATGTTATCGGTAATCATTACCGGCACATGCTGGCGCCCATTGTGCACGGCGATCATTAAGCCGATAAAGTCCGGCATAATGGTTGAGCGCCGCGACCAGGTCTTAATCGGCTTTTTGCTGCCCTCCACGCGCGCACGCTCGACCTTTTTCGCAAGGTGCGTATCGACAAAAGGGCCTTTTTTAACGGAACGTGGCACAGTCTATACCTCTACTTTATCCTCTTACTTTTATGGCGGCTGCGGATAATCATCGCGTCAGTCCGCTTGCTCATACGCGTCTTATAACCTTTGGTCGGCGTTCCCCAGGGGCTCACCGGGTGGCGGCCGCCGGAAGTACGGCCCTCGCCACCGCCGTGCGGGTGATCGACCGGATTCATCGCGACACCTCTCACGGTCGGTCGGATACCGCGCCAGCGGCTGGCGCCCGCCTTGCCTAATTTGCGCAACGAATGCTCAGCATTGCCGACTTCGCCGATGGTGGCGCGGCAATTTACATGCACCTTGCGTACTTCGCCGGAACGCAAACGCAATTGGGCATAATCGCCTTCGCGCGCGACCAATTGAATGGCGGCACCGGCGGAACGCCCGATCTGCGCGCCGCGGCTCTGCTTTAGCTCCACGCAGTGCACGGTGCTGCCGACCGGAATATTCCTGATCGGCAAGGCATTACCGGGCTTAATCGGAGCATCGGCGCCGGACATAACCTCACTGCCCGCTTCCATCCCTTTGGCAGCAATAATGTAACGCCGTTCCCCATCGGCATATAATACCAAAGCGATATTCGCGCTGCGGTTGGGATCGTATTCCAGCCGCTCAACCTTGCCCGGGATACCGTCTTTGGCCCGCTTAAAATCGATGCTGCGGTAATGACGTTTATGCGCGCCGCCGCGGTGGCGCACGCATATGCGACCATGATTATTGCGCCCATCGATCTTGGCCTTCTTTTCCAACAACGCCGCATGCGGCGCTCCCTTATGCAGTTCGGGATTCACCAGCTTAACGAGCGCCCGGCGGCCGGCGGACGTGGGTTTTACTTTGACTAGTGCCATGTGTTTACCTGTTTACGCTCACTTCACGCCCACGAAATCGATGTCAAAACCGGGTTTGAGGCGAACATAGGCCTTTTTCCAATCTTGCCGGCGGCCGGGTGTTTTTCCCATGCGTTTCATTTTTCCCCTGACATTGACTACCCGCACCGCATCAACCTGAACATTAAACATCTTTTCGACCGCTTGCTTGATTACCGGTTTGGACGCGTCGCGCCGCACGGTAAATACGAATTGCCGGTTCTTGTCCGCCGCGCGCGTGCTCTTTTCCGAGATATGCGGCGCCAACACCACCTGGAACAAATACTCTGGTGATACCTGCCCCTGGTTCATGCCAACAACTCCTCAAACCGCTTAACCGCGGCCACGGTCATAATCACCTTTTTATGTCGAATAAGACTAACTGGATCAACCCCGGCTACATTACACACATTTACCCGGTGTAAATTGCGCGCGGATAGATAAAGATTTTGGTCCATGTTCTGCGTGACAATCAGTGCGTCGTCCGCGCCGAGTTTGTTTAGTTTCTCCACCAATGCTTTTGTTTTAGGCGTCTCTATCGTGAAATCATCAATCGTCATCAGCCGGTCCTGACGCAATAATTCCGACAAAATCGCGCGCAGTGCGGCGCGATGCATTTTTTTGTTGACCTTCTGCGAAAAATCCGCAGTCGCTGCCGGGAAAGTCTTGCCGCCGCCACGCCATAAGGGGCTGCGGATAGTGCCGGCACGCGCCCGGCCGGTACCCTTCTGCGCCCACGGCTTTTTGCCGCCGCCGCGCACGGCGGCACGGTTTTTTTGCGCGCGCGTGCCTGAGCGGCCGCCTGCCTGATAGGCAACCACAACCTGGTGCACCAACGGTTCGTTAAAATCGGCCGCGAACGCCGTGTCGGAAACTTGCAGCTCCGATTGCGCCTTGCCGTCCGCTGCCTTGATAACACTGATCTTCATTATCCATTCCTTAACTGCTGGCTTATTTTTTCATTGCCTTGGCTTTTGTTTTCTTCACCGTCGGCCGGATCAACATATCGGCACCCTTAGGGCCAGGTACCGCGCCTTTAACTAAAATCAAGTTACGTTCAGTATCGATCCGCACGACTTCAAGATTTTGTTGCGTGCGCGTCGTATGACCCATATGTCCCGCCATGGGCTTGCCGGGAAACACCCGGCCCGGGGTCTGCCGTTGACCAATGGATCCCGGCGCACGGTGCGACAGGGAATTACCATGACTGGCGCGACCACCACCGAAGTGATGGCGCTTAATCACCCCGGCAAACCCCTTACCGATGGTCGTCCCCTGCACATCGACCTTTTGCCCCACGGCAAAAATATCGACTTTGATCTCAGCGCCGGGTTTCAATCCATCGCCTTCGTCCGCTCCCAGCCGAAATTCCCACAAACCGCGACCAGGCGCAGTGCCGGCTTTGGCGAAGTGACCTGCTGCCGGTTTGCCGACCCGACTGGGCCGGCGCGTGCCGACGGTCACCTGTACCGCCCGATAACCATCCCTCGCTTCCTGTTTCACTTGGGTGATGCGGTTCGGATCAACTATGAACACCGTGACCGGAATCGCATTGCCATCAGCAGAGAACACCTGGCTCATGCCGATTTTTTTACCAATTAGTCCCAATGCCATATGCAAAACACCATTAATTAGCCGAGCTTGATCTCCACATCCACACCTGACGCCAGATCCAACTTCATCAGCGCGTCGACCGTTTTCTCGGTCGGCTCGATGATATCCATGATGCGTTTATGCGTGCGGATCTCGAATTGATCGCGCGAACTTTTATCCACATGCGGCGAACGCAGCAGCGTGTAACGCTCGATTTTGGTCGGCAATGGAATCGGGCCCTTGACCAACGCACCGGTGCGCTTGGCCGTGTCCACAATCTCCATCGCCGAGCGATCGATCAAGCGGTGATCGAACGCCTTTAAGCGGATACGTATTCTCTGGTTCGCCATGGGTTCTTACTCCACCACCTTTGCCACCACCCCGGCGCCTACGGTCCTACCCCCCTCGCGGATGGCAAAGCGTAAGCCGTCTTCCATGGCGATCGGGTTGATGAGGGTAATGACCATTTTGATGTTGTCCCCGGGCATGACCATCTCCGTGCCTTGGGGCAGTTCGACACTGCCGGTAACGTCGGTGGTGCGGAAGTAGAACTGGGGCCGGTAGCCTTGGAAGAAGGGGGTATGTCTTCCGCCTTCTTCTTTGCTTAATACGTAGACTTCGGCTTCAAACTTGGTATGGGGGGTGATGCTGCTGGGTTTGGCTAAGACTTGGCCGCGTTCGACTTCTTCGCGTTTGGTGCCGCGCAACAGCACGCCGACGTTGTCCCCGGCCTGGCCTTGGTCTAAGAGTTTCCGAAACATTTCCACCCCGGTGACGGTGGTTTTCTGGGTGTCGCGGATGCCGACGATGGCGACGTCATCGCCTACCTTCACTACGCCACGCTCGATGCGCCCGGTGACGACGGTGCCTCTGCCGGAGATGGAGAATACGTCTTCGACCGGCATTAAGAAAGGACCGTCGATGGCGCGTTCCGGCTGCGGGATGTAAGAATCCAGGGCATCGGCCAGTTTCATGATGGCGATCTCGCCCAGTTCGCCTTTGTCCCCCTCTAATGCCTTTAACGCAGAACCGATGATGATGGGGGTTTTATCGCCCGGAAATTCATATTTGTCTAAGAGCTCGCGCACTTCCATTTCGACCAGCTCTAATAGCTCTTTGTCGTCGACCATGTCGGCTTTATTTAAGAACACGACGATGTAAGGAACGCCAACCTGGCGCGCTAACAGGATGTGCTCGCGGGTCTGGGGCATGGGGCCGTCGGCGGCGGAGACGACCAGGATCGCCCCGTCCATCTGCGCGGCGCCGGTGATCATGTTTTTGACATAATCCGCGTGCCCCGGACAGTCGACGTGGGCGTAGTGGCGCTTGCTGGTTTCGTATTCGACGTGGGCGGTGGCGATGGTGATGCCGCGCTCGCGCTCTTCCGGGGCGTTGTCGATCTGGTCATAGGCCTTGAACTCGCCGCCGAATTTGCTCGATAATACCTTGGTTAAGGCGGCGGTCAACGTGGTTTTACCATGGTCGACGTGGCCGATGGTGCCCACATTTAGGTGGGGCTTGGTGCGTTCAAATTTTCCCTTGGACATCTTGGGTGCCTCGTTGTT
>WNFF01004472.1_pt1 | contig 18718 bp, 17 predicted proteins | sample 5400441 | NCBI WGS metagenome assembly WNFF01 (sample SAMN13153345, study PRJNA577476) | soil metagenome | isolation source: 120 cm saprolite under Douglas fir tree site 2 hole 3 replicate 1 | place: USA:California | collected 2015-04-18 | reverse complement strand
CCGAAAGAAGCCCTCGATGAATTCTCTAAGGAAATCGCTGCGAAGGTGCCGATGAAGCGCTTTGGCCAGCCGGAGGAAGTGGCCGGCGCGGTGGCGTTCCTGGCGTCTTCGGATGCGTCGTACATCACAGGCGTGGAGCTCAACGTGGATGGCGGACTGGGGCAAATCTAAGCGCCGACTGTAGCATGATGAGAAGAGGCGGGCGAAAGCTCGCCTCTTTTTTATTTTCTTAATCCTCTCATTTCGCACCGCCGGATGGATCAGCGGACGCTGCCGTGTTCACATCGAGGAACCATTTGTGCGCGGAGTCGTTCGGGGCGTAACAGTTGCCGTCGGGTGCGTACTTCGCGGGACAATGTGCGGTGAATTCTTTGCGGCGCGGCGATTGCGCGAATTGCCAGACCTCAGCATAGGAAATGCCGCTTGAAGAAGGCGGCGGCGGGTCTTGCGGGAAAGCGCAGCCCGGCGAAGGCGGGCAGAAATCGTTATAGGCCCAGATGCTGATGTCGCGTAACGCGGCGGCGTTGCGAATGTCGTCCGCTGTAGTGATAGTGACGCCCGGGCCCTCCTGCACGGGCATGCCGGAGCAATAGACGCCTGGATGATAGCCGGCGCGGGTGAGTTCCTCGGACCAAACGGCGAGATATGCGTGGTAGTTGGCGGGCAAACGGCCGCCTTCTTCTACATCGAGAAAGATGACGGCGCCGGACGCGAAGCCCTCGGACTTCGCGGCAGCGGCGGCAGTCTTCGCGTCCTGAAATCCGACTCGTTTTGCCGCGGCTTCACTCTTGAGCTCGCGGCTCTCGCGTCCGCGATACAAAATCAAAAAACCAAAGCCGTGAGAGAGAAGAAATTCGCGCTTCCCTTTCCAGGTGTTCGCTTTTTCGCCGGGTGGCGGGCTGAGCCAGTAGCTTGCAAACACAAACGACTTGCGGAGAATCGGCAAGGCGGCGTCACCAGGATAGATGTTGCGGTCGAAGCCCAGGTAGGAGCGTGGAGCGGCGCTTTGCGGCGCTGGCGCGGGGGTAGCGACGAGCAGAGCAATAAGAATTAGGACTACGGCGCGTACGGAAAAGGAAAGGAATTTAACACCCCGACCTGGTCGGGGCAGGCGCCGAACACGGAGAGCGCAGAGTTCACGGAGAAGAGAGAAAAGAGTGGGAAAGATCGTCATAGCTAGCCTTCGCGGAGTTTGTGGCCGGCCAGGTTGCCGAGGCCGTCGTAGGCGGCGTATTTGTAGAGCTCGCTGAGGGTGGGGTAATTGAAAACTTGCTCGATAAATTCGTCGATGGTGAGGCCGTTGTCGAGGACCAGCATGCCGACGTGGATGAGTTCGGTGGCGTTTTCGCCGATAATGCTGACGCCGAGAAGCTTCTTATCGGCACGGGCGAAGATGAGCTTGAGCATGCCGGCGGTGTCGCCGGCGATGTGGCCGCGCGCGTTGTTGGCGTAGAGCGCGCGGCCGACGACGCAGTCGACTTTCTTTTCGCGGCAGGTCTCTTCAGTTTCACCGGCGGCGGAAATTTCCGGAATGGTGTAAATGCCCATGGGGAGCAGAGAGGCGACACGCTCCTTGTACTTCAAACCAAAAGCGTGACAGACGGCGACGCGGCCCTGCTCCATGGAAGTGGAGGCCAGCGCTGGAAAACCGATGACGTCGCCGGCGGCGTAAATATGCGGGACGGCCGTGCGGTAGTGTTCGTCGACGGGGATGTAGCCGCGATCGTTGATGGCCAGGCCGGTTTTTTCGAGAGCCAGGCCATCGACGGCGGCGCGGCGGCCGGCGGCAAAAAGGGCGGCGTCCGTTTCGAGCATCTTGCCGCTCTTCATCGTCAGGCGCACGCCAGCGGAGGAATTTTCGGTTTTGACCGGGCGCTCGTTAAACAAGAAATGCATGCCCAGGGCGGCGAGGCGATCGCGGAGACGATCGGAAATTTCGTTATCGAGAAAAGGGAGAAGCCGGTCGCGCCCATCAACGAGAGTGACGTCCACGCCGAGGGCTTTGAAGATGGAGGCGTATTCACAGCCGATAACGCCGCCGCCGATGACGGCCAGGCTTTTCGGAATGCGATCCATCTGGAGAAAAGTGTCGGAGTCGAACGTGTGAATGTCGTCGAAGGCAATCTCCGAGGGCCGGTGGGGCTTGGAGCCGGTGGAGATGAGGATGATGTCTCCCGTCAACTTGCGCGTGCCCTGCGCTCCTGAAACCGCCACGGCATGAGGATCCAGGAAGGCAGCCTGGCCGCGCACGAGTTCGATGCCGTGGAGCGCGAGGTTTTTCAGAATGCGCCGGCGCTCCATGTCGACAACTTCGCGCTCGTGGTGCATGAAATCGTGAACGGTAAGATTTTCCTTGAGGGAATAGTCGATGCCGTAGAGGCCGCGCTGCTTGAGGCCAGAAAAGTACAGCGCCGATTCACGGAGGGTTTTGCTGGGAACCGTGCCGGTATTGATGCAACTGCCGCCCATGTGCTCGGCGCGCTCGATAACGGCAACGCGTTTGCCGAAATAGGCTGCCTGGGCGGCGCCCTTTTCACCGGCGGGGCCGCAGCCAATCACGATGAGGTCGAACTTGTCGTTCGAGGTCACACAGTTCTCCACTGAGCTCTAGAGTTGGGCCACGTCATCCGCATCCCGGAGGATTGTAGGGGAAGCGGAGGATAGGAGCAGAATTATCTTGACCGAGGGTATTGAATGAGTTCCGGCTTGGAGGTTAGAGGACTGAGAAACCGTGCTGGGCCGGGGGAATGCTTGTCGAGTCCGGCACAGCTGGTTCATGGTTCGTCACCAACTGAGCATCCGGCGAGCAGTTCTCTCCGGGAATTCTCGTTCAACTCGTGAGCCGATGGCCCCCCTGCTTTTTTGTAAGTGTTGCATCTAAAGGGTTTAGTGTTTCTGTAAGTGGTTTAGAATCAACAGTTGCGAGGTTGGTTTGTAAGTGTTGATTCTAAAGGAGTTTGCTGTCTGGGGGAATGCTCCTGGTGAAGTCGAGCCATGGGGCGCTCCTGTCTGGTTCGCGTGGGTTGACCCTACGACCTTGGTCAGGGCAAGTGGGCTGAGGGCTTGGTGGTTGGGCTTGGGGCTGTGGCGGGGCAGGTGAAGTCGCGACCGTCGGACTTAGCGGGGCGGAAGGCGACGAGGGCGTGGCCTTGGGCGACGGAGGCGTGGTTGAGGATGGAGAGGCGTGGTTGGGGGCAGAGGAGTTGGCGGTGGCGGGGCCGGGATCCTGACTAGATCGTTGGGATGCTCGGGGCGGTGGGGATGATTTCTGACCAGTCTGAAGACCGGCCACTACATGCTGAACGAATTCGGCGCTCGTGGGAGGCAAGGAAGTGTGGGGCGATGGTGCCGGTTGTGGGGCGCTGGGTAAAGCTGGGGATGGGGCGGGGGAAAAGGAAAAAGCAGATTCCTCGCTACGCTCGGAATGACAATTCACGGGCGTTGCGGTGGGTTGTTGGGCTTGGGTTTGTGGTTGGGCGGGTTGGGGTTGAGGTTGGGGTGATTCGGGCTGGGCGGGGCCGGGCTCGGGTTTGGGGGCGGGCGGGAAGCGGTAGTTGTGGTTGCTGTTGACGGAGTTGCGGACGGATTTGCGCCAGGCATCGGAGCTGAAGGCCTCACAATATTCGTGCTGGGAGATGTGGATGGACTGCATGAGAGTTTGGGCCAGGTAGGCGACGGTGTGGGCGGTCTTGGGTTTTACATCGCCGCGGACAACGGCGGGGATGAGGCGTCCCAGGGCGGTGCTGAGGTCGCAGGCGGAGAGGTAGTCGCCGGAGAAGAAGTAGGCCAAGTCTTTGCCAAGGGTTGCTGAGACGCGGACGCGGGCTTCTTTTTGGGCGTGGTAGAAGCAGAAATGCGGGTGACTGCTGATGCGGGGAGTGCGGCAACGGCGGCCATCCGAGAAGGTAAACGAACACAAGGACACGCGGTCCTTTGGACTGAGAGAGGACATAGAAGTCTCCTTAGAGTTGAGTTTTGGGATTGGGGAACAAAAGCAGGACGCGCTGAAGCGCGCCCGTACATAGACAAACTGGCGGTGCAAAACAGAAACGCCCCGGCTGGAGCCGAGGCGCAGTAGTCAACGGAAGTATTATACCACAACGGTAATGCGGGTCAAATTAAAAAATTAGGGACAAAACCGACCGGGCTAACTGGATGGGACTCGCGAAAATGGGCTAGACTTTGGAGAGGAGGATCAAGGAAATGGCTTCGACCATTATCGTCAGCAATCTGGCGATTCTCAGCGGCGAGCCGGTGTTCCGGGGGACGCGAGTTCCCTTCAAGTCCCTGACTGACTACTTGGAGCACGCGCGGAGTCTCAGCGAGTTTCTCGAAGACTTCCCCAGCGTGACCCGCGCCGACGCCATCGCCGCGCTGGAAGAAGCTAGGATCAGTTTGACGGCAACTCTGAAATGAGATTCCTGCTTGACAAATTAAATGTCAGAAAACGTCCTGTCTCTGTCCCCGGGTTTCCGTCAAGCAGGTCGCGCTGAAGCGCGCCCCTACACAGGCAAAGGCGAAGAGAAGTTCCTCATTGCGCCGACGAGTTTTGTTGACAATCGTTGTCAAATATGACAACGTAAAGGCCAAGAAAGGCATCCGCTAGCGGACCGCAGATGATGCGAGAAACACGACCGGTTTCCTGGTTCAAAGCAGCAAGGAAGGAATTCTAGGACTTTCCGGAAGGGGCCGGAGCGATTTGTCTTACGGCGCTGACGATCGCGGCGGAGGGCGGCAAGGCCGACATTGCAAAGCCCCTGCACGGGTTGGGCTCCGGCGTGTTCGAGATCGCGCTGCGGTTCAAGGGCGATGCCTTTCGCGTGGTCTACGCGGTGCAGGTTGGCGAGGAACTCTGGGTGCTGCATGCGTTCCAGAAGAAATCAACGCAGGGGATCAAGACGCCGCGAAGGGAAATCGAGCTTATAAAAGACCGTTTGAAGAGATTGAAGGAGATGTTGCGATGAAAAATGCAAAGCTGGAAGTGCTGCGGGGAAGCGGCAATGTCTTCCGCGACCTGGGGCATAAGAGCGCCGATGCCGAACAGTTCAAGGCGATCCTGGCCGCCGAAATCATAAAGGCGCTCGATCGAGACCGGCTGACGGTGCGTGCCGCGCACGCCCGCACGGGCATTGCGGCGGCCGACTTCTCGCGCATCCGCAATGCGAACCTTGACCGCTTCACCGTTGATCGCCTCATATCGATCATCAACCGCCTGGGGTCGCGCGTCGAAGTAAAGGTTCGCGTGCGCCGGGCCGAAGCGGCTGAGTATCAGGCGACGGCGTAGGCGGAGGGGAAGCGGCCACCGCGGCGCGGGCGGCAGTGGCGTGCTCAGGCGCTCCTGAGGAGGGTTCCGTGGGACAAGCCGCGGATCACTCCGACGAGGTAGCTCCAGGTGGCGGTCTTTGCGGCTCCGGGGGGGGTGTAATAGAACTGGGTGGCGCTCGCGTCGGATCAGCCCGGCGCCCGATGGAACGATAGTGATCGCGGGTACCAGCGGTACGCGTGCCCGGGGTGGGAGTCGAACCCACATGAGGAAAAATCCCCGGAGGATTTTAAGTCCTCAGCGTCTGCCATTCCGCCACCCGGGCAGGGCAGATAAGGAAAAGTAGCATGGGAGGGGGAAGGGCTCAAATTAAATTAGAGGGGGGCGGGGTGGCTATAAGCCGTCAGTTCTCAGTTTTAAGTAAGAGGCGAATCGATCTTGTTTGTTTGGAATTGCTTGGGAGGATCCCGGAGCGGAATCATTGGGCTAGTGCTCTGTCCGGCAAATACTTTGCAAATGTGGCGAAGCGGACGGGCGGGGCAAACCCCGCCCCTACAACGGGTTACGAGCAGAGAATTCTCCAGAGTTATTTCTGGGAGGGCATACTAGAGGGCTGAGGAGACGGAGGTGCCGGCAGCGGCGAAGACGGGCAACATTTCTGCTTGGGCGAAGGAGAGGAAGGACTTGACGACGAGCGGGTCAAACTGGGTGCCGCTGGCTTCGTTGAGGCGGCGTACGGCCTCTTCGTAGGGCAGGCCTTTGCGATAGGGACGGGACGAAACCATGGCGTCGAAGGCGTCGATGACGCAGACGATGCGCGAAACCACTGGGATTTCAGAGCCTTGCAAGCCCGCGGGATATCCCTTGCCATCGAAGGATTCGTGATGATGGAGAATATCGAGGGCCGCGCGCTCGAAGCCGGGGAGCATGCGCAGCACGGCCCAGCCGTATTCGGAGTGTTTTTTCATGAGCGCATACTCTTCGGGGTCGAGACGCCCAGGCTTACGGAGGATGGAATCCGGGACACCTACTTTACCGATGTCGTGCAGGAGCGCGGCAACTTCGAGATTTTGAAGCTCGGCTTCTTCGAGGCCCAGTTCCTGGCCGACGCGCATGCCCCATTCCGCCAGGCGGGTGCTGTGGACGCCGGTATTAAGATCCTTCAGATCGAGGAGTTGGTTGAAAGCGCAAATGACGGAAGTGCGAAGCGCGGAGGCTTGTTCCTCAAGCTGCTTGACGCGGAGAGACCCCAGCGCCCCTAAGGTCGGGGAACCCTCGATGGGCGCTGGAATCTGGCCGTTGGGCATTCCCGCTACCTACAAGCAGAGCAAGAAGCAGGTGGAGCCGGAGCCGGAACCAGAAGTGGAACCGGAGTTATTGATCCAAGCGGAGACCGCTTGATAAACGTCGAGACGACCGTGATTGAGATCGGATGAGAGAGGCCGTCCATGGGACAGGGCACTGGCGGCCTGGGATTGGTTGATGGCTTGCTGCTTGGCGCTGAGCAACAGAGATGCGGTGCCAGCGACCATCGGTGAGCTGAACGATGTGCCGGAAGCGCTGGCGTACGTTCCGCCGGGGAAAGTGGTGATGATGTTTTCGCCTGGGGCGGCAATCCAGACATCCTTGGAGCCGTAATTGGAGAAAGAAGAACGGCTGTCCCAATCGGTCGTGGAAGCAACACCGACGACGTAGCTAGTGAGGGCCGCGGGGTAAACAGAAGCGCTGGTATCTTCATTTCCGGCGGCGGCGACGAGAACGACGCCCGCTTTATTGGCGTAAGAAACGGCTTGGGTGAGGGACGGCGAAGACGAGGCGAGGTCGAAGCTCATATTCACTACGTTAGCCTTATGCTGAACGGCGTAGTAGAGAGCGGCAACGATGTTGGAAAGATAGCCAGTGCCGTTGGAAGTGAAAGCCTTGAGAGGAAGAATATTGGCCTTCGGGGCCACCAGGTGAACGCATCCGGCAGTCATGGTGCCGTGGCCGAAAGCGGCGTAAGGCCCGCCGTCAAGGACGGCCACTGAAGACTGATCGAGAACGGCGACACTGGACTGCTGGACGTAAGCGGGAGCTTGGTTATTTTGGGAGTCCGCGATGGAGTCCTGCAGTTGCGGCGCATCGAGCCATTCCGAGGCGCCTGGCTGGTTGCGTGTGAAGTCATAGCCGGGGAGCAGCACGGGGTAAAGGACCGGATGGCTGGTGTCCACGCCGGTGTCAATCACGGCCACGATGCCGGAACCGGCGATGCGAAAGCCGTTTTGCGCGTCCTGGAGCCTGATGATCTGGGCCGCGGGCTGTGCCGCATAACCATGCCAAACGGTGGAGCCGTAGTAGTTCATTGGGGTCGTGTCGTAGAGACCCGAGGGAATGCTGCCGACCGGCACATGTGGAATAGGCAGAAGATTGTCAGCTTCAACGCTGACGATCCCGAGCAAGGATTCCACAAGGGTGAGGGTGCCATTCACCAGGTTGGCAAGAAGATTGTTAGTTGAGGTCACGAGAAAGTTCTGCCCGAGCGGGCCGTCCAAGCCGCCCTGGACTTGACATTGGAGGAGATTGCAAAGATTCAGGACGGAGGACAAGCCGCCTGTGGTGCGCACGATGTAGCGGTTTTGCGCTGCCGCGGGTTTAGGAGCGCCGAGCATGAGGACGATCATCGCGACAATGAGTGCCAAACGTTTCATAGGTTCAGTCCCTTTCGGGGTCTCCTACAAATGAATTACTCGCAATGGGCGCAGTTGATTGCCCCGCTAGTCTTACGAGGCAAATCCTCCGCGCCAATAGTACGAGCGTGTCTTCCTGTCTAAACAAAATTGCCAGCGGTCTTGGTACTTCCGTACCAGGGCGGCCGTAAGCGAGAACGGCATGAACGAAGCGGAGTTCATTGCACGTCCTCGGGCAGAGTACCGAGCGCATCCCGCAGCGAAATCACGATAGGCTGGCTGCCGGGAGTTGCGAAAGTCATCTGCAGGTCTCCGCTGTTCTCGATCTCTCCGCTGAACTCGCCAAACTGATTGGTGACGGCATGCACGACCTGGCCCCGCATATTGGAAAGACTGATGCGGGCGTCGCCCCCGAGGACGGCAGGGTTGCTCAAGTCCAGGAGCTGGCCGGTGACCACGATGCGGTTGGCGCCCGGCTTGGGCTCGACCTGAATGTCGATCTGAAATGGGTCCGCGCGATACAGCATCTGTCTTGTGCCAGCGCTGGCCGATCGAGCTCCTTCGAAAACCGGGTGCAGAAAACTGTCGAAGAGAACTTTGATGCGGCTGCCTGCTCCCTTTGCTGGGCCCGCCAAAGCGGCTTCTGCAAACGTGGCCCTGGCGATCCTGACGGCGTGCTCGGGAGGCTGGTAATTCGCTTCCGAAGCCGCCGATTGCCGAACCTTCTGCCACATTGAAACTGTTTTCGAACAACGTTTGCAGCCTTGCTCCAGGTGGTGTTCCATCGATTGTTGCTGGGTGGCGTCCACCGCCTGATTCACGAAATCAATCCAATTCTCCGTCGTAAAATGATCCATTTATTCCCCCCAGATTCCTTTCGCGCCCCACGCACTCCCCAGTGGATGGAACGATTCATGACCCTCGTGGGATAAGGGGAGGTGAAGGTGCAAAAAATATACGGGGCGAGAAAATTATACAAGTCTTGCGGAATCAGTGACTTTGCCAACGAGGACGAAGGGCGCCCAGAAGTAGGGGTGGGGATTCTGGCGGCGAACTTCTTGCATGGCGCCTTGGAGCGCGGAAGCCATTTTACCGGTTTGAAGGTAGTCGCGGTAAAAGTGCTGCATCAACTGGGCGGTACTTTGATCGTGCACATCCCACAAAGAGAGGAGCAAGGTAGTGGCCCCGGCACAGAATAAGCCTCGCTGGAGGCCAAGCAATTCGTCGCCAGCGGCGACGAAATTCATTCCCGTAGCGCAGCCGCTGAGGGTTACGAGCCGGGCGTCCAAACGGATCTGGTAGAGGTCGTAAAGATTCAAATAGCCGTCGCCGAGGCGGATGCCGGAAAACATGGGGTTGTCCTGGCGGTAGATGCCGTGAGTGGCGAGATGGAGAAGGCCGCTACGCGGACCATTTTCGCGAAGGACAGAGGAAGTGGCGCGGTCACCGAGGTGGAGCGAAGACTGCGGCAGGAGCGCGGCCACGGACTGTGCTTCGTGCAGGATTTGCGGAGCGCGCTCGTCAGCGATTCCAAAGACGAGGGAGCTCGCGCTAGTGCTCGCTGGCCGCTCCTGGCACCAGGAGAACACCGTGGCACTGGGAGCGTAGGAAACTGTGAAGGCATCGCAGAGATACTCTTCTCCATTCCGGAGCGCGTGGAATGGCAAGAAATGGAGCGGACCGTGTGGCACGATAATCAGGTGCGTGGCCTGGAAGAATGGGCGCAGAGGGGCGATGAGTTCGGCATAAAGAGAATCCAGATGACTTTGCGTAGCGCGCAGAAGCGGTTCCTCAAAGCGCTGGACGTATTCGCTACCCATGCGGAATTTGGAGAGCTGAAACCGCAGCAGTTGGAGAATGTGGGCGACGCGGGAGAGCAGAGTCACGGGGAGAATGTGGATGTCCTTGCGGGTGATGACGGCGGCAATGAGGCGGTCGCCGGCCGAAAAGTATTCCACGAGAGTGGAGTCTGCGGGAATATGGGATCGCAGAGCAGCGAGGGAAAAATCGGCGGAGGCTTCGAGGGTGGCGTTTTCGCGCTCGTGCGCGGGGAGCTCGCGGAGGGTACGCATCAGCTCTTTCTCCTGCGATTGCGCTTTTTCCTGCAAACTCCCTAGCCTTTCGGTGGATTTCTCTTCAGGACGAAGCTGTTCGAGCTCGATGCGGTGGTAGTACCAGTTGAGCTCCTCACGCAAGTCCCTGATGCGGCGCACCAGATCGCTTTGGCCGGCATCGCCCAGAGGAAGACTCTGCCCGCTTTGAAAAATCATTTCGATCATGCTGCGAGATTTCGCGGCTTCCATGCAGGAGAGCGCTTCCTCCGCGGAGGAGTCTGCTCTCTGGCCGGCAATGTACAAATCGACTAGAGCTTCGTAGACCTGCATTCTATTCTTGACAAAGGAAATTTTCAGCTCTTCGCCTTTCAAGCGACTGCGCAGAGCTTCCAGCGACTTCCTGGCTTCCAAGTAGGCCTGGAGCGCGGCGGGGCGGTCGTTGCGGGCGTGGGCGAGCTGTCCAGCGAGCAGGTGGGCTTGATAGGCAAGCACCGGCGTCTGAAGGCCTTTCAGGCGCGAGAGAGATTCGTCCGTTTCCTTCTGTGCTTCCGCCGAGTCTCCCACTTGCAGAGCGATGCGCGCGAGAAGCAGGTGCGCGAGCACGGCCTTCCCGGAGAGGGCTGATTGATCGAAAAAAGCAGCGGCCGCGACGCAAAGCCGCCGCGCTTCAAAATAGCGTCCTTCATGGAAGAGCAACAAGCCCTGGTACAAATCGATAAGCGAAGGCCAAACGAGATTTTTTTCGCGCCCAAACATCTCTCGCGCCCTGGCAAAGCACTCGAGGGCCTGAACCGTCTTCCCTTGCTGGCCGTAGGCGGTCGCTTCGTTCGCGAGTGTTTTCGCGGCTTCATAGCCCATCCCGAGCTTTTCGAACCGCAGGAAGCCTTCATGGGCCATCTCGCGGGCTTCTTCGCTCAAATTCAGCTCCAGATAGATGTCGGAGAGGTCCAGATGGCAAAGAGCGAAGTGGTAGTCGTCACCGGTGGCCAGGCAGGCGCGCCGCGCGGCGTACAGCATCTCGATCGCGCGGCTGTATTCGCCGCGGAAATAATAGAGGTAAGCGATGTTGTAATCGGCCTGGGCGACGAGCAGCGGCATGTCGTTCTGCTTGCACAGCTCGCGAGCCTTTTTGTAGCACTCCAGCGACCTGGGGAAATCGTTCAAGTTGATCAGGCACATGGCCAGGTTGCTGAAGATCGCCGCCATTCCTTCCACGTCCTTGTAGGGCATCAAGCTGGCATAGGCCTGCTCGTAATGGGCGATGGCTTCTTCGAAGCGGTCCTGGCGGTGATAGATGTTGCCAACGTTGATTTCCAGGCGGGCCAAGCGCCGGGGGTCGTTGAGGCGCGTGAATATCTCGCGGGCGCGGCCGGCGGCTTGAAAAGCGTGGTCGTATTCACCGAGGAGGATCATCGGCTGGATGGAACTGCTGAGCGTGCGGGCGGCTTCGTTCCAATTGGCCAGGGATTCGTACAGCCGGAAAGATTGTTGATGGTGCTCGAGGGCCGCCCGATTGTCACCGGAGGAATAAAGAGCGTTGGCTTTTGCACGCAGGGCCAACGCCAGAGCTTCTTTGCGACGCAGCCGTCTGGCGATGAGCACGGCGGCTTCAGCGAGGTGCAGCGCTTCCTGCGTGCTCACACGGACTTGGTGAACGACCATTTGAGCAAGCTGCTCGACAATTTCCTGGCGAATTAAACCTTTGTGTTTGGCAAGAAATTTGCGGCGCGCCGTTTCGCCGGATAGCGGCCCCAGCTTGGCGATCAGCATGTCGCTCGAAAATTTCCTGAGAGTTGCGGGCATCAGTGGAAACCCAGCTCCTCGAGCTGGCCACGCAGGCGCTCGAGGCATTTCTGGCGGGTGAATCCGATGGAGCCAACGGCCAGGCCGAGCTCCGCAGCGACCTCCGTGTAGGCCCGCGAAGGCGTTTCAAAGAACAGCAGCTCCACCAGGCGGCGGCATTGTGGCGTCAGCTTGGCCAGGGCTTCCCGCAACATCTGCTCTTCCTGGGTCTGCTGAATGAGACCTTCGGCGATGGCTGGCGTCGCCGGCTCCGGTAGATCCGTCTCCCCATCACGGCTCACCATGCGCTGGTTTTGCCGCTTCCAGCGGTAACATTCGTGGTGTGCCACCTGCATCAGCCATTTGGGCAGCGCGCGTGGTTCGCGCAGTTGCGGCAGGCGCAGCAGAAGTTCCGTGCAGGTAGCTTGAAAGACATCCGAGGCTTCCTGGCGCGACAAACCATATTTCACGGGAATGGAGTAAATCAGCGCCTTGTATTTATCGATGAGCAGCGACCACGCTTCTTCATCGCCTGAGAGGCAAGCCCTGACCAGCCGCCTGTCGTCGCGCGAGGCTGGGGGCTTCTTGCCGGCCGTGCTCAAAATGGGGCTCATCGAGTGGCATTCGCCGTGCCAGTCCTGAAATACAGTTGTTCCACATTCCAGAGGACGTAGGGTTCCAGAACGGCAGGACGGAAATTGCCGACCACGTTCTTTGCGCCCACCAGGATGTGCGGGCTGGCCAGAAAAATGATCGGCTGTTCCTCAGCGAGAATCTCCTGAGCGCGGTCATAGAGTTTCTTGCGCTGCTCGAAGGTGCTCGCCCACATCTGGTCTTCGATCAAGCGGTCGATTTCCGCCTCCCACGGGGTGGCCGGGTGTGCTTGCGAGGGGTTCCAGAAGTGTGTTCCGCCGCTCGATAGCCAGACGTTCATATCGGTATTCGGGTCGGCGTCATAACTCGCCAATCCCATGACGCAGGCTTCGTATTCTTTCGTCTGCGTGACGCGATCGAGCAGGGAGCGAAACTCCAGCGGCACCACCTGGACGCGCATGCCGAGCTGCTTCAAGTCGTCCTGAATGAGCGCCGCTATCTTGGAGAAGTTTGCGTTGGAGGAGCTCGTGACAATGGAGAATTCCACGGGCTTCCCTTCGGCATCCAGGAGCGTGGATTCGCCGCCGGGCGCATTGCTCCAGGAAAATCCGCCTTCCTTCAGAAGCGCGCGGGCGCGGTCTAGCGAACGCGGCGGATGAGGGAGTTTTTCATCGCCCCATCGCCGGTTGCCCGGCGCGACCAGTCCCCATAGAGGAGCGCCATGTCCTTGATAGACGAGCCGCACGATGGCGTCGCGATCCACGGCCGTCGAAACGGCCTGGCGAAACTTGACTTCACGGAACCACTTTTGTTTCTGCCGCATTTCTGTCGAGGTTTTCTCGCTCGGTTCGCTCAGATTGAAAAAGAGAAAGTAGTATTCAAGCCCCGGCCCGGCATCCGTCATTGTGTAGCCGCGTTGCTGGCGCGAGAGCGCGGCGAAGTTTTCCGCTCCTGTCTGGCTGATGACGTCCGTCTCGCCCGATTGGAACTTCAGCACTTGCGCGTCCGCGTTCTGCACGAAGAGATAGACGAGCTCGTCGAGATAGGGCAGGCGATTCCCTTTCGCATCCGTTTTCCAGTAATACGGATTGCGCTCAAGGACCAGCCGCTGCCCGGCTACATACTCCTTCAGCCGGAACGGGCCAAGGCCGGCCCATTGATTCGCCGCCGTGGCCAAGGTTCCAAGCTGCGCTAGCTTCCCCTCCTGGTAGGGCTTTTCCAACAGATGCCTGGGCAGGATGGCCACGCCATCGAAAATCCTTTCTCCCGCCCCGTACGTCTTGGCCAATTGAAAAACGATGGTTTGCGCGTCTAGTTTCCGGACGACAATCGGTTTCCCGCCGACAATCAGAAAATCCCGCTGCGTGGCGTGGACGCTTTCGTCAAGATACACCCGGAAAGTGAAGAGAACATCATCCGCATCCAGCGGCTGGCCGTCTGAGAATTTGATTCCCTGCCGCAGCACGAGGGTGTACTCCAGCCCGTTTGGAGAAACCTTCCAGGATTTTGCGAGCGCCGGTTCCGTCAATTGAGTCGCGCGGTTGATGTGGACCAGATCGGCCTGCATGACGCCGATGACTTCACGAGATCGCGTGTCGACGGCAATCAGCGGATTCAGGGTCTTTGGTTCGCCTCGAAGCGCCACGACGAGGCGCCCTCCCGAACGGCCTACTTCTCCCGGGACTGTGAGAAGTTCTTCTTTCGCGTTTTTTTGTTGGGGACGGGCCATGGGCGGGTGGGCGAGAAGGACAACATAGACGAGGAGTGGACACAAGAGCATCCGGCGAAACGAGAAGTTCACTCTTTTGTTCTTCACGTCAGGCCCCCAAGACTCCAGCCTTCTATCTTGTACGCCTCCTCGCGCGCCTGCAACGAACTCGCGAGTCCCAAGTATCCTAGAAAGAAAGGCACCATGAGCAGAGCCGGCAAATACATCCACCAATAAGAGACGAGCACGCTGTAATGCTGCAGACTGGAGAGCAGATTGCCCCAAGTTGGCACCGGCTCGGGAACCCCCAAGCCAAGAAACGAAAGGGCCATCTCCGCCAAAACGTATTGAGGGATGAGAATCGCGGCCTGCGTCAAGAGCACACTGTAAGTCTCCGGCAGGATGTGGCGTCGAAGCAAGTGTCCAGGGGAGGCGCCGAAGCCCCGCGCGGCGCGAACGTAATCGCGTTCTTTGGCGCTAAGTACCACGCCACGAACCAGGCGCGCCGGACGCGCCCAGCCCACCGTTCCAATCACCGCGATGACCAGAAAAAAGGCTTTGAGCGGGCTGACCGCCAGGGGCAGGAAAGCGCGGAGGGCAAAAAGAAGATAGAGCCATGGCAGCGCAAGAAATAGCTCGGCGAGGCGCATGAGCAGAGTGTCTCTCCAACCGCCGTAGTAGCCCGCTGTCGCTCCGATGCCTAAGCCGATGAGCAAAGTAAGTCCCGCGCCCAGGAGGCCAGCGAGCAGCGACACTTGGCCGCCGAAGAGGAATCTCGAGAGCTGGTCGCGGCCATAAGCATCGGTGCCGAAAAGATAGATGCGGGCGTGCTTGGCGCCGAAAAAGTGGATTCGGCATGGCAGAAACCCCAACAAGCGGTAGCCGGCCCCTCTGGAGAAAAACGTAACGGGGTGAGGCTCTGTGGTGTCTTCCTCATATTGGTCGAACGAGCCTTCGCGCAATCTCAGCGAATACACAAAGGGCCGCAAGTGGAGATGATCCTGCGCGTCCACGAGATGCAGCCGCATGGGCGGCAGATACGGGCTTTTGCGGTCCTGCTCGACAGGATCGTAGGGCGCGAAGAAACCGGCACAGATCACAATCCCATGCAGCACGGCAAGGGCGGCCAGCCATTTCGCAAAAGTGCGCCGCATGCTCATGGTGCGCCGCTCTCCGTCCGGATTCGCGGGTCAGCCCAGTAAAGAAGCAGGTCAGCCAAAAAATTTCCTCCCACCAGGAAAATCGTCGAGAACAAGATTCCTCCTACAACGACGTAGAGATCACGAGCAAGGATGGCCTCCAATAGCAGCGGCCCGAGTCCCGGCCAGCTCATTACCACTTCGATGAGCAGCGAGCCGCTCAGCAAGGCGCCCATGCTGAAACCAAAAAGGGAGATCAGGGGATTTGCCGCCGCCGGAAGCGCATAACGATAGAGAAGCGTGCGTTTTGGTATGCCATGCCCCACGGCAGCAAGCAGGAACGGAGTGTGGAGCACCTCGGCGACGGCGGCACGCACATGACCAACGAGCAACGGAAGAGCTGTCAGCACCAGGGCCATCACGGGCAGAACCATATGCCACGCGAGATCGCGGAGCTTGCGGAGTGGTGAAAGAGTTTCAAAATCGAGGGAAGCCATGCCTCCCGAGGGGAACCAGCCGCTCTTCACTGCAAACAAGAGGAGCCCCAGTGCCAGCGCCAGGTCGGGGATGACCAGGAGCGCCGCGGTGCCCCACGAGAGCAGGCGGTCCGGCAGTCGCCCGAGCCGCTCCGCGCTCCAGACACCGAGTGGCAGAGCGAGGGCCCAGGCGAGAAGCGTGGCGGTAACGGTGAGGAGCAGAGTATTCCGCGCGCGCATCAGCAGAAGCGGCGCTACGGGACTGTTATAAGCGAACGAGAATCCCATCTCACCGCGAATTACGGAATTTAGCCAGGATGCGTAACGGACAGGCAAGGGCTTGTCTAAACCGTATTGGGCACGCAGCGCCGCCACCGTTTCCGGCGCGATTTGCGGATTCAATCGCATTTCGTCCAGGTACGTTCCCGGGGCCAATGCCGTGAAGAGGAAGGCGAGAATGGAAACTCCAGCCAGTAGAAAAAAAGCGTGCCCTATTCGGCGCAGCAGGTAGCGCATCATTGCTCCACCGTTGGCAACGGGGGGCGGGCGATTCTTGGCACGGCCGCGAGCAGCTGGCGTGTGGCTTCGTGCTGCGGATGCTTAACAATTTTCTCCGGCGGGCCCTGCTCGACAATGCGGCCGCCTTCCATCACCGCGATATCGTCAGCCAAGTAGGCGGCCATGGCCAGGTCATGCGTAATGAACAGGTACGTCATCCCTGAAGAGGTTTGCAGCTCCATCAAGAGATTGGCGATCTGTGCCTGCACGGAACAATCGAGAGCCGAGAGCGCCTCGTCCAGAATCAGAAGCTTGGGCTCGAGCGCCAAGGCTCGCGCGATGGCCAGTCGCTGGCGTTGGCCGCCGCTTAACTCCGCGGGAGGCCGCTCGACCATGTCCGGGGAAAGACCCACTCGTTCGAGCAAGGAATTCGCGCGCTGGTTCATTTCTCCGCGGTTGAAGTTGCGCTGCAAAATCATCGGCTCAATGAGTATCTCGAGTACGCTCCATCTTGGGTTTAAAGAGCTGGCGGGATCTTGAAAAATGAGCTGGAGTTGCGGGCGAACTTGACGGCGCGCGCTCTCTCCGAGGTTGACGAGATCTTTTCCTTCATACCAAATGCTTCCTGTCGTGGGAGATTCCAGGCAGGCGAGGCACGCCGTTTAGGGCGAGTTGCCCTTCGCGCGCGTCAGCGAGACTCGGCTTGGCATAACGCTTCACTAGATTTTCTACTTTCAAGAGTGGCTGCATGTTGTTGCCGCTGCCGGACACTTCAACGTTCATACTTGAAACAAGAAACCGTGAGCGAGGCGCTTACGTTCATCAGGCCAGGTTCGCGCTCCCTGCAAATGTCCATTCTTTCCGTGCACCTTGGCTCGAAGCAGCAGCCCTGCCGCGGTAGAGACGAGGGCGACGAATCGCCAGGGATTACCGGCAGCCGCTTCCCCCGAACGCTAGCACTCTCTTCGAAAACCGCCGGAAGGGAGGCAAAGAGAGCTTTTGTGTAGGGATGGCGCGGCGAGGCCAGCACCGCTGCGGCTGGGCCCAACTCGGCGACGCGGCCGCCGTAGAGGACCAGCACGCGATCGGCAAAACCGGAGAGCAGCGCGGGGTTGTGGGTGATGAAAATCATCGCGAGGCCCAGCTTTTCCCGGAGCGCGCGAAACACTCCAAGGATTTCCATTTGCGTTGCGGGATCGAGCGAGGCCGTCGGCTCATCGGCAATCACCACGGCAGGGCCGCAGGCGATGGCTTGCGCGATCAGCACGCGCTGGCGTTGTCCTCCGCTGAGTTGGTGTGGATAGGAGCGCGCGATGCGGTCAGCGTCTTCCGGAAAAACTTCCGCGAATACTTGCCGCGTCCGCACGCTCAGCGCGTTTTTTCCGCGGACGCCGTGCGCGGCCAGTACCTGGCGAACTTGTTCGCCCGCGCGCATAGTGGGATGAAGCGCGAGGGACGGCTCCTGGAAAATCAGCGAAACGCGCCGGCCGCGGATTTGTTGCAGTTCCTCAGGCCCGGCCTGCAGAAGATCCTTTCCTTCAAAATGCACAGTCCCGCGAAGGATCTTTGCATTCCCGGGGAGAAGCCGCAGGAGCGACACGGCCAGCGTGCTTTTGCCTGATCCTGACTCGCCGAGGACGCCCAAAATCTCGGCGGGCAGGAGACCGAAACTGACGCCGGCCAGCGCCGCATGAAAGGCGCCGTCGCGTGACCGATACGAAACGTGCAGGTCCTGGATTTCAAGAACGGGTGCCATGCGCCGGGCCTGTTTTGGCCCATCCCTCACTCCGATTCATGTTGCGGCAGGATCGGGTAGCGGACAAGACAAACGTGGCCGCCCGCGCACCAAAGGTAATTCTCTGAGGCTGGTAGAAAAGGAGCGCCAAACTTTATGGCCAAGGAGGCGGAACGGGAAAGCTTGCAGGAAGCGGGAAAAGAAGCAAATTCGGGATGCCGGAAGCAAATCCAAGGCGGGATTGCAGGAATCCCCAAGGGAATCGCCACAATCCCGCGCTTGTGCCCAACGCCGGCAGTACAACTAAGTGTTTGCTTACGCAGGGCTCGCGCCCGGCCTTCGGCAGTTAGCGATTCTCTCCGCGCGCCGCCAGCTTGCTGGCCGCGGTCGCGTCCGTTCGCGGAGTCATCGAAAGAACCACGTATTCGCGCTCCTTGCTGTCGGCTTCGGGAACGCGAAGCAGCATTTTATCCTTGCGAATGCGGAATTGCGCCGTCTCGCCCACCGGCAGAAGCACGGGGTGCTTGTCATCCTTGGGCTGGATGCGATAGGTGACGCGCTCGGTCTGCAGCACGTACTCCTGACACAACAGTTGTTTGGTGTTCTTATGCTGGCCATCGGTTCCAAAAATCTGGCCGGCGATAGTCTTGCCATCTTTTTCGGCGTAACCGCAAGCCGAAGAATCCATTTGAACTAGCACGCCTTTTTCATAGGCCGGGGCGTCTTTCGCCTCGGCATTGAGCGTGGCAACCGCGATCAAAGCCACAACCATCCCCATTCTCATGGACATTCTCCCTTCCACC
>WNFF01001516.1_pt1 | contig 18730 bp, 31 predicted proteins | sample 5400441 | NCBI WGS metagenome assembly WNFF01 (sample SAMN13153345, study PRJNA577476) | soil metagenome | isolation source: 120 cm saprolite under Douglas fir tree site 2 hole 3 replicate 1 | place: USA:California | collected 2015-04-18 | reverse complement strand
TCGAGCCGGGCGTCCACGAAGTAGGGCCCCTCGGTCAGCGCCGGCCGCGCCACGCAGGCGCCCGGAGGGGCGGCGGCCACCGCCCGTCCCGCGCCCAGCGCAGCAAGGCCACCCGCGCCCAGGAGCGCGAGGGCCTCCCGCCGCGTGAGTACCCGGCCGATCGTGCCGTCGTCGCTCCCCATACGTGCCGTCTAGCATACCTTGACGCCGCCGCCGACGCGGAGGCAGTATCGCGCCGATGACCACCGCTCCCGCGGCGCCGCCGCCGATCATCCACGGGCTCGACCACGTGGTGGTGGCGGTGCGCGATCTCGACGCCGCGGTGGCCGCCTATCGCGCGCTGCTCGGGCGCGCGCCCGCCTGGCGCGCCGAGGCGCACGGGGGCGGCGCGACCGTGCTGACGTTCGCCCTCGCCAACGTCGCGGTGGAGCTGATGGCCCCGTCCGGGACCGGGCCGACCGCCGAGCGGCTCACCGCCGTCCTCGACGCGCAGGGCGAGGGCCTGGCGAGCCTCGCCTTCGCGACCGGCGACATCGAGCGCGCCCATCGCCGCCTGGCGCGCCTCGGCCTCGGCCCCGAGCCCATCACCGACGGGGCCAGCTCCGACGCCGAGACCGGCGCGAGCCGGCCGTGGCGCCGCACCCGCGCGGCCACCGCGGCCACCCACGGGGTCCGCCTCTTCTTCCTGCAGCAGGCCGCGCTGCCACCGTCGCGCCTGCTCGCGGCGGAGCCGGCCGCGGTGAGCGGCCTCGATCACGTGGTGATCCGCACGCCGGACCCGGAGCGCGCCACCGCGCTCTACGGCGCGCGGCTCGATCTCGACATGCGCCTCGACCGCTCGAACTCCGCGTGGGGCGCGCGCCTGCTCTTCTTCCGCTGCGGCGACCTGATCGTGGAGGTGGCGCACGACCTCGAGGCCGGCGTCGGCGACGGACCGGACCGGCTGTGGGGCCTCTCGTGGCGCGTACCCGACGCGGAGGCCACGCGGACGAGGCTCGCGGCCGCGGGGCTCGACGTCTCGGAGGTGCGCCGGGGCCGCAAGCCGGGCACGCGCGTGCTCACGCTGCGCGACGGCACCTGCGGCGTGCCCACGCTGCTGCTCGAGCGCGGCCGGCCCGACGACGAGGTCTAGGCGGGACGGAGCGCCGCCCGGCGCCCCGCGCCGGCCGACTCGATCCAACCCGCGGCGACCAGCAGCGCGCCGCTGGCGAGCGGCCCGAACGGGCGGATGTGGCTGAATCCGAGCAGCAGGCCCGAGACCGCGAGGAGCGCGACGATCGGCCACGGCGCGCCGGCCCCCCGCCACGCCCAGGCCGCGGCCAGCAGGGCCACCACCCAGGCACCTCCGCCCACGATCGCCATCATTCCGGTCACGGGACCCCAGAAGAGCGCATGCAGCGCGGGCTCGATCGCGGCCATTCCGTCGGCGGACAGCGGACCGAGCGCGTACAGCACCACCCCGCTTCCCACGCCGACCGCGGCGTCGAAGGCCGGGTAGATCACGACGAAGACCGCGACGGCCCCGCCGCTGATCCGGGCCGCGCGCCCGTCCAGATCGCGGACCAATAGCCACACCGAGAGGCCGAGCAGGGCGAAGAGCGGGACCTGCGCCACGTGCAGCACCGTCCACCACGTGGCGATCGGGGCCAGCGTGGCCGCGATGGGCGTCCCCGGCATCACCCCCGGATGCCCCAGCTCGAGCAGCCCGAGCACGAGCGGTGGGCCGAGCACGAGCGCCCGGCGCGTGGTCGCCGTCACTTCACCCGCTCGAGCCTCGCCGATCCCTTCAGGTCGGCGCGCATGAACGTGAGCACCTCCTTGCCTCCGTCCCGGGACAGGGTCACGGTGCCCTCGGAGCTGGTGGAGCGGTAGGAGCCCTTGCCCGCGACCACCGCGACCTTGCCGGTGGTCTTGGCCCCGCTCGCGGCGAGGCCCTCGTAGCTGCCGTCGGGCTTGATGCGGATCGCGGCGGGCGAGGTCCCGCCCACCGCGCGCCACTCGCCGGCGAGGCTCTTCACGTCGGTGATCGGCGTGTCGGGCCCCGCGCTGGCGGGGCCCACGACGGTGGCCAGCAACAGGGACAGCGCGAGCATCAGTCGTCGCATCGGTCTCTCCTCGTTAGGGTCCACGCGCACTTCACCCGGAACGCTCTCGACCGAGCCATCGTACCCCGCGGGTCGAGAACACGAGGCCGGCGCCCCACAGGATGCTGTTGGCCACCGCGATCGCTTCGAAGCCGCGCAGCCGCTCGCGGTCGACCCGGCGAAGCGCCCACACCGCCGGGAACTCGAGCACGTCGACGGTGGCGGAGAGCGCCCGATGCACGAGCGAGGGCGGCCCCGGACGGTCGAAAGGCCCCTGGGTGAGGAACGTGAGGACCCCGAGGCCGAGCGTCACCAGGAGATGCGCGGCCGCCATCAGCCCGACCGGGAGCAGCGTGCGCACGCTCAGAAGAGCCCCAGCGGCTCGAGGCCCAGGAGCACACGGCCCGCCATCTCGAGCGTCCGCGGCGCCAGGGCCACGTGCTGGGTGGCCGCGTGCACGTCGCGGAAGCGCCGCTCGAGCCCGGCGTCCTCGAAGATGGCGCGCGAGCCGGCGAGCCCCCAGACGACGTCGACCGCGGCCGCCGCGCTCCCACCCGCGTTCACGCAGCCCATGCGCACGTGGGCCCGCTGCTCGAGCGTCGGCGGCTTGCCCCGCTTCACCGTCTGCCACATGTCGTCGACCGCCCCGAGCAGGAGGCTCTCCGCCGAGCGCGCGTGGATCTCGGCGCGGGCGATCCCCTGGTGCACCGTCGCGTCCTCGGCGAGCGGCCGCCCCGCCCGCTTGCGGGTCCGGGCGAGTCGCGTCAGCTCCTCGATGGCTCCGCGCGCGATGCCGATCGGCACCGCGCCCACCGCGCCGGTCACGAACGGGATCACCGGATAGGCGTAGAGCCGCTCGGACCGCGTCGGCTCGTCGGCGAAGGCGTCGATGGCGAACGCCGCGGGCACCATCACGCCCTCCAGCGAGTAGTCGTGGCTGCCGGTGCCGCGCAGACCGCTCACCCGCCAGGTGTCGTGGATGCGCGCGCGGTCCGCCGGCACGAAGACCAGCCGGGTCGCCGGGCGGCCGCCCGCGCGCCGGCGGCCGCCCGGCACGACGCAGTGGGCGAGCAGCCAGGTGGCGTGCTGGCAGCCGCTCGCGAATGGCCAGCGGCCGGACACGCGATAGCCGCCCTTGACGGCCTCGGCGATCCCGCCCGGCTCGAGCTGACCCGCCACCACCGCGCGCCGGTCGCCGAACACCTCGCGCGCGGCTCCCGCCGGGAGGCGGCCGGCCAGGAATCCATGTGCGGAGGCGACCATGACGTTCCAGCCCACCGAGCCGTCGAGCGCGGCCACCGCCGCGATCACGCGCAGACCGGGGACCGGGTCCAGCTCCGCTCCGCCCAGGCGCCGCGGCGTCCAGAGGCGGAAGAGCCCGGCGTCGACGAGGGCGTCCACCAGCCGCGGCGAGAGCGCGCGGTCGCGATCGAGGCGCGCGCGCTCGGCCTCGACGAGCGGGGCGAGGCCGCGCACCGCCTCGAGCAGGCGCTCAGCGCGCATGCGCGTCGCGGTCCGGCCCGCGCCTCACTGGCCGCGGGACAGGAGAACCAGCGCGAGCGCCACCGCGCCGGGCAGCGCCTGCACCCACAGGATCTTGCGGCTCGCGGTCAGCGCGCCGAAGACGCCCGCCACCACGACACAGGCGAGGAAGAAGACCTTGACCCCGAGGCCGCCCGCGCCGAGCGTGAGCCCCCAGACGAGGCCGACAGCGAGGAACCCGTTGTAGAGACCCTGGTTGGCCGCGAGCGTCCTGGAGGCGGCCGAGAACTCCGGGGTGAGGCCGAAGGTGCGGCGTCCCTTGGGGGTGTCCCAGAGAAACATCTCGAGCACGAGGAAATAGAGGTGGATGACGGCCACCAGCGCCACCACGACGTTCGCCACCAGGCTCATGGGCTGCACCTCGTCATCGGTCGAGCGGCGCCATCCACGACGAACGGCGCGTCGAGATCGTCGTTGTCGACGACGATACTGGCACAGTCCCACGGTGCGCACTCGCGAAAGTAGAGCTCCTGGCCTTCCCGGTACCGGCGCGTCGAGGGCGCCTCGAGGTCCACCGGCGGCGCGCCTCGCAGCCGGTGGTTCCTGATCCACTCCACGCGCAGGAAGACCGAGAGGTCCCACGTCTCCCGCAGCTCGGGCCGGTGCAGGAAGAGCCCGTCGAAGAGCAGGATCGACCCCGGCGTCGCCCGCTCCTCCGGCGCGTCCACCGCGCGATCCGCGTCCACGTCGAAGATCGCGCGCCGGAACCGGCCGGTCCCGCCGGGCCCGAGCGGATCGAGCAGCAGCCTCCGGAGCGCGGCGTAGTCGTAGGAGTCGCGATAGTGCCCCTCGGGCGAGTAGCGCCCGCGGCGGTAGCGGACCGGCTTCGGGTGGTGGAACCAGTCGACGCCGGCGCGGATCAGGGGCCGGCCGCCCGACACCAGCCGGTCGCGCAGCTCGTCGGCGAAGGTGGTCTTCCCCGCGCCATCGACACCGTCGATCCCGACTCGCGCGGTGCGCTCGGCCGGAAGCGCCAGCACCGCCGCGGCCACCCGATCGAGCACCGCCCGGCGGGCGGGCGTCATCTAGAGCCCGGCGTGCGTCGTCGCGATCGCGCCCCACCGGTCGAGCGCGCGCCGCCCGGCGTGGATCAGCACGACGTAGCCGTAGCCGACCAGCAACACCAGGACGCCGTAGAAGATCAGCGTGTCGGCCAGGGGCGCCGTGCTCCCCGTCCACCAGCGCATCACGAAGAGGTAGAGCAGGAACGGAGGAATGAAGAGCAGCGGGGCGATCCAGGAGAGCGCCCGGTACCGCTCCGCCGGCTCCTTCCGGATCCACCAGAACAGGACGGCCGCGAACGGGACGTAGGCCGGCCCGGCTACGAGCCCGGACACGTAGAACGGGATCGCGACGCGATCGAGCAGGCTGAGGGTCGGCTCGTCCTGGTAGGCCAGGTAGGCGAGGGCGGGCGCGAGGACGGGCAGGGCGCCGGCCCAGCGATAGTAGGCGACCTCCGTCAGCCGCGCGTTCATCACTCCCCTTCTACCACACCCTCGTCCCGGACCGGTCACTACGGGTACACATCAGCCGGTGCGGGCGCCTCGCCGGAAGATGAAGACGAGCGCGAGCGCCACCACGCCGAGCCCGCCGCTGGCGAGACACACGAGATGAAGCGAGCCCGTTGAAATAGCCCCCAGCATGGTGTTCGTCTCCACGAAGGGCGCGAGCGGCTGCATGTCGGCGTGCATGATGCTGTCGAGAAAGATGTGGCTGTACGTCCCGAGGACGGCTCCGACGATCGCGGCCCGCCACGGGATACGCGTCGGGCCCACGAGCCAGCTCAGGAACGTGGAATCCGGGTCAGGCGGCCAGCGCTGGAGAAGCCACTGGCAGACCGGGCGCCCCGCCACGATCGAGAGCGCGGCGACCAGCGCCGCGCCGACGTACGTGTGCGCGAAGCCGTGCAGCACCGCATCGCCCCGGAGCACGTGCGCCACCGGCTCGACGTCCATGGCGACCTGGCTGAACGCGAAGACCATCAGGCTCACGTGCCGGCCCAGCACCGCCTTCGCGGCGATTCCGGGGCCCAGGTGGAACGCCGTCACCGGCATCGCGGGGCGACTTCGGCGGCTACCGTCCGTCAGCGGCACGCATGATCTGACCCGTCCGTCGTCTCGATCCCGTAAAGCTCGTAGAAGTCCGAAGCCGGCGCGTCGAGCGTCAGCACCTGGAACGGGAAGCACTGATCCAGCGTGTCCAGGCTCGCTTGCCCCTCGAGTCGATCCAGGAATGGACGCGTCACGCTCTCCCTGACCTCTCCGTGCCGGTCCAGGAACTGTCCCCACAGGGGCATGTGCTGGAATCGACGCGCGGCCACCCGAGCCGTCGCGAGGTACGAGCCGGGGAACAGACGACGATACGCGTCGAGGTTGTACAGCCACGACGCCCCGATCACCCGCACGGGCCCATCCGCGGTGCGTTTCAGATGCTCGAAGAGGGCAGCCAGTTCCGCCATCAACTGACCCCGCCGGTCGCTCCCGAGCGAGGAGCGCCCATCGCTCTCCGCACTCCGGAAGTGCAGGCGGATACGGTCCCCGCTCAGCCGAGCGTAAGAGAAGGAGCCCCGGGTCGCCACGATGCCCGGCGGCTCCGTCTCCGGGCGCATCCGGTAGAAGCGATAGGTCCACTCCCCGATGTCTTCCGCATCACGCAGGCCAGCAACATACTCCCGCCAGGTCGGATGCTCAGGATCGAAGTCGCGGCCGAGTCCAAGCCGCACGTAGAGGTTGGTGTACTCGAGCAACGTGCGCTCCAGCGGCAGTCCGGACAGCGCCATGACCGTGTGGGCAAATTGCAGCTGGAGATCGAAGAACGCCTTACCGTACATCCGTCGCATCGCGCAGCGCGGCGCGGGCCAGGATTCGAGTGGAATCGAGGATGGGAAGCACCGAATCCCCTGCGCCGACGAGCAAGGGGAACTCCGTGCAGGCGAGAGCGACCGCGTCGCAGCCGCGGTGCCGGCCCTCGGCGATGACTCCGCTGAAGTACGCGCGCGTCGGGTCGGTGAAGCGGCCATACACCAGCTCGTCGAGCGTCAGCGCGTTGATCCGCTCTCGATCCTCGCGACCCGGGATCTCGTGCTGGATCCCCCTCGGCCCGAGCTTGGCCGGGTAGACGCCGCTCTCCATGAGATACCTAGTGCCGAGCACTAGAATTCGCCGGAATCCTCGGTCGGCGGCGACCGCGGCGACCTCCTCCGCGATGTGCAGCCACGGCAGGGGCGATCGGTCCCGCACGAGGTCGATGGCCTGATGGACGGTGTTGTCCGGGCAGATGACCAGCTCCGCGCCGCTCCTCTGAACGTGCGCCACGGACGAGAGCAGCATGTCACCCACCGCGTGCCAATCGCCCGCATCGATATGGCGCATGTACTCCGCGAGCGAATACGTGTGCAGCGTGACTTCCGGATGCCCGTGCCGGCCCAGGAGCTCGGCTCCTTCCACGCACACGGTCCGGTAGCAGAGGGCGGCGCCCTCCGCGCTCACTCCGACGATCCCGATGTGCTTCGGCACCTGGGGGCTTCCCGTCTAGGGCCGCGGCTCGGCGCCGCGCTTCCACAGCCCCTGAGATGGTATCCGCAGCGCGCGGTTGAACTTGCTCGAGGCGTTCTCCCAGGCGATGGTCGCGGTCAGCTCCACCAGCGCGTCCTCGTCGTAGAAGCGGCGGAGCCGGGCAAAGAGATCGTCCCCGACGTCTCGCCCGCTGATCGTCATGCAGTCGGCGTACTCGAGCGCCGTCCGCTCGGCCTCGTCATAGAGTGAACTCGTCGCGTAGTCGCCGAGCGCCAGGATCTTCTCGTCGGACACGCCCAGCTTGCTGCCCACGGCAGCGTTGATGTCCTGTCAGAACTCGCAGCCGTTCAGGGCCGCGACCCGCCGGTTGAGCAGCGCCACCAGCTTGTGGTCGATCAGCCCGGAGCTTTCGAGCCCGGTCCACATTCCCCGCACGCCCCGGAAGATCGACGGGCGCCGCGCGTAGGTCAGGTGGTTCAACAGCGGCGCTCCCCATGCCTTGGCCTGGGCCTCGAGGACCTTGCTCGCATATTCATCGGCCAGGTGCCGGGGGTCGACCCCTTCGATCCGTGTCATCGCCTCGTGTCCTCCAGAGAGCCGAGCCGAAGCGTCCACGGAGCGGTCCGCACCACCCGCAGCAGATCGTTCCCGCTCCATGGGTCCGCCGCAAGCCGCGAGCGGATCTCCGGTTCATCCTCGGCCCGCACGATCAGCAAGACCTCCGACGTTCCCTCCAGCGGACCGCCCAGCACCACGAACCCTTCGGCCTTGAGACCATTCATGAAGGCGGCGTGCGCCGGCCACTCCGGCTGTCCCTCCAGGGGCCGCGAAGGGTCCCAGGCCGGTCCCCGCGCACGAATGACGGCGAAGAGCGGCTTCATCGGCCCGCCACCTCCAGGTTCCGGTAGTACACCGTCGTGGCACAGAGCCCGCCCCGGGGCAGCAGGGCAAAGTCAGGGATCACCCCCACCCGCACCCATCCCTGCCGCTCGTACAGGCGCTCGGCGTCGGCGCTGGCGGTGTCGAGCACCAGCAGCGTCTTGCCGCACTCGCGCGCGGTGGCTTCCGCGGCTCGCATCAGGGCGGCCCCCAGGCCCCGGCGACGGGCGCGGCGGTGCACCAGCATCTTCGACAGCTCCGCGCGGTGCGGCTGGTTCTCGGGCTGCTCGAGCACGAGCTGCACGGTGCCGCACACGCCCCGCGCGTCCTCCGCGATCAGCAGCGCGCGCTCGCCCGCGGCCACGCCCTGCCCCACGCGACGCCAGAACGCCACCGCGCGCTCTCGCGGCAGCGGGTGCATGAAGCTCACCGAGGCGCCGCCTTCGACGCAGTCTATCAGCACGTCGGCGAGGCCGTCGATCTGGGCGTCGTCGACCGTATGCAGGCGACGCGGGGACCAGGCGGGCGTCGTCATCGTCGCGACGGGGTGTCGGACGCCATCACCACTGCATAGCGCGTGGGTTTCCGGGTGGGGTTGTGGAACATCGTCGGACGGTCGAGCTGCATGGCCAGGCAATCTCCTTCGCGCAATCGGTGGCGCTCCACGCCCACCGTGACGTCGATCGACCCTTCCAGCACCCACACCTGCTGCTGCACGCGCGCCTCGCGCGCGCCGGTCTCGAACGCCACGCGCCCCCCGGGTGGGAAGCGCACCTCGACGATCTGCATGGGCTGCGGCACGCCCGGCGGCGAGACGTTGCGGCGCAGGTAGCCCGAGGCCGGGTCTCGCCACAGCGGCTGGTCGTCACGCCGCGCCACCGGCCCGCTGGGCGCCTGGGCCGCGGCAACCGGGGGATCGAAGAGCGAGGCCAGCATCACGCCCAGGCCCGCGGCGAGCTTCTCCAGCACCACCGCGGTGGGGCTGCTCTCACCCCGCTCGACGAGCGAGATCATCGAGCGGCTCACGCCGCTCTTGGCGGCGAGGGCGTCGAGCGACAGGCCCTGCGCGGCGCGCAGCTTGCCGACGCGATCGGCGATGCGCTGGTTCAGGTCGGATGCTGACTCTCCCATGGTGGACACAGTGTCCATCATGCTGGATAGGGCGTCAAGCCCCGTCAGCGTGCCTCCCCGGGGAGCACGTCAGGTGGCCCAGTCGCAGAACTCCGCATCCAGCCCCGCGACCGCCCCGGATTGCCCGTCCGGGGACGGAAACGGCGTCCTGAATGTGAAGGCGTGAGCCGACGGCCCGTGCTCCTTCAGGTGTCCGAGACGCTCCTGTGCCTCGGCGACGGTTGGCACGTGCCCGGCAGGGATCCACCACAGCACCAGGATGGGGCCCTCGATGGGCTCGAACCACTGCTTCCGGTCGCGAAGGGGCCCAACGTGCGCGCTCCGGTAGACGAACTGCTGGAGCGCCTCGAGGGACTCCCACACCGACATGTTGATGGCCATGCGCTCATCGGCGAACGGTCGGATCGCCATGGCATTGCCGTCCTCGGTCTGGAGCCGCCACACGAACCCCGGGCTGCGATCGGCGAGCGCGTTGATGGGGTCCAGCTGGGTCCGGAAGCCCTCCATGATCGGGTCCTCGAGCGGCGCCCGAATTCGCCCGATGTTCGCCTGAGCCAGATGGAAACGCGTCATGCCCGGTGCCTCCCTTCTCTTGCCTAGTCTCCGCGGGTGAGGTGCGACCACGGCGCTTCATACACTATCAATGCATCACGGGCGGCATCATCGGCCTGGGCCACATGGGAGGCAAGCGGCGAGCCGGCTACTTGATGGCGCACGAACGTCGCAGGCGAGGCGAAACGAACCATCCGCACGTCTGCACTCACGCGAACCGTACGAAAGCCCGCCTTCACGAGCAACCCACGAAGCTCGTCGGTGGCATCACCGAGCACAAACGGGGCTCGCATGACGGCGGCCGCTGCGGGACCAACGTGGCGTTCCAGAGCCGCCGCGAGCGCCGCAAAGCCCGGGCTATGAGCGAGAGCTCGCCAGACCAGCACGACGAGACGTCCACCCGGCTTCAGAACGCGATACATCTCGCAGGCCGCTTGCTGGCGGTCGGGAAAGTACTGCAGTCCGAGCTGGCACAGGACCGCGTCGAAGGTCGCCCCGTCAAAGGGCATCGCTCCCGCGTCCCCTTCCTGCCACTCCACCGCGGCGCCCCCGGCCGGCGACGAAGCGCGGGCACGAGCGAGCATGCCGGGATTGAGGTCGAGACCGACCACGTGACCTCTCCTGCCCACCTGTGCCGCGGCCAGGCGCGCAACCACGCCGGTCCCACACGCCACGTCGAGCGCGTGCTCGCCTTCAGGAACAAGGTCAGACGGGAACAGTAGATGTGAGTCGGCTTGACCGCCTTGGTTTTGCAAGGCAGGATTGCGCGATGCTGGCCACCGTCGCCGCCGAGCGTCCCGACACCCCCGATGCCCTGCTTCTCATCGACGAGCTGCAGACGCATCTGGAGTCGTTCTACCCTCCGGAGAGCCGGCACGGGTTCAGCGTGGAGCGATTGATCAAGGAAGGCGTGGCGTTCTTCGTGTTGCGGGTCGACGGCGCGCCGGCGGGCTGCGGCGGGATCAAGCTCTTTGGCCGCGAGTACGGCGAGCTGAAGCGCATGTACGTCCGGCCGGAATTTCGCGGCCGCAAGTACGGCGAGGTGCTCGTCGATCATCTCGCCGCGCACGCGCGAGCGAACGGGGTCACGCTGCTGCGCCTCGAGACCGGCATCCAGCAGCAGGCCGCGATCCGGCTGTACGAGCGCCTCGGGTTCCGGCGCATCCCTCCGTTCGGGCCTTACACCGACGACCCGGTGAGTCGCTGCTACGAGAAGTCACTCGCGCTGGGCTAGCCCGGAACCGCTAGGGTCCGGGGAAGAACAGAGGGACGAACCAGACCACCCCTCCGTACGCGCTCACGGCCGCTTCCATCACGGTTGCCCCGAGGAACGCGAACCGAGGGAAGCGGTGCGGCGAGAAGATCGTGCACACGAGAAAGGTGAGCGCGAGCAGCGGCGCGACGAGGATCCGGAGCACGGAGAGCCCGGCCCATGTCGCGAGGGGCGAAGCGGTCGCCTGCCGGCCGACCGCGAAGAGGATCACCGCCGTGACCCCCGTGACTGCCACCGCCAGACCCAGTGCCGCGAGCACGGTCCAGAAGCGACGGTAGGGTCGGAGGAAGAAGAGGGCAGCGCCCGTGGGCGCGAGAGCGACCACCCCGAACACGGCGACGAAGAGAATCGCATCGCCGAACGCGTACATGCCGCTCGACGCCTGGGCGTCTGGGCCGCTCGTGCTCGCTACGCGGATGGCGACCACCGCCGATGCCACGAGGAAGGCGGCAATGTACCCGCCGGCGACCACCGCCACCTTGAGGAACGGCTTCAGGCCGCGTCCGGTCACTGACATTCCTGGCGGACGTCCGCCGGGAACAACAGGTGGCGCTTCCCATCCAGCAGGTAGGCGCCGCGCCACCAGGTCACCCGCTGCCACCAGGTCCTCGGCCCGGAGACGACGCCGGTCGTCAGCCACCCACGACGGTGACCCAATCGTCCCGGGGGCAACGGCAGCTCGAGCCCGATCCAGGCTTCGCGAACCGCCTGTGGAGCCTCGCCCGGCGGGCAGGCGACGATGCGAATCTTGGCCATTACCTTCCTATCGGTTCACCTCCGAGGGTCTCCGGCGCCTCCTCGTTCAACGCCCGGCTCTGATGGGTTCGTGCGCCTTGAGGAAGCGCCGCGCGTGCTCCACGACCTCGTCGATATGCGCCGGCGAATCCTTCCAGGGGTAGATGGTCACCTCGGCCTTCGGGGCGAGGCTGGCCACCTCCATCGCGACCTTGTACGGATGCGCGGGCACGTCGTCGGGCGCGATCAGCAACGGTGTCTTGATCGAGCTCACGAAGTCGCGTGACACGGTGAACACGAAGTCGGCGCGGTTGGTGTACATACTGGTCAGGAAGTCATGGACCATGGCCATCGTCACGTCGGAGCGCTTCTCGCACAGCGCCGGCCCCCAGCCCTTGATGTTGTTCTGGTAGAACAGGTCCCGCATCTCGGGCCTGGAACCGCTGGGCTGCATCATCGCGGCCGCGACGACACGCTCCGGAGCCCGCCGGATGAGGTTGTGGATCATCGGCCCGCCGATGCAGAAGCCCATGACCAGGAACTCCCGGATGCCGAGGTGGTCCATCAGCCCGAGCTGGTCGTCGGTGTAGGCGTCCCAGGGGCGGTCGATCTCCAGCGGGCCGCTGGACCGGCCGGGGTTGGCGTTGCGCAGGTCAGCGCAGATACAGCGGAAGTCGTCCTTGTACCGCTCCATCGGGTTGAAGGGCGAGGCCGTCTGCCAGGATGAAAGCGCCGAATTGAGCCCGCCGCCCGGGATGAGCAGCAGGGGGAAGCCGGAGCCGACCTCCTCGTAGTGGATGCGGACCGGGCCTCTTTCGTGGAAGGGCATGGCGGTTCTCCTTTCTCTCAGCGAGTGACCGCTACTCTACCTCACGGCGAGGCTTTCGCGCATCTGAGTGTGGTGGTGGGAGCTCGACGATGCGCGCAGACACCGAGCTTCCGGTGACGGTCAGCTCACCAACCGAGATGGGTAGCTTGAAGCGGCGCGGACCGGCGCTACCGGGGTTCACATACAGAACGCCATCCCTCCGCTCGACCGACGGCTTGTGCGAATGCCCTGACACAACGACTTGAACGCCGGCGGACCTTGGCTCGATGTCGAGGTGCGCGAGGTCGTGGATCGCATAGACAAAGACCTCACCGACCTGAAAGAGCTCGGTCTCGCGGAGCCGCGAAGCCCACGACCCGTGGTCGTTGTTGCCCCGCACCGCGGTAACCGGCGCGACAGCCGCGAGCGCCTCCAGAACGCCGGCATCGCAAATATCGCCGCCGTGGACGATGCGGTCGCTGCCCTCGAGGAACGCGAGGGCCTCGGGGCGCAAGAGACCATGTGTGTCCGAGATCAGGCCTACGCGAAGCATGGCCGGCGCGCTAGGTCCACGCGACCACCAAGCCCGCGATGTAGCACACTGTCGCGATCACAATCCCGCGAAATGGCACACTGAACCAATACAATCTCCCCAGCACGACGTAACCACCCAGGAACAGCAGCCCGAGGACGCATAGAAACCGGGACTCGAAGAGAAACTCACGACTAGTGAGCGCTAGATAGCCATACACGCAACCAAATAATATGGCGCCATAGCTATGACTTGCATTGAATCCGACCCAGGCCTTCCACATCGTCGTTTGACGCGTGATCACCGGTGACACACTTTTCATCTGAGTCTCGAGCGCAGCTTCACGCGGATGCAATTTCGGCCCGCGGAACGTATATAGCAGATGAAGCAGCCCGAGCGTGAGGATGATTGCCGCGCTGGCCGTGATCAGGGCTTGTGATGTCATCGTGGTGCCTGGCGTGTCGTCACGGCGACGACTCTCCCAGGTACAGGGCCATGTGATGCTCCACGGCCGCCTGGCCGTCGTGACGTAAGGCTTCTGGCTCGGTACCCCACACCTCGAAGCCAGCTCGCTCGTAGACCCGTCGGGCTCCTGGCGCAGCGGAGCTTACCGCCAGATGCACCCACGACACGCCGGCCAGCGACCGCGCGTGACGAAGAGCCGATTGAACGAGTTCTGCCCCAATCCCCTGTCGGCGGTGAGAGCGGGCAACGTACATTCCCCACAGGTGTGCCTTGTGAGACGACTTGACATGCCCGTCGCGAAATACACCGACCGCGCCCACAAGCCCGCCCTCGAACGCACCAAGGATCGCCCACTCCGGTCCCCGTCCGAGTCGATCCCGGATTGTCCCCGCCGACGAGGCGAAATCATCGGCGGGCGACGCGCCAAAGGCGAGCGGCGAGTCCAGCAGAGCCTCCCGTCTCAACACTACATAAGCTCCCGCGTCGTCATCCCTCAACGTTCTGATCATCCCGGTACCGCCCATGGACCGCCGCGCTTACTCGATCGCCTGGTCATAGCACACGAGCTCCAGTATGTTGCCCTCCGGGTCGCGGACGTAAAGGGACCGCCAACGACACCAGCGGTGTTCAACCGTCGTCACGTCGATTCCGAGGCCCTGCAGGCGAGCCAGCTCGGCGTCGAAGTCGCCCCTGTCGATCTCGAGCGCGAAATGGTGCAGCGAGGTCGCCTCGAGATGAACCGGTTCACGGGGATCCTTCGGAAAGGGCACCGGCATGGATTCGTGGAACAAGCCGATGATCTGGGTGTGACCCGCGTATCCGTCCGAGACCTTGAGGAAGACGATGCCCTCGAACTCTCGTAGAACGTCGAGCCCAATAACGTCAGTATAGAACCGCTTGACGCGCTCGAGGTCTTTCACTCGGAGCACTGTCTCGCCCAACGCGCGTACTCGAGGGTTCATGAGCGCGCAGCGGTGGTCACGTTGCCTACTCGCGCCCGATGAGATCCCACCGATTCCCATACAGATCCTCAAACACCGCCACCGTTCCGTACGAAGTCGTTTTCGGGGCTCTGACGAACCTTATGCCAGCCGAGCGCATGTCACGGTAATCACGCCAGAAGTCATCCGTACCCAGGAACAGGAATACCCGGCCCCCGGTCTGCTTGCCAATGAATGATTGCTGCTCGGGTGTTGAGGCCCGAGCCAGCAGGAGGTTGACCCCTGTCGACCCAGGGGGAGTCACCAGCACCCAGCGCTTGTCCTGTTCCGGTTGGTAAGAATCTTCGGTCAGAGTGAAATGGAGTTTGTGGCAAAAGAACGCGATGGCTTCGTCGTAGTCGCGGACAACTAGAGCGATGTGGATAATCGACTGCTTCACGCGGCAGCTTTAGCCCTTTCAGTAGACGATTGAGGGCAAGAATCCCCCCTGCGGCTCGTTGTAGAGGCCGATGCTCATGAGCGTCATTGGCTGCACGATACGGAGGCCATGCTCCAGGCACCAGCGAAACATGGCTCCATTGCGTGTCGGCAGGAGGAAGCCTGGGCCACTGAACTCGGAAGCGCCGCCGATCAGGGCCCTCAGATCGACGTTGCCTTCGCCCACGGCATGACCGGCGAACCCGAGCCCGGTCGCGTAGCCGGTGAGACGATCGGCGTGTTCCACCACGGTCGCCCTTCCCCGTTCGATCGCCTCCACGAGCTCGGCGCGCCGGTCGTGGCCGTGTACACGAACACACAGCGCATTGCACTCGTCGATGTCGCCCTTCGTCGCGCCGCGCACTGTATATCCAGGCACGGCCAAGGCTAGAGGTGGTCCCTGCATGGCGACGAGCGGCTCGCGGACCTCAAACCCCAGTTTTGCATACAAGGACAGGGAACGGGTGTTATAGGCGGCCTGGATCAGCCGCACCCCAGGACACCGACGCTCGGCAACGCGCTGGAGAACTGCCTCCATGAGGCGGCGCCCGATCATCCGGTTCTGGGCCGCGGGATCGACGGTGATGCTCGCAACACTCGCAATGGGCGAGCGCTCGTCGAGGAAGACGCTCCCGACGATACGGCCCTCGAGCTCGGCCACCACCGCATAGTAGCTCGCGTGGGAGAACCGTCTCTCCGTCGATGCCACGGCCGCCTGGGGTGAGGGAAAGTCCGGAGGGAACTGATGGCGATCGGCGATCGCTTTGAACGCCTCGTAGCAGATGGTTCCGCATCGCTCGGTGTCGGCGGAGGTACCGGGGCGTAGCGTGAGGTTCATTGAGGTTCCTCCCCGTACCCCTCAAGCGGCCTGTTAGGCGTTCCGGCCCGGCGGTAGAAGGATCTCGCCAATCTCGCCTCCGACGGCCTCCGGGGTTGAACATCCGACGGCGGCTCTGTGCGGTGCAGTATGAATTCCCTGCCGTCGCGCTCCGCCAAGATCAGGCACTCGCCCTCATGGAGGGCCCACTAAATTTCAGCATAGATCTCCAAGACGTTGCCGTCAGGATCTCGGAAGAACAGGGTGCGGTGCCCAAATGGCTGGTCAGTGGGTCCCGAAATGATGCTGACCCCGCGCTCCTTCAGAGTACTCGCGCACTTCGCAACCTCGCTTGGCGCGACACGAAATGCGAGTTGCAGCGATAGTGCGCCAACAGGCGGCGACGGATCATCGAAGATGGCACCTCGTTCAGTGAGCGCAAGGATGTTGGCCCCGACCCGGTATTCAATCCATTTCGCCCCAAGCTCCCTATGCAGAGGAAACCCGAGCACAGTGCCGTAGAACTCGCGCATCACCGTCATTTGGCGCGCAAAGATCACGGTGTAGTCGAGACTGCGAATCGGTAGCTTTGAATCCATGGCTGAAATCTCCTGATATCTACTGCGGCCTAGCGGATGCGCAGCCGCGAGCGGCGCGAGCGCAAACCTTCAATCAGCCACCGCCGAGGCGCGCCGCTCGTCGGTCTGCAGCGCCGTATTATGCGGGGCCGGCTCAAGGGTCCGGCAATCGAAGAGCTTTCCTCATCGGCACGGCCCCATCATCGTTTAGAGGTCCCACCGGCGTGTAGCCGAGCTTGACGTAGAACCCTACCGCATTGGGACTCGAGTCAAGTGTTGCGCATTCGTGTCCGCGTTTCACGATGTCGGATTCCAGCCTCGACATGATGGCACGACCAACTCCCGTGCGACCCGATGACGAACGAATGTAGACTCCGCTGACATAGTCTCCTGAACTGCTTCCCCAACCAAGCCCACTGCTCCCAGAAACCGCAAGCACAACATCGCCAGCCGCAACCCGCTCTGCGAAGAATTCTGGCGACCGTCTGTCTGCCCATGCCTGCCGTTCGATTACTCCGAAATCGTCGGAGATTCCAAGGATCGCATCGCGGCGGATGTTGTGGATGATGCCGAGATCGTCCGAACTTGCTTTGCGGATTGTCACGCTCATCCCGGTTCACCTCTGCTACGCAAATTCCGCATAACGCTGGCGGTGAGCGGCCGCGGCGAGTGCATGCGAGCCAGCGGGGATCTTCCCTCGGTTTTGTAGACACACGGGTTCGGTCACCTCGTCCGCGCCTCATAGGCGACGGGTGAAGAGTAGCCGATCCCAGAGTGCAACCGTACGCCGTTGTAGTAGGGCATGTAGCTGCGCACCAGCCGCTCGAGCGCGGCCCGGTGCCTGAAGTGGATCCCGTGCACGACGTCGCTCTTCATCGAGTGGAAGAACGACTCCATATGCGCGTTGTCCGTGACCTCCCGCGGTCGGTTCATGCTCTGCACGAAGCCCAGGGCCGCGAGGCGCGTGCGGTAGGCGTAGGCGGCGTACTCGACCCCCCGGTCGCTGTGGAAGATGACCCCGGGGCGAGGGCGCCGGTGGGCGACGGCGTGGTTGAGCGCCCGGAGCGTCAGCCGCGCATCCTTCTGCGGCCCTAGGCTCCAGCCGAGGACGCGCCGGGAGTAGCGATCCATGACCACCGCCAGGTACCGCCAGGCGCCAGCCACCTTCAGATACGTGATGTCGCCGACCCAGACCTGATCCGGCCCAGTGGCCAGGCCGTCGAGCTGGCGGTTGGGAATGCTAGTAAAGAACCCGTGGAGCCCCGGAATCCGTCGGTAGAGCGTCATCGCCCGGGCCCGCAGCCCGGCCTCGCGCATGAGCCGCTCCACGCGCCGGCGGCTCACCCGCTCCCCGGCCGCGACGAGCGCCCGGTGGATTCGCGGACTGCCATACGTCCCCCGGCTCTGCTCGAACAGCCCGCGGATCGTGCCCACTAAGCTCCGGTCCCGTCGGCGTCGCGCACTCTCGCCCCGGTGCCGCCACGCGTAGTAGCCCACGCGGGTGACGTCGTAGAGCGCGCACATCCGCTTCACCGAACGGCCCCCGCGCTGGCCGTCAATGAACGCGAAGACCTCCGCCTTCCTGCGGAACAGACCCGGATGGCTTTTTTTAAAAGCTCATGCTCCTCCTGCAGCATCGCGTGCTCACGCTCGAGCATCTGCAGCCGCTTGAGCTCGCGCCGAGGACCGACCTCGACTCGCCGCGCTCGTCCCCTCAGCATCCCGTCGCGCGCCTCTTTCCGCCACCGCGACAGCATGAAGGGGTGGATGTCCAGGGCGTTGGCCACGGTCTGCACCTGCACGCCCGGCATCCCGCTGAGCTTCACCGCCGTCAGCTTGAACTCCATGCTGTAGCGATGCACCTTCCTCGGGCCGATCGGTCTGCCCATTCGACACCTCCCAGCGTTAGCTAGAAGTGTCTACTTTATCGAGGGAGGTTCACGGGCCGGTCGAACGCCTTGTTGGGCTAGGCCCCGCCAGACCATGGCCTGTCAGGGCTTGAGCAGACAATCAGCATCAGTGCCCAGACATCGCAGCCTCGATCGCACTTGGAAAGCGTTTCTCGAAGTCCAGCACAGCCACCCATTCAGGCGTCACGGTAATTCGCACCATGTGAGAGAACATACCCTCGACCTGCTTGACCCACGCCCGCCCTTGATCTGCACCGAAGTACCGCTCCGCTGCCAAAGCGTATTCGGGAACCACGCCCATGACCGTCTCAACCTGAGCCCTGCCTCGGATCTGCAACACCTTGTAGGGCCATGTGTTGCCGTCGATGCTGAGGGCAACCTTGGCGCCAGGTGAGAGCGCCCTTACCTTCGGCGCCTTCGCGGGTGTGCCAAGCACGATCTCTTTCCCGTTCCAGTGGAACCAAATGGGGATAACCCGCGGACTGCCGTCA
>WNFF01001681.1_pt1 | contig 18741 bp, 17 predicted proteins | sample 5400441 | NCBI WGS metagenome assembly WNFF01 (sample SAMN13153345, study PRJNA577476) | soil metagenome | isolation source: 120 cm saprolite under Douglas fir tree site 2 hole 3 replicate 1 | place: USA:California | collected 2015-04-18 | reverse complement strand
GCTCCTCGAGTTTCTCGCGAGTCAAGGATCGCTGAAGATGAAGGGCCGCCCCTCCTCCGCTTGGGGTGCAGATGAACGGCAGGTTGATCGAAGCGGACTTGGTTTCGGAAAGCTCGATCTTCGCTTTCTCGGCGGCGTCTTTGAGCCGCTGCAGCGCCATCCGATCCTTGCGCAGATCCACCCCGTGCTCTTTGGCGAATCCAAACACCAACCATTCGAGGACGCGATGATCGAAGTCCTCGCCGCCCAGGTAGGAATCGCCCCCGGTGGCAATCACTTCGAACACTCCCTTGCTGATTTCCAGCACCGAGATGTCGAACGTTCCACCGCCGAGATCGAAGATCGCGATTCTTCCGTTGATATTCTTTCCGAAGCCGTAGGCGAGGGCGGCGGCGGTTGGCTCGTTGAGAATTCGCAGCACATCGAGCCCAGCGATCTTCCCCGCGTCCTTGGTCGCCTGACGTTGGCCGTCATTGAAATAAGCGGGGACGGTGACCACCGCCTTGGTCACGCTGTGCCCGAAGAACTCCTCGGCATCGAGCTTCAGCTCTCCCAGCACCTTGGCGGAGATCTCCGGCAGTGAGATGTCCCGCCCGCCCAGCCGAACTCGAATGTCATCGTGCTCACCACAAACCACCGGATAGCTCAGTACTTTGAGCGCTTCGGCGACTTGCTCAGAGGAGAATTTGCGCCCGATCAGTCTCTTGGTGGCGTAGACGGTGCCTTCTGGATTGGTGATCGCCTGGCGCTTGGCTAGGTGTCCCACCAATTGCTTGCCGTTCTTGGAGATCGCCACCACCGAGGGCGTGAGGTTCTGCCCGGTGCGATTGCGGATCACCATCGGTTGGTCCTCTCGGGTTTTCAGGATTGATCTTCGCGGCCTCTTCGAATTGCGCCTTGGCCTGCTTTCGCATTCCGGTATCGGCGAGAAGCTCGCCGAGCAGGCAGCGGTAGTGAACATTTCGTGGCTCCAGCGCCACCGCCCGCTCTGAAAGCTCCCGCGCAAGAGGCAGGTGCTTGCCGAGCGACTTCAACACTCGCGCCGCATTGGCGGCCGCCGACGCATTCTTCCGGTCGAGATCGGCGGCAGCCCGGTAACAGCCGGCCGCCATATCCAGATCGCCGTTTTCCTCGGCGCTCTCTGCCCGCTTGACTTCCTGGGCGCTCCGCTCGGCGGTCTGCTGAGCCCGAGTTTCGTCCAAAAGCTTGTGAAGATCGCGGTCGTCAGGCTCTGCGCGCGAGGCGACTTTCAGGTCATCGAGCGCCTGATCGTAGTCGCCCTCCGAACGATGCTTGCGCGCGCGTTCGACCAATTGGCCAATTCCCGCGTGCTTTGAGAGGTAAGGATGTTTCGAGAGTCGCTTCCGCCGCTCTGCGGCCCGAAGCGGGTCGGCCGGCCCGTACTCCTCGGGTTCGGGCATTGGTTTGGGGACGCGAAACAACTCGGGATGAACGCGCTGGTATTCGCTTCGCTTTTTCGGATCGGTCAGTACCACGTTCGCTTCCGTCAAGCGCTTGAAGATCCGTTCAATCCGCGGGCCGAAGCTACCGAGCTTTTTTTGGTAGAAGCGGTCCGGGTGGTACTTGAGAGAAGCCTCATAGTAGGACTGCTTCACTTCCGCGGGCGAGGCGCCTGGAGGTAGTCCCAGCACCTCAAAGTGATTCATCCGGCCAAGCTCCTCTTCCAGCCGGAGAATCTCTCTTTTTTTTTCGGGATCGAGCTCAACGTGTTCGACGTCCGCCTGGTCCACCCGGGCCATGAGTCCGATATTATACTCGGAGTGCCCTCTCCAGAATGTGCAACCCCTCATCCAACTCCTCGTAAGTCACGATAAATGGGGGGGCGAAGCGGATTGTCTTTTCTCCCGCGAGATTGACCAGCATTCCCTCCTCGCGGCAGCGGTTGACCACACCCGCTGCATTGTCAGTCACTTCCACACCTATCAGCAGACCCTTCCCTCGAACGTCGAAAATTTTGTCCGGAAGTCTCGACTGTAGCTGTCGAGCGCCCTTGAAGAAGTATTCGCCCTTTTTTCGAACGGCATCGAGCATCGTCCGATCGAAAATCAGCGAAACCGCGACGTTCGCCGCGGAGGCAGCGAGGAGATTGCCCCCGAAGGTCGAGCCGTGCGAGCCCGAAGGCAGGCTCTTCGCCAGCTCTTCACGGCAGAGCATGGCCGCGATCGGGATTCCGTTGCCCAGCGCCTTCGCCATCGAGATCGCATCGGGCAGGATACCTTCATGCTGGTAGGCAAACATCGCTCCCGTGCGCCCCATCCCGGTCTGGATCTCATCGACCAGCAGCACCAGGCCCACCTCGTCGCAGAGTTGCCGTAGCTGTCGCAAAAATCCCGGAGGAGCCACCCTTACCCCACCCTCTCCCTGGATCGGCTCAACCAGAATGGCTGCAGTCTTGGGGCCGATCGACTTCTGGACCGCGTCGAAGTCGCCGTATGCGATGTGGACAAAGCCGGTCGGAAGTGGCTCGAAGCCCTTTTGGTATTTCGCTTGGCCGGTGGCGGCGACGGTCGCCAGAGTCCGGCCATGAAACGACTGGTCGAAGCAGATCATCTCGTAGCGTTCTGGATGGCCGCGGTCCTTCTGAACCCGGCGCACCAATTTGATCAGCGCTTCATTGGCCTCCGCGCCGGAGTTGCAGAAGAAAGCTCGTTGCAAACCCGAGGCGGCGACCAGCTTTTCGGCCAGCTCGATCTGCGGCAAGTTGTAGAAGACGTTGGAGGTGTGCCACAGCTTGTCCGCTTGTTCTTTGAGGGCCGCCACCACCTTGGGATGGCAGTGACCCAAGGCGCAGGTGGCAATCCCTCCCAGCAGATCGAGGTAGCTCTTTCCGTCGGCGTCCCACACGCGCGTGCCCTGCCCTCGTTCCAGGACCACCGGTTGCTGTCGATAATTTTGCAGCAAAGTGGCGCGCGCTCGTTCCATTGCCAGTTGACTCCTGCTTGGGTTTTCCAACCAGTCACTCCTTCTCGCCAAACCAGCTAGAGAATATAGCGCGACAAGTCCTCGTCCTCGATGATTTCCGATAACTTGGTGCGAACGTCCGGCGCGTCGATTCGCACCGTCTTTGCACCTTCTTCCGAGGCCGAGAAAGAGATTTCGTCCAATAGCCGTTCCAAAACGGTGTGCAGCCGGCGGGCGCCGATGTTCTGGCTGCGCTCATTCACCCACTGGGCAATTCGAGCAATTTCGCCGAGCGATTCGTCCGTGAACTGAAGCGTCACTCCTTCGGTGGCGAGCAGCGCGATGTATTGCCGAATCAGCGAGTTCTTGGGCTCCTTGAGAATTCGAACCAGATCTTCGCCGGTCAACGAGTCCAGTTCCACCCGGATCGGAAACCGCCCCTGAAGCTCGGGGATCAGATCCGAGGGCTTGGAGACGTGAAAGGCCCCGGCCGCGATGAACAGCATGTGATCGGTTTTCACCGGACCATACTTGGTGGTGACGGTGGAGCCTTCGACGATCGGAAGGATGTCGCGCTGCACCCCTTCGCGGGAGACGTCCGGCCCGCCGTGGGCGCCCTCGCGGTTGGCGATCTTGTCGATTTCGTCGATGAAGATGATCCCGCTCGTCTCAGCTCGGCTGACGGCTTCCCGGCTGACCCGATCCATGTCGACCAGCTTCGCAGCCTCCTCCTGCTCGAGGATCTTCATCGCCTCCGGCACCTTCGCCTTGCGCTTCTTGGTGCGGTTGAACCCAGGCATGTTCTTGAACAGCTCCTGGATGTTGACGCCGATCTCCTCCATTCCCTGGCCGCTGAAATTGCGGAGGAAGGTGACGCCGGCCTCGCTCACCTCGATGTCCACGTATTGGTCATCCAGGGTGCCGGCGCGAAGTTGGGCGCGGAGCTTTTCCCGATCGCTTTGCGACAGATTCGGCGGAGGCGGCGGTGGGGTAAAGCCGAACGGACTGGGCCGCACGTTGCCGGGAGAGCTGTTGCCCGAGAGAATCTCCACCAGTCGATTTTCCGCCAACTCCGCGGCGCGGTCGCGGACCTTCTCGGTCTCCTCCTCCCGCACCAGCGAGATCGCCGCCTCGATCAAGTCGCGGACCATCGATTCCACGTCCCGGCCGACGTAGCCGACTTCGGTGAACTTGGAGGCCTCCACCTTGACGAACGGGGCCTGAGCGAGCTTGGCCAACCTCCTGGCGATTTCGGTTTTCCCCACCCCGGTGGGTCCAATCATGATGATGTTCTTCGGATAGATTTCCTCTCTCAGCTCGTCGCCCACCTGCTGTCGACGCCAGCGATTTCGCAGCGCGATCGCCACCGCTCGTTTCGCGGCGGTCTGCCCGATGATGTAGCGATCCAGCTCGCCAACGATCTCGCGCGGGGTGAGATTGGAAGACTTTCTCAAAGTTCCTCGAATGACAAATTGGTGTTGGTGTAGATGCAGATTTCGGCGGCGATTTTCATCGCGGTGGTCGCGATTTCCTTCGCCGAGAGAGAAGTGTTGGTCAGAAGCGCCAGCGCCGCCGCCAGCGCGTAGGGTCCACCGGAGCCCACCGCGCCGATCCCCTGGTCCGGCTCTACCACGTCTCCCGCGCCGGACAGGACAAAAGTCTTTTCCCGGTCCGCGACCAGCAGCAGCGCCTCGAGCCGGCGCAGATAGCGGTCGGTCCGCCAATCTTTCCCCAGCTCAACGCAAGCGCGCGCCAGATTTCGCTGATGTTCCTTGAGCTTGGCCTCAAAGCGCTCGAACAAGGTGAAAGCGTCGGCGGTTCCCCCCGCAAAACCGGCGATCACGCTGCCATCCCCCAACCGCCGTACTTTCTTGGCGGTCGATTTCATCACGGTCTTGTCGAGGGTGACCTGCCCATCTCCGACGATTACCGTCTTGCCGTCTCGCCGGATGCATAGAATGGTCGTGCCATGCAACATTTGAATGGTTTAACTGGATGGCTTTCGCGCAGCAAGAGCGTGAGGGTGCGCCTGATCGTAGGTGCGCTGCAACTGCTCCCAACTGACGTGGGTGTACCGCTGGGTGGTGGACAGACTGGCGTGGCCCAACAGCTCCTGGATGCTGCGGACATCCGCCCCCGCCCCCAGAAGGTGCGTGGCGAACGAATGTCTGAGCGCGTGAGGGCTAACCTTGCGCACCAATCCGCATCGGCGGACATATCGATCCAGGTGCCGGGCCACACTCCGCCGGGTCAGCCGACCGCCGCGATGATTCAAAAACAGGGGGCCAGCAGGGTCCGGCCGAGCTGCTTTTTTGAGCAGCTCCGGTCGTCGGGTCAGGTACGCATCGATCGCGGCGATCGCTCGCGGGTGAATTGGGCACAGCCGCTGCTTGTTGCCCTTTCCCAGCACGCGCAGCGTCCTCCCATCTCGATCCACGTCTTCGATCGATAGATTGCACAGCTCGCTCACCCGAAGCCCTCCACCATAGAGAACCTCGAGAATCGCGCGGTCTCGAAGCTCGAGGGCCGTCTTCCTCGAAGGCTCCTCCACCAGCGCGAACATTTCATCGACCGGCAGAAACCGCGGAAGAGGCCGCGGTAGTTTCGGACCCTTGACCAGCTTCGCCGGGCTCGAATCGAGTTTCTTCTGCCGAACCAGATAGCGATAGAAGGACTTGATACTCGCGAGCTTGCGAGCGCGAGTGGAGGCTTGTCGATCCACCGCAAGCACGCCGAGGAAGCCTCGAATCGCGGCATGGGTGGCACTCGGTAAGGTCATGTTCCGCGTCGCCAGATACCGCCTGAACTCCTCTAGGTCTTTGATGTACGCGGCGATGGTGTGCGCTGACGCACCGCGCGCTCTCTCGAGGTGGAGCTTGAACGCCGCTACCAATGGCTCGGACACGCCAATCACATCCTATGGGAATGCGCCGAACGCAAGAAACTAGGGAACCTGGTCGGCCAAAAACACGCCAGCGTTCTTTCTTTCGCCCACCATGTAGATGACCTTGGAGCCATCGGTCGCGGCGAAGTACGTGGGGAGCTGGATCTGTCGGGCCAATGTCCTTCGCTCCATCGTCTTTAGATTGTACACGGCGACGTCGAAGGCCTCGAGGTCGACCCGGGCATAGGTAACCAGCAGTCGCTGCTCGTCATCGCTCGACTTGAAAGTGTAGATGCCCTCCAGAATTTTTTTTGCCTCGGCCTTCGGGTTGGCGAGATCGAGTTGATACAGGTCGCAAGCCCGTCCCTCGCGAATGCAATTGCTTCGAAAGAAGAGGAAGCGATTCCTTGGGGAAAAGCCATACCCGAATACCCCCTGGTGCGCTTTGAACGCGCTCTCCTCGCCGGCGAGGTAAAGCATCAGGTCGACTGAGTAGACGGGCTTGGTGAACCGGGAAAGAAACGCGAGATACTTGCCGTCGGCTCCCCAGCTGAAATTGGGCACCCGATTGCCCAAGCGGCGCGTTTTGCCATCCGGCAGCGCGGTCATTGCGAGAATTCCGGCGCGCGCCGCGTCGGTATACGAGTCGAGATACGCGACCGCGCTCGAGTCGGGGGCAAATGAGAAGTCGACCACCTTGGCTCCGATTTTGCGCCCGGCGCCGCCATTCACCGCGCCGATGTAGAGATCCCCCGCGTTCTCCTGATTCATGTCTTGTACCCAGCCCAGCCAGCGTCCATCGGGGGAGAAGGCAAAAAAGCCACTGCGGCGCGCGAGTCGCTTGGGGGGAAGCTTCTCCGGACCGACGTTCGCTAGAAAAAGATCATAGCCTCCTTGGCCTGGGCCGGATCTTTGGGCGAAGGCGACAAAGTGCGAGTCTGGGGCGACCAGGTAGTCGCCGACCGGGCCTCCGACTTGCCAAACCCGATCACTTCCAAGCTCGGCGAGAAGAAGCGCGGCGCCAGCAGCCAGTTTGCGCCGATACACGAGCCATCTGCTGTTGGGCGAAAACTGCGCGTTCGCCACTTCTCCTGCGAGCGAGCGAAACGGTCCGCTCGCCAACCGCCCAACCCTCAGAACGCCGTTGTCCACCAAGGCCACCCAATTCGAATCCGGGCTGACCACGAAGTAACTGACCGCGTTTCCCAGCTCGATTGGCCGCTGATTACTGCCCAGTTCGGCCGCGTGGAGCGCTCCCGTTTGCTGCGAGGCATTGTAGCCGATCAGGAACAGCACCCAGCGTGAGTCCGGGCTAAACAGATATCCGCCTGGAACGTTGGTCACCCCATCCCCCAGCTTGCGCGCTTGTTTTTGCTCGAGCGACGAAGCGTAGAGAGCGCCGAGCACCATCAGCGGAGGCACGCCGGTGAGCCGTGGCTTCTGAGGCTCCAACAAGTAAGTCGCATATTTTTGGTCCGGGGTAAGTCGCAGATCGGCCGCCGCCCCACTCGACAACGGACTGCCAGCGGGCTCGAGCGATGGCCCTCGCGCCGCCTCGCCTTTTCGGCAGCCGCTCACAACCGATGTCGCGAGGATCACCAGTAAACCGATTCTGGTGTGGATCAAGCGCTTCTCCGCTCGCGCGCAGTCTCCGAGAGATCCGCCAGCCATGCGGCGAACTCCTCGCGCGCTCTTCGGGCATACCACCCGCGCTTCTCGGCTTTCTTGACCCGGCCCGGTAGCGGGGGAAACAAACCAAAGGTGACGTTGGTCGGCTGATAGTCGTAACCCGCGGGATGGGCTTCGCCGGTGACGTGCCGATAGAGCGCGCCCAAGGCGGTGGTGGGCGGCGGCGGGCGAAACTCGGCGCGCCGGATCCGCGCATTGACCGCCAGAGCGACCAGATATCCGCAGGCGGCGGATTCGACGTATCCCTCGACTCCAGTGATCTGCCCGGCAAAGAACAGCCGCGGCTCGCTGCGCAGCGAGAGATCCTTCGCGAGCAGGCTTGGAGCATCAATGAAGGTGTTGCGATGGATTTGGCCCATCCTGAGAAACTCGGCATCGGCGAGGCCCGGAATTTGGCGGAAGATGCGCTTTTGCTCGGGCCAGGTCAGGCGCGTCTGAAAACCAACCATGTTGTAGGCAGTACCGGCCTGGTCCTCCATCCGTAGCTGCACCACCGCGTGCGGCGTTTGTCCGGTTCGCGGGTCGCGCAGACCGACCGGCTTCATCGGTCCGAACGCCAGCACCTGCTCGCCGCGCTCGGCCATCACTTCGATCGGAAGACAACCTTCGAAGTACCTCGGTTCCTCGAATGGATGGGGGGAAACCTTTTCCGCGGAGCGCAAGGACGCGACAAACTGTTGATACTGGTCGCGGGTCATCGGAAGGTTCAGGTAATCGTTGCCGCCGCCTTTGCCGTATCGGCTCTGCCGAAAAGCCAATGAGAGGTCGATCGAGTCCGCGGAGACGATCGGGGCGATCGAGTCGTAAAAATAGAGTTTCTGCCCGACCCGTGTTTCGAGCTCCGCGGTCAGCGCCGGAGACGTGAGCGGCCCGGTGGCGATCACCACCACACCCTCCGGGACCTCGCGGGCCTCCTGGTGCTCCATCGCTAGATCCGGCGACGAGGTCAGCGCAAGCGTCACTGCCTGGGAGAATTTTTCCCGGTCCACCGCCAGCGCGTCGCCGGCGGGGACCCGGCTTTGGTCGGCGCATTTCAAGATCAGGGAGCCGAGATCGCGCAGCTCGAAATGAAGCAAACCGATCGCGTTCTCCGGGTTGTCGGAGCGGAACGAATTGGAGCAGACCAGCTCAGCCAACCCGTCGCTTCGGTGGGCCGGCGAACGCTGGTGCGGTTTCATTTCGCGCAGGCGAACCGGCACCCCCATCCGGGAGAGCTGAAAGGCGCACTCGGAGCCTGCCAACCCTGCTCCGACCACGGTGACGGACTCGCAAGCCATACGCCTTTCCAGAGCCAGTTCTGTCCTGCACTCTACACAAACAGTTCAACGTTGCGTTGGATCAGCCGCACCTCTGTTCGGCCGCACCTCGGTTGACCATTTTTGCCTTGCTTGCACGCAGCAAAAAGCAAGTTCCAACGCTAGGATCGGGTTCCTAGGTTTCTAACCAATCACGCATCAGCGCAATACCGCAAAGAGGTGCCGAATTGAAGACATCGCGAGCCAGGGAGTTCCGGAAGATCCGTCAAAAGCTCCTACAGCGTAGGAAGGCAATCCTGGATACCAACCGGTCCACACGCAAAGAATTCAAAGCGCTTTCGACTCAGGACCGGGAATCCGAATACGAAGAGCGCGCTCAAGTGGCCCAAGCCGACTACACCCTCTACAAGCTCCTCGAGGCCCAGCAAGAGGAGCTCAGAATGATTGATGCGGCGCTGCGCCGAATCGACGAAGGGGCGTACGGGGTGTGCGTCGACTGCGGTGGAGAGATTTCGATCGAACGACTGAGGGCCCTCCCCTACACCCTGTTGTGTGAGGAGGACGCGCGGCACCGGGAGGCGGAAAAGAGTCCCGCCGGGGCGAGCCCACCGTCCCTTTAGTCCGCGTCTTTCTGGATCACCACGAACCGGTAGTTTTCCAGCTCGTTGCGGCCCGCGGTGTAGAGCACGGTCAACAGGAGATCGTACGGAATCTTGCGATCGCCGATCACCGACATCTCGTGGCTGAACGGGGCAGTCGGATTGCGGTCGGCGATGTACTTGAGCTTGTCCACTTCTTTCTTGAGCGCCCGATCCAGCGGCAGGACGACCCGGCCCCGCAGTTGCCCGCGAGGAATCGCGCCGCCGATCAACTCCACCACCGCCCTGTCTCCGACCAGGATGTTCTTCGGCGTGATCGTCACCGCCACCGTATCCTTGGGCGTCGTCCGGGTGGTGGACAGCGGAGGCCGAACGTCCTCGGAGGCCGTCACCGCGACCGAAGAGGCGGAGTAGGACTTCAAGAGAAACACCAGGATGATGGTCATCATGTCCATCATCGCAACGATGTTCAGCTCGCGGATCTCTCCCTCGGCTTGGCGCTCTTTGCGCTTTTTGCGAGCCATTCCGGCCCGGAACATCATCCGAAAGCGGTCATCGTCGGTGCTCGCGATCTGACTTGGGGGCCGCATCGGGTTAGAGCGCCGCGAGGGTGACGTCCGGGAAGAGAATCCTTCGTTCTTGACCGGGAAGCTCCCGGAGGGCATCCATCGTCTGAATCAAAATCTCGTACGGGATGTCGGATTCCGCCCCGATGATGACTTTGGTCTCCTCCGGAAATGCCTTCTTGATCTCCACCATCTTGCTGGTCAGGGCGACGAAGTCATAGGAGCCGCCCTGCTTGGGGATGGTCGGTTCTCCGGACGTATTGGGCGTCGGCTGCTGCCCCTCTCCCTCTTGGCCCAGCACCGCTCCAGTTCCTGCGACAAAAAAACCCTTCTTCGATACCAAGACGGTGAGCAAAAGCTTCGGGGCGTCTGGTGTCTCCGGAGCCACCGCCGCGCTCGGTCCGCCATAGTTGGGAGCGCTGACGTTGAGGATTCCAAATGCGGCCAATCCGGTCATCGACAAGAGCATGAAGATGATCAGATTCATCAGAATATCGAGATAGGGAACGATGTTCAGCTCGTTGCCCTCGGCCTCTTCCTTAGGCCGCAGCTTGCGTCGCGAGTAGTAGAAGCCCATCAGAACTTCTTTTCGAATTCCCCGGTGGTCACTTCCCCGGCATTGCGCCGGGCGAGCAAATTCTCGAGCTTGAGCGCGTTCAGCTCGACCACTTCCACCATCCGCTTGGAGTAGGCGGTGAGGAACAGGTGAAAGACGATGCAGGTCACCGCGATCGACAGACCGAAGGCGGTGTTGTTCATCGCCTCGGAGATGCCCGACGAGAGCAGCGCTTGCTTTTGGTCCGCCGGAACGTTCCCAAGGGATCGAAAGGTGCCGATCAGACCGCTGATCGTGCCGATCAGCCCGACCAGGGTGGCGATGTTCGCGAGCGACCAGAGCCAGGGGATGCGGGTCTGCACCGACGGCACGTTCTCGACGATCGCCTCTTCCACCGCCTTGGCGACCTCGATTTCACCGCGGGTGGCCCGGGTCAGACCGGCGCGGATCACCTTTGCCAGCGGCGCATTCGGAGCCGCGCCGCACAGCTTCACCGCACGATCCAGGTTGTTGGTGAGCACCAACTTGGTCACCTGTTCCATGAATGGCGGCGCATTGAGGTTGTAGCGGAACATCAGGGTGATGGTGCGCTCGACGATCACCGCCACCGCGCAGGCGAGCCAAAAGACGTTCACGTACATGAACGGCCCGCCGGTCTGGAAGAAACTCTTCACCGTATCCACCATCGCTGAATTGGCATGGGGACCGGCGGTGGTCACAAGCTTCAAAAAGTCATTCGCCAGGGGGCTGATCAACGTGGAAGTCCTTTCAGCGGCTCGACGGCCTTTGGAAGATCGAAAGCCTGGAAGGGAACGCCAAGATTATGGAGAGTCGGCCAATCTCGTGTCAACGAACGAGCGGACCGGTTTCGCCGAAATCGTGTGGGTTCTTAGGCGACTGAGGAGGTAGCCGGAGCGGGCGCCGCGTCCAACGAGCGGCGATAGGAGCAGTCCTTGTTCGGACAAGCGATGTACGGACCTTCCTTCTTCGAATACTTCTGAAGCAGGTAGGGAGACCCACATGACGGACAGACTTCGGGCAGAGGCCGGTCCCAGGAAGCGAACTTGCAATCCGGGTAGCGTTGGCAGCCGAAGAAGACGCGGCCTCGCTTGGTTCGCCTCTCGGTCAGATAGCCTTCCTTGCACTGAGGACACGACACGCCGATCGAAATGGCTTTGGAGGTTTTGCACTCCGGATAACCGGAGCAGGCCAGAAACCTGCCGAAGCGGCCCCGCTTGACCACCATCGGCCGACCGCACTTTTCACACTTCTCGTCGGTGACCTCTTCCTCCACCACCACGATCTTCCCGTCGACCTCCTTGAAGTCCTTGGTGTTCTTGCACTCCGGGTAGCCGGAGCAGGCGAGAAAGCGGCCCATCTTGCCCCACTTGATCACCATCGGGTTGCCGCACTTTTCGCAGACCACGTCGGTCTGAATCTCCTCGCGCTTGACGTCGCGCATTTCGACTTTCGCCTTGGCGAGGTCCTTTTTGAACGGCCCGTAGAAATCGTGGAGCACTTTCTTCCAATTCATCTCGCCGTCCGAGATGAGATCGAGCTTCTCCTCCAGACCTGCGGTGAAGGCGACATCCATCTCGGTGGGGAAATGCTTCACCAGCTCTTCGTTGGTGATTCGACCCAACTCGGTCGGGTGCAAGCGGCCTTCGATCTTCTCGACGTACTTCTTCTCCTGAATGGTGGAGAGAATGCTCGCGTAGGTGGAGGGCCTGCCGATTCCCTTCTCCTCCAGCTCCTTCACCAGCGACGCTTCCGAAAAGCGGGGAGGAGGCTGGGTGAAGTGTTGTTCGTGAAGAAGCTGCAGCAGCTTGAGCACTTCTCCTTCGGCCAAAGGCGGCAGCGCCCCGCCCTCGTCCTCTGCGACGGCGTCGAGCCCGGCGGTCTTTTCCCGCTCGGCTTCTTCCTCGGGGGTCAACCCGGCTCCATACACCGCCAGGTACCCCGCAAATTTCAGCACCGAGCCGTTAGCCCGGAACAACGCCCGGCCCGCTTCAATCTCAGCGGTGGTTTGGTCATAGATCGCGGGCTTCATCTGGCAAGCGATGAATCGGTTCCAGATCAACTCGTAGAGCCGGAACATGTCCGGCTCGAGAAACTCTTTGACCCTCTCGGGCGGATACTCCTGAGAGGTGGGCCGGATCGCCTCGTGTGCGTCCTGCGCCGCCTTCTTTGACTTGAACTCCACCGGCTGCTCCGGGAGGAACTCCTCGCCGTACTTGGCGCGGATCGTCTCCCGCACCTGCGCCACCGCCTCGGCGGACAGGCGGGTCGAGTCGGTGCGCATGTAGGTGATCAGCGCGGTCTGCCCTTCGTCGCCCAACTCGACGCCTTCGTAAAGCCGCTGGGCCAAGGTCATCGTCTTCTTCGGCGAGAAGTAGAGGCGATTTGCGGCTTCTTGCTGAAGCTTCGAGGTGATGAAGGGCGCAGGCGCGTTCCTTCGCCGCTCACGCCGATCGACCTTGGAGACGGTGAAAACGGCTTCTTTCAGCTCATCCACCAGCGACTTGGCCGTCGTTCCATCGCCGATCTCCACCTTTTCGCCGTCCAGCTTGAAAAGCTTGGCTTTGAATGGCGGCGGCTCCCCGGCTTCGAGCAGCGCTTCAATCGTCCAATACTCGCGCGGGACGAACGCTTTGATTTCGTCCTCGCGCTCGACCACCAGGCGCACCGCGACGGATTGGACACGTCCCGCCGACAAGCCGCGCCTCACTTTGTCCCAGAGCAAGGGAGAAATCTGGTAGCCCACCAGACGATCCAGAATCCGGCGCGCTTGCTGCGAGTCGTAATTGTCCTTGTTCAGCTCGGTGGGCTCTGCGATCGCCTTCTGGATGGCGTTCTTGGTGATCTCATTGAAGAGCACCCTTCGCGCTTTGCGATGACCGATCTCCTCGCTGATGTGCCAGGCGATCGCTTCGCCCTCCCGATCAGGGTCGGTCGCGAGAAAAACTTGATCCGCTTCTTTGGCGTAGCGCTTGAGCTCGGCGAGGACTTTCTCCTTGCCCTTGATCACGTGGTACTCGGGCTTGAAGTCCTTCTCCAGATCCACGCCCATCTTGCTCTTCGGCAGATCCTTGACGTGGCCGACGGAGGCCTTCACCGTGTAGCTGGATCCCAGGTACTTCTTGATCGTCTTCGCCTTGGCCGGGGACTCCACCACCACCAGGTAGTGTGGCTTGCGAGCCTTGCCGCGTTTAGCGGGCGGGGCGACGATCTCGACCAGGGCCTTGGCACGCCTCGGCGATACCGGCTTTCCGACTCCGGCCCGTGCAGCGGTCGCTTTTCTTGTCCTCGGCATTCCTGCTCCTCGTCAAACCTTCTCGTACAGCTTTCCTGGATGTTGAATGATTAGCCCGATCAACTCCAGTTCGCACAAACCGCTAATCAAATCCGCCGAACGCATTTGGCAAGTTTCTCCCACCTCATCCAGTGATCGGGGGGAGCGATCGAGCGCTTCGTAGGCAAGGCGCGCATTGGCGGAAAGCTGACTGAAGTCAATGGCTTTGCCCGGAACAGCAGGCGGATTGAGCACCGGATCGATTCTCAAGGTATCGAAGATGTCCTTCGGTTGCATGAACAGCCGGGCGTGCCCTTTCCGGATCAGGTCGTTACAACCATAGGCGCCTGGGTTGTTTAACTCGCCGGGGATCGCGAAAAGGGGCCTGCCCTGCTTGATCGCGGCCTTCGCGGTGTGCAGCGCTCCCGATTTCGAATCGGCGCGAAGGATCAGCACTGCATCCGCCGCGCCGGAAATCAACCGGTTTCTTCGCGGGAAGCTGGCGGCGTTGGCCCGCACTCCGATCGGCAACTCGCTGTAGAACATGCCGGCCCCGCGAAGAAATGTTGGCAACAGCTTCGCCTGGGCGGGATCCAGCTCATCGAGCGCGGAGCCGACGAACGCCCAGGTCTCTCCTCCCACCGCGAGCGCGCCCTCGTGACAGCACTGATCCACGCCCTGCGCTGCACCGGAGACGATCCCCACCCCGCCCAGAGCGAGGTCTTGCGCGAACGTCGTCGCGCGCAGACCAAACTCCGGAGCCGGGTGGCGGCTGCCCACCATCGCAACCCGGCGGCGCGGCGGGCCCGGAGTCCCTCGGAAAAAGAGCAGCGGCGGCGCGTCCTCGAGTCCGACCAGGTTGGTGGGAAACGGCGGATCCCCCTGGAAAGCGATGCCGATTTCCTTTCGCGCAGCCCGGCGCATCACCCGCTGCGCCAGGTCACCGAGGTCCGTGATTCGCTCCAGCAACCCCCGCACCGGGACAGTCAATTTCACCGCCGGAGCCCACTCGCGCACCGGCACGGAAAGCGCCGCGCGAATGTCACCACCGAGGGTTGCCCGAATTGCATCCAGAGTTTTTGGTCCAATTCCAGGAATCGCCCACAGCCCCAAGATCGCCAATCGTTCGGCGCTGTTGGGGTCCTTCCATTGCGCCTGCGCCATCCCGACCCACCTCCTCCACGCCCTTGCCGAGCAATCACAATACCAAAGGGCGCGCTCCTATAATGGAGCGCCCGGGATCGTCAACAATCAGCGGGACGCCGAAGCTCGAGGCGCCAGGCGCATCTCCACTCGGTCGCCGTAAACCACTTCGCGCAGCGATCGCGTCAACAGGCACACGCTTGCCTTGTCGTGGACGTCGACCACGATACAGTTGGCGGTGTCCTCGATTGGAAGACCCGGATCCACCGCCCTGGACGGGTAGAGGAAAGCCTGCACGTTGACCGCAGGATCGTGTTTGCGCACGACGATGAAGGTGTTTCCAGGATGGACTCCGTGCGAGCTTCCCTGGTCGATCAGCACCAGTTGATGTTCGCCGAGGATGGTGAGGTACGGCACGAGCGCGCCGATCACAAATCCCCTCAGCGCGCGGTCATTGGGGCGCGGCTCAATCGATGCGACCAGCTTCTCGCCCGCCGGACCGACCCGATCTCCGCGGTGTATCTCATCGAGACTGTCCACCTCGATCTGAGCGGTCGCTACATCGCCCGACTTTCTGATCACCCGCACCGAGCCCATCACCTGGGTGAGAAAACCGTACCGACGATCGGTGACCGGATGGGTCACCTCGCCATTCGGCCGAAAAATCAGGTATCGATCTCCGACTTTGACCGCGTTGTTGTTCCGGAAGTGGATGTAAACCATCTCCGGATAGCTGAGCATCAGCGCTTCGGAAGGCGAAGCGTCGATCGTTCCTGCCTCCTCCAGCTCACTGGCAGTCACAAATCCCTGCCGGGAGACGGGCACGGCCGTCGACGGCCGGTAGGTGAGTCTGCCGGTCACCTGTACTTCGGTGCGGTCTTCCAGGTCGATCGCATCGGGAGAACGAGGTCCGCTGCTAATCGCCGTGTCGACGCGGATCGGCACTTCCTCTCCACCTTGAAAGAATCGCACCTGATTGCCAGGGTAGATCCAATGTGGATTGGCGATCTGGGGGTTGTAGGACCAGACCTTGGGCCAATACCACGGAGTTCCGAGGTACGTCTGGGACAAATCCCAGAGCGTGTCTCCCCTAATTACGGTGTGCACTTGCCCCGGCACGCTCGAGCCCGAATCCTCGGAAGTCGTGTCCATCCCCTGATCCGTGCCCTGATCTTCCTGCTCGGAATTCTCGTCGGCCAGATCATCGACCTGACGCTTGGGCGGTTGTGAGGCGGCCGCCAAAAACAAGGCCAGCGGAACGGGCCACATCTTCATCACCAACGTACGCATGGCCATCCTTTCATCAGCTAACGAGTCAATGAGCCGAGGCGCTGCTCAGCTTGGGCAGCCGCGGCGGTGCCCGGAAAGCGCGTTACCACTTGGGTGTAGACCTTGCGCGCGTCGGAGACCTTATTCAGGCGCATCCGGCACTCGGCCAGTTTGAGCATCGAATCCTGGACCACGTTCCCTGCCGGGTAACTCGACAGCACCTGCTCGAAGCTGGCCGCCGCGGCCTCGTAGTCTCCGAGGCCCATCAGCCCAATCCCGCTGAAGTACAACGCGTCGTCGGCCTTCGGGTGTTTTGGATATTCGGACGCGAATCGCTGCAGCCGACTGACCCCGCCCGAGACATTGCCGGTCTTCAGCGCGGTCAATCCGGCGTCGAACTCCAGCTCGGATGTGGAGCTCGAGGAAGCGCGGCGGGACGAGGCGATCCGAGCTTCGCGCGGCTCCGGGGCGGCGGCGATCAGCTCGTCGACCGCATCCTTCGAAGGCTCGACGACCGGAACGCTCACCTCGATCCGCGGAGCCGGTTCGATCCGGGGCTTGAGCTTTACCACCGTCAGGCTGGGGAGATCGCCATTCGGAGTTGAACTAGCAGCACCCCTCGCGATCAGGGCATTGCCCTCGTCCAGCCGGTCCAGGCGTCGCGAGAGCTCGGCGTTGCGATCGTTAAGCGCCTGCACTTCCGCTTTGAGGTTGGACACCTCGGCCCGCAGCGCCGGATCCGAGGCACACGCCGCGGCGGCAAGCAGAGGCGCGATCGGAAAAAGGCGTCGAATGGTTCACAGCTCCGTCGGAAACTGCGTCGGAAATCAGCGCGATGATATGGGGGTCAAAATTGACAGACAATGTAAGACACGTGCCTGCCGGTGATTCCGCGATCGCGTCGGTGAGAAAAGAAATTGTTTTTATCACACGAAGTGCAGTGTGAGAGTACGTCGATGTGATCCATCGGTACGCCTGCCTCCCACAATGTGCGGTGAATGGCGAGGATCAGATCCAGGCGCGGTTCGGTTGGATCTCCTTGGACCACCGCTTCCCCGAACGAATTCGAAAACCGCTCCGCCAACGAGGGCGACACTTGATAACAGCAGGCTCGGATCGACGGTCCGATCACCGCGATCATCTCCTTGGGCCGAGAGCCGCGGCGTCCCAGCGCTTCGACCGCACGCTGCGTCACTTTCAGCTCGGTTCCTCGCCAGCCAGAGTGTACGGCCGCTACCCGTTTGGCCGCGGGATCCGCCAACAGGATCGGAACGCAATCTGCTGTTTTTACTGCGACGGCGAGACGACCGCGCTCGGTCCAGAGGGCATCGGCCTCCGGATGTTCGATCGAGTCGGACTCCCGGGCGCCAAACTCCAGCACCCGATCTCCGTGTACCTGCGACACTGTCCGCAACTGTTCTTTTTTCAAGCTTGCCATTTGGAAGAATCGTTCAAAGTTTTCCTCCACACGCTGTTTCAGATCGCCAACGGCAAAGCCCAAGTTTAATGACTCATACGGTCCAATTGAGACACCACCCAATCGAGTCGAAAACCCGTGGGGAATAGGAAGTCGGTTTGAAGTGATAAAGGACAATCCGGTCAATGGACGCAGCCAACGATTTACATCAGCGACAGTCTCTCACAAGCGGGTCCAATGCAAATGCACGTTCTAATGTTTAGCGCCCTGGCGATAGCACCCAGCGCTCTGTTTTTCGCTCTCGTCTTGACCGTCGCCGGCGCCTTTGCGATCGCGCAGGTCGCCCGCCTTTGGGCGGCCCCGCCGTTAAGCCAGCTCTGGGCAGCGCTGGTTCGCAAGCGCAAAGCGCAGTCCTCGCCGATCGAGCCGCTGCCGCGACGCCCGGAGCTGATCCAGCTTTCGCGCGGGCTGGAGGCCACCAACGGACAGCTTCGAAGCCGCCTCAATGAGCTTTCGCTTCTCTACGAGGTGGCGCGATCATTCACCTCGACGCTGGAGCTGCCCGAAGTGCTGGCTCGAATCAGCTCTCTGATCGCCGAGAAGCTCCAGATTCCCCAGTTCTCAATCATGCTGGTGGACGGCGAGGGAGAGCTGGTGGTCAAGAGTGCTTATCCCGCCGGCCAGGGGACCGAGGGCCGCAGATTCCGGATCGGGGAAGGCGCGTGCGGCCGAGCCGCGCAGACCCAGCGGGCGGTATACCTGCCGGATCTCGCCACGGACGAGGAGATCTTCGTCAGCCGCGGCGGCGGCGCGCTGGAGCAGGGCTCGCTGCTTGCCGTTCCAATGATCCACCGGGAAACACTTCTGGGGGTGCTCAATTTTCAGCGCCCGCAGCGGGCGAGCTTCTCTCCCGAGGAAATTGAAGTGCTCACCACGATCGCCGACCAGGGAGCGATGGCGATCAAGAACGCGCTACTTCACGAGCAAACGGTGGCCCTGTCGATCACCGATCCGCTCACCGGGGTCTCCAACCGCCGCCACCTCTCCTCGCGGTTAGAAATGGAGATTGATCGCGCCAATCGGTTCGGCACCCAGATCTCCGTGCTGATGGTCGACATCGACTTGTTCAAAAGGCTCAACGATGCCGC
>WNFF01001699.1_pt1 | contig 18761 bp, 16 predicted proteins | sample 5400441 | NCBI WGS metagenome assembly WNFF01 (sample SAMN13153345, study PRJNA577476) | soil metagenome | isolation source: 120 cm saprolite under Douglas fir tree site 2 hole 3 replicate 1 | place: USA:California | collected 2015-04-18 | reverse complement strand
AAGCTGAGCAGGAACAGGTCGAGCGCGTCCTGACGAGCCACGAGGCGGGTTCTTTCCTGATCGACCGGCTCGGTGCAGGGTTGGTGGTCGATCAGGATCTCGCGGTTGTGCTGCTCGACCTCCGCCGTCGGCTCATCGACGAATATGGCACCGGCCCGGCGGCGATGATGCTGATCGACCGCGCCGTTTCTGCCTACCGGGATTTCATTCGGATCAGCGGCTGGACCGGCAACACGGCGCTGATGGTTGAGGCTGAGTTCTTCGGGCGCGACCGGCCACGCGCCGGGTTGCGGGATCGTCACGGCGAAATTCATGGCCTCACGGTCGACGAGTACATCGACCGGCTGGGTCAGGATCTGATCCCGCTGGCCGAACGCTGCGCCCGGGTCATGCGCGAGGCGCTCGCGGCTCTTGAGGCGACCCGTGGCGCACCGAGCCAGGCGGTGGAACGATCGAGGCCCGCCAGGATCTCGGTAATGTTCGAACCGCGTCCGCCGGACTGAGCCGCCGCAGTGTAACGATAACCAGCCATCAGCCTGACCAGGATCCGAGCATCGTCGCCCCCAGAGGCGCCTCGCCATTCCACAGTGGAATCGGAAGCGCCCATTCTCTGCCTCGTGAGGCGCGGCGCACCGGGTCACCGTGGAGCATCGCTCCGCAAGCACGGCATCCTGATCTCGATGTCCGGCAAGGGAAATTGCTACGACAACGCCATGGTGGAGACGTTCTTTAAGACCCTGAAATCCGAGTTCGTCTGGCGGACCATCTTCTACACCCGCCAAGAAGCCGACCAGGCCATTGGCCGCTATATCGACGGGTTCTACAATCCCGTCCGGCGCCATTCCGCCCTCGACTTCACAAGCCCGACTCAGTTCGAAAAAACGGCCGCCGAATGAGCCGATGCCTCTCCACTAAAGCGGGGCAGGTCCACCGTGCCGCAATCGCTCCTCGCGCGCGCCGAGTCCTGAGGCACCCAGGCGAGGCCCCCAGAATGGCCGCCGTCCGCGCGAGACCCGCCGTTCGGGATGAGCGCGATCAACCGCCGAGTGGGGTGGACACCGGCCTTTCCCGATTTGCCCGGCCCGTGAGACCCATCCTTTGAAAGCGGACCTCCGGGACATCGGCGCAAGGATCGAGGCGAGGCGGCGTACGACCCGCTCCCGCGCGTCTCATTACCCCTCCGGCAAACCGGCCAGGCGCAGGCCGGCGACCATGAGATCGAGAAACTCCGGGGTGGCCGCGGGCGCGAGCCACGCGCGATACCTGGCGATCGTCAATCCGGCGTCGAGCGCAAGCAGCCGCCCGAGATTGGCGCGCGCCTCATCGGTTCGTCCCAGATGGGTGTTGGTGATGATCTTGATGCCGATAGCGGTGACAAGGCGCGGCTGGTCGTGCGAGGCGCGGTCGGCCCATTCGATCACCTGTTCGAAGCGTCATGCGACAAGATGAGCAGTGGCGACGCCGCTCGCAAAAAAAGCCGAGCCGTTAACGATCTGAAGGCTGGACCGGCTTCCTCGTTGTGGGGCGAAGAACCGACGCGGTGGGACTTGTGGCCGCATCGGCAATGCTCGGAACGGTCGATGCCACCTACATGGCGGGCGCTCGCCGGGAGCCCCCAGCGGCGAGCGCAACGGCCGCTGGCGAGGCGGCTTCTATCCTCGCGGGCGATCGAATTAGTTCGCCGCCCCGGCGCGGCGAGCGTCCGACAAACGCAGGGAGAAAGAGCCCCTGATCCCCAACCCGCGTCCCGACGTCGTGGCCACCGACATCGTTGGACGCTAGCGCGGCAGCGGGTCGCCCTTGGTTTCGCGGCCGAAATACATCGCGACGATGCTGAGCAAAGCGAAGCAGGTCATCACTGCGGTCACCCGGTTGAAGCTGCCGCCGAAGGCGCCGACCAGGAGCCCGGCGACGAGCGGGCCGAAGCTGGTGATGATGCGCGCCGAGCCGGTGCAAAACCCGACCGCGGTCGACCGGATCTGCGTCGGGAACAATTCCGGCAGGTAGACCGCATAGCCCGAAAACACGCCGATCACGAAAAAGCCGAAGATCGGCAGTACCACCGGGTACCACGGCTCGTAGGCGGGCAGCCCCAGATAGAGGGTGAGCCCGGCGGCGACCGTGCCGAGGCTGAAGAGGCTCACCGTGGGGCGCCGCCCGATCAAATCGGCAAGGAAACCGAACACGATATAGCCGAAGAAGCCGCCGCCGCTCCACAGCATCATGCCGCGGCCGACAAACGGCGCCGCGGCGTTGGCGTCGATCCCTCCCTTCTGCGCCATCAACGAGAGGATCGTCGGCAGCCAGATCACCGTGGTCCAGACCGCCAAGAGCGACCCCAGGCCGAACATCACCCCGATCATCGTGTTGTAGCGGTTGTCGCGGTTGAACAATTGTAGCGGAACGAAGCGCATGAACTGGTGGTCGTCAGCGCTCGTCGCGCGGCCCGCGGCGACCGCTTGCCGGCGCTCCCGAACATCGGCGAAGCGCTCGGGTTCGAACATCCGGCGGCGGATCACCGCCAACAGGATCGCCGGCAGGATCCCGAGGAAGAACACATAGCGCCAGCCGTAGCCGCCGACCAGGCCATAGACCCAGGAGGCGACAAAGAAGCCGACCGCGCCGCCGGTCATCATGACGCTGCCGATCTTCGCGCGGTGCGTCTCGCCCAATGTCTCGGCCAACAGCGGGATGCCGACCATCAACTCGGCGCCGGTGCCCAATCCTGCGATAAAGCGATAGATCGCGAAGTCCCAGAGGCCGATTGAAAGCCCTTGCATGGCGGTGAAAATGGCGTAGATCGCGATGCTGTAAGCCAGCGTGCGCACCCTGCCGATATAATCGGCGAGGATACCGAACACGAAGCCGCCGATGGCCCAGCCGAACAGCCCCGACATCGCGAGGAGGCCGCCGTATTTGCCGATCTCGGTCAAGGCCGGGTTGCCGCCCAGGAGGTCAATCAAGGCCGGCCGCAACACCAGCGAGTAGAGCCCGAAATCGGCGGCATCCAGGGACCAGCCGGCCCACACGACGAGAAACACCAGCCATTGGTAGCGGGTGACTGCCCGCAATCCGCCCAGTTGTGCGACGGCTACCCCGCTCTCGCTCATTGGTTTCCCTCCCTGGTCGCGTGCTGGTCGCGCTGGCACGCGCCATGCTTCAAATTATTGGCCTAAGTTAATCGCAATCTACCTTTTTCGGTTTAGTCGGGCTACCCCAATTCTTTGCATCGACCGACGTAGAACTGCTGTGATACGGGACATTTCGGCAGAGGCGCGCGAAGCCCGAAAGGCACACGAAAGATCAGGCTCGGCTGGCTCCCGAGTGACGCTTCAGATCTGCGGCTCTACGGACATATCCCGATGTCCGCTCCCAGTCGGCCAGACCATCCGCTGGCGCGGTCATGAAGGGCAGCTTCGGGTCGGCTAGAGGCGCCCCGCTGAGGCCAGCCCGACGACCGCTGTATTGGCGATAGGCGGCGCTAAGAACCACCGCAGCGAGCAGCTGAGTCGGGTGGCGAGCGGAACTACAGCATATCGCTTCGATCACTACCGGCGAGGTAGGGTTCAACCCAGTGTCTCGGAAAACCGCGAGCATACAGCATGATGGGAAATTCTTCGCGCAAAATTCTCATTTGTAGAATGCAGTGTAGGCCCAAAATCGGGGGCGATTCCTATTCCAAACCGCGGTGTGACACACATCTACAAGCCGAGATACTGCCGCCGGACCTCGTCGTTGTCGTGGAGCGCTTCCATCGATCCCGAGAAGCGCACCCGACCCTTCTCGAGGACGTAGGCTCGGTCGCTAAGCCTGGCGGCAAACCTGGCATTCTGCTCGCACAGCAAGATTGTCAGGCCCTGCTCCTTGAGGTGGCCGATTTGCCGACCCAGATCGCGCACGATCAACGGCGCCAGGCCCTCTGAAGGTTCGTCGAGCAGCAGAAGGTCCGGATTACCCATCAGTGTGCGCCCGATCGTCAGCATCTGCTGCTCTCCACCGCTCAGGAAACCGCCCTTACGACCCGCGAGGTCGGCCAGAGCGGGAAAGGTCTCGAACACCGTATCAATGGTCCACTCCCTGGCGCGCGCCGAAGCGGGTGCTTTTCGCGCTACCTCCAGATTTTGCCGAACCGTCAGGTCCGGGAAGATACGCCGGTCCTCCGGCACCATTCCGAGCCCCAGCTTGGCCACCTGGTAGGCGGGGCGGCCAGTGATGTCGATGCCGCCGTACCGCACCGTTCCGCGGTGCGGCGCCGTCAGCCCCATGATCGACCGCAGGGTCGTCGTCTTGCCGACACCGTTGCGCCCCAGCAGAGCGACGCACTCCCCCGTCTCGACAGTCAGTGACACGCCGAACAGGATCTGACTCAAGCCGTAAGCGGTATGGAGATCGCTGACTTCAAGAGTCACTCCGCCTCCCCAAGATAGATGCGTTGCACGTCTTCGTTGCTCTGCACCTCGTCGGGAGTGCCCTCGGCCAGGACAGCGCCCTGGTGCATCACGGTGATCCGCTCGGCAATGCTGAACACGACATCCATGTCGTGCTCGGTGAACAGCAATGTGAGGCCCCGTTCGCGGACGATCCGGCCGATCAGGGCGATGGTGTCGGCGGTTTCCTGCGGTGACATGCCGGCGGTCGGCTCGTCGAGCAGCAGAACCTGCGGCTCGCTGGCCAGCGCGATGCCGAGCTCGAGCTGCTTCTGCAGGCCGTAAGACAGGGTGCCGCTGGTCGATCGCTCCTCGCCGGCGAGCCCGACCGCTTCCAGGATCGCCATTGTTTCGTCGCGCGCCAAGGCGCGGGCCGGGGTCATCATGTTCAACGTCCGGTTCATGTGCGACAGCACCGCGACCTGCACGTTGTCGAACACGCTTAGTCGCGGGAAGATGTTGGTGCGCTGGAACGAGCGCCCGATGCCCATCCGGCAGATCGTATGCGGCGGGTAGCCGGTGATGTCACGGTCGCCGAGGAAGATTTGCCCGCGCGTCGGCGGCAGATGGCCGGTGATGAGATTGAACAGCGTCGACTTGCCGGCGCCGTTCGGGCCGATCACGCAGGCCGTCCGCCCTCGCTCCACCGACAGGCTTACGTCGTGGACGGCGACGAAGCCGCCGAACAACTTGGACACGGACTCGACCCGCAGCAGCATGGTGTCAGCCCCCGCCGCCCGTCGTCGGCCGGCCGATGCGATAGGCGTGCCTGAAATCCGCCTGGCACAGCGAGTAGACGGTGAAGACGACCCACAAGAGCATGATCAGCAGCCCCGAGAGCGGCGTGGCGAGATAGACGTGCAGGGCGAGGGCGGCAATCGGCAGGGCCAGCAGGAGTGCCCCATCGATCCTGTCGAACCGGTCGGCGCGCTGCAGCAACCACCACAGCACCGCCGCACCCACGGCGAGCTGGAGCAGCGCACACGGCACGATGCCCCAGCTCGCCACGGAGAACAGGGAGAACTCGCGCGCCCTGGGAAGCAGCCACGCGCGGGGCGACTGCAGGATGGCGAAGAACGTCGCGAACGACAGGGCGGCCGCGAAGAACATCCAGGACTTGCCGCGGAACTGGCGCAACAGCTTGCCGGTCCGGGTGGCATGGTCGTCGCCGCTGCCGACGTCGCGTTCCTGGATGAAGCCGACGATCCCGCCAGGCAGGCCGAACAGGATCATCACCAGCACCCCGCCCAGGAACAGCTGCCAGATCTGCGGATAGTTCTGGGTGATGTCGGCGTCCATCGTGCGCAGCACGAGGGCCCCGACGATCGGGCCGAAGAAGGTATTGACGCCGCCCAGCAGGACCATCAGCAGCACGTCGGTCGACTGGGTCCAATGTGCCAGGTCGGGATAGACGCTGCGGTCGTTGACCATGATCAGAGCGCCGGCCAAGCCGGAGAAGGCGCCGACCAGGACGAAGGCGTAGAGCCGGTAGCGATCGACCGGGATGCCGACGAAGTCGGCCCGCTCGGGGTTCTCCCGGATGGCGGTCAGCGTCTTGCCGAATGGCGAGTTAACGATGCGCCACAGCAGATAGATTGCGGCGACGCAGATGACGAGCACGAACTTGTAGTAGTTGGCGAAGGTCGGCTCGACGATCCATTCAGGCACGGGTATGCCGATCAGGCCGTTGTCGCCGCCGGTGAAGTCGTACCACTTGAAGGCGATCAGGTAGATGATGTGGCCAAAGGCCAGCGTCAGGATAGCGAAATAGATGTGTGTGCGGCGGACGCAGAAATACCCGATAATCAACGCCGCCAAGGCGCCGCCCACCGGCGCCGCCAGCAGGCCGACGTAGAACGACAATCCGGCGATGTTCTTGAGCAGCAGCCCAGCGGTGTAGCCGCCGATGCCGAGATAGGCGGCCTGGCCGAACGAAATCATGCCGGCATAGCCCATGAGCAGGTTGAACGACACCGCGAACAGCGACCAGATGAAGACCTTTGTCGCGAACTGGATCCAGAATCTCGCCCAGTCCATGTGGAGGACAAGCTCGGGTAGCCAGAACAGCAGCACCAGCGCCGCCAGGAACGCCCAGTTCATCGGATCGCGGGCTCTCGCCGCCTGCCGTTGCGGAAGGACGCCTTGCCTGTTCGAGTCCTGCATGCCTGGCACGTCGCGTCTCCCGCCGCCCGATTCGTGCCGCTAGCGAGTGGTTTCCACGCGCTTGCCGAGCAGGCCTTGCGGCCTCGTCAACAGCACGACCACCATGAGCACATAGATGAACACCGACTCGAGATCTGGCACCCAAAGGATCCCCAGCGATTTCAGCTCACCGTAGATCAGGGCGCCGAGAGCGGTGCCGGCCATGCTGCCGAGCCCGCCGAGCACGATGACCAGGAAGACCTCGATGATGATGTCGAAGTCCATGCCCGGATAGAGCGCGCCCATCGGCGCCAGCACCGCGCCGCCGAGGCCGCCCAGCAAGGCGCCGACGGCGAACACGCCGGTGTAGAGCAGGCGTACGTTCACGCCGAGCGCCCCGACCATCTCTCGATCCTGCGTCGCGGCCCGGACGACGTTGCCGGTCCGCGTGTGGTTGAGCAGCAGGTAGAGCGCGAGCACCGTACCGGCGCCGAACGGCAGCAGCACGAACGCCTGGTAGCTTGGGAACAGAGCGCCGAAGATCGGGATGGTGCCCTCGAGGCCCGCGGGCCGCGCCACCGACTGGTTGTCGGCGCCCCAGATCAACTTCACCAGATCACCGAACATCAGCACAAGACCGTAGGTCAGCAACAGTTGATACAGCGGGTCGGCCTTGTAGATCGGCCGTAGGAAGACGACCTCGGTGGCGATGCCGATGATCACCACGGCGAGGGGCGCGATCAACAGGGCCGGCCAGAATCCGCCGAACTTGAAGCCAATCCAGGTGAACACGAAGAACGCGCCGTACATGTAGAACGAGCCATGCGCGAAATTGAGGACTCCCAGCACCCCGAAGACGAGCGAAAGTCCTGAAGCCACCAGATAGACGCCGGCGGCGATGAACAGCCCGTTCACGAGCTGGACGAAGAGGACGTCGGCGGCGAAGTTGGCCATTCCCAGGGCTCCCTTGGACGCGCCCTCCGGCGGACCGGAGTCGTGCGGTGCCGCCGCAGCGGTGTGGGAAATCGCACCGCGCGGCCGCGCGGTTGCGCAAGACGCCTAGCCGCCCTTATTCTTCTTGTAGTCGGCGCGCGCCTTCTCAACCTCATCCTTGGTCGAGAGCACGTCCTCGCCCTGGGCCCGGGTCACGTCCTTCAGCCGTTTGAACGGATACTTGGGATCGGTAGAGGTGAAGCCGACGTTGTACGGGAAGGTCGCCTGACCGTCGAAGTCGCGCACCGTGATGTCGCCCAGCAAGGTTTCGTACTTCGAGCCGCGCAGCGCTTTGCCAAGCGCCGCGCTGTCGGTCGTGCCCGCCTTCTTGATCGCTTCCGCCATGATATAGGTTGATACGTAGCCGATGATGTCGCCCGACTTGGGGAATTCGCCAGTCCGCTCCTTGAACTCGGCGATGAACTTCTCATTCCGCGCCTGCTTGGTCGGCAGAATATCGAAGGCATAAAGGAAGGTGGCCATAATGCCGTTCGGCATTTCGCTGCCCAGCGGCTCCAGGATGTCGAGGTCGCCGGCGCCGGTGGCGATGAACTGCGTCTTCTCGAAGAAGCCATAGGCGCTGGCCTGCTTGATGAAGGCGATCAGATCGCCGCCCCACACCGAGGAGAACACCGCGTCGGGTTTAGCGTTCAGCATGGCGGTGATGTGTGCGGAAAAATCCCGCTCGCCAAGCTTTGGCCAGAGGTCGCCCAACTTGCTGACATCAGGCTTCTTTTTCTGCAGGAAGTCCCAGAAGTCAGCATTGACCCGATGGCCCCATTCGTAGTCCGGCCCGATGAAGTAGTAGGACTTCCAGGGTCCCTTCGCCGCGGCCAGTGCCGCCGTGCGGCCCAACACCACGCTGTTGGTGTTCAGGCGGACGACGTAGTTGTGGCCTTGCTCCTCGGTCAGCGCCGCGGTCTGGGCGATGGTGTCGACGAACAGCACTTTCGTTTCCTTCGCGACCTCCGAGACGGCCAGCGCCACGCCAGAGCTGATTACCCCCATGACGAAGTCGACCTGATCGCGGGTCACCATGCGGCGGTACTCGTCCACCGCGACGCCCGGCTTGAGTTTGTCGTCGCGAGTGACGTACTCGATTTTGCGGCCGCCCAGCAGGCCGCCGCTCGCATTGATCTCCTCGGCGGCGATCTCGTGGCCGATCACCGTGCCTTTCGTGTACACGGCGGCCAGACCCGAGAGTGAGTAGAGGAGGCCGATCTTGATCGGTTGTGGATCGGCGGCGAAAGCCGGCGCGGCCGCGAATGCCAACGCGATGACCGAAACAAAGACTTTGACCGGAAAGCGCGCGCACATGATTCCCCCCTTCTTCGGACTCCGTTGAACCGACATTTGCCGGATTCCGGATGGTTGTTGGCCAGGATCGCTCCTTCGGGTGTCTTGGGCAACGGCAAATAGCGCTCCGCGGGCGTCGGATGTTGATTGCGCCATCCCCTTCAGCACGTTCGGTGCGAAAGTCCGCTTCGGCTCGACCATCCTTGGCAGGTCATGAACGGCAGCTCAGGGTCGAGCCCTGCCGCCTGCGCAGAGGGACGAACGCCCGGAGTCGGCGCGCAAACCCGGCGTTCAGGGCGGGCGGTCCGAACTGCCGGGCGAGGTGGTGAAGAGACCTTCGCCGGTCGTGCGCACCGGCGCGCCTCGGTATAGGATAGCCCGACCAGGAGAACGCCATGCAGGCGGGATCGGGTGGACCGCCGCGCTGCTCCTCGCGGCCGACATGGTCGGCTACAGCCGGCTGATGGAGGCAGTGGAGGCAGGTACGGCGCGGCTGCTGCGCGAGTATCGCGCCGTCGCCGATGCCGCGTTGACTTGCCGCGCGAGCCTGCCCCGTCTCGCTGTTCCTTTTCCCGCCGCGGCTGATTAGCATCGGCGCGATAACAGTGCCTGCGGCCCGTACCCGCCGCCAACAGAGCACGCTGAACGGGAGGAGACACGATGACGACAGCCGAAATTTCCCCCGCCGGCCTATCCGACGCCGAGCACAGTGTGCAACTGCGTCGCGCCGTGTTCGCCAGCACGGTCGGAACGGTAATCGAGGCCTACGATTTCCTGCTCTACGGGCTAATGGCTGGGCTCGTCTTCGGGAAATTGTATTTCCCGGGATCCGATCCGCTAATGGGCACGCTGCAAGCCTTCGCCATCTACGCGGTCGGCTTCGTCATCCGCCCGGTCGGCGCGGCGATCTTCGGCCATTATGGCGACCGCATCGGCCGCAAGGCGACGCTGATCACGACGTTGCTGCTGACCGGCCTGTCTACCTTCGCCGTGGGTTTTGTGCCGGGCTATGAGTCGATCGGCATCTGGGGCGCGGTCATTCTGACCTTGCTGCGCCTGCTCCAGGGCATCGGCGTCGGTGGGGAATGGGGCGGCGCGGTGCTGCTGGCGATGGAATGGGCGCGGACCAGTGCGCATCGCGGCTTTATCGCCTCGTGGCCGCAATGGGGCGGCCCGTTCGGATTGTTTCTGGCGAACCTGGCAGTGCTCGCTTTCAGCGCGCTTTCCGCTGATCAATTTCTCGACTGGGGATGGCGGGTGCCGTTCTGGCTCTCGATCATCATGGTCGGGATCGGCCTCTACATCCGCCTCGGCATCCTCGAGACACCCGTTTTCCAGCGCGTCGTCGCCGAAGAGCGGGTGGCGCGTGCCCCGGTCCTTGAGGTGATCAGACGGCAGCCAAAAGAGATCATCCTGACGGCGCTGGTGCGGACCGGCCAGCAAGGGCCGTTCTACATCTTTACCGCCTTCGTCTTCACCTATGGGACGACCGTATCGCACAGTTCGCGCGATCTGCTGCTGACCGCGCTGCTGGTCGCCACCGCGATATCGGCGGTAACGATCCCGGTCTTCGGGCATCTGTCGGATCGCATCGGGCGTAGGCGGATCACCCTAATCGGCGCGGTCGCGATGGGGGTGTGGGGCTTTGTCTATTTCGCGCTGATGAACACCGGGATCCCCGGCTGGGTATTCCTGGCGATCGCGCTGTCGTTGATCGCGCACGACATGATGTGGGGGCCGCAGGGGGCATTGATCGCCGAATGCTTTACGCCGCGGCTGCGCTACAGCGGCTTCTCGCTCGGTTTCCATCTCGCTTCGATCACCGCGGGGGGCCCGGCGCCGCTGATCGCGACGGCGCTGCTCGCCGCGACCGGGTCAGGTTATGTGATCGCGCTTTACATCCTTTTCTGCGTGATCGTCACCATCCTATCGACGATCTTCCTGCCCGATTACACCAACCGCGACATCTCGGAGGAGGGGGCTTATGGCGTCGCGGCCGATCGGACCGGCGGAACCTCAACACCGGCGTAGGGGCGGCGCGTTGGCGCGCCAGCTCTGATTGTGCCGACAGTGCTCGCGGAACCCGGCGAGCACATCGAGATAGAAAAGGCGCTTGAACGGCACGATCAGCTCGGTGCCGGCGGGATCGATATCGGCATCGTCGCCGGTAGAGCGCATCGCGATTAACCCATTCATCTACAGCCGCCCACAAAGTGGATCGTCCCTCAATCAGCCGGGCGAGCTTGGCCTGCCATGCTTCGATCCAGTCTTGCCCCTCGGCCTGCGTTCTTAGCAGCCAATCGGTGAAATCGGAGGCAAAGGGGGCGATAAAGACGACGCCGTGGGCTACGACGCCGGCAAGAAAGTGAAGGGCCGCAAGATCTACGCCTTGGTCGATATCGAAGGACTGCCGATGCGGGTCGGTGTCCACTCGGCCGCCATCCAGGACCGCGACGGTGCCGAGTTGGTCCTCGACAAGATACGCCGGCGCCTCCCCTGGCTCGAATCGATCTGTGCCGATGGCGGCTACAACGCTTGGCAGGTTGAAGCGGGCGTGACCAAGGTGCTGGTTTTGCGCATGCAGATCGCCAAACGGTCGGACGAGGTGATCGAGTGAGGCAGCGGGCAATGACCGGTTCTGGCACCAGACGGGGTTAGGTGGAACTTCCGGTTTGGGTCGACCCCAGCGGCTCGACAGTGGCGCCGCTATCGGCCGGAATCGGCCGCAAACTTGGCGCTCAGGGCAGCCAGGGCGAACTGCCGGGTGGAGGTGCGCCGGGAGACCGGCAAGGAGTAGATGGTGCGAGTCCATCACGATGAAGGAGTAGCGATCCATATCGGCCCCGAGTCATGCGCGGGCGGTCGTGAGGCCGTACGTGAAGCGTTGACAGGGGAGTGCGCAGGCCAGCCATTGAGCCACGAAAAGGCAGATATTCCGGGTGCCGACGCCGTCCCTACGAGCGGAAGGCCACACGAAGGGGCGCGCTATCGCAAGCTCCCCGACAACCCGGCGTGGTCAGAGACCCTGGCATGTGCAGACGCTCTTTGTGCGGGAACCGGGAGGTCTCGTGGTTGACCAAGGCGGCACAACGCCATTGGCCCGCATCGGGAAGGCGAGGAGCCGAAGCCGATGATGTACGGCCGCGAGAAGTCTGATTCCGCCATAGTAGCGATGAAGCCTGCGAACAATGCCGGGCATCCGGCGGCGGAGCAGGTGGAGCGAAGGGCGGGAACCGAGGGGAACGCGGGCCAGCAAAGCACGCGCCGGGCTCAGAACCGGGAAAGCGTGTCACAGGCGCTGGGGCGCGTACGACAAGCCGCAAAGCGTTCGCCTTGCCGTCAAACACCCGAGGTAGGAGCCGGATGCGGGAAACCCGCTCGTCCGGATCTGTGCGGGGGGCGTCCGGAGACGGACGTCCCTACCGCGAATGGAGACTCGCCTTTCCCGATCAGAGTCGCTGTTGACGCCTCTCACGGAAGGGGACCTTCGCACATCGGCGGCAAAGATCGCGGCAAGGCGACGGGTCTGGGTCATTCCGTCTCGCCCATCGCCAGGCGCAGGCCCGACAGGAACAGCTCGCGGTCCTCGGGGTTGCGGTACTGGAGATCGCTCGGTACGACAAGAGGAGTAATGGCGCGCAGCTTTGCAACGATCTCGCCGGCTTCGTCGAGCCGCCCCATATGGGCATAGCACGCGGCGAGAGTACGGTATGGATACGGATAGCCTGGATGGTCTTGAATGGACAGGAGCAGCTTCGACGCCGCTTCGTCAAACTGACGTTTGAAGAAATAGGCCTGGCCCATCGCGTAGAAGGGTGTACCCATTCGCTCGCGCGGGCTCAGACGCAGCGAGGTCTCGACGTGCTCAATTGCCAGATCGTGTTCGCCGGCAAAGTTTCTGATAATGCCGCTCACATACCAGCCGCGGGCGAAGCTCGGATTGAGCGCCAGCGCGCGGTCCACTAGCCCCATCGCGGCACCGATATTCTCACCGGATAGAGTCAGCACGTAGGCGGCATTGGTGAGGGTCCCCGGGTCGTTCTCCGCCACCTCAAGCGCACTCCAGGCAAGCTCGATGCCCATTCGGCGGGTTGCCTCGGGTTCTTCCGCCCAGCCGTCGCGGTAGATCCGCAGGTGGCAGATCGCCGCCCAGGCAAGTGCAGGTCCGTAATGTGGATCAATCGCGATCGCTCGCTTGAGCAATCCCAAAGCCCTGAGGATCCGCTCTTTTGTTATTGGATAGAAGGCCGCAACGGCGCGCAGGTAGAGGTCGTAGGCGTCAAGATCGGTGGTGGGGCGCGCGGCCGACCGCGCGGTTTCCGCGGCCCGTAATGCCGGCTCGATGACCCCGGCGACGCTGATGGCGACCTGATCCTGCAGATCGAACACGTCTTCGAGCGAGCCGTCGAAGCGTTCGGCCCAAAGATGCGTGCCCGTCAGGGCGTCAATCAACTGCCCGGTGATGCGCACCCGATTCCCCGCCTTGCGCACCGAGCCTTCGAGCACATAGCGAACACCCAATTCGCGACCGACGCGCTTCACATCGACGGTTTGGCCCTTGTAGGTGGAGGTTGAATTGCGCGCGATGACAAAGAGCCAACGGATGCGGGAGAGCGTGGTGATGATCTCCTCGACCATGCCGTCTGCGAAATATTCCTGCTCGGGGTCGCCCGACATGTTCTGGAACGGCAGCACCGCGATCGACGGCTTGTCGGGGAGCGGCAGGGCAGTAACGGGCCGAGCCGCTGGCTTTTCCGCTTGTACCCGGTAGACCCGGATCGCCTGCGCGATGTTCTTGACCTGCTGCTCGCCGAGATCGTCGAAGGTCAGAGGCAGCTTGTTGCCGATGTGATCGCGCGCTGCAGCCGAGATGCAGATCGCGCCGGGCTCGGCAATCGCCTCCAGGCGGGCCGCGATATTGACCCCGTCGCCGAGCAGGTTGGTACCATCGACGATGATATCGCCAACATGGACGCCGATGCGGAACTGCATCGGTTCCTCGGCCGGACCGCCCGCGTCCTCGGTCGAGATGACTGTTTGGACCGCGACCGCACATAGAACAGCATCGACCGCGCTGGCGAAATCGGCGACGACGCTGTCGCCGGCGGTGTTGAAGATGCGGCCCCGGTGCGACGCAATCAGCCCGTCAATGATGCCGCGGCACGCCTTCAGCCGGGCGAGCGTGCCGACCTCGTCGCCCGCCATCAACCGGCTGTAGCCGGCAATGTCGGCGGCGAAGATCGCGGCAAGTTTGCGCTTTACCGGCTGGACGGGCACCCTTGGCTCCTCCCCACCCGAGTATAGCGAGCTGCGCAAGCGTCGCGCGACCTTTCAGGCGCGCATCGTTACCCCCGGCCGCACAGAACCTGATCGTCCGCTTTTCGGCGGTTCGGCTCAACCGGCGGCGCGGTCATGAAAGTCTCCAATGGGTCGACTCCAGTGGTTCGATAGTGCCCCCGTGAACGGCTGCAACCCTGCGCATGCCCGACGTTCAGGGCGGCCAGAGTGACGGCCCGCGTGGATGTCAACCGCGATCTGGGGCGGGATGGGGCCCGGAGGGCTCCTGACGCATTGTCTCGATCGCTACGATGACCCGCAGCCAAGTGTCGGCACCGTCATTGTCACCGCGCTCTTTCAGGGTTCGTACCATTTCGCGCGCTTTCGCGACCGCGCGGTCGCCATGCCGATCGAGATGCAGGTGCGCGGCGCGGAAAATCTCCAGATCCGAGACCGTCATGATCAAGCCGTCACCGACTTTTGCAGCTGACGCACCGCAGGTATGGCCAGCCATTCATTCAATTTCGACCACCTCCGCCGTCCCGACACGTTGCGCACGGCGATGGCGACGGCCTTTTTCTGGCCGACCAACACCACCAGCCGCTTCCCTCGGGTGACGCCGGTGTAGAGCAGGTTCCGCTGCAGCATCGCGTAGTGCTGGGTCAACACCGGGATTACGACGGCCGGGTATTCCGAGCCCTGGCTCTTGTGGATCGTCGCGGCATAGGCCGGGACCACCGTGTCGAGTTCGCCGAAGGCATAGGTGACGGCGCGGCCATCGAAACTGGCGGTGAGTTCGCCGGTGGCGGGATCGACATCGTCGATGTAGCCGATGTCGCCGTTGTAGACGTCTTTGTCATAGTCGTTCTCGATCTGCATGATTTTGTCGCCGGGGGCGAAGGTCCAGCCGAAACGCTCGACCTTGCGCTCGCCGGCGGGGTTCAAGGCCGCCTGGAGTTCTATATTCAGCGAGCGGGCGCCAACACCACCGCGGTTCATCGGGCACAGCACCTGAATGTCCCGGACGGGGTCGAGGCCGAAACGCTGTGGGATGCGCGTCTTGACCAATTCGATGATCCGCGGCACTGCGGTCTCGGGATCGTCCGCCTGCACAAAATAGAAGTCGCTTTCGTTCTCGGGCCGGGAGAGATCCGGAATGGAGCCCCGGTTGATCTGGTGCGCGCTGGTGATGATCCGGCTGTGGGCGGCCTGCCGGAAAACCTCGGTCAACCGCACGACCGGCACAGCGCCGGACGCGAGGACGTCGGCCAGGACCTGCCCCGGGCCGACGGAGGGGAGCTGATCGATGTCGCCGACGATCAGCAACGCCGCATGGTCGGGGATGGCCCTCATCAGCGCCTGCATCAGCATGACGTCGACCATGGAGGTCTCGTCGACGACCAGCAGGTCGCAGTCGAGCGGGTTGTCGCTACCTCGTTTGAAGCCGCCGCCCTTGGGGTCAACCTCGAGTAGCCGATGAATGGTCTTGGCCTCGAACCTGGTGGCTTCGGTCATCCGCTTGGCGGCTCGACCCGTCGGGGCGCACAGCAACAGGCTCACGCCCTTGGCGGCCAGGATGCGCAGGATCGAGTTGACGATGGTCGTCTTGCCTACGCCGGGTCCGCCGGTGATGACGAGCACCTTCGACAAGAGGGCGAGCCGGATCGCGGCGACCTGACTTTCGGCCAATGACAAGCCGGTCTTCTGCTCGATCCAGGGCAGCGCCTTCTCCGGATCGATGTAGGGCCAGGGCAGTTTTCCATCGACCAGGCGCAAGATCCGCTCGGCGATGACCTGCTCGGCCCGGTAGAGGCCTGCCAAGAAGACGCAAGCCGTCTCGCCGACGGTATCGGCGATGACCGTTCTGTCCGCCAGTTCGAGATCGAGCGCTGTCTGGACCAGCTCTGCGGGGATTTCGAGCAGCTCGACGGCCAACGGCACCAGTTCCTCGGTGGGCAAGCCGCAATGGCCCTCATCCATCGCTTCGGTTAGCGCATACGAAACGCCGGCGCGGACACGGATCATCGCCGTCTTGTCGATGCCCAGTTTCATCGCGATCGCATCGGCGGTCTTGAAGCCGATGCCGCGGATGTCGCGGGCAAGCTGATAGGGATTCTCGGTCATGACCTGGACGGCATCTTCGCCGTAGGTCTTGAAGATGCGGACCGCGCGGGCGGTACCGACCCCGTGGCTGTGCAGGAAGACCATGATCTCGCGCACGATCTTCTGCTCGGCCCAGGCGCCGGTGATGCGTTTGGCGCGCATGGGGCCGATGCCGGTCACCTCACGCAGACGATCGGGCTGCGCCTCGATCACATCGAACACTTTATCGCCGAACGCCTTGACCATCTTCTTGGCGTAGACCGGGCCGATGCCGCGGATCATCCCGGAACCGAGATACTTCTCGATGCCCTCGGTCGTCGTCGGCGCCGAGGTGCGCATGAAGCGCGTCTTGAACTGCTGGCCATGGGTACGGTCATTGACCCATTCGCCTGATGCTGTGACCCATTCGCCGGCGGCGATTACCGCAGCGTGACCGATGACGGTAATCAATTCGCGGTGGCTACGCGCCTTGATGCGGAGAACGCAGAAGCCGTTCTCCGCGTTGTGGAAGGTGACCCGTTCGACAAGGCCCGCCAAAACTTCTTGGGTCGATGATTCCGGCTGCGGCTTCAGCCGACTGTTCACGCGGTCCCCAGCTCCGCTGCGGTCAACAATTCCTTGATGGTGGCGAACTGCCGAGCTCGCTCAGCGGCAGCGGTCGGCCTTTCGGGGATCAGCTCATCATCGTCGTTCAGCTCATCGTCTTCCTCGATGCCGGCGTCGTATTCCCGTTGCTCGCGCTCGACCCGTTCGAGCTGAGTCCGTATTTCCTGCGGCGTAAACAAACCTCTAACACGGGCAACAAAAAGAGGCAGCTCTCTCGCAAACTCAGAATGATCGACAGCGGCGCCGGCGAAGTTCAACAATTTCTCTGCAACGACGTAGTCGAATGCCGCTTTCAGCCCATAACGTAGCTTGGTTTCCTGAGCAGCGTCGCACTGCTCAATCCAAATTTCATGCATTTCGCACACGCTCACAGACGCCTCCCAATAGTATTGGCTCGCAGTGATGTTCTGTCCGAAACCATCAAATTTTCAATCAATTAAGATCCAAAACGAACTCTTCCTCCCATGCTCGCGACGCAGCCTGGCTTCGTAGGCGGCGTGCGGTTCGAAGCCCCCGAAATCCTCGATCACCGATGACAGGCCGGCGCAATCCAGGAGATGGCGCGCGGCATGCTTGTACCGGGTGGACCGGCTGTTCGTCAGGGAGAAGTTGATCATCGCCCGCAGCACCATCACCGCGGCGAGGGGATACTTGCCTGCAAGCGCATCGGCGGCCCGTGCCAGGATCTCGTAGTGATCTCCGTCCAACTCCTCCGAGCGTTGGAGCACAAGGCTCGCCGCACGTTCTAGGGCAGGCCATGAGATGAGGAAAGACAGAGCCTGGAGCAGGTTCCGAGATCTTTGGGCATAGTCGAGCGCCTTCTTCTCGCCCTCGACGTCATCAAAATCAGGTAGCCGCTTCAGGTACGCCCGGAGATGGGTGGACGAGAGAGAGCGCTCAAAACACCCCCAACGGGTGACTTGGGCCTCATCAGCGCGTCCGAGCGCTTCGAGAACGTCGATGCGGGCATCTTCCCATTCGAAATCGGGCCAGTCCCAGCTACCGCTGCGTCGCCGATGCTCGGTTGCCTCGATCGTCTGCCATGCCTCCTGCGCCCGACCGGCTGCAAGCAGGCGCCGCGCGATTTCAGCGGCGATCTTTGGCACCTTTCTGGTTTCTTCCTTGTATAGCTCAATGAAAGCATCGACGTCGCCGAGGGCGTCGGCGATCTCCCTCAGCGCCAGACGGACCGTGCTGATCCGGGAGCGTTCAGCCATCTCGTCGGCGTAAATCGGCCCGGCCGAGGACCAGCCAACTTTCACTCGATCCTTCTCAGCCGGCTCCCTCCCCGGGCGGTTTGACAGATCGACCATCCGCTGTTTCAGGTGCTCCAGACCGGTCTGCCCTAGCGCAGGGGCCAAAACCGCGATTAGCTTATCGAATTGGCCGTAATCATTCCCAATCAAAGCTTCGAAGGCCTGATCGGCGAGGGGTGTCGGGTTGGCCTTGGCCATCAGGGCAACATCGCCTATGTCGCTGCAGGCGTCGTGGAAGACGCCGATCACCGTTCCACTGCCGTCGTCGCAGCGCGCGAAGATTGACGGAGCCAAGGCCGTGAACCTCCACAGCAGATCGAGGGCTTCGTGCGGATTCGCCTTGGCTACGGTCCCGACGATTGCATGGCGCTGAGTATCGAGATCATCGGCGAGAGCCCTGATGCCCTGGCAGTCCACAAACGACTGCGTCCGGGCAATGGACGAGAGCCGTTTGCGCACCTCTTTCGCAAGTTCGCCCGGGCTCTGCGCTCCGGCCAGCTCCAACCTTAGGCGTCGCTTGGCAGCCGCGTTGCCGTTGCTTATCTCAATCAGCAACTCGGCCATACGCTCGGGGCCGAGAGCTTCCAGGTTTTTCGCGTTAAGGGTTGTTCTCGCGGCCACTTCTTTCCCTCCCGCTAGAATGGGAGTCATCGTCCGCTGT
>WNFF01001684.1_pt1 | contig 18763 bp, 15 predicted proteins | sample 5400441 | NCBI WGS metagenome assembly WNFF01 (sample SAMN13153345, study PRJNA577476) | soil metagenome | isolation source: 120 cm saprolite under Douglas fir tree site 2 hole 3 replicate 1 | place: USA:California | collected 2015-04-18 | reverse complement strand
TGACGTCGGGATATTTTGCACCTGGGCCACGACGTTGAAGTTCACCAGGTCAGCAGAAGCAATCGGTGAAAAATTCAGCGTGAAGTGTGATCCTTGTGACAGGTGCAACGTGCTGGCCGTATTCGCATCCACGATCGCCGGCACGATTTGACTCGCTATAGCTGTATCCCGCTGGGCCGATAGTTGTGCCATCAGCGAGTTAAGCGATTGGGATGAATACTGCTGGCTCCAGAGAGCGGTGCTCGCAAAGGTATCGGCATCGACGGCTTTGAAATCAATGGGGATGTTCAAGGTCGCCCCGCCTGCTGTCGCCGATCTGGTGAGGCCCAGGGTGGCAGAGGTGACGCCAGGCAGGTGACGATAGGTAGCTGTCATGCTGCCCAGCTGTTGGGGGGTATACAGATTGAGAGGGATAGGGCCGCTGAAATCAGCTCCTGCCTGGTAGGCGGCCACGTCGAGAGTGCGCTGCGATTGGGTAGCGGTGAAGATCAGGGTGAAGATGGCAAAGGCGCTGGTCAGCGCGAGCAGCAGGGTCATGCGCATCGATTGACGGGGAGCACGGGCCATCTGTGCCAGGGCTATCAAAGGAGCAGCGCCCCGCCTGTGCATGGCAATCCAGGCCCCTGCCTGTAAGAGCAAGGGAAAGAAGCGCAACAAGAGCAGCAGGAATGCCAGCAGCAAGCAGAGTGCTTCCACCAGGGTGAGTGGTGACAGGAGCAGTAAATGCAGGCGGGCATCAAGCACGCCGGAGTTGGTCAGGTAGACGGCAGCGCCGTAGCTGAGCAGGGCGAGCAGGGCAACAGCCAGATCCAGGTTCAGGCGTTGCCAGCGCGGGCGATGGGTGGAGCGAGCAGCCTCGCGACGCAGCGCGAGCACATCACGACGCGATGGCAGTGGATTGCCGCTCAGAAGGTTGAGTGCTCCTTGATCGGTGGAGGAGAGCGTGTTCTGTGCGAGCAGGCGCGTCATGACGATTGCCAGCAGAGGTCCGGCTAGCAGCGCGATCAGGCCCAGACCGATGCCCTGGGTGACCAGCGACCCGAGTATCTGGCGGCGACTGGCGCCACGGCTGCGCAGCACAGCGATGGCATCCGACTGGCGATCCACGAGGAGTCCTGCCATCATCGTGACAAAGTAGAGCACTAAGCCAAAGACCAGCAGCAGCAGGCTGATGACGGGAAACTGCGCCACGGAGAGACGGCTGCGAAACTGCTGCAGGGCGTCGGAGGGCTGGAACGTCGTCGTCTGCTGGATAAACGGTGGTTGATTGAGGTCAGAGTTGCTCGTATCGTCGACGGTCACCGTTTGGATGTTGTTGATGATGGTGTCCAGGTCATCGACACTGATACGATTAGTATCAAGATGGTAGTACCAGATCAGATTGTCTACTACCTGGTAAGTCGCGGTTGGTACTCCGCTCGCGGGATTGACGACGCCAACTTGAGCCAGTGTAGCGAGAATCGTTTCATTGGAGGCAAGACCTTCATAGAGGAAAAAATTGTTGTCCTTTGAGCTGCCTAGAAAGTCATGTCCATGCCAGAATGGATCGTCTGGCTTCACGAGGGTGAAGATACCAACGACGTGTAACAGCAGGGTGCGAGTTTGCTGCTTATTCAAATAAGCATAAGTAATGCTTACCGGCAGCACAGAGCCAACACTCAAACGAAGATCAGTAGCTATTTCTGGTCGTATGGCGATCTCGATCTCGGTGCTCTTTGCCAGGGGGAGGCGTCCCTGCACGACATGGACATGCGAGGCGGCCAGATCCATCGAGGAACCGATAAGTCCCATGTTATCGCCCGTCGGTTTGAGTGAACTGACTCCGCCGGGAGCAGTATTGACCGCCAGAATGGGAAAGAATTGGGTCTCGATAGAAAATTGTGAGGAACCAAGATAAGGCCCCAGATTGTTTTGGAACTCTCGATTGAGGGATGTGGTGGCCTTGTCGATGTAGGGCAAAGCTATCTGCCCGGAAATGCTGTGAACGACGATGTCTGCGTTCTGGGAGTATGAGTTGAGGACGTCCCGCAGCCCTGCCGTCATCGCGATCTTTGAGTAAAGCGGCACCGTACAGACGAGTATAACTGCGGCTAAGATGCCCACCCCCGTTACCAGGAGCAAGCCCCATGCCTGGCGCACACGCTGGAGGGCTAACGTGACGGTAGGCGGTACGAATATCAAGCCGCCATGACGCTGCACCACGTAGTTTGAGCGAGCCATCGCAACCTCCTTTTGAGCAGATTGATATCCTCACAGGTCAAGGCGAATATTGCTAGTAGTCAGAAAGTATACGACTTTATAGGCTCTTTTCTCACAAGTTATTTGCTCGCTTATCCCCCGACCTTCTCTCCTGTCTATTCTCTAGCTTCTCTGGCTACTTCACAGAAATTCAATGAAAAGATATGCGGTCCGAAAAACGAATTTTTATAGGTTAATCAACAGCTGCAATTCGGTTGTTCTCACGGCGCTAATTGTGAAGCCTGGTTTGCCCTGGAGACAGGATAATTTAAAAGTCGTCAGAAAGCCGGGAGTCAAAGGCGGTAGCTCCTCCTGGCAAGGTAAACCGTACCTGCTTAACCCACTACACTATCTTGAGCCAGACATCGCCAAAGGCATTGTCGCGTGTGACATGCAGGTCCCAGCAGCCAGCCACGGGAAAGGTAAAAACGGTGCCCCATTCATCACCCGGGCGGTTCCAGTTTGAGCCGAGATGCCTGGTTGGTCCCTGTGAAGGCGGGACTTTCATGCCATGCGGACCCAAAGCCACGATGTCAAAAAAGCCGGAGCCCGTTATTCTCCAGACGATCTTCACCATTGTGTTCGCCCGAGGGGGGACGCCTGAGGTCGACATAATAAGACCCCATAATTCAGCATTGGTGGCTGTGCCCTGCACTTCTGGGATTCTCAATGAAGAATGGTCGATCGGCGATGCCGGCTGGCAGTTTTTCAGACCGGGCGTGGTCGGGCCTGTGATCGTCGGCGAGAGTACCGGTGTGAGGTTTTGCGCGGTCGGGCTTGTGACCGCCGGCGAGAGTACCGGTGTGAGGTTTTGCGCGGCAGGCGGTGAAGATGTGGGCGAGCTTGTGGAGCATGCTGTCAACAGAGTGACAAGCAGGAAAAGGCAGAAAGAGCAGCAGCTAACACTATGGTTCTTGCCGGATGACATAGCTGATTCCTCCCTGGCAGTCCATCGCGAATGACGTAGAGTACAGATTATCGATTTCGGTGCCTTGCTTTGATTATACATTCTCTTCCTGAAAATAGACCTGAAACAACGGTGCATTTCCTGATCTCACCAACGCATAAAGGGAGGAGCTCCACTCCTTCCTCTTGTTTCGCGCGGACGGGTGGGGAAAAGCGGACTTTTAAATACCCTGTCTTGGAGAGCGGTCACGACATTTTTCCCCTGCAGAATCCCCGCTAGCAGCGAGGAAAATATGAGGCTTCAGCGGTATTTCTCTAGAGAAGCCGCCTTTGATGCAGTGTTTGAGTTGCGGATGAGTCAGAAATGAAGCAATTTGCTTTTTAGGCAAGTGACCGCTCCCGACTTCCGAGAAGATCTCTCTCGAATACTACTTGTCGTACATCTATTACACGTATTCCCTTCCGCTTAGCGGGGATTCTGTGGGGAAAATGTCGTGACCCCATCCCTTGTCCAATTCCGTTGCCTGCTGATCTTCCTCTATCGGCGCTCTTATGGACGCCCTGGGTAGGAGCCGCTTGGGACCCACATTGGCTGAAGATAGGTACTGGTCGAGGGGCAATTCGCTGGGCAGGAGCAGTGAGTGAGCATCGATGCGTGCGATGGACGATCAGCCAGCAGGAGCTACAACGCTGGGACCCCGAAGCCGCAGCCTTCACGATCGATTTTCCAGAATGTGCCGAGGATATGTCGCACACGCTTGCACACCTCGCCCTGTTCCGCCTGGCGAGAACGCGACTGAACTTCTCCACTCGCTCTTGACAGGCATGCTCATACCGCCGAAGCGGAAATGGCACGTCTGCTTCGTGCGGTGGTGCGAAACGTCATCGACATTACGGGCGACCGCGATTGCTTCAGGCGACCCTTGGAATCGCCCGGCCGCTGGCAACTGCGATGAGTCACTCTCTCACGCCTCCACCCGGCGCAACTGTTCCAGGTGCACACGCCTATCGGCCAGGGCCGCCAGTTCGGGGTCATGCGTGACCATGACCAGGGTCTGATTACCGCTGCGCTGCAATGCACGCAGGACCGCCAGCACCTCCAGGCCGGTCGCCGGGTCCAGGTTGCCTGTTGGCTCATCTGCCAGCACCACCTTTGGGTGATTGATGAGGGCACGCGCAATCGCCACGCGCTGCTGCTCTCCACCGGAGAGCCGCGCGGGTGGATGGCCCAGCCGATCTCCCAGTCCCACGCTCTCCAGCAGTTCCCCCGCTCGCTGCCTCAGATCGAAGCCCAGTTTCCGGCGATAGGGCAGCAGCGGAACCATCACGTTCTCTAACGCCGTCAGATTGGGCAGCAGGTAATAGAGCTGGAACACGAACCCGACCTGTTGTCGCCTGAAATCCGCCGCCTCTAGCCCGCGCAGGCGATGCACAGCCATCTCTTCCAGCCAGATCTCCCCGCTGTCCGGGCTATCCAACGCGCCCAGCAGCGAGAGCAGGGTGGTCTTGCCAGACCCCGATGGCCCGGTAATCGCGATAAACTCACCTCTTTGCACCGCTAAATGCACATCCTCCAGCACCCGCAGCCTGCCGTTCGGGAGCGCATATGTCTTGGTCAGGTGCTCGACCCGCAAAATCGTCTCGCGGCTCTTTTCAACCTCTTCTCCGGCCTGCTCCGTTTCACGCTGTTCTTCCATGGTTTCTTTCCTACTACCTTGTTCTCGGTGAGCGTCCTCTCTTTAGAGAAGTAAATCCCAGCTCTTAATCGGCTGAAATATGCTTGCCAGCGCCAACAATCGCTGCACGGGTAGCTTGCTGGTGATCTGGCATACCATGCCATGTTGATACCACTGCAGCGCATTATTGCCTGCATCATCCCGGAACAATTGCCCTTCCATCGTGCCAATGCGCACCGGTTTCGCTATCGATGATGAAAATGGTCCATAGGAGGGCTGCTCGTATAGTAACACATCTTGTCCCGCTATCCGGTAGTCCGCCACAAACGTCACCAGGACATTTGGATCGCTCTGATCGGTAATCACCCCATACGCTGCTCCCTGCGTATCACTGGGAAGCGCCGCCGGCAGCAGTGGCAGTGGCTTCAGACCTGCATGCGGACGCGCCAGCGTGGCCATAGATACGACGTTGATCTGATCCAGTGAGGTCGAGGCGTACCATGCTCGCGTCGCACCTCCCCAGACTGCCTGCAGCCCCCCCGCGCTCATCACCCCCACGACCAGCGCCACAACCAGCAGGGTAGCAACGAGTACAGCTAATCGTAGGTGATGCACGGGTCTACGCCGCGCCCTGGCATACTTGACCCGTAAATGTGCTGGTAAGCGTTGATGGTGTATCTCGGCTGCCCTGCGTATCTCTTGCAGGGGTGCAAGCGCTGTCACCAGGCACGTCGCAAGCTGGAGCAGCTCGTCATCGCCGGCAGATGAAACACTCTTTCCCGAGGCTATCGTGTCCAGCTTCTCTAGCCACGCCTCTGTATCTCGTTCACGATGATCCTCCATCACGCCCTCCTTCCCCATCGAGTGCAGCACGCAGCCGCCGCAGCGCCCGGTAGAGCAGCGAGCCAACCGTTCCCTCCGGTATCTGAAGCACACGTGCAATTTCCCGGTTATGCAGGCCCGCGACAAACTTCAATCCTATCGCCACGCGCTCGCGCTCGGTCAGTTGCTCGAGATGCGCAAGCAGATACCTCTGCTCCTCGCTCGCTATCGCCGCCGCCTCTAAAGACTCCGCCTGTGGGTGCTCTTCCGTAATCAACTGTTCTAGTGAGACGGTTGGCTTGCAGCGCCGGAAGTAATCCGTGGTACAGTTGCGAGCTACGCGAAAGAGCCAGGGACCGGCGGTATCGGGCGCTTGCATATCTGCCAGGTGCACGAGTGCCTTCTCGAATACCAGCGAAGCCAGGTCTTCCGCGACCTCCGGTTTGCCGACGAGAAAGCACAAAAAGACCAGGATGCGCGGATAATATTGCCGGTAGAGCGCATCAAAATCCGTATAGTGATCTCCTGCGATTGACTCGCTCCACTCTTTCTGCCTCACAAACGACGACCATGCAGCGGAGATAGCTATTCTTCTCATATCCATAAGCTACTCCCCCTACCTCTACTCGGCCCGCAGTACGTCAACGACCTGTACCCGGTTCATCGCGCGCAAAGCCGGGAGAGCTGCCAGAGCTGAGATGCACATCATGAGGAGCACTGCGCCGAGCGCTACTAATGGTGCCGGTACAAGATGCTGCACCGAGTGCTGCACGCTCAATATCCACTGGGCAGCCAGCACTCCCGGGAGCGTGCTCAGGATCGCCAGGATCAACCCCTCCTGCACAAACAGCCGCCGCACCATCCCTGGCCGCCAGCCTACTGCCTGCAACAGTCCGATCTCCTGCTGCCTTTCCCGCACCTGGAGCAGCAGCAGATCAGCCACGCTCAGGAACGAGAGCAGCACCGCCAGCACACACCCGGCGATCTGTGGAACCGCCGTCTGCAGCAGCACGAAATCCCCCAACAGCGTGCCCGTCAAGGTCTGGCGCAGCGCGAGTATGCCACTAAACATCACGACCAGCAGGATGGCCGAAAGGAAAAGGCTCACGACCGTAATCAAGGTGCGTGGGCGCGAGCGTGCCAGGTTGCGTAAGACCAGCGCCCCGGTGGATGGCATAAACGACCAGAGAGGCAAGCTCAAAAATCGGCCCCTGGCAGGAGCAATAGAGGTGCCTGCCCGCAAGATCTCCGCCGGCTGGATACGCCAGATTTGCCAGAGCGGGTACAGCGAGCTCAGCAGCGCCATCACCAGCATCGCCGGTAAGGTCCATGCCACAATCGGCCAGATAGGGGTGGCATCCAGCACTGCCGCAACCAGCAGCGCGAGCGCCAGGCCCACGATACCCCCGCCAAGTCCCAAAATCAGTGCCTGCCCCAGGAAAAGCCGCGCGGGCTGCCAGGGTGGCCAGCCAAGCGCACTGAGCACCGCGAACTCCCTCCGTTGAGCCGTCGCCATTGCGCTGAAAGCCACCACGAGGTAGCCCAGGCATACCGCCAGCACCGCTCCTAACAGCAGCAGCCGCGTCGCCCCTAATTGCGCTAAATAGAGGATGGACACGCCAATGGCAATCCAGCGTTCTTCCACCCAGCCTACCGGATCAATGCTATGCGTCGCGCCGAACTGTCCTTGTTTGACCCCCGGCACATAGACCAGCGTCGGCCTGGGCGATGAGCCGAGCGTCACCAGTACACGCAGGTGCGTACGCTGCTCGATCAACGCCGCGACCTGCTGAATGCGCTTCCAGCTCGCCGGATTGGCCGCATCTACTCCGCTCACACGTACACGAATAGCGCTGATGATATGATCCCCTCGCAGGCGCACAGCTGCACTCAGGGTAGTGAGCGCCAGTGGCGGCTGGAGCATAAAACCGGCAGGATTGGTTGTCGGCAGCAGGTTCGCAGGCATCACAGGATTCCCCTGGGCATCGTAGCGCAAGACAGCAGGTGGCGAGGTATAGGTATTCTCCGGCAGCCAGTTCAGTGGATTGCTAAACTGCGCCTCCAGCGCATCTCCGGCGAATTTACCAACGGATTTAAAGAAGTAGAAAGCGGTGGGAAAAGGATATGGTTTCGTTGGCTTAGCACGCGCTGCTACGTGCAGGGCATGGAGCGCCCGGAACGCTACTTCAGGTCCGTGGATGCCAGCCGGAACAAGGGTATAAGCAGAGTCTGACTGCCCGTCAGGCGAAGCAGTTGATTGGTAAGTAAGAGCTGAAGGAGCATACAGAAACTTCAATGAGGTGATACCAGGATCAATACCGAAAAAGGGAGTATAAGGCTGCCAGCTATGACCATCCCAGATGAGGGTATTTACAGAAAAACGCTGGGGGTCATTTTGCACCAGCGGAACTACCCCATCAAAAATCGTCTGCTGGTTGGGCAGGTGTGCCAGGTATGCGGTACCACCCTCAAGCACCGCTTGTGGATCTACCGTTAGAGGTGCCATGCGCGTCAAGGTGCCCTTGAGTGTGATCTGCCCTGGAAGCTGTGTTTGAAAAAGCACGGGTATATCATAGTTCGGAACTTTACTACACTGCGATGGGTCTGAATGCTCATTTGGGCAGTCCAGCGCATGACCCAATTGCGGGTTGATATCAACTTGCACTTTATCCTGGGATGTGAGCATGCGTCCGCTGGTAATGCTCTTATCGAGGTGTACAAGCTGATTTTCTGCTGCCGGGTCGATAGCTGCCAGCAGGAATGTTCCTGTATCTACCGTAGTGAATGCCGAATAGGAAAGAAATGATGGGATGCAAAATATAGAGATACCTTTCTTACCCAGTGCAACGACCGTAGCAGCAGGCAGGGTATCCGTATCACAGGAAGTTACATAATAGTATGAACTCTCTTGTCGTTCCACTATCTGGTGTTTACCATTAAACGCCGTCAGCGCCCAATCGAGTCGATAATAGCCAGGTGTAAGAAATTGAGTAGAGAATTGGATCTGCGGCACAGGCATCTGCACATAGCCCACAAAAGCGATCGGTGCAGCGACCTCCACTCCTGGCAGATTCTTGATCTGCTGGTACTGCGCTATGCTAATGCCGCCATCGTAGCCTTCCAACAGATCGCCGGGGATAGTCTCCTTCGAGGGAATTTGTGCATTTGGGGGCAGGACATCCAGGTCGTAGCTAGAACGCCAGCTCTGGCTGATAATCTGGTTGGCCTGCACCACCGTGGTCTGCGTTGTTGCGCTCAAGAGAATCAGGGCACAGGCGGCCAGCAGAAAGCCGCTGCTCGCCAGGGCACTTTTGCCGGGCTGTCGCCTTAGCAGGAGAAATACATATCGCCACATCTGCTCAACCTCTCGATGGAGATGCGATGTAAAGTCTTCTACATTACATACGCAAAGAGAAGGAAAAGTATTGCAGACAGCAGCGCCGTATCATAGTGGTCGCCCAATAGGCGTCAAGTTAACGAAAAGCCCATCAATGTCCGTAGGGGCTAACAATGACATTTCCAACTCCCGGCGCCCTCTTCACCGGCCTTGTGAAATTCCCAATCTCGACCCCGGGCGCTTCACGCTTGATTACCTCAATCATCCTGCGCATCCCCAAAGGCTTACCCATCGAGTCCAGCGCGGGCATGCGCGGCAGCAGTACCTCGGGATCAATATTCAGGTTGCGCAACTGGATCAGCCGCAGTCCCGTCTCTTTCACAAACGCCAGCAGCGCCTCCACTTCCCGCTCGCGGTCGATCATACCGGGGAAACAGAGCAGGTTGATAGAGCTGTAAACGCCTGCATCACGCGCCCGTTTCAGCGACTCTTTGACATCTTCAAAACTATACCCGATTGGCCGGTAATAGGCGGTATACGTCTCCGGGTGTCCCGAAATTGTGCTCGCACGTATTGTATCCAATCCGGCGTCATAGAGCCGCTGCAGCCAGCGTGGATTGCTGGCATTGGTATTAATATTGATAACTCCCCTGGTGGTACGCGCACGTATAGCCCTGATCGCCTGTTCGATGCGCCGCCACTGCAACAACGGCTCGCCCTCGCATCCCTGCCCAAAGCTCACAATGGCATCCTCAGCCTGCTCTAAATGGGGTATCGCTACTTCAAGTATCTCCTCTACCGCCGGTATGAAGGTCAGGCGGTCCTGTGGCGAAATCAGGTTTTCCTCTTCCTGTTTGGAAATACAGCCAATACAACGCGCGTTGCAGCCGGGCGAGACGGCTATCGCCATCTCCCAGCGCCCGAAGAACAGGTTGCTCGCCGTTGGGCAGGAGTAGTCGAGCGCGCAATGGGCGTGCTGAGCCACAACACGATTACCGGGAAACGCGGCCCGTTTCTCACGCACCAGCCGCTTCAAGGCGTGTCCATTGAAAGCGTGTGGATGCCACTTGCGGGGATCATCGGTTCGCAATGCCGCTACATACAGGCGGCCATTCATACCGGCTACGGCACTGTAGCCGAAGAAAGGCAAAGGTTCGGTATCCGGCACTTTTTCATACGCAGGCAGGAGGGTGCGCGTATACCCGATCGGCAGCAGAGCAGCAGCGGCCCACCCGCGCGATCTGGTAATCACCTCTCGCTCACCCGTTTTCGTCTCTCCAACAGCCAGGCGATCAGGCATCATCGAGAGCGTGGCTCCATCAGGCAGAGGAATAAGACCGGTGGGTTCCAAAGGTTGACCGCCAAAAGCGAGTGCATGCAGGCGCGGCTCGTCCTGTATCTCCCCATCTGGAGTACAGTAAATCACATATGGAATCGCCATTATAATCCTTAATACCGGTCGGTTGCGGTCTGGCAACGTTCAATTGACGAGTGGCATGTAGTGGAGCACCCTCCGGGGGAGGATTAGTGCCCCCTTGCGGGCGCCAGGTTTCCCAAATGCAGCTTGAAATGATGAACACAGCTAGTGTACGGCTGGTGGCGCTGCCGGAAGGTGTGAACCTGTAGGCCGTTCATCCAAAAAGTCATCTTCAAAGTACCTGGAAAGTTTCGCGGCCTGCGCCTGTGTAGCCACACGCTGTTCAAGCTCTTGTGTTACTTCGTAAACAAAGCTGAGCAAAATATGATCACCACGCAAACTCTGGCTTACATGGCGGATTCGCGGCTGCGCCGACTCCATCCAGGCATTGACCATCTCCTCAAGTGCGGGCATGCTATCTCCACACTGAGCGCTATCAAAGCCCTTAAACCTGTACACGTTCCGATCCTTTCAGCTTAAAAGTACATCGAGCTACGCAAATCGATTTTTCCCCTATCGAATGCACGTCATTGTATCACCACCGTCACTATTTTACCATAGGGGGTGTATGAAAAAGTTGTAACAATCGAGCAAGCAGGTCAGGGTCGAATGTTGCTCGAAAAGGATGATAATGTCACGTTTTGCGGAGCGAAACGATATGGTTAGTGAGATCTCACAAGCTGAGGGAGAGCAAGTTGCAGCAACATAACCCGACGACCAGAGGCCAGACAATGGAAGAGCTGTTTGAACAACACTCGGAGAAGCTTTTCACTTATCTGCGCCAGCATACACAATCGCGGGAAGATGCCGAGGATATTCTGGTGGAGACCTTCATGGCAGCTCTGGGAGAGACAAAATTCGCGCATCTGTCCGAAACGGCGCAGATCGCCTGGCTCTGGCGGGTGGCGCGCAATAAAGTAGTAGATGCATTTCGCAAAGCTGCCTTCCGGCGCAATGTGTCTTTGGAGCAGGCAGACGAGACGATCTGTGAAGACGAGGGGCGAGATCCTGAACAGATGGTACTCAGGCAGGATGAGGAACGCGAGATACACGATCTCTTACACTCGCTACCAGAGCTACAGCAGGAAATTTTAGGGCTGCGCTTTAGTTATGGCCTCCACTGTGGAGAAATCGCAGCAATCCTGGGCAAACGCGAAGACGCTGTACGCGCGATGCTTTCGCGAACCATGAATTCCCTGCGTCAATCGTATGCGCAGCGCTCATCCATTTCTCAACACAGCAAGCCAGACAAACACGGCTGGAATGTGGAAGAGAGATGAATAAGGAGCAGTTTATGACATCCAACAATGAGTACTTCACCTCTGAGCGGGTCGATGAACAGATAGAGCAACTCCATCAGACAAGCATTGTGGATAGATCAACCAACGAGGCACAACTGGTAAACGTACTGCGGCGCTACTACCGGGTTCCCCTTTTCGCCGAAGATCGTGCCGCGCTGGAACACGCCCGGCAGCGCATTACAGGCAAACAGAGCGATGTAGATACCCGTGATGATGATGCGCCGGTCGGCACTTTCCACCCGGCTGGCCCGGTTACACATCCACGCAGCACACGCTTTATGCGTATGTTGAGTGGTCTAGCGGCCATCATTCTGGTTGGCATACTGATAGGAGGCTGGTTAGCAGTGACACACCGGGTCGGCACTCCACCAACTGTATCGTCTAACGGGCCGAAGGATCTTTACATCATCCATAACGAATTGGCCTATCGCCTCGATGGAAGCAGTGGAAAGGTGATCTGGCAACATCGTGTAGCAACAGGCAAGCAGCCTGACCCACGCGTAGGAAGCAGCGCGTACTTGCAGGTTGTTCACGGCGTTGTGTATGCCGTGCTCGACTTTGATATCTACGCGCTCGACGCCAGGAATGGGAAGCAGATCTGGCACGTTATCAATCACACCAATAAATCCTACTTCTGGTTCGTGGTGGACAATGGACGGCTGTATCTCTATTCACTCGACTCCACCTTCAGCGCGCTCAATGCCGTCGATGGCTCCGAGCTCTGGCACAATACCACCTTCACGACAGAAAACGGGTACGGCTTTAGCGTGCGCAACGGGAACCTGTATACCCAGAACAGCGCCGCTAATCAACTCGATACACTGGATGGCGCAACTGGTAAGATACGCTGGAGCACGCCTATGCCACAAGGCTCTCTGTCAGACGCACCCCTGGTAGAGCATGGGGCCGTTTACTTTTCATCGGGCAACCAACTCTACGCTCTGAACGAGCAGAGCGGGGCGAGAATCTGGGAGCAGACGGTTCCCGCCGCAGGAAGCCTTACAGATGCGTATCTTGCTGGCGGCACGCTCTATGTCAATGGCTATTCAATGATCATGGAATCCAGCACCGACACCAGGAACATTTTTGCGCTCAATGCCCAGACAGGGCGACTTCTGTGGAGCGCTGGTCCGGGGTACAACATGCTCAACATGCCCATTACAGACGGTCTGCTGCTGGCTGCGCGCGAGCACAATGGAATCTATAGCATAGCGGGACTAGACCCGCACACAGGCAAAGCGGCCTGGCAAGTGCCATTTCAGTGTGCTGTCAATCACTTTGGCCCGCAGTTGACATATCCAGGCTGTGGCGCACTGTGGACGGAAGACATCAACGGGAAGTTGTACCTGCTGGAGTCAGCCGGCCTGCCGCAGAACAAGACGGTCTACACCTTAAAGAGCTTTGACCCGGGCACAGGTCAGCTGCTGTCCGAGCATCAATTAGCGATTGAGCAAGACAATCCGGTAGCGATCGGGGCTAGCAATGGACTCCTCTACATGCAGATCAACGTGCCGCGTATAGCGAATAGCATTTCGTACACGGATTACCTTTTTGCGGCCTACCGTCTCAGCGATGGTGCGACCGCGTGGAGTCACGCGATGCCACCATTCCCAGCACCAACAAGCGCTAACACCGCGCCCGGCACGTCCCAGCCAGTCCTGGCACCGTGATATAAGGAAAAGCCGTATCTGGACCCAGGACAGGTTGTATAGGGTCAAACCTCCCTCATGCTGAAGGCCAGGGCGATTGCCTCGCTTTCGCTAAGCGCCCGCCCTGCCTCGTAAGCGCTTTTCCAGCGCGGTTTGTCCACGCGGTGGCGAATCTGCTGGGACGCTTGTAGGGCAAGCGCAAAGGCATTCAGCCAGGGTGTAAAACCTATCGCATCCTGCAGGCTCACGGCTGCCCCCCACAACTGCGCCGCCTGTAGACTCGCCGTTTCTGGATCCGGCTTCTCTCTCAGTCCGACTGCAAACCCTAACATTCCTATAGCTGATGTAATGAACTGCTTATGGCCCAGCTCATGGCTTAGCTCAATACTCTTCAACAGGCAGTCAATGGCTCCGGCATAGTTGCCCTCCAGGATCAACATCCCACCCAGGTCTTTCACTACATCGGCGACCGCACTCTTGTCACCTACTTGCTCGAATAGCTTCCTACTTTGGGCATAGAAAGACCGCATCTGCTCAAAGTCAGCAGTGAGCCCTGCCGCCGCGCCCAGGTAAAAGAGTAACTGGGCACGCAGCCATGTGTCATCAGTGAGCTGCAAGCCCTCCTCGTACAGGCGTTTTGCCAGCTCATGTTCGCCCTGGACATGAGCTGCCCATCCCCGGTAAAACAACGCGGTCGCCAACCCGTGTGACTCGTCCAGTTGCCGCCAGAGAGCGATACTTTCCTCGGCCAGTTCTACCGCCCTGACCGGCTCGTTTTGCAAGCATACCAGGCGGGCGGCCTCGCTCAACGCCCTGGCTCGCGCCGCAAGCACCGTCTTCCCAGCTTTCTCCTCGAGTGGTATCTCCAGGACCGCGTCCAGAAAGACCCGCCCTTCAGTCAGGTAGCCCTGCCACTCCCAGTAGGGCCTGAGAGCCGCCGCCAGGCGCAGGCACACTTCAACAGCGGGCAACTCGCTGCTTAGCATCATCCTGGCCCTGGCTCGTTGGAGGGACCACCCCAGGGCCGCCCGGAGATTATCCCGCTCCGCCACCAGCCGCGCCAGCCACACCAGCTGGTTCTCGCCTTTCAAACCTGCCTCGGCTGCTTCGGCAACCCCCAGGTAATAGCAGGCATGCCAGTCGCGCAGCCACTCAAGCTCCCCGTGCTCAACCAATCGTTCCAGCGCGTATTCGCGCAGCGTCTCCAGCATCACAAAACGCATCTGCCCACCCACCATCCACAGCCGCATCACCAGGCTTTTGTCCACCAGTTGCTCGAGCATACCCAGGAAAGAATCAGCAGCAGGCATACTTCCCTGTTCCGCTGCTCCAACTCGCGCCATTGCCTCTGTCGCCTCAAGTGACCATCCGCTGGTGAACACTCCCAGCCGCGCAAACCACCGCTGCTCGCCGGGGGGAAGCAAGTTGTAACTCCAGGTTAACGTATTACGCAGCGTTTGCTGCCTGCTGGGCAGGTCTCTGGCTCCGCCGGTCAGCACAGAGAGCCGCGCCTCTGTTAGCCGATCTAACAATATCGCTGGTGGCAACACCTTGACCCGCGCCGCCGCCAGTTCCAGTGCCAGCGGCAAACCATCCAATTTGACACAAATCTGCGCAACACTTCCGGCGTTTTCGTCCGTCAAGGCGAAATCGTACTCCACCGCTTGCGCTCGCTCCACGAACAGCTGCACCGCTGCATACTGCGCAAGCTCCGCCGCGCTGGTCACCAGGTTGAGATCAGGTACATCCAGGGGCGGCACGCTGAACTCACGCTCACCATATAAGTGCAGTACCACCCGGCTTGTTACTAACACTTTGAGCCTGGGAGCCTCTGCTAGCAGCTCGCCCACCACTGTTGCCGCTTCGGTCACCTGCTCAAAATTGTCGAGCACGAGCAGCAGTTCTTTCTCACGCAGGAAATTGACCAGGCTCTGCACCAGGGGGATACTGGACGAGGGGGTCATACCCAGCACCTGGATGATGCTCATTGGCACCTGGGCGGAATCACGCACCCCGGTCAGCCTCACAAAGCACACCCCTTGCGCAAATGCATCGGCCAGCTCGCCCGCCACGTGCATCGCGAGACGCGTTTTGCCACTCCCCCCCGGCCCAATCAGCGTCACCAGCCGCACTTCCTCACGTCCCAGTAACTGTCGCAGCCGCTCCACGGCCCATTCTCGTCCGATCAGCCGGGTGAGCGGAACAGGCACATTGCTCCGGCGAGTCTGCATTTCAGGTATGGGATCACTGATAGGCATAGGCTGAACAGGCTTTGCTGCAAGTTGATCGAGGGGAGGGGACTGCCACTCGCCGGCGCTGAAGCTGCCCGGCTGCATCTGTGCCAGTTCAAGTAGCTGTAAGACTTCGTCCTGAGTTGTAATTACGTACCAGCGCGCCAAAATGATGATGATGCACTTGATTTCCATCTGAGTCAGATAGGCGTTCTCGCTGCCACGGAGCTTGCGGCTGAGCACCTTAGAGTTCAGACCAAGCTCATGGGCCAGGTTCTTCTGGCTATAGCCACTTACACGCAGGTACTCTTGAACCTGGTCACTAAATGCTCTAACATCCATGCGTACTTCGTTGCTCACATTTTTTGTCCTCGCAGACCGCACTGCATCCCTCATACAGATTTGCAGTCAAAGCTACAACCTATTTACCGGCAAGGGGCGATGCAAGCATCCCCACCACCCATCCGCACCGCTCCCGCCCCTACGCGGTTTTATAGAACGGTTCGCGAATCCGTATCAGCAATTGCTGAGTCAACTTCGCGTAGACTTTGCGTGGATTTTGCGTTACCTAAAACCATGGAAAGTAGAACCTCAACCAGTATACTGCAAGCAGAGACGTAATTCAATATAAAAGGGGAAAGAAGAGATGTGTATACTTCAAATTTTTGTGCAGTGCCATGACAGGTTCTTCGAAGTGTTGCGGGAAGAGGTAGAGAGTACCGAAGTCATCGTCGAAGACGCTATCAGCCAGGTACTGCTCGACCTTTTTGGTGAGGTGAGCGTAGATGATGTGGCTATTCGCTTCTCGTCTGACCTGCGCATGGGCCTACAACATTGCTCTATCCAGATACAAGCCCAGTGTTCTTACCAATCCTTTGCGTTGTCTCCACGCACGAAGGAGCATATAGAGCATACAGTAGAAAAACGCATTTCCCTCATCCTGAAGGAACTTTTTGGATCCGTGACGGTGGATAGTGTCACAATCACTCCTTTCTCCACAGAGTCACAAAAACGATACAGCTTTCCCTCGTAGCGCGTAGTAAAGAGAGGCCGGCCTTACCAATGGAGATGAAAGTAGCACAGAACGTCGTCATCGACCTGCCTGCCGGGGAAATCTTCGCCTACGTGGCTGAATTCGAGAACCTGGCAGATTGGTCTGGCACCGTAATCGCCGTCAGGAAATCCCCCTCCGGGGCGATGCACGTGGGTACAACGGTTCTCATTACCATCAGGTTCCTGGGCAAGTGGGTGCAATCTACCTACGAAGTAGTCGAATGCGAACCCGGTCACCATATCACGCTCAAAAGCATCGCCGGGATAGCGCCCTGCGTCTTCAGCTTCTTGTTTGAACCGCTCGAAGATAGCAGAACCCGCCTCTCCTTCGAGGCGGCAATCCAGCAAGGCGCGTACCTGGGTCTGGCAGAACAAACGGCAGCTAGCGCAACCCGCCGCCAGATCGAGCATGACCTGCTGACGCTAAAGGAGATTCTTGAAGCCGGGGCCTTAATCGATGTAGAATAGCATTGGATCGGAGAGGAACCAATGCTTGCCTACGTATTCTGGCACTGGCGCTATCCACATATAGAGAAGCTTTCTTACCAGCAGCTTCTCATCGACTTTCATACGGCTCTTCGCGCCCAAAAACCGGTCGGGTTTGATTATTCGACGGTCTTCCAGGTCGAGCATGTACCCTGGCGCCGAATGGCCGGGGAGGCATATGAAGAATGGTACATACTAGAAAACTCAGCCGCTCTCGACGCGCTAAATGAGGCTGCCATCACGGGACTCTGCCGGGAACCACATCATCAAGTTGCACGATCCGCTGCCGGTGGGACCGCCGGATTGTACCGATTGCGTGCCTCCTCCGGGATAACGACAGCACATGTCGCATTGTGGTTCGCCAAGCCTTCGGGCATGAGCTACGAAACCCTTTACCAAACGCTCCAACCACAGATGAAACAATCACTAGGAACCCTCTGGGAACGCCAGATGGTACTCGGGCCTGCCCCTGAATTCTGCTTGCAGGCTCCGGGTGATACTGCTCTACCCGCAAATTTCACTGCCTCGAAGACACCTTTAACCCAGATCTGGTTAGGATGAGCGTAGATATTCTCCTGCGTAAGGGCGGGGCTGTGTGGAGCGGAGATGGGGATGCTTTCACTGCTTTGCCAGCTTAGCCTCAACTCTAACGCCACTGTCTCAGTGATTGAGGAACGGTTCACGCCTTGAGCACATCACGCGGGAGGAACATCACCTGCAACTGAGGAACACGAGTAAAGTCGCTATCAGTCGTGACAAGGGTCAGATCATGCACAAGAGCCGTAGCTGCAATCAGCGTATCAATGTCGCCGATGAGGCCAGGTCCATGTGGTGGGCGCAGCATGCGCCGGAGCTCTGCATACCGCTCAAGGATCAAGTAGTTCAGCCCAATTCAATGGGCGGCGTGGGCTGAGTCGCATGGCGCATGCGGTCAAAGGCCTCCGCTTCGTCATCCCAGGCTAAATCGCGCCATGCACCTGCAAGGCTTCTGCCCTTGCCGCGAGTGCTGTTCGTCTTGGCGTCCGGGAGCGCTTCAAAAGGTTCAGCGAGGATCTCAAGCTGTGCTGCGGCCTCTTCTTGGACCTCCGGGGGAAGCTGTTCAATCCGCGTAAGCACCTGTTGTAATCGCTCAATCATTGGTTCTCCTCATCTCTGCAAGCATCGGTCCCTTCATCAGTAGTGTATCACATCAGAGGTAGGAACGCTACTTGCTGGGCACACTCTTCTACAATACTTAGGCAAGGTTCAATGTGAAGAAAAGTCCTTGACAGTTTATGCAGAGTAACTTTCTAATGCGGACATCATCACATCCACTGAGAGGGCCGATAAATCGGCGGTGTGCGCGAAGGATTGATACGCGCTCCGCTTCGCTTCGCTGAGGCACCTACTGCTGATCGAATGAATGTGTCAAGGTGCATCATCGGGCACTACCGATGGCCGGATTATTTCGTCAATGTGCATGAACAGTCACCCTGTGTCACCCTGAGCCCATGCGCTTCGCTCAGGGGAAACTCCGCGAAGGGTCTGTCGCGATCGGCAGCGAGATGCTTCGCTGCGCTCAGCATGACAGGGCTGGACCTTGCTGTTGCTGCGGAACTGTCACGTGCATTTGAACCATGCCTTAGATCAAATATCAGGAATCATAAG
>WNFF01001511.1_pt1 | contig 18768 bp, 17 predicted proteins | sample 5400441 | NCBI WGS metagenome assembly WNFF01 (sample SAMN13153345, study PRJNA577476) | soil metagenome | isolation source: 120 cm saprolite under Douglas fir tree site 2 hole 3 replicate 1 | place: USA:California | collected 2015-04-18 | reverse complement strand
GTCGGTGACCGGCGTCGACGGCATGCCCGCGCTCGCCGACGCAGGCAACGTGCTGCGCCCGAAGACGGCGGTGAAGCTCTCGCTGCGCCTGCCGCCCACCGCCGACGCGAACGCGGCCAGCCGCCGGGTCAAGGAGGTGCTCGAGGCGGACCCGCCCTACGGCGCCCGCGTGACCTACGCGAGCGGCGAGCGGCCGGGCACCGGCTGGAACGCGCCGGTGATGGCCGACTGGCTCCGCGACTCGGTCGGCCGCGCGTCGACCGCGCAGTTCGGCGCGCCCGCGATGTTCGACGGCCTCGGCGGCTCGATCCCGTTCATGGCGATGCTGGGCGAGCGGTTCCCGCGCGCCCAGTTCCTGGTCACCGGGGTGATGGGGCCGGGCTCGAACGCGCACGGGCCGAACGAGTTCATCGATCTGCCGACGGGAGTGAAGGTGACCGCCTGCGTGGCGCAGGTGATCGCCGACCACGGCGCGAGCCGGGCGCGCTGAGCCGCGCGAGGCCGGCCGAGGGCCCGTGAGCGGCACCCGGCCCGGCGTCGTCCTCACCGTTCTCACCGGGCTCAACGGCCTCAACTACCTCGACCGCTACATCGCCGCCGCGACGCTGCCCCTCATCCTGGCGGGCCTCGCGATCTCGGATACCGCGGGCGGGCTGCTCCAGTCGGCCTTCATCCTGACCTATTCGCTGGCGTGCCCGATCGCGGGCTGGGTCGGCGACCGCCAGCCCCGCATGCGCCTGGCCGCGGCCGGGGTCTTCGTCTGGAGCGCGGCGACGCTGGCCTCCGGCCTGGCCCCGACGTACGCCTTCCTCCTGCTCGCCCGGTCGATCATCGGGGTGGGCGAGGCGAGCTACGCGGTGATCACGCCGTCGCTGCTGTCCGACTGCTATCCACCGGACCGTCGCTCGCGGGTCCTCGGCATCTTCTACGCTGCGATCCCGGTGGGCACCGCGCTCGGCTACGTGATCGGCGGGCTGGTCGGCGAGGCCTACGGCTGGCGCGCGGCGTTCTTCGTGGCGGGCGCCCCCGGCGCGCTGCTCGCGGTCCTGCTCCTCCTGCTGCCCGAGCCGCCGCGCGGCGCGCTCGATCCGGTGGGCCCGGACGCGGCCACCCCGCTCGGCCTCGGGGCCTCGCTGCGCGCGCTGGCGGCGCGGCGGAGCTACCTGGTCAACACCGGGGCCCAGGTGATCTATACCTTCGCGATGGGCGGGCTGGCGACCTGGATGCCGACCTACTTCGTGCGCGAGCGGGGCATTCCCCTGGGGACCGCCGCCACCACCTTCGGCCTGATCCTGGTGGTGGCGGGCTTCGGGGGCACCCTGGTCGGCGGCCGGCTGAGCGACGCCTTCGCCAAGCGCTCGCGCTCGGCCCACTTCACGCTGTCCGGCGCGAGCCTGGTGCTCTCGATCGCGTTCACCCTGCCCGCGATCCTGGCCCCGTCGCCGGTGGTGTTCTGGCCGGCCATGTTCGCGACGCTCTTCCTGCTCTTCATGAACATCGGGCCGCTCAACGCGGCGATGGCCAACGTCCTGCCCGCGGACCTGCGCGCGCGCGGCTTCGCGGTCACCACGATGGTGATGCACCTCCTGGGCGACGCGGCGTCGCCCTCCCTGATCGGGCTCGCGTCCGATCGCATCGGGCTGACCGCGCCGGTGCTGCTCACCGGCTGTATGCTGGCGGTCTCGGGCGTCGTCCTGCTCCTCGGGCGGGCCTCGCTCGCGACCGATCTCGAGAGGCTCGAGCCCCGGCGGGCTTGAGAGCGAAAGGACAGGACATGGGCGTCTTGGATGGCAAGGTGGCGCTGGTGACGGGGGCGGGGCGGCTCCGCGGCATCGGGCGGGCCACCGCGCTGGCATTGGCCGAGCTCGGGGCGGACGTGGCGGTCACCGGGACCGGGCGCGATCCGGCGAGCTACCCGGAGGACGAGAAGAAGGCGCGCTGGCGCGACGTCGAGAGCACCGCCGAGCAGATCCGCGCGAAGGGTCGCCGCGCGATGACCTGGACCGGCGACGTGAGCCAGGCCGAGCCGGTGGGGCGCCTGGTGGACCAGGTCGTCCAGACCTTCGGGCGCCTCGACGTGCTGGTGAACAACGCGGCGTATCCGCGGGGCAACGATCGCGTGCCCCTGCCCGAGCTGGACGAGACGGTCTGGCGCAAGGTGCTCGACATCAAGCTGACCGGCGCGTTCCTCCTCTGCAAGCGCGTCGTCCCGATCATGGTCCGGCAGAAGTGGGGGCGCATCGTCAACCTCTCGTCCATCGCGGGCAAGCGCGGCAGCCCCAACACCGCCGCCTACAACGCGGCCAACTTCGGCATCCAGGGGCTCACCCAGTCGCTCGCGATGGAGGTGGCGCGCCACGGGGTCACCGTCAACGCGGTCTGCCCGGGTACCATCGAGACGGCTCGCATGGACGTCCTGGGGCGCGGAGACGGCTGGCAGCGGCAGCTCGAGCGCATCCCGATGGGGCGGGCCGCCACCGACGAGGAGGTGGCCGGCCTGATCGCGTTCCTCTGCTCCCCGGCCGCGGCCTTCATGACCGGCCAGTCCGTCAACATCGACGGCGGCGTGGTCATGTGGTGAGGGGCGCGGTCGCCATGCGGGAGTGCTGCGAGGTTCGGACCGAGGTGCCGGAGCGCCAGCGTCGGGTGCTGCAGGTGGTGCTCGGGATCAACGCGGTGATGTTCGTGGTCGAGCTGGTCTCCGGGATCCGCGGCCACTCGACGTCGCTGGTGTCGGACTCGGTCGACATGCTGGGCGACGCGATCGTCTACGGGGCGAGCCTCTACGCGCTCGGGCGCGGGGCCCTCTGGCAGGCTCGGGTCGCGCTCGGCAAGGGCCTGCTCATGGCCACATTCGGGGTCGGGGTGCTCGTGGAGGTGGCCACGAAGCTCGAGCGCGGGCTGGTGCCCGCCGCGGAGATCATGGGCTCGGTCGGCCTCCTCGCGCTCGGCGCCAACGCGGTCTGCCTGCTCTTGCTCTGGCGGCACCGGGCCGACGACCTCAACATGCGCTCGGCCTTCGTCTGCTCGCTCAACGACGTGGCCGGCAACGCGGGCGTGCTCCTGGCGAGTGCGGGGGTGGCTCTCCTCCGGTCGGCCTGGCCCGACATCGCGGTGGGGCTCCTGATCGCGGGGATGTTCGGCGCCTCGGCGGTCGCGGTGATCGCGAGGGCCCGGTCATCGTGGGCGCCGCGTCAGGAGCAGGGTGGTCACCCCGCTCTCGGTGTGCCGCTCCTGCACGTCGGTGTGGCGCGCGAGCAGCTCGAGCATGCGCGCGTTGCTCGCGAGCACGTGGGCCCGGAAGCGCCGGACGCCGCGCGCCTCCGCGGCGGCGAGTAGCTCGGCGAGCAGGACGGTGCCGAGCCCACGGTTCTGCCAGCCGTCCTGGATCACGAATGCGATCTCGGCCGTGTCGGCCTCGTCGGTCGGCTCGTAGCGCGCCACCCCGATGAGCTCCGGTGCTTCCGAGGGGCCGAGCTCGGCGAGCAGGGCGAGCCGGCGCACGTAGTCCACGTTGGCGAGCAGGTGGGCCCAGTCGGGCGGCAGCCGTCGCATCACGCTGAAGAACCGCTGATAGGCGGTGTGCTGGCTCAGCCGGTCGTAGAAGGCGACCAGGCGATCCTGGTCCTCGGGCCGGATCGGGCGGAGGCGCACCCGCGCGCCGTCCCGGAGAACGATCTCCCTCTCGAGCGCCTCGGGGTACGACGCCATCCGGGCTTCCGCGACCCGCTAGATCACGCCGAGCGCGCGGCCGACCTTGACGAAGGCGGCCACCGCGCGCTCCAGATCCGCCGGCGCGTGGGCCGCGCTCACCTGGACCCGGATGCGCGCCGTGTCCCGCGGCACCACCGGATAGGAGAAGCCCACCACGTAGATGCCCTCGTCGAAGAGGTCGGCGGCCATCCGGTGGGCGAGTCGCGCGTCCCCGAGCATGATCGGCACGATGGGATGCTCTCCCGGGCGCAGGCCGAAGCCGGCCGCGGTCATCGCCTGCCGGAACCAGCGGGTGTTGGCGGCGAGGCGATCGCGCAGCTCGGTCGATCCCGAGAGGAGCGAGAGGCCGGCGAGGCCCGAGCACACCAGGGCGGGAGGCAGGGTGTTGGAGAAGAGATAGGGCCGCGAGCGCTGGCGCAGCAGGGCGACGATCTCGGCCCGGCTCGCGGTGAAGCCGCCGCTGGCCCCGCCCAGGGCCTTGCCGAGCGTCGAGGTGATGATGTCCACCCGCCCGCCGACGCCGCACTGCTCCGGGGTGCCGCGCCCGGTCGGACCGAAGAAGCCGGTGGCGTGGCTGTCGTCCACCATCACGAGCGCGTCATAACGGTCGGCGAGGTCGCAGATCCGGCCGAGCGGGGCCACGTCGCCGTCCATCGAGAACACCCCGTCGGTGGCGATCAGCCGGGTGCGCGCGGATCGGGCGGCTTGCAGGAGGCGCTCGAGCTCGTCCATGTCGCCGTGGGCGTAGCGCTGGCGCTGGGCCCGGCAGAGGCGGACCCCGTCGATGATCGAGGCGTGGTTGAGCGCGTCCGAGATGACGACGTCGGGCTCGTCGAGGAGCGTCTCGAAGAGCCCGCCGTTGGCGTCGAAGCAGGAGGTGTAGAGCACCGCGTCTTCCATGCCCAGGAAGCGCGCGATCGCCGCCTCCAGCTCCTTGTGGATCGTCTGGGTGCCGCAGATGAACCGCACGCTGGCGAGGCCCAGGCCCCAGCGGGTGAGGCCGTCCTGGGCGGCCCGGACGAGGGTCGGATCGTCGGCCAGCCCGAGGTAGTTGTTGGCGCAGAAGTTGAGGACCTCGTGGCCGGCCACCGGGACGCGGGCGCCCTGCGGGCCCTCGACGATCCGCTCACCCTTCCACAGCCCCGCCTCGCGGATGCCGTCGAGCTCGCCCTGCAGCCGCAGTCTCATCTCCCCGTACATGGTCGTTCTCCCCGGGTCAGCGCGGCGGGTAGCGCCGCCGGATGTTCGGCGTCAGGTACTCCTCGAACGTCCGCTTGAGGTCGTAGGCCGGGCGGAATCCCCAGTCTCGCCGGGCGCGGGTGTCGTCGACGTCCTCGGGCCACGAGTCGATGACGGCCTGGCGGCGCGGGTCCGGCACGAACGTGATCCGCGCGTCCGGGAAGGCCCGGCGCACGAGGTCGACCAGTTCGCCCGCGCTCGGGTTGAACGCCGCGACGTTGTAGACGGAGCCGGTGAGCGACGCCGCGGGAGCGTCCAGCAGGGCCAGGAGGGCCGCGATCGCGTCGGGCATGGCCATGAACGGGATGCGGGTGTCCTCGCGGACGAAGCACGCGTAGGGCCGCCCCTGGGCGGCCGCGTGGATCATCTCCGGCGCGTAGTCGCTCGTGCCCCCGCTCGGCAGCGTGAAGGCGGAGAGGAGGCCGGGGAAGCGGATCGCCCGGAAGTCCACCCCGCTCGGCTCCGCGGCCGCGAGCTGGCGGTAGTGCTTCGCGAAGTACCGTCCGAGGTGCTCGCAGTAGAGCTTGTTGCACCCGTACATCGTGACCGGCTCGAGCCCGGCGAGCTCCGCCACCCGGCCCCCCGCGTGCTTGGCTTCCCGGCCCGCGAAGCCGTAGACCGCGATCGAGCTCGGGAAGAGGAACTTGACCGGGTGGCCGAGCGAGCGCGCCTCGTCGACGGCCAGGTGGAGGAGGTTGAGGGTGCCCTGGACGTTCACCTCGTGGGCGGTCTCCGGGACGAACTCGGCCCGGGTCGAGAGCAGCGCGGCCAGGTGAAAGACGATCGGGATCTCGAACTCGCTCCGGAGCCGCTCGAGCAGGTGGCGATCCAGGATGTCGCCGATCTGGGTGACCAGGCAGCGTCGCGCCACCTCGTCGGGGATGGAGCGGGCGTCCACGCCCACGACGTCGTGGACGCCCTGGGCCGCGAGCTCACGGATCAGGCCGTGCCCGACCTCGCCTCCCGCCCCGGTCACGAGTACCACCGGCTTGCGCGCCACGCTCGGGTCTCCGGAATCGAGCATAGCAGGGCGCGGCGGCAGCCCGATGCGCGATGAAAGGGGGCAACACCGGGAGAAGGAGGCGCGCTATCATCTCGTCGACCATGGTCCCGATCCGCGGCTCGCTCGCCCCGTTCCTCGACCCGGCCAGCGTGGCGGTGATCGGGGCCTCGCGCGATCCGTTCAAGGTCGGCGGGGCGGTCGTCGCCAATCTGCGCTCGGCCGGCTTCCCCGGCCGCATCGTCCCGGTCAACTCACGGGCGAGCACGGTGCAGGGCCTCCCGTCGGCGCCGCGGCTCCAGGACGTGGAGGGCGCGGTGGACCTGGCCGTGATCGCGGTGCCCGCGATCGACGTGCTCCCCGCGCTCGTGCAGTGCGTGGCCAAGGGGGTGGGCGGCGCGGTGGTGATCTCCGCCGGCTTCCGGGAGACCGGGGGGGAGGGCGCGCGGCGGGAAGCCGCTCTGCGCGAGTGGCTGCACGGGCAGCCGATCCGGGTGCTCGGTCCGAACTGTCTCGGCTGGATCCGCCCCGCGCGACGGCTCAACGTGACGTTCGCCTCCGGGATGCCCGAGCCGGGCGGGATCGCCTTCCTGTCTCACTCCGGCGCGGTCGCGGTGGCGATCCTCGACTGGGCGCGCGACCGCCGGGTCGGCTTCTCGCTCTTCGCCTCGCTCGGCAACCAGGCCGACGTCAACGAGAGCGATCTGCTCGACGCGGGAGCCGCCAATCCGGAGACCCGGGTGATCGCCGGGTACATCGAAGGGGTGGCCGACGGCCCCCGGTTCCTCGACGCCCTCCGTCGCGCCGCCGCGGTCAAGCCGGTGGTGCTGCTGAAGGCGGGCCGCTCCGCCGAGGGCGCGCGTGCCGTCGCCTCCCACACCGGCGCGCTCGCCGGGTCCGACCGCGCCTTCGACGCGGCGGCCCGTCAGGCGGGCGCGCTCCGAGTCGAGACCGTCGCCGAGCTGTTCGACGTCGCGCGGGGGCTCGCCAGCCAGCCCCTGCCGCGGGGCCGTCGCCTGGTCGTGGTGACCAACGGGGGCGGGCTCGGCATCGTCGCCACGGACGCGGCGCGCGCGGCCGGTTTCACCATGGCGCCGCCCGCCGAGCCGCTGCGCCGGCGGCTCGCCGAGGGATTGCCGACGATGGCCGGGCTCGCCAACCCGGTGGACCTGGTGGGCGATGCCGACGCGCGCCGATACGGCCACGCGCTGCACACGCTGGGCACCGACAGCGCCGACGCGCTGCTCGTGCTCCTGACCCCGCAGGCGACCACCGACGCGGCGAGCGTGGCGCGCACCATCGCCGCGGCGACGCAAGGATGGTCGATCCCGGTGGTGGCCGCCTTCGTGGGCGGCGCGCGCGTGGCGCCCGGGGTGCGCACGCTCGAGGAGGCCGGGATTCCCTGCTACGCGTTTCCCGAGCCCGCGGTCAAGACGCTGGCCGGCATGGTGCGGCTCGGCGAGCGCCGGCAGGCGACCCCGAGCCCGCCCGTCGCCTCCGTCGACGCGGCCGCTGCCCGAGCGTGGCTCGGCGCGAGCGGCGACGCGCCGGGGCGGCAGCTCGGAATGTCCGAGCTTCGCTCGCTGCTCACCGTGTACGACATCGCGTGCATCGACGGCCGCCCCGTCACGGGTGCGGGCGACGTGACGCCCGGCGGGAAGGAGCTGCGGCTGGGCGGGGTGCGTGACGCGCAGTGGGGGCCGGTCCTGATGGTCGGGCTCGGCGGGATCTACGTCGAGGTCGTGGGGGACACCGCGGTGGCCCTGGCGCCGGTGTCTCCCGCCGAGGCGACCGCGCTCCTCGACGAGCTACGGATCGCGCCTCTGCTGGACCGCCCGGCGCTGGCCGGCATCATCAGCCGATTCTCCCACCTGCTGGTGGATCTCCCCGAGCTGACCGAGATCGAGATCAATCCCCTGATGACGAGCCCGGACGGCGCGGTCGCGGTGGACGTGCGCGCCCGCCTCGGCGCCTAGGAGCACCCGATGGTGCCCGGCTACCACCGGATCGTCGTCGGGGCGGACGGCTCGCCGCATTCCCGGCGGGCGGTCGCGTTCGTGGCGCGGCTCGCGCCGCCCCGCGGCGGGCGGGTGACGTGCGTGCGGGTGATCGAGCCGGTGCGGCTGCCGTCGATGCCGTTCGTGCCGGCCCGGATGCGCGCCCAGCTCGCGACGCAGGCCGCGGCGGTGGACCGGAGCCGCCGGGCGGTGGCCCAGCGCCAGCTCGATGCCGCGGTCAGCGCGCTGGCGAAGGCGGGCTGGCGCGCGCGGGGCGTGGTCCGCGCCGGGCTCCCGCTCCAGGAATTGCTGGCCGCCATCCGGGCCGAGCGCGCCGACCTCCTGGTGCTGGGCGCGCGGGGCGCGGGCGCGGTGAAGCACTTCCTCCTGGGGAGCGTCGCGGACGCCGCGCTCAAGCGCTCGCCCGTCGGGGTGCTGGTGGTTCGCTGACCGGTGACCGTCGTCGGCGGCCCGGTGGCAGCCCGCCCGGCGCCGTGGCAGACTGACGACGGGAGGTGCCCCTCATGTCGACGACGCCACGCCCCGCATCGGGAAGCCGGCCGCCCGGCTGGCAGCAAGAGCACGCCCGCCGTTATGTCGAGAGCGGCGGGAAGGACGGCCACATCTGGGAAGGAGTCACCACTCTCCTGCTGACCACTACCGGGCGGCGCTCCGGCGAGGCCCGCACCACCCCGCTGATCTACGGGCGAGACGGCGATCGCTACGTCGTGGTGGCCTCGCGCGGCGGCGCGCCCCAGCATCCCGCCTGGTACGAGAACCTCTCCGCGCGCCCGGACGTGACGGTGCAGGTGATGGCGGATCGATTCAAGGCGCGCGCCCGCACCGCCTCGGCGGCCGAGCGGCCCGCGCTCTGGAAGACGATGGCCGCGATCTGGCCCCCGTACGACGAGTACCAGGCGCGGACCACGCGCGAGATCCCCGTCGTCATCCTCGAGCGCGCCTGAGCGATGAGCGCGACCTCCCGCCCGGTCGCCCAGGTCGTCAAGCCCGAGCCGGTGGTGGAGGGCGCCGGGGTGCACCTGCGCCGCAGCATCGGCACGCGGCGGCTCGACCATCTCGACCCGTTCCTGCTCCTCGACCACTTCGAGTCCGTCCGTCCCGAGGACTACGAGCCTGGATTTCCCTATCATCCGCACCGCGGCATCGAGACGGTGACGTTCGTCCGCACCGGCCTGGTCCAGCACCGGGATTCGCTCGGCCACCGCGGGAGCATCGGGCCCGGCGACATCCAGTGGATGACCTCCGGCAGCGGCATCCTCCACGAGGAGATGCCGCAGGTGCGGCCGGAGGGCATCGGAGGGCTCCAGCTCTGGCTCAACCTGCCCGCGCGCGAGAAGATGACCCGGCCGAAATACCGGGACCTGACCGCGAGCCATCTGGCCGAGAGTCCGCTCGACGGGGGGGCGCGGGCGCGCGTCATCGCGGGCGACGCGGCGGGCGGGCGGCTGGTGGGGCCGGTCGAGGGCCTCGCGGTGGCGCCCAAGTTCCTCGACGTGACGCTGCCGGAGGGCGCGACGTTCCGCGAGGCCGTGCCCCGCGGCCACACCGCGTTCGCCTACGTGGATCAGGGCGAGGTGCGCTTCGGCCCCGAGCGGAAGGTGGCGCGCGCCCCCTCGCTGGTGGTCTTCGGCGACGGCGATGTCGTGGAGGCGGCGGGCGCGCCCGGGGGCGGGCGCTTCCTCCTCGCGGCGGCGCGACCGCTCGGCGAGCCGATCGCCCGTCACGGCCCATTCGTCATGAACACGCCTGCGGAGATCGAGGAAGCCCTGCGCGACCTGCGCAGCGGGCACTTCATCCGCGACGATCCGCGCGACGCCTAGAGCGGTCCGCCCGGCCTACTTGAGCTTCAGGTCCTCGCAGGGCGCCGCGTACGGGTAGCCCTGGATCAGGCCCGCGCCCGGCTGCTCCACCCGCGGGCCGACCCCCCACAGGAAGGCCTGCTGGAAGATCGGCGCGACCAGCGTCTGGTCGGCGATGATCTTCTGGATCTGATGGAGCAGGGCCTCGCGCTGCTTGCGGTCGTTCTCGCCCGCCTGCCGCTGGAAGAGATCGTCGATCTCCGGGCGGGTGCCGTAGGGATAGGCGCCGCCCTTGGTGAAGAAGGCCTCGATGCGGGTGGCCGCGTTGCCGGCCGCTCCGGTGGCGCCGATCAGCAGGCCATGCAGCTTCTTCTCGCGCCAGGCGGTGAGGAAGGTGGCGCGCTCCATGCTGCGGACGCTCGTGCGGATCCCGATCGACTGCAGGTGACCGCCAACCTCCTCCGCGAGCGTGGTGTAGGGCGGAAGTGGGGTGAGGTCGCCCGCGTCGAAGCCGTTCGGATAGCCGGCCTCGATCATGAGCTGCTTGGCCCGCCTGGGATCCAGGGCGGGCGGATCCACGCGCAGCGCGAAGTCGAACTCGGGTGGCACGAACGCGCCCGCCGTCTTGCCGAGGCCCAGCATCTCCGCCTGGTTGATCGCGTTCCGGTCGATCACGAGGCTGGCCGCCTGGCGCACCCGCCGGTCGTGCCACGGCGACTTCGGGTCCCACTGGTCCAGGAAGTCGAGCCAGTAGATGCCGTAGAGCAGCGGCGCGACCACCCGGACGCCGGGCGAGCGCTTCAAGTCCTCCGCCACCGGGCCGACGAACAGGTAGGCCGCGTCCACCTCGCCGGTCTTCACCGCGGCCGCGCGGGTGGTCTCGTCGGGGATCGAGCGCATGATCAGCCGCTTCACCTGCAGGGCCTTCCGCCAGTAGTCCCCGAACGCCTCGAGGGTCAGCTCGATGCCCGGGGTGAAGGAGACGAACTTGAACGGGCCCGCGCCCACCGGGGCCTTCTTGAACCCGTCCTCGCCGACCTTCTCGATGTACTTCTTCGGCACGATCCAGCCGGCCCCGGTGGCCGAGGTGCCGTAGAAGGCCATGAAGTCCGGCCACGGCTCCTTCAGCACGAACCGGACCCGGTTCGGGGCGAGGGCCTGGATGTCCTTGACCTTGTCTTTCAGCAGCCTGGCCCCGCTCCCCTTGTAGCGCTCGAACGTGAACTTCACGTCCTCGGCGGTGACCGGGTCGCCGGTGTGGAAGCGTGCGTTCTTCCGGATGACGAACTCGTACGTGAGCCCGTCCTTCGACTGCGTCCAGGACTCGGCCAGGCTGGGGGTCATGATGCCGCCCGGCATGGGCTTCACGAGGGCGTCGTGCAGGGCGTAGAGCACCATGAACGGGGTGATGAGCGCCTCCGTCTCGCCGGGATCGAGCCAGCGCGAGACGAGCGTCACGTGCACGCCGATGGCCATGGTGCCGTCGGGCGGAACCGCGGCCGTGAGGCCGGGAGCCAGCACGACGACGAGGACGAGGGCCAGGATCGCGCCGAGAACACGCATCGCTCACCTCCGAGGGTAGGGTGGTGGGCGAGAAGGTACCACGGCTTTGGTCCGACCGTATCCGGCGGGTTGAAAAAATCGAGGCGGCGACGTTGCCGGCCCGCTTAGGATGACGTGATGAAAGGGATCATCCTCGCCGGTGGGTCCGGAACGCGGCTCTACCCCGCGACCCGGGGGATCAGCAAGCAGCTGGTGCCCATCTACAACAAGCCGATGGTGTACCACCCGCTGTCCACCCTCATGCTGGCGGGCATCCGGGAGATCCTCCTGATCACCACCCCCGAGGACGCGCCCGCGTTCCACCGGCTCTTCGGGGACGGCAAGGACCTCGGCCTGACCATCTCCTACGCGGTGCAGCCCCGGCCCGAGGGGCTGGCCCAGGCCTTCGTCATCGGCCGCGAGTTCGTCGGCCGCGACGCGGTGGCCCTGGCGCTGGGCGACAACGTGTTCTACGGGCACAACCTGCCGGTCGCGCTCCAGGCTGCGGTCGCGCGCCCGGCCGGGGCCACCGTATTCGCCTACCGGGTGCGCGATCCCTGGCGCTACGGGGTGGTGACGTTCGGCCCCGACGGCCGCGCGCGGGAGATCGAGGAGAAGCCGGCCCAGCCGCGCTCCAACTTCGCGGTGACCGGCCTCTACTTCTACGACAACCGGGTGCTCGACATCGCGGCCGGGCTCAAGCCGTCGGCCCGCGGGGAGCTCGAGATCACCGACGTCAACCGCGCGTACCTCGATCACGGCGAGCTGCACGTCGAGCGCCTCGGCCGCGGCATCGCGTGGCTCGACACCGGCACCTACGACTCCCTGCTCCAGGCCTCCAACTTCATCCAGGCCATCGAGGAGCGGCAGGGCCTCATGGTGGCGTGCGTGGAGGAGATCGCCTGGCGCATGGGCTGGATCACCGCGGACGACATCCGGCGGATCGCGGCCTCGATGAAGCAGAACGGGTACGGCCAGTACCTGCTCGGCCTGCTGGAGAGCGACGCCTGACGCCGGGCGCCCCGCGCTGAGACGGCGGCGCCCTCGATCGGGGCGCCGCCGCCGGGCAGGGCTCAGAAGCGGGGCTCAGAACCGCAGCGGATCCGTCAGGCGCGTCCAGCGCCCGCCCTTCACCACCGCGAGGAAGGACGAGTCGGCGCCCTGGTGCTTGTCGGCCGCGAAGTTGACCTCCGGCCCATTGAAGATGTCGTGGTAACCCTTGACCGACTCCATGGCCCGCACGAAGTTGTCGGTGGTCAGCTCGGGCCCCGTCTTCTCGATCGCGGTCACGGTGAGGTCCGCGGCCACGTGCCCGTAGATGGCCCCGATGTTGGGGTCGACCTTGTAGCGGTCCTTGTAGCGATCGAACCACGCCTGTGCCTGCGGAGAGAGGGTTTCGCGATAGGGCATCGCGGTGAGGCCCATCGCGTAGAGGCCCTCCGTGACGCCGCCCTGGGCGGCGGCCACGAAGAGGTCGTAGGAGGCCGCCGAGCCGAGGAAGTCCACGTCGGTCCAGCCCATCTTGCGGGCGGTGGCGTACGGCACGATGGAGTCGCGCACGATGGTCCCCATCACCACCAGGTCGCAACCGGCCGCCTTCAGCTTGGTCACCTGGGCGCTGAAGTCCTGGTCGGTCGGCTTGTGGGTGACGGTCTCCACCACTTTCAGCTTGAGCTTCTCCGCCTGCAGCTGCACGCCGTCCAGCACCTCCTTGCCGAAGTCGGTGTCCTGGTACATCGCGCAGACGGCCTTCTTGCCCTTCTTGCTCACGAAGTACTGGATGCCCGCCCGCACCTGGTCCACGTAGCTGGCCGCCCCGTAGAACTTGAGCTTGTGGAAGGGCTCGTACATCGAGCGCGCGGCGGAGAGCGGGAAGAGGTTCGGCACCCCCGCGTCGAACTGGTCCTTGAAGAGCGCGTTGTTCATCGGGGTGCCGAGGCCCGCCACCATCGCGAAGATCCGGTCCCGGTTGATGAGCTTGGCGCCCGCCTGCACCGCGCGGGGCACCTGGTACTGGGTGTCCTCGACCACCAGCCGGATCTTGCGGCCGTGGATGCCGCCCGCCTCGTTGACCTCGTCGAAGCGCATTTTCACCGCGTTCGAGGAGGAGACCCCGTAGGTGGCGGCGGGACCCGAGAGGTCGGTGTGCATGCCGAGCACGATCTCGCTCTTGGTGACCCCGCGGGTGTCCTTCTGGGCCGCGGCCACCCCGGCCAGGGCCACCGCGGCCATCACGGTCGCGATCGTCAGTCGTCGCTTCATGCGTCGCTCCTTTCGTACATGCTGTCGATCAGGTCCTTGTACTTCACGTTGACGAAGGTGCGCTTCAGCTTCATGGTCGGGGTCAGCTCCTCGTCCTCCGGGGTGAGGAGCTGCTCGATCAGGCGGAACTTCTTGACCGTCTCGACGCGGGCGAGCTGCCGGTTCACCCGCTCGATCTCGCCCCCGATCAGCTCCTGCACCTCGGGGGCCCGGCAGAGAGACGCGAAATTGCTGAACGGCACGTTGCGCTCCTGGGCGAACTGGGCCACCGTCTCGTGGTCGATCATGACCAGGCAGGAGAGGAACTTGCGACGGTCGCCGATCACCACCGCGTCGGAGATGAAGGGCGAGAACTTGAGCTGGTTCTCGATCTCGGACGGCGTCACGTTCTTGCCCCCCGCGGTGATGATGATGTCCTTCATGCGGTCGGTGATCCGCACGAAGCCCTCCGCGTCGATGGTGCCCACGTCCCCGGTGTGGAGCCACCCGTCCACCACCGTCTCCGCGGTCTTCTCCGGCCTGCGGTAGTAGCCGAGGAAGACGTGGGGGCCCCGGAGCAGGATCTCGCCCTCCGGGGAGAGGCGCACGTCGGTGCCCGGCCGCGCGACCCCGACGGTGCCGAGCTTCATGTGGTCGGGCGGCATCGCGGTGGCGAGCCCGGTGTTCTCGGTCTGGCCGTAGACTTCCAACATGTTGATCCCGAGCGCTAAGTACCAGCGGATCAGCTCGGGGGCGATGGGGGCCGCGCCGGTGGCGGCCCCGCGGGCCCGGTGCAGCCCGATGGAGCGCTTGACGTTGTCGAGCACCAGGAAGTCGGCCACCCGGAAGGCCAGCCGGAGGCCCCACGGCACCGGCCGGCCCGCGAGCCGCCGCTCCGCGACGCGCAGCCCGATCCCGAGGGCCCGCTCGTAGGCGACGCGGCCGAGCCAGGTCGCCTCGCGCATGCGCAGGGCCACCCCCGAGTAGAACTTCTCCCAGATCCGGGGCACCGCGAAGAAGAGGGCCGGAGCGACCTCGCGGATGTTGTCGGGCACCGTGTCGATGCTCTCCGCGAAGTTCACGGTGGATCCGGTGTAGAGCGGGTTGAACACGGTGAACGTCCGCTCCGCGATGTGGCAGAGGGGCAGGAAGGAGAGCTGCTGGTCGCCCTCGCGCAGGGGGGTGATGAAGTCGGCGTAGGCGAGCTGGAAGAGGATGTTGCGGTGGCTCAGCATCGCCCCCTTGGGGGGGCCGGTGGTGCCGGAGGTGTAGACCAGGATCGCGAGGTCGTCGGGCTGCGGGATCTCGACCAGGCGCTCGAAGGCGTCGGGGTGCTCCCGCTCGTGGCGCGCGCCGAGCTCGAGCAGCGCGTCGAAGGGCATGACCTGCTCGTCCCGGAAGGCGTGGAGGCCCTCCATCTCGTAGACGAAGATCTTGACCAGCTGCGGGCAGCGGTCGCGCACCGCCAGGATCTTGTCGAGCTGCTCCTCGTTCTCCGCGAAGAAGAAGCGGGCGCCGCTGTCGTTGACGATGTACTCCACCTGGCGCGCCGAGTCGGTGGTGTAGATGCCGTTGGGGATCGCGGCCACCGACATCACGCCCAGGTCGGTGTAGAGCCACTCCGGACGGTTGTCCGAGATGATCGCCACCACGTCGCGGGGCCGGAGCCCGAGGGCGACCAGCCCCAGGCCGACCCGCTTCGCCCGCTCTCCGTACTCGCGCCAGGAGATGCCGCGCCAGATGCCGAGCTGCTTCTCGCGCATCGCCACCCGGTCGCCCCGCTCCCGCACCACGTGGCGGAAGAGCCGGGGCAGGGTGTCCTGCCCGTGCACGGTGGAGGCGAGGTCCTCGGGGAGGGGCGGGCGGCCGGGCTCGGTTTTCAGCGCCATGTCTTCTTCCTCTTCCAGCGCCGCGTGCCGCGGACGCTCGACTCCTTGAGGCCCAGGTAGAACTCCCGGATGTCGTCCTTCTCGAGGAGCCGGTCGCACGCGTCTTCCATCACGATGCGGCCCAGCTCGAGCACGTAGCCGTAGTCCGCGGTGTGGAGCGCGATGTTGGCGTTCTGCTCGACCAGCAGGACGGTGACGCCGCGCTCGCGGTTGATGCGCCGGATGATCTCGAAGATGTCCTTGACCAGCTTGGGGGCCAGGCCGAGGGACGGCTCGTCGAGCAGCATCACCTTGGGCCGCGCCATCAGGGCCCGGGCGATGGCCAGCATCTGCTGCTCCCCGCCCGAGAGCGACCCCGCGCGCTGCTCCGCGCGCGCGGCGAGCACCGGGAAGTACTCGGCGACCATCTCCAGATCGCGGGCCACCCCGTCCGCGTCCCGGCGCGTGTAGGCGCCCATGCGCAGGTTCTCGCGCACGGTCAGGAACGGGAAGACCTCGCGCCCCTCCGGCACGTGCGAGAGCCCGAGGCGCGCGATCCGGTCCGGGTCGAGGCCCTGGATCTGCCGGCCCTCGAGCGTCACGGTGCCCTTCTGGGGATCCATGACCCCGGACACCGTCTTGAGGATGGTGGTCTTGCCCGCCCCGTTGGCGCCCAGGATGGTGACGATGGCCCCCGCGGGCACCGCGAAGCTGACGCCCCGCAGGGCCATGATGGGGCCGTAGAAGGTCTCCACGTTGCTCACGGTGAGGAGCGCCTCGGCCACCGTCGTCAGCCTCCGAGGTAGGCCTTGACCACGTCGGGATGCTCCTGGACTTCCCGTGACGTCCCGCACGCCACCACGCGCCCGTAGTTCAGCGCGAGCACGCGGTCCGAGACCGCGCCCACCAGGCTCATGTCGTGCTCGACCATCAGCACGGTGATGCCGAGCAGGCTCCGGATGTCCTGGATCCAGAACGCCATGTCCTCGGTCTCCTCCACCGAGAGTCCCGAGGACGGCTCGTCGAGCAGGAGCAGGGCCGGCTCGGTGCAGAGGGCCCGGCCCATCTCCACCACCTTGCGCACGCCGTAGGGCAGGTTCACGACCAGGCTGTCGCGGTAGGCCTGCAGCTCGAGGAAGTCGATCACCTTCTCGGCCGCCTCGCGATGGGCGCGCTCCCGGGCGCGCACCGCGGGGAGGAACAGGATCTCTTCCAGGAGCCGGGGCCGGGCGTGGGCGTGGCGGCCCAGGAGCAGGTTCTGGAGCACCGAGGCGTGCTCGAACAGCTCGATGTTCTGGAAGGTGCGCGCGATGCCCCGGCGGGCGATCTCGTGCGGGGCCACCCGGGTGATGTCCTCGTCGCGGAAGACGAGCCGGCCGTCGCTGGGGTCGTAGATGCGCGAGATCAGGTTGAAGATGGTGGTCTTGCCCGCCCCGTTGGGCCCGATGATCGTGAACACCTGGCCCGCCTCGACCTCGAACGAGACCCCGTCCACCGCCCGGATGCCGCCGAAGCTGACTCCGAGGTCCTCGGCCGCGAAGAAGGTCACCGGAGGCGCTCCGAGCGCATGTAGGTCTTCTGGCGCCGGAAGGTGGCGCGCTTGTAGAGCGGGAAGGTCGAGAGGAGGAGCTGGATCTTGCGCCACCGGCCGTAGATGCCGAGCGGCTCGAAGAGGATGAAGAGCACCAGGATGAGGCCGAAGATGCCGGGCTCGAGGCCGGGCTGCTTGACGAAGCGCTCCACCGTCAGGTAGACCGCCGCCCCCGCGTCCTTGCCGAGCACGCCCGAGAGATGGCCGGCCCACTGGGGAGCGTGGTCGCGCACCTCCGAGATCAGGACCGGCAGGATCGCCACGAAGACCGCGCCGTAGAGCGCGCCGTGGAGGCTGCCGAGGCCGCCCACCACGACCATCAGCAAGAATTGGATGGAGAGCAGGACGCTGAAGATGTCGGGGGCGAGGAAGCCGATCTTGTGGGCGAAGAGCGCGCCCGCCGCGCCCATGAGCGCGGCGGAGTAGGCGAAGGCCATGGTCTTGTAGCGCGCGAGGTGCACGCCCATGGACTGGGCCGCGATCTCGCTGTCGCGGATGGCCACCCACGCGCGGCCGGTCGGCGCGCGCAGCACGTTGGCGGTGAGCCAGAGGCCGCCGATCAGCACCGCCAGGCAGAGGAAGTAGAAGGCCGGCTCGGAGGCGAAGGAGACGCCGAAGAGCACCGGCTTGTCGACCGGGCGGCCCTTGAGCCCGTGGGTGACGCGGTCCCAGCGGGTGAACACCTCCTGGATGATCAGCGCGAAGGCGAGGGTGGCGATCGTCAGGTAGACGCCGGTCATGCGCAGCGCGGGCAGGCCCACCAGCACGCCGGTGGCCGCCGACAGCGCCGCCGCGAGGGCGACCGCGACCACCCACGGCAGCCCCAGGTCCTGCACGAAGTAGACGTGGGCGTAGGCCCCGATGCCGAGGAACGCGGCGTGCCCCAGGCTCACCAGGCCGGTGTAGCCGGCCAGCACCATCAGCGAGAGCCCGCAGAGCCCGTAGATGAACACCAGGCTGACGTCGCCCACGTAGTCGGGCAGGCCGAGCGGCAAGAGCAGCACCGCGGCCAGCAGGCCCGCGTACCAGCGCCGCTGCACCGGATCGCGGAAGAGCCCCAGGTCGTGATCGTAGGTGGTCTTGAAGGCGAAGCGCATGGGCCCGCTCAGACCTTCTTCCGGCCCACGGTGCCGAACATGCCCTGGGGACGGATGGCCAGCACCAGCAGCAGCACGATGTAGGCCGCCACGTCCTTCACCCCGAGCGGCAGGTAGGCCCCCGAGAACAGCTCGATGAGCCCGATGGTCACGCCGCCCACCAGCGCGCCCGGGATCGACCCGAAGCCGCCCAGCACCGCGGCCGCGAACGCCTTGAGCCCGATGAAGCCCAGGTTGATGTCGATCAGCGAGACCGGGGCCAGCAGGACGCCGGCGACGGCGGCCACCCCGGCCGAGATGGCCCAGATCAGCGAGAACATGCGCTTCACCGGGATGCCCATGTAGTACGCCGCGAGCTGGTTCTGGGAGGCGGCCTGCATGGCGACCCCGACCCGCGAGTAGGTGAAGAAGGCGTAGAGCAGGGCGCAGAGCGCCACCGTCCCCACGATGATCGCCACGTACTCGTGGCTCACCGTCACCCCGCCCAGGCGGGTGGTCCTGGCGCTGAACGGCGTCGGCAGGGTGTAGATCTCGGAGCCCCAGGTCAGCGAGGCGAAGGAGCGGAACATCGCACCCAGGCCGATGGTGAGCATGACCACCGCGAACTGGGGCTGGCCGATGACGCGCCGGAGCACGGTGGCGTCGAGCACCGCCCCGAA
>WNFF01001579.1_pt1 | contig 18769 bp, 24 predicted proteins | sample 5400441 | NCBI WGS metagenome assembly WNFF01 (sample SAMN13153345, study PRJNA577476) | soil metagenome | isolation source: 120 cm saprolite under Douglas fir tree site 2 hole 3 replicate 1 | place: USA:California | collected 2015-04-18 | reverse complement strand
ACGGCCACGCTTCCGGCGGACCTCAGGGGGATGGGGGTCGGTGACGTGCTGCCTGGCTGCGCTCTCCCGGGGGCCGTGTACGCGATCTCGATTTCTCATGCAAGCGGTTAGAGCAAGACGCGTTCCACAGGTGACACTGTCGGTAAATTGCTGAAATTGCAGATTTCTATGCGTGTCATGGCGGGCCAGAGGGCCTGTGGACCAACAAAATTCGGCGCCCCATGGCCGGAGGTTGTCATCTCTTCAACAGCGGGTGTCCCGGTCCGGGCGCGCCGCCAGGAGGCTCGCGATGCTCGGTGTCGTCGCCACGATCAAGGTGAAGCCGGGAATGGAGTCGCAGTTCGAGGCCGTGGCCAAGGAGCTGGTGAGCTGGTGGCCAAGGTCAACGCCAATGAGCCGGGCTGCCGGCTCTACGTGCTGCATCGGGGCGAGGCGCCCCAGACCTACGTGTTCATGGAGCGCTACGCGGACCAGGCGGCGGTGGAGGCCCACCGCGCCACCGACTATTTCAAAGCGCTGGGCCGGAAGATGGGCGAGTTCATGGAGGGCCGCCCGGAAGTTCTCCGCCTGAAGGAAGTCGAGTAGCGCTCAGCCGCCGGCCAGCTTCACGGTATAGCCGAGCGCGCGCAGCCTCGCGGCGAGGCGCTCCCGGTGGTCGCCCTGGATGAGGACCACGCCGTCCTTCAGGGTGCCGCCGGCGCCGCAGAGCCGCTTCATCTCGGAGAGGCGGGCCAGGAGCGCGGGCCCGCGCTCGGGCAGCCCGTGAATCACGGTCACGGTCTTGCCGTTGCGTCCTCCGCGATCGCGGAAGAGCCGGACGACGCCGTCGCGCGGAACGGGCGGAGCCACCGCCAGAATCTAGCAGAAGGGGAGGAGCCTCGTGAAGATCACCGACGTCACGCTCACGCTGTTCGCCTGGGAGAACATTCCCGCCACCGTCTACGGTCGGCACACCGGCAAGTTCGGCGGCCAGAGCCAGCTCGGCCTGCTCACCCTCCGCACCGACGAGGGCGCGGAGGGCCACGCCTTCCTGGGCTCGGCAAGCCGCGGGGCCCAGTACGATGCCGAGTCGCTGATGAGCGCGCTCAAGCCCCTCGTGATGGACCAGGATCCGCTGGACCGGGAGCGGCTCTACCAGGCCCTCCTCTCGCGCAGTCGCCAGACCACGTGGCGCGCAATCGGGGCGGTGGACGTGGCGCTGTGGGACCTCGCGGGGAAGCTGACCAACCTGCCAATCCACCGGCTGCTCGGCTCCTACCGGGAGCGCCTGCCCGCCTACGCGAGCTCCGCGGTGCTACCGTCCAAGCAGGCCTACGCGGAGGAGGCGGCGCGCTTCAAGGGCGACGGCTGGACCGCCTACAAGATCCACCCGCCCACCGAGCCCCGGCTCGACATCGAGATCTGCGAAGCGGTACGCGGGATGGTGGGCGACGCCTTCACCCTGATGCTCGACTCCACCTGGGCCTACGACTACCCGGCCGCGATCCGGGTGGGCCGCGCCATCGAGCGGCTCGGCTACTACTGGTACGAGGACCCGCTGCCCGACGACGACCTCTACAACTACGTCAAGCTCAAGCAGCAGCTCTCGATCCCGATCCTCGCCACCGAGTACGCCCCGGGCGGCTTCACCGCCTACGCGCCCTGGCTCGTCGCGCGCGCGACCGACTACCTGCGAGGAGACGTGGCGGTGAAGGGCGGCATCTCGGCGCTCGTGAAGACCGCGCACCTCGCCGAGGGCTTCCACATGAACTTCGAGATCCACCACGGGGGCAACTCGCTCAACAACGTGGCCAACCTCCACGTGGCGATGGCGATCCGGAACTGCGAGTTCTTCGAGGTGCTGCTGCCCGCGGAGGCCCAGAAGTACGGGCTCGTCGCCGACATCGAGGTGGACTCGCACGGCATGGTGCGCGCCCCCACCGCGCCCGGCCTGGGCGCCCAGATCGACTTCGCGCTGATCGAGCGGAAGAAGATCGCGACCCTCTCTTAGCCCGAGCGAACCGCGTGAGGCGGACGGGGCCTGTCGCCGCGGGCGGCTCCCGCGCGGCCGGCTCCGTCACCCACTCGCCGGACTCGCCGCTCTTCGAGCGGCGCACCGGACTCGGGGGGCCCACTCTGCTCGGCCGCGCGGGAGCCACCCACGGCGCCACCCGTCCGGTCTCGGTCGAGCCCGTTCGTGAATAGTCCAGGCTAGTCGAGGCCGGCGACCACCGCGGTCAGGGCGGCGGCCGCGCGGTGGAGCGCGGCGGGCTCGAGCGTCTCGAGCGCGTCGCCGCTCGTGTGGTAGGTGTCGAACGGGGGCGGGCGGCGGATCAGGCTCCGCACGCTGGAGCGCACCGGGCTCAGCACGAGGCGGCGCAGCGCGTCCGCGTGGGCCGCCGGCACCATGGTGAAGCCGTAGGCGGGGATGCCCGCGGTCGCGAAGGCCCGGTGGTCGCTGCCGAAGACCGGGATGCGCCCGATCACATGATGGCCCGCTTCGCGGGCTAGCCCGATGGACTCGAGGGCCGCGGTCACGGATCCGAGGAACGGGGTGGGCTCGCCCGCGTCCCAGAGAGCCACCGTGTCGCCGATCCCGCACAGCTCGAGGCTCAGAACACCCGCGACGTCGCTGAGCGGCGTGTCTTCCACGTAGGCGCGCGCGCCCAGGTAATCGAGCTCCTCGGCCGCGGTGAAGAGCAGGCGCACCCGCCAGCCGCGCGGAATCCGGGCCGGCAGGCGCGGGATCAGGTGCAGCAGGATGCCGACGGCGGCCGCGTTGTCGTTGGCTCCCGGGCTGCCGGGGACCGCGTCGTGATGCGCGCACAGCACGAGGACGCGCGGGCCCTCGCCGAGCTCGACCGCGAAGGTGTCGCCGCGGCCCTCGGGGCGCGTGAAGCGGTGGCGCGAGAACGCGATGCCGCGGTACTGCAGGTAGCGGGGCAGGGCCGCCTCCCGCGCCGCGTTGTCGCGGCCGCAGAGCAGGCGGGCGAGCGCGGCGGGCGAGTCGTCGCCCACCAGCACCGTCTCGAGCGGCGCGGGCGGCGCGATGGGGCCGCCGGGGGGGCGGCGATTGAGCAGCCACCCCAGCGACCGCACCAGCAGTCGGGCCGCCGCGTGGGCGACCGTTCTCAGTTGAAGACGACCACGCCGCGGGCGACCTGGCCGGTCCGCAGCGCGGTGAAGCCCTCGTTGATCTCGTCTAGCTTGTAGGTGCGGCTGACCAGCTCGTCGATCTTGAGCCGGCCGTCGAGGTAGAGGTCCACCAGCTTCGGGAAGTCGGTGTTGGGGCGCACCGAGCCGTACATCGTGCCCTTGATCGTCTTCTCCTGGAGCGCCATGTTGTAGGGCGTGATCGGCGCCCGCACGTTGAGCGCGGCCATGCCCACGATCACTGCGGTGCCGCCCGGCCGGATCGCCTCCACGATCTGCAGCGTGGTGGCCTCGCCGCCGATGGCGTCGAAGGCGTAGTCCACCCCGCGGCCGCCCGGGGTCAGCTCGCGCACGCGGTCCACCACGTTCTCGCTCTTGGCGTTGATGGTGTGGGTCGCGCCGAAGTCCTTGGCGTAGGTGAGCTTGCTGTCGAGCAGATCGGCGGCCACGATGATGCCGGCTCCGGCCAGCTTTGCGCCCTGCACGACGTTGAGTCCCACGCCGCCGCAGCCGATGACGAGCACCGAGGCGCCCGCCTCCACCTCCGCGCACCGGGTGACCGCGCCGACGCCGGTGGGCACGCAGCAGCCCATGAGAGCCGCCTGCGGCCACGGCATCTCCTTTCGGATGGGCACCAGCATCTCGGCCGGGCACACCACCTGCTCGGAGAAGGTCCCGATGCGCGCCATCTGGTAGATCTCCTGCCCGTTGCGCTTGAGCCGGTAGGTGCCGTCGAGCATGCCCCAGCGCGGCGAGGCGTGCCCGTCGCAGAGGATGGAGCGGCCCATCGAGCAGTAGAGGCACCGGCCGCAGTGCGGACGGAACGAGAAGATGATGTGATCGCCGGGCTTGACGTTGGTGACGCCCGGCCCCACCTCCTCGACCATGCCGGCCGCCTCGTGGCCCAGCACCATCGGCAGGGGCGGCGTCCAGTCCCCGTTCATGATGTGCCAGTCGCTGTGGCAGATGCCGGCGGCCTTGACCTTGACACGGGCCTCGCCGGCGCGCGGCCCTTCCTGGACGAGGTCGACCACTTCGAGCGGGGTATTGGCTTTGTAGAGGACGGCCGCTTTCAAGGGATTCTCCTCCTTCTCTCCTCTCCCCTCAGGGGAGAGAGCAGGGTGAGGGGTGGGGGTGGTGAGGGGCTAGGGAACGGCGGTGACTTCCACCTTCACCTCGGTCGCCACCGCGACCGTACGGTAAAGGGGTCAGCGGTCCCGCCACGTCTCGACCAGCGCCTGCGCGGTGACCTGGTCGACCCCGCGCAGCGCGAACTTCACGTGGATGGCCTGGAACCGGTTGGGCACCGCGTCGCTGCGGATGCCCTCGATCACCACGTCCATGCTCTGGAGCGGCACCCCGGTGTCGTGGGCGTGCTTCTCGATGAGGGTCACGCCGCAGGAGGAGATGCCGGCCAGGAAGGCTTCGCCGTTGGTGATCGCCTCGTTGGGGCCGGACGGGGAGTCGAGCACGAAGTGCTGGTGCCGGGCGCTGTTCAGCGAGCGGCCGAGCACGCCGCTCGAGCCGGATCGCACCGTGTCGATCTTGACGCCGTCGGCCATGCTTCCTCCGGGTGGGACGCAGCGCTGCGCGCCCCCACCGCGCCGCGCGCCTGATGATGCGGCGGGGCGGTGGCCCTGTCAAGCGAGGTATCATCAGGCCGCATGACGGGGGGCTTCATGAAGGGGCTGCGCTGGTCGCACGTGTTCTTCCTCCTCTCCACCTGGGCGGTGGTGTCGATCGTGGCCCTGCTGGTGGTGGGGCTCGCGTGGACGATGCGGCTCAAGCCGCAGGCGCTCAAGGACGCGCGCGCCCAGCGTCAGGAGATCGTGCGCGTGCTCGCGCGGCTGACCGACGTCCAGGTGCGCGACAAGCTCGACGCCCTCGGGCCGCTCGCCGCCCACTTCGCCCGGAGCTGGGCCTCCCACGAGCCGCGCGCGCTCCAGCGCGAGATCGACACCATCCGGGCGATGCTGCAGATGCCGACGCTGTTCGTGGTGTCGCCCGACGGCCGGCCGCTCGCCTTCAGCCCGCTCACCGGGCCGGAGGGCGCCTCCAACCTCGAGCTGCGCTACGCGGACCGGCCGCTGCTGCAGGAGGCCATCCGGGTCCAGGGCCCCGCGGTTTCCGGCATCATCTTCGGCCGGGCCTCGCGCGATTTCATCGTGGGCGCCGCGGTGCCGATCAAGCTGGACGAGCAGATCGTGGCCTACCTGATCGGGAGCATCCGGCTGCAGGGGTCCATCGAGGCCATCGAGCAGGCCGGCGCCGGGGGCTGGCTGGTCATGATCGACGCGGGCAAGCAGGCGATCTACCTGGACCGGCAGAGCCGCCAGATCACCCAGGAGGACTGGAAGAACCATCCCTTCGTGGAGGAGCTGGCCCGCCGCCGGTCCGACGGCCTCGTCTCCATGGGCGAGGACGAATGGCTCCTCACCAAGGCGGTGATGCCCACGCTCAAGGTGGATCTGGTCTTCGCGGCCTCGGTGCACCAGATTCTCGAGAGCCAGCGCGCGGTGCTGCTGACCCTGGTGGCCACCCTCCTGGTCTCGGTGGCCATGAGCCTGGCCGTGAGCACGGTGACCGCCGTCCGCTTCGTCCGGGAGCAGCAGGCGGCCGCGCTCAAAACGCGCGTGGGGACAGGGGGTTAGGGCGCACCGAGGCGGCGTTTTCACGCCGGCCCGGCAGCGGTGTCTTATGGGTAGAGTGATGGCAGAGGACGCATTCGAGGCGGTGGTGGGGGCCCACCACGCGGAGATCCGGCGCTACCTGCTGCGGATCACGGCGCGCGGAAGCGACGCCGACGATCTCTCGCAGGAGACCTTCCTTCGCGCGTTCCGGGCGTACCGCGCCCTGCCGCCGGGCTCGAATGTGCGGGCGTGGTTGTTCACGATCGCCACGAACCTCGGGCGCAACCACTTCCGGGCCCAGGGGCGGCGCCGCCGGGCCTACGCGGCGGCCGCGCTGGAGATGAGGCCGCACGCGCCGGATCGGGCCGACGGCCAGGTGCTGGCCGGCGAGACCCGAGAGCGGTTGGAGCATGTGATCACCGGGCTGCCCGCGAAGCAGCGGCTGGCCTTCATCATGAGGAAAATGCACGAGCTCGAATATTCGGAGATCGGAGCGAGCCTCTCCTGCTCGGAGGAGAGCGCCCGCGCCCACGTCTTCCAGGCTCTCCGCAAGGTGCGGCGGGGTCTCGACGGCCATCTCCCGATCGGAATGGAGTCCCGCTCATGAGCCCTCAGCATCCCGTGTGCCGCGCCATCGAGCCGGACCTCCTGAGCGTCGCCTCCGGTGAGGCGGGCGCCGCCGCCGCCGGGCGCGTGGAAGTCCACGTGGCCGGCTGCCGCCTCTGCCGGGAGGAGCTCGGGCACTACCGCGCCCTCGAGGGCATGATGGGCACGCTGCGGCGCGCGCCGCTCCCCGACGACGACGCGACGCTGGCCCGCGCGCAGCTCGCGTCCCGCCTCGCGGATCTGCGCTCGCGCATGGTGGGCTTCGGGATCTTCCCGTCGCCGCTGGGCCGCATCCTCATCGGCCGCTCCGAGCAGGGCGTGGCCCTGGTGCAGTACCTGCCCGCGAGCGGCTCGCTGCCCGCGCACGTGCAGCGGCTCCTGGGCGAGGACGCGGTCGAGGACCGCGCGGCGACCGAGGGGTTGCGGGCGGAGCTGGTGGAGTATCTCGAGGGCCGGCGCGCGCGGCTCGACTGGCCGCTCGACCTGCGCCGGATGCGGAGCGACTTCCAGCGCCGCGTGCTCGAGGCGACCGCCGCGCTGCCCTACGGCGCGGTCACCTCCTACGCGGGCATCGCCGCGCGCATCGGCGCGCCCTCGGCGGTGCGCCCGGTCGCGCAGGCGCTGCGCTGGAACCCGCTCCCGATCGTCATTCCCTGCCACCGGGTCATCGGCACCTCGGGGGCGCTCACCGGCTACGCGGGCCGGCGCGTGGAGCTCAAGCAGCGCCTGCTCGCGGTCGAGGGCGTGAAGACGGTGGCGGCGGCGCGGCACGATTTCAAGGTGGACCGCGAGGCGATGTACACCATGGTCACCGGCGACCGCGAGTACTGCGTGCCGACCTGCGGCTCGCTCCCGTCCCAGTCGATGTCCACGCTCACGCTGTTCGGCACGCGCGAGGGCGCCGAGGCCGCCGGCTTCGCGCCCTGCACCAGCTGCCGGCCCGATCTGCATCCGCTGCCCGCCTGACCACGGCCGGGCCCCGGCCGGCATCCCGTCTTTCACACCACGTTGCCACCGGTGTCTCACCATTAGATGGAGGTGGCCATGGAAGACATCGTCCAGATCAGGATCGTGTTCGTGGTGGGGTTGCTCGTGATGGCCGGGGTGCTGGCGCTGCTCGCGTTCGCGACCGTGCGGCTCGGGGATTGGCTCCGGGCGCGGGCCGGGCGCACGCGACCGTGCATGGCCGCGCGGCACCCCGGGAAGGATATTCCAATGAGGGGGACGCGATGAGCATCCAGTGGGGCATCGTGACCGTGGCCGCGTTGCTACCGTTCGCGGCGGTGGTAGGTCTGCTGTGGCTGGCGCGGGTGATCCACGAGAAGCGCGAGGCGCGCGTCGCCCGCCAGATCATGCTCACCGACGCCATCCATCGCGAGCTGGGCGCGGCGGCGGCACCCGAGGTGCGGCGGAGCTGGACGCGGGGCTGGATCGTGTCGGTGCGGCTGCCGCTCCACCGCGAGGGCACCGTGAGCGCCATCACCCGGATCACCCACGATCTCTTCCGCCGGCTCGACCGCCAGGACCCGCCGCGGCTCCGTCTCGTGTTGATCCCACAGGAGCTCCGGCCGTGGGACCGAGTCAAGATGACGGGATCACGTCGGGCGGCCGACCGCCTCAGCCGGGCGGCCTAGGAAAGGAGAGCGGTCATGGACTTCAATACCTACGCGGCCGAGAAGATGGTGGAGGTGCGCCTCGCCGATCTGCGCGCGGCCGGCGCCCGGGCGGCCCTCCTCGCATCGGCCCGGGTCGGGCCGCGCGGGGTGGGCCCCGCCGTCGGGGGAGCCCTCATCCGGCTCGGGCGCTGGCTGGCCCCGGGGGAGGTCGTCGCGGCGCCGAATGCAGGGGTGCGAGTCGCCCGCTGAAATAGTATGCTTGCCCCCAGGCCGGGGAGGGCCGGGGCCATGGCGGCGAAGACTTTCGATCGGCGGGAGCAGGATCTCGGGAACATCTTGCTGCTGGAGCACGTGAACGTGCGGGTGCCGGACCAGCAGGCGGCCACGCTGTTCTACATCGCGGGGCTCGGGCTGACGCGCGATCCCTACCTGATGGTGAGCGTGGACAATATGTGGGCCAACGCGGGGCAGACTCAGTTCCACTTGCCCACCGGCAAGCCAAACGTGCTGCAGGGCCACGTGGAGCTGGTGGTGCCGGATCTCGACGCGCTGATGCGGCGGCTGGCCGCGGTGCGCGAGCCGCTCGCGGGCACCCAGTTCGCGCACGAGATGCGCGACAAGCACGTGGCGGTGACGTGCCCGTGGGGCAACCAGTTCCGTTGCGTGGGCCCCGCCCCCGAGTACGGCGACATGACGCTCGGCATCTCGCGGGTGGACGTGCCGGTGGCGCGCGGCACCGCCGCGGGCATCGCGGCCTTCTACAAGACGGCCCTGCGGTCCACCGCCAGCGTGAGCCAGGACGACGCGGGCGCGGCCGCCCGCATCGGTGTCGGCAACCGGCAGGAGATGGTGTTCCGGGAGACCGACGGCCCGATCGCCCCGTACGACGGCCATCACGTCGCCGTCTACATCTCCGACTTCTCGGGCCCGCACGCGTGGCTGGTGGAGCACGGGCTCCTGACCGAGGAGAGCAATCCCTATCAGTACCGCTTCCAGGTCATCGCCGACCCGGAGAGCGGCCGGCGTCTCTCGGAGATCGAGCACGAAGTCCGCTGTGCGACCCACCCCATGTACATGCGCCCGCTGGTGAACCGCAACGCGGCCCAGCGCCAGGCCACCTACGTGCGGGGACGGGACGCGTTCGTGCCCGGGCTGCTCTAGCGCCGGTCGCCGGCGCCGAGGAGGATTCGCATGCTCGCTGACCGATACGTCAAGGGTGTGCTCACCGTGATTGCCCTGGCCCTCGTGGCCATCGCCGCCCACCTCTGGCAGGGGCAGCTCCGTCCGGCCGCGGTGGACGCCCAGACGGCCGCCAAGTACGAGGTCGGCATCCCGAAGGCGTGGGGGAAGCTGGTGGGCTTTTCCAATAACAACCTCCTGCTCGAGGGCAGCGACGGCCTGCTCCGCATCGTCGATGTGGAGGGCAAGGAGCCGGAATATCCCAAGGTGAAGGTGCAGGTGCGCTGGAAGTAGGCCGACCGCGCGCGGCCCTCGCGCTGGCCGCTCTCACGATCCTGGTGGGGGTGGCCGCCGCCCACGCGGCGTTCGAGGATGGCCGCCGCGCCTGGGACCGCGCCGACTACGCGAGTGCCTACCGCGAGTGGCGCCCCCTCGCTGACGGCGGGGACGCGGCCGCGCAGTTCCTCGTGGGCTTCATGCACGAGCGCGGGCAGGGAGTCCCGCCGGACCCCGCCGAAGCCGTCGCCTGGTACCGCCGCGCCGCCCTCCAGGGCGACGTGCACGCCCAGTTCCGCCTGGGCTTCCTCCACGCGTACGGCCGCGGGGTGGACCGTGACGACGTGCAGGCCGCCGACTGGTACGGCCGCGCCGCCGCGCAGGGCAATCGCGCGGCCCAGGCCGCGCTCGATGAGCTGCGCGCGGAGGGCCGGCTGGACGGGCCGGGGGGCTCGCGCGAGGCGCTCCTGCTGCGCGGAGCGGCCGACCGCGGAGGCGCCGCCGCCCAGTACCAGTTGGCATTGCGCTACGCCACCGGCGAAGGCGTGCCCCAGGACGCCGAGCAGGCCGCCCACTGGTACCGGCAGGCGGCCGAGCAGGGGCTCGCGCCCGCGCAGTACCAGATCGGGCTGCGCTACGCCAACGGCGACGGCGTCACCAAGGACTACGCGGAGGCGGTGAAGTGGTACCGGCGGGCCGCCGAGCAGGGCGTGGCCTTCGCCCAGTTCAACCTGGCCGTGCGCTACGCCAATGGCCAGGGCGTCGAGCGCGACCCCGTACAGGCCTACCAGTGGTTCAGCGTCGCGGCCCAGAGCCTTCTCGGCAAGGAGGCGGACACCGCGCGCCAGGCGCGGGACTCGATCAAGGCCCAGCTCACTCCCGAGCAGCTCGCGCGCGGCGAGGAGATGGTGAGGAGCTGGCGGGCGAAGCCGGAAGCGCCCGGCGCGCCGTCCGCTACGCCTCGAAGGTGATGTCCTGGGCGCCCTCCCAGCAGAGGAGCCGTCCCACGTCCGGCAGCTGCGCGCGGCCCTCCTCGATCGTGAGGAAGTGATTGCCGGCCAGCGGGCCGTGCCGGCTTGCGAAGCGCGCGGGGCCGTAGGGGAAAAGGATCTCGGTCTCGCTGGCCCCGGCGGGATAGAAGAGCAGCGCGCCCGGCGCGGGCTCGCTCGTCGCGTTCTCCGCGCCCACCCCCAGGTCGAGGTCGCCCAGCGGGATCCAGCCCGCCTCGCCGCTCCAGCGCGCCTGGATGATCCGCTGTCGGTAGGGCAGGAGGCGGCGGAAGGCGGCGCAGGTGCGCGGCGCCGCGGCCTCCTCCCAGCGCGCGGTGAAGGTCAGCGGCCCCACCCGGATGCGGAGCGAGCCCATCAGAACTGCAAGCGCACCCCGCCGTGGACCTGGAACGGCATCCCGATGGAGACGACCCCCTCGCTGGTGCGCCCGGTGCTGTAGGTCGTGTCGAGCAGGTTCTCGATGCCGACGAAGACCTCGGCCCAGCGGGCGAGGCGGCGCGAGAGGAAGAGATCCACCAGCGCGTAGCTGCCGAGCGGCAGCGTGTTGAGGTCGTCTTCGAACTGGCGGCCCACGAAGCGCACGGTGGCCGCCGCGGTGAAGAGCGCCGGATTGTCGTAGCGCACGGTGACGGAGGCGCCGTGTCGCGGTACCTGGGCCAGGCGCTTGCCCTCGAGCGCCACCTGCTGCGGGGCGTCCAGCACCGTGGTGTCGGTGAAGATGTACCCGGCGATGATCCGCCAGTCGCGGGCCGGGCGCAGCTCGAGCTCCGTCTCCACCCCGCGGATGCGCGCGCGGTCGAGATTCTGCCGCTGCCGGCAGGTGGTCCCCACCGGGCAGTCGGGCAGGGGGGTGGTGAGGGTCACGTTGGCGATCAGGTCCTCCACCTCGTTCCAGAAGGCGGTGGCGCGGCCGGTGAACGGCCCCCACCGCTGCTCCACGCCCACCTCGCCCCCGGTGAGCCGCTCCGGCTTGAGGTGCTCGTTGGCCACGGTCACGTCGTTGCGCACGCGGAAGACACGGTAGAGCTCGTTGATGGTCGGCACCCGGAAGCCCTGGTAGGCGGAGGCGCGCACGTCGGTGGTGGGCGTGGCGTGCACCACCGCGGCGAGGCGCGGGCTGACGCCGATCCGGTCGATGTCCGAGTAGGTCTGGCGGGCGGGGATGCCGGCGGGAGGCGGTGTGTCGCGCCGGAAGCCGTCGTAGGCGCGCCAGTAGTCCCCGCGGATGCCCGCGACCAGCTCGAGCATGGGGATGGGCCGGTAGACGTCCTGCACGAAGAGCCCGTAGATCTGCTGCTCGCCGCCCGCCACCCGCGTGCGGGCGAAGGCGCCCGCCACGTAGACCCGCTCGTCGGTCTCCCCGTCGATCCACCGGAAGTCGGCGCCCGAGAGGAGGCGGTGCGCCCCGAAGGCGCGGCTCCACGACAGCGCGGCGCCCACCGACGTGCTCGGCACCCGCTGGTCGAGGGCGAGGGTCTCCGAGTTCCGGTCGGCGGCCTGGGTGCTGAAGGTGCTGCGGAAGGCCTGGAAGTCGGCGAAGACGGAGCCGGTCCACTCGCTGCCGTCCCCGGTGCGCGCGCGCACCCCGGTCGCGAACGAGCCCGCGTCGGTATTGTTGATCTGCAGCCGGGTGCCGTTGTCGCGGCTCTCCTCGTAGTAGGTGCCGCGCACGAACACCGAGAGATCCGGCGAGAGGACAAAATCCGCGCGCCCGTTGAAGGTGACATGCTCGGAGCCCGCGTCCACGTCGATGGCGCCCCGGCGCGAGGCGCTCACCACCTTGTAGCCGTCGGTCGAGAAGTAGGTGCCCTCGAGGCTCAGGCGCAAAGGGCCGACGGCCTCGGTCAGCAGCAGGTCGGCGTGCCCGGTGTCGCTGGTGCCGTAGCTGCCCTCGAAGAAGGCGGCGCGCTCGGTGGGCCGCCGCGTGATGATGTTGATCACGCCGCTGAGGGCGTAGTTGCCCCACACGCTCGCGCCGCCCCCGCGCACCACCTCCACCTGCTCCACGCTCTGCAGGGGGACGCGGTCCCAGTACACCCAGCCCCCGAACGGATCGTTGATGGGAATGCCGTCGAGCAGCACGAGGGCGCGGCTCGCCCCGCTGGGGCCGATGCCGCGCAGCGAGACGCCCTGGGTGGTGGGGTGCCCAACGAGGCTCGAGGAGCGGCGGAACAGACTGAAGCCCGGCACCTGCCGCAGGAGGTCGTCGAGGCTCTGGGCCGCGGTCTGGCTGATGTCCTCGCGGGTGAGCACGCTGACGCTGGCCGGCGCCTCCCCGAGCCGCTGCTCGGTGCGGGTGGCGGTGACCACCACCGGCTCGAGGCGCTCGGCGTCCTGCGCGCGCGCGGGAGCGGCCACGACCAGCAGGAGCAGCGCGACGAAGCCCCGGCGCATCATCGTCGGGGGATGCTACCGGGCGCCTCGCCGGGTGTCAAACGTGTAGTATCCGGCACTGGACCATGAACCGGATCTGGCAGGCGCACTGGCCGCCCGGCCTCGACGAGGCGCGGATCCGGCTCCCCGGCGAGCCGCTCACCGCTTTCCTGAAGGGCCACGCGGCGCGCACCCCGCGCAAGCCGGCCATCGTCTTCTACGGGCGCCCGATCTCGTTCGCCGAGCTCGACGACGCGAGCGATCGCTTCGCGGGCTGGCTCCGCGGCCGCGGCATCGGGCCGGGCGACCGGGTCGCCCTCTATCTCGAGAACTGCCCCCAGTTCGCCATCGCCCACTTCGGCGCCCTCAAGGCGGGGGCCATCACGGTCCCGCTCAACGCCATGCACAAGGCCATCGAGCTCCAGCACGAGCTGGAGGACTCGGGCGCCCGGGTGCTCGTGGCCGCCCACGCGGGCCGCGAGATCGTGGAATCGGTCCGCGGGCACACGCCGCTCGAAGTGGTGGCGCTGACTTCGTATCGCGACTACCTGCCCGAGCGGCCGAGCCTGCCGCTGCCCCCGTCCTTGCTCGAGGAGGAGGCCGGCTCGGTGGGGGGACGCGCGGCGGGCGTCGAGCTGTTCTCCGCGATCGTGGCGGCGCCGGCCCGGCTGCAGTCGCCGGAGCCGCGCGCCCAGCACGACACCGCGCTGATCCAGTACACCTCGGGCACGACGGGCGCGCCGAAGGGGGCCGAGCTGACCCACGGCAATATCACCGCGAACTGCGAGCTGATGCGGGCCTTCTTCGGCTTCACCCCGGCGGACGTGATGCTGGGGGTGGTCCCGTGGTTTCACATCACCGGGATGGAAGTGCAGCTCAACATGATGGCCTACACGGGCGCGACCCTGGTGGCGCTGCACCGCTTCGACGTGGAGACCGCGCTGCGGGCCATCCAGCAGCAGCGCTGCACGATCACCACGTTGATCGCCACCGTCAACGTGGCGATCGTGAACCACCCGAAGACGCCGGAGTACGACCTGGGCTCGCTGCGACTCTGCACGTCGGGCGGCGCGCCGGTGCCGCCCGAGATCGCGCGGCGCTGGGAGGCCATCACCGGCCACCCGCTCGTCGAGGGCTACGGGCTCACCGAGACCACCGCGCCCAGCCATTCCAACCCGCCGCACCGGCCCCGTTACGGCACGGTCGGGGTGCCGCTGCCGTTCACCGGCGTGCGCATCGTGAGCCTCGAGGATGGCGTGACCGAGCTGCCCCCGGGCGAGTCGGGCGAGATCACCGTCCGCGGGCCCATGGTCACCAAGGGCTACTGGCGACGCCCCGACGCGACCGCGGAGGCGATCCAGGACGGCTGGCTCCGCACCGGCGACATCGGCCGCGTGGACGAGGAGGGCTACTTCACGATCGAGGAGCGCAAGAAGGACATGATCAAGGCCTCGGGCTACAGCGTGTTCCCCGCCGAGGTGGAGGCGATCATGTACCGGCACCCCGCGGTGGCGGAGGTCGGCGTGGTGGGGGTGCCCGACGCCTATCGCGGCGAGGACGTGCTCGCCTTCGTGGTCCGGCGCCCGGAGGCGGCCGCCACCGAGCGCGAGATCGTCGAGTGGTGCCGCGCCCAGATGGCGGTCTACAAGGCGCCGCGCGCGGTGCGCTTCGTGCCCACCCTGCCGAAGACCGCCTCCGGCAAGCTCCTCAAGCGCGCCCTGCGCGAGCAGGCCCGCGATGGCGCCGGCTGAGCCCTCAGCGGCGGCGGCGCGCCTTCCGGGCCGGGGCGCTCGCGCGCGCCTTGCGCCGCGGCGCGCCCGCCTTCTTCTCGGGCAGGACCGCGGTCGCCTCGATCTCGATGAGCAGCTCCGGGCGGACGAACTGCGAGATCTCGATCAGGGTGCTCGCGGGCCGGCTCTTGCCGAAGTACTCCTTGCGCACCGTGTTGACGGCCTCCCGATGCGCGACGTTCTTGAGGAACACGGTCACCTTGCAGACGTCGGCGAAGGTGGCGCCCGCGGCGGCCAGGCAGCGCTTGATGTTCTCGTGGGCTTGGCGGGTCTGGGCCACGATGTCGCTGCCGCCCACCGTGCGTCCCTGGTCGTCGCTGGCCACGCAGCCGGAGACGAAGACGAGCCGTCCGGCGCGGACCACGTGGACGAAGTGGCTGATGGGCTCCGGCATGCCCGGCACCCAGATCTCTTCCCTATGAGCTGCGGGCCGATGAGCGGCTGTGGGCATCGTGGTCTCCTCGCGTGCTGGGGGTGGAAGTGCCCGGCGATTATTCTCCGAGCGGGCCCGGTGGTCAAGCCGTGTCCACGAACGCGTCGTTGCGTGACACGGGCCGTCAGCTGCGCGCGCGCGGCCCGCCGCCAACCCGGGAATTTCCCAATGGATTCCCCAGCCCCGCGCGTGGTCCGACTCTTGCTCATTCCGGACGGCATGATCAACCGACTCGCGACCGCTCTGCTCACCGCGCTCTCCCTGCTCCTGCTTGCCGCCACGTCGCTCCCCGCGCAGACGCTCGACCCCGCCTCCGCGGAAGCCCTCGCCGCGACCCTCCGGATGCTCGCGGACCCGGCGGCGCGGGGGCAGATCCTCGCCACCGACCCGACCGCCGCCGCCGTCGACCGGCAGGTCCAGGGGATGGCGGGCTCCTCGCAGCTCGCCCAGGAGGTCTACGGCCTCGCCGCCGAGGTCTTCGCGGACCTGGCGCGGAGCACGGGCGGCGATCCGCGGCAATTGAGCGCGGCGCTCGACCGCGCCAAGTCCGATCCGGCCGGCTTCGCCGCGCTGCTCCGGCCCGAGACGCTCGACCGCCTGCGGGCCCTGGCCACCCGGATCTCGGACGCGCAGCGCTGAGCCATGGACGACATCAATCTGCTGAAGGGCCGGATGGCGGAGGCGCTGGTCGAGGGGATCTTCAAGCGCGCGCAGTACATGGTGGCGCGGGTGGCCCGGGAGACGCAGGTCTCTGCGCTCATGCGCACGGGCCAGAGCGTGCCCGACTTCGTGGTCTGGAAGGCGCTGGACGAGCCGAGCCTGGGGCACCGCTCGTATCTGCTGCTCGCCATCGAGGTGACGTACTGCGCCAACCTCGATGACCACCTCCGCCGCGAGACGCCCGCGCGCTCGCCCGAGGTGGCGCTGCAGTGGCCGGAGCTCTACGAGATCCTGGTGACGGATCGGCCCGAGGTCGGCCGCTCGTGCTTCCAGGCCGTCCACGTCTCGATCCTGCCGCCGGCCGCGCCGCCCAGCTCGCTCGATCTCCACCTGGTGCCGGGTCTGGACATCTACCCGCGCACCGTGGAGGAGTACGAGGGCTTGGTCCGGGAAGTGTTCCCGATCATTGGATCGCGGAATGGGGGATCACGGAAGGGGGGGTCACGGAGCGGGGACTGGGCGCGCAAGCTCGCGGGACGGGCGCCCGCGCGGCGCGACGCCCGCAGCGACGCGCGCAGCGACGCGCGAATCCACGGGCGAGTCCATCACCGGCCCCGGCCGGCCGGCGATCACGGCTACCGGCCGTCGGCGGCCCACGAGCAGCGGCAGGGCGCGAGCGAGTAGCGCAGCCCGGACGTCTCGGTCACGCTCGTCGCCTGCCACCCGGCCAGCAGCGAGTAGTCGACCCGGAAGTAGTGGTCGGCGGCCTCCATCCCCACGCTCTGGCCGTTGATCACGTAGCGCGCGCGGCAGGTCATGCCGCCCAGCAGGCTCGGGCCGCAGGTCAGGGTGGTCACTCGCACCGCAGTCCGCGCGGCCAGGATCTCGCGATCGGCGGTCTTCAGCACTCGCGCCATCCGCCGCACCTGCTTGCCCCGGACGTGGGCCTCGATCACCGCGCGCGCGCCGTCGAGCGTCGCGCAGGAGCGGGCGAAGCGGAGCGCGTGATAGCCCACCACCGAGACCACCGTGGCGAGCACCACGATCAGCGCACCGCGGAGGAGCGCGGAGCGTGAGAGCCGGCGGGATTGCGCGGGCTTTCTAGCCAAGCAGCGCCTCCTGGAGCGCAAGCCCGGTGGAGGGATCGCGCAGGGATTGGGATTCGCGGGTGAAGGGGATCCAGGTCAGGCGCGCGCCCGCGAACGCGGGCTCGGCCTCCGCGGCTGCCTTCACCTCGCGGGGGATCCGCCGCCGGCCCGCCGCCGCGAAGCGTGCCAGCAGGGCGGCGTCCTCGGCGTCGTAGAAGCACCCGTGCCCCGCGGGGCGCTCTCCGGTCCACGGCCGATACGCGGGGGGCTTGGCGGTCAGCCGCGCGGCCAGGTCGTGCAGCGCCTTGAGCCGGCGGTAGCGGAAGGCCGGTGCCCAGGCGCGCGGCGCCTCGGCCGCGCCCGCGGGCTCGAGCTGCCAGAACGGCAGGTAGAGCGCGCCGGCCGCCGGGCCGGGATTCGCCGCGTCGGGCCGCATGTCGGCGATCTCGTGCGGCATGTCGGTGAGGTCGACGCCGTGGATCTGCCAGGCCCGGTGACAGGAGCCGCAGACGAAGATCACGTCGTCGGGCTGCACGGGCAGGGCCCAGCCGCAATTGGGGCAGACCAGGGGGCGGAGCCCCACCGTCCGCGGCTCGTCGATCGCGGGCAGGGCGAGGGCCTCGTACAGAGACAGCGGCGCGCGCGGCTGGACGACGCTCTCGGCCACCCCGTCCACGACGGTCAGCCAGCGCTCCCCGTCCTGCGCGAGCTCGACCACCCAGAAGGGGAAATAGATCACGCTCAGGATGCGCCCGAGGACCTGCCGGTAGATCACGTGCTCGAAGCCGCGGGCGGCCAGCCCCTGCGCCATCGCGCGCTCCGGAGCAAGCTGCACCGCGACGATGGTGCCGAGCGCGGCCAGGGCGGCGCGCTCGAACAGCGACACGCGGAGCGCCTGGGCGCGGACACCGAGCGAGGGCACGCCGAGGGCCGCCAGGTCCGCGGCCGGGAAGGTCTTCTCCACGTAGCGATCGAGGAACTGCACCTGCCTATCGGGGGCGGCCCGCGTCGGGGGGGGGCGCATGGCGGTGAGCACGGCCACGTCGAGCGGGCGCTCCGGCTTCCGCGGCGCGCCCAGGAGATCGCGCACCACGTCGCCGGCCTTGCGGCCGAGCAGGACGTCGGCACCCCAGCTCAGCACCGAGCCGAGCGGGATGTCGATCTCGGGCCGGTCGGACTCGCGGCCCCGCCCAGGCTCTCGCCGACGCCGGGGAAGGCCGGGCTCTCCGGCTCGGGCTTGGGCGGCACGTCCTGCCACTGGAAGTCGTGGCCGGTCAGCCGGTAGAAGGGCACGAAGAAGAGCCGGGCGCCCGCCACGCGCGCCTGGAGCCGGGCGGTGCGCGCCACGGCTCCCGCGACCTCGGCCTTGACCTTTGGCGCGACCCAGTAACTCAGGACCTGCTTGCGGCCGGTGACGAGCAGGTCGGAGCCGCAGCTCGGACAGCGGATGGCATTGACGCCCTCGGAGAAATCGAGAGGGCCGCTGCAGGTGGGACACTCGGTCGAGACGACGACCTGGCTCATGGAGACGTCGTCGGAGAGGGCCCGCGGCGCGGCGCGCCGGCGCTAGGCGCCGGGCACCGCCTGGCCGCAGGCCGAGCAGAAGCGCGCGCCGGCCGGCACCTCGGCCTGGCAGCGCGCGCAGCGCGTGGTCGTCGCGAACTGGCGCCCGCAGCGCGGGCAGAAGCGGCTGTCCGCCGCGACCGCCGCCTGGCAGCCCGGGCACGTGACCGCGGCCACCGAAGCACCCGCCAGATCGGTGCCGAGGCTCTTGGCGAGCATGCCCGGCATCATCATGCCGAGCCCCGCGCCGACGCCCACGCCCACGCCGGCGGCGGCGCCGCCGTCCACCCCCGCCCCGTGCCCCTGTGCGGCGTCGCCCATGGCCTTCGCCGCCTTGAACTTGAGGAAGCGGTCGAGATCACCGACCGCGCCCATGCTCGAGCGCTCGTCGATCATCCGCTCCACGTCCTCGG
>WNFF01004153.1_pt1 | contig 18786 bp, 22 predicted proteins | sample 5400441 | NCBI WGS metagenome assembly WNFF01 (sample SAMN13153345, study PRJNA577476) | soil metagenome | isolation source: 120 cm saprolite under Douglas fir tree site 2 hole 3 replicate 1 | place: USA:California | collected 2015-04-18 | reverse complement strand
TGTCGTTCGTGGACGCGAACACCGGCACGGCGGTGGGCGGGACCCGGCTGGGCGCGACAATTCTCCGGACGACCGATGGGGGTGCCATCTGGACGCGGCAGACGAGCCCCACGGGAAATGCTCTCTATGGCGTGTCGTTCGTGGACGCGAATACCGGCACGGCGGTGGGCGACAACGGGACGATTCTCCGGACCACGGACGGGGGTGCCAACTGGACGCGGCAGACGAGCGGGACGACGGGTATTCTCTTTGGCGTGTCGTTCGTGGACGCGAACACGGGCGCGGCGGTGGGCGGGACGGCGCTGGCCACGACAATTTTCCGGACGACGGATGGGGTGGCACCTGGACGTCGCAGACGTTCGGGGCGCTTGATCTCCGTGGCGTGTCGTTCGTGGACGCGAACACGGGCACGGCGGTGGGGTCGTATGGGACGATTCTCCGGACAACGACCGGCGGCCTTTAATCGTCGAGCGCCAGGCGAAACACGATACCATTTCCGCTACTGCCACCCCAAAAGGTGGTGCCGCAGAGCGCTCCATCGCTGCCCTCAATCAACGTTCCGCTCGGCTCCACTCCATCAGCGCTGCCGCGGTCAAAATATCTGAGGACCGCGTACCCTGTGCCATCCTTGTTGATCGTGAATACGATGCTCGAGTCATCCATTCCCCCTGCGCCCACCGCCGTGCCCTGCAGGATCAGCAGCTGATCACCCAGCTGCCTCGAGATCATTCGTTGCCGACCTGCAATCGCTTAGCGGACCTGCTTACTCGCCTGCAATATTCGAGGCGCCGACGTATTGGCCGATGTTCTCACGGCCATCCCGCACCCGGCAACTTGGCACACATTCTGCTTTGGAATGATTTGTTATCCGCGAATGCCATCGTCCATCCCCTCTCTTACTGATACCACCGCTCCTCCGCCCACCTGGCGAATTCGACTCGAGCTCATCGACCCAAACCCATATCAGCCTCGCTCGCAGCTCGACGAGGGTGCTCTCGAGGAGCTGATCGCCAGCATTCGCAACAACGGGTTGCTTCAGCCAATAACGGTGCGGGGCGTTCCTGGAGGGCGCTACCACGTTATCGCTGGGCACCGCCGGCTTGAGGCTTACAAGCGTCTCCTCGCAGAGGCCTCCGGGGCGGCGGCAGAGCGTTTTCGAACCATCCCGGCTCACGAGAAGTTTGACGTGACAGATGAAGAGATGGCGCTGTTCGCCCTTGTCGAGAACTTGCAGCGCGATGAGCTCTCTCCGCTGGATGCTGCCCTAGGCCTGGCACGATTCCAGGAGGCACATCAGCTCTCAACCGAAGCGCTCTCCAAACGTACCGGCCTAGAGCTGGACAGGGTAAAACGGCTGTTGCGCCTTTCTCGCGTTCCGAAAGTCATACAGGATGCTTGTCATCAAGGCGTTCTCATGGACCGCGTGGACGAGTCTGGCGAGGTGAAGCTCCATCCGTCCGGCAAACCAAAGCGTGAGCGAATTCGATTGGACTTGATGGCCGCACTCGAGTTCGCAAAGCTTCACGCCCACATCGCCAAGGCCCGCCCCAACAAGGCGGACGAGCGTACGTCCCGTGCCATCGAGCGGGCTCTTAGTGAGCGCTGGAGCTACCGCCGCATCCAGGCATTCTGTAAAACCGTGCTCGCGGGCGCCGACGAAGAGGCAAACGCGAATGCTACCGAGCCGGCGCCGAGCACTCCAGCGCCCCTTTTCACGGACGGGCCCGAGCTAAGCATCCGCCGCAGCCAGCTCCGCGCTGCGGCCCCCGAGGAGCGAATCGCATTGACTCAAGTCCTACGAGCGCTGCTGGCGGAGTTGACGCCGTGATTCCCGGTCCTGAAGGTGGAGGAGCAACGCTGCTCGGGGCAGCCGGCTTCGTGCCACATGCCCCGCCAAATTACCTGCTGAACCGAATTCGGCCTCTCGGGATGCACCTCGCTCGGCACGGCTTTCGGCATCTCGCGAACAGGAAGTACCGGCATCCTATCCCCTTGCCATCGCCGCTGCAGAGCGCTGCAGCACCGGACTCGCCACGTCGCCCGAAGCGACCACCCTCCCCCCACGAGAAAATTGAGGAGAGGATGGTCGCTTCGGGCTCGGGTGGAAATTGGTGTGAGTTCCGAGGCGTGGCCGGGAACAGAATGGTGGAAGGCGATTCTTGAGCCAACCCTACCCTGCCCGATCTGAGCTGAGTCCGGACAGCCGAGACGACGGTCGAGCTGCGTCGATCGGCGAGAACGCAACGATGAGTAAGGCCGTGCCGCTTGGCAGACAGTTGAACGCAAAGCGTCCGAGAATGGCAAAACTCACGGACAGAGATCGAGACCTGCTTGGCTTGCTTGTATTGGCGCGCTACCTGACGGCGTCGCAAGTTCATCGCCTCGCGTTCCCCGGCAAGAGTATGTCGATCGCCTACCGCAGACTGCTCAAGCTCTCGCGGGTAGACGACCAGCCTGCTTTCGTGCGCCAGCGCTTCTTTCGCACGTACGACGGCAATCGCATCGCTGTTTGGGCGCCCACGCCTTACGCGATGCCCGCAGCCCTGGCGAGGTCCGCCCCATTGCCGGAGCTTCCGAAGCACGACGTCGGCGCGCAATTCGTCGAGCACCTCATCCAGCTGAACGAGCTGCTGATTGTATTATGGTGCAACGGCAACCGCTGTCCCCGCGCGGCGCATCCTTCTTTCCGGTGGGTTCCATCGGACACCGTCCGGCTGCGCTGGAACGAGTGGGAAATAAACCGGGGACGAAAGCAACAGCGGGTCATCCAGCCCGATGCGGTTTTGGAGCTACCGGCTCAACGACGCCGCTATTTCCTCGAGTGCGAAATGGGAACGCACACCATTGCTCCGCGCGAGAGTGATGCGCCGGGATCAACGTTGTCCAAGGCGGAGAGGTACCACACGTTTCTAGCCGACACCTCAGCCCTCGATGGACGAAAGACGCATTACCAGTCGCAGTATCAGGATGCATTTGCGCCGGAAGTTCTTTTCTTGGTCCGTACCGAGGGACGTGCCTCCTCAGTCAACACCGTGCTCGCGGCTTGGCGCGCCAAGTCCGGCCATAACCGACCATCAGCCATTCGCGCCTTGACGTTTCACGCGGCAGCAACCGAGCTCAGACGCCTGGCCGGACTTGCTCCGTTGGCGGCGGTTGCTTCGAGCTCGCCGGCGACATCGGCAGCTCCGATATGTCTAAGTGGCGCCGAAGTGAAGCTCCTTCAAAGCTGCCTGTATGACGCCATGCGGTCCATCAAGCGCGCTCGGGCGGTGTTCCGAGAGCTTCGTCGCCCCGAGTTGCCCGAATACCCGCCAACGTACGAGCAAGCGTGGGCGCTGTTAGCCCGTCTCGCTTCGGTCGCGGCTCAGTAACCCGAGCTCTTTCATTTTGCGCTTCAAAGTATTGAGCGCGATCGCAAGCCGCTTCGCCGCGTGAGTCTTGTTCCCTTTCGTCGCCCGCAGGGCACTCTCGAGATCCTCGCGCGTCAAATGCTTCGGGCGCTTTGACAAGGGCAGCTTCTCCGCTGCGGAGATCCCGCTCGAATCATCTCCCTCCATGGCCCTGATTCGATCTTCAAAATAGCGCTCGAAATCCACCCTGCCGACCACGAAACTTCGGGTCGCAATACCGTCGCGTTTCAGCTCTCCGAGCCGACGGTGGACGACCGCCTGAACGCTCTCCTGAAGCTCGCGGACTTGGCCCGCCCAGTGTCGGCTCATCAGGAAGAGCAACGCGGCCTGCGAAAGCTCCGCATGGGCCTGCACCTCCGCGCCCACCCCATTCAAGAAGCGCTCGACAAGCACGGGAATGTCTTCCCGCCGATCCTCCAGTCTGCGAAGGTGAACGAAGTCGCCTCCCAGGCGCTCGCTCAAGTCCGCGCGAATTCCTGCTTGCTTAAGGCCCTTCTTCGAGGCGCAGATGATCCGAAAGTCTGGCCGCGGGCGCCGTTTGGACATGGGAGCGCCGACCGGAACGAGCTCGTCGCGGCCCTCCAGCAACGTGAGAAGAAATGCCTGTGCCTCGGGAACAAGAGAGTCAACTTCGTCGAGAAAGAGCGTTCCTTTGTCCGCGGCGAAGAGCTTGCCCTCTCTGGGCTCGTGCGCGCCGGTGAAGGCACCCTTCGCGTGGCCGATCAGCTCGCTTCCAAGGTGAACGCGGTCATGAGGCAGGTGGCCGCAATTGATGGATACGAATTGGCCAGGGCGCTTGCTCAGCTGATGGATCCGCTTCGCCGCGAACGTCTTTCCACTGCCCGATGGGCCGATCAGCACAATCGGCTTCCGGCACGACCGATTGAGCCAGCTCCTCCGCCGCCTCGCGATTCATCCGCGAGATTGCGCCTCTTCCCGAGCTGCCCAAACCCGCTGCAAACGCGTTGGCGTCCGAAACCACGCCAACGCAACGCCAACAAACGCGATGCACAAAAAACGCGTTGGCGCAAGAAAGTAAAAACGCGAGTCAGGTCAGGTAGTTTGGAGTGGAGCTAACCGGGATCGAACCGGTGACCTCTTGAATGCCATTTAGACCAAGTCGAAGTCGTATCCACCACTTGGGAGGGTCGTTCAGCAACCACCGTAACAATCTGATGCAATCCGGAGTGCAATTCTGTGCAACCCGGTGAAAGGTGGTTGCCGGGCCTAGCTGCCTCTGTTGGTACGCTGGAGCTACGGCCGCACGGCACTAAGGAGTGCTGCGGAGCCGAAGGCGCAGATGATCGAGAATCATTCGACTAGCTGATCGCTCGACCGCTCACTTCGGGTTTGAACACGATGTTCTGGACATTGCCTTTCTCATCCAGGGTCACGTCACCTTCGACACTCATTCGGACGTGGAAGACTTGCTTGTCCTCTATGACCGTATCCCAGCCAAGCAGCGTAGGAAGGTAGATGGTGCGATTGACGAATAAAACTGGAGCAGTGTCGCGCTTGCCACGCAGGCTACAGTGAACCTGGGCCTTCATGGTCGCCGTGAACGGAGTCCTCGGACCCGAAGTCTCGGCGGCTTCGACGTTGAGTACCTCCTCGGGCACTACGTCATCGACCGTAACGGTTAGGTTTCGAAACTCAATCTGATCGCCGAGCAAGGACTGAACGTCGCCGCGAGCGATCTTGGCGATTTCCTCAAATCGCTCGCGCATGGCTGCCGCGATCCGCTCGTTCAGTTCAGCACGCCGCGCCCGGTCTTTGTCTGATAGCTCGGCCTTGAGTCTTTCGACCGCATCTTCAATCTTGAGAGCTTTGAATCCCTCGTCCCCCTTGAGCACAACTCGAAATCCTTGATCATTGGTCACCAGCAGGACGGGAGCCCGCACAGTTTTCGCAAATTGTGAGACTGAGAGGCAGATGACCGCGTCCCTGAAGTTGTTTCCTTTCGCGTCGAACGGACTCCGCTTTTTGACTGCGGTCTCGAACAGCGCTTTCCGATCAGGAAGGGCGTCTACAAACGGTATCGTTTCGATGCCGTGAGAGTGGAGGAATCGTTGCAGCCTGTGTTCGTATTCTGCAAGCGCAGCAGCCTCGTCGATGGGAGGAATTTCGACGCTGATCAGCAGGCGGGCCAGGTTGCGTCGTTTATCTTCCAATTCCGACTTCGCCTGTTGAATTTTCTCTCGGTACCCCTCCCTGACTTCCACGAGGCAGGGTTCTGGAATCTTGACGGAGGCGCCAATTTGGTTTGCCAGGGAAAGAAGCGACTTGATCTCCAAGATAGCCTCTGGATCAGCCCTCCCGTGAAGCAGGTTCGATTCCAACACGATCAGCATTGCGGTTTTACTCCCCGCAGTCTGAAATCCGCGATGTCTTCGATCCTGAACCGGGGTCGATGCGGGCTGACGTAGACCGGAACCAACGCTCCGGACTCCACTAAACGCTGAAGGGTGCGCTTGCTGATCCCCAGCAGCACCGAAACGGAGTCGTAATCCAACAATTCGGGGAGTTGATGCACTCGAAGTACCTCTGATTGAGTTGCCATAGAACGCACAGGTTAGACTCTGACTGCCACGCCGCGCCATATCCCTTGGGCTTTGGCGTCGTTGCCTCGCTCTCTCCTCGCCCACGCCGATCGCCGCATGATCGACGTTCAACTTTTTTTCGATCCGCACCGACCAGGGCTACAGACCCCAAGATCGCCGGCGATCTCTTCCCATATGGCAACGGCGGCCGTTTGCCGTGGCGGTTTCAGTGACTGTTGCGACCAGGATCCGGATCCTGGTGATCACCGGCTTGCAGGTGATCGTCGGCTACTTCCCTCGTGTCAGCCTTCCCTGCGAAAAAGGGAGTCGGACTTTTCACAAGCCAAACCTTGCAGCTGTCTGGGTTTGGAACGGGCGATAAATGTTTGCGGTAAACCGACGTTTTTCACAAGATCGGAGCATCGGCAATGAAGTGCGCGACCTACCATCGAGTAAGCACCACCGACCAGAATCCGACCCTGGCCCGCGAGGAGCTTCGATCGGCTGCCTCCAGGCTTGGGATGGAGCTGATCGAAGAGATTGAAGAAACCGGCTCGGGTGCCAGGAACGATAGGCCAGGGCTCCGAAGAGTCCTAGAGCTGGCCCGCACCGGGAAGGTCGACGCGGTCATCACCTGGAAGGTGGACAGGTTCGCCCGGTCCGTGCTGGACCTTTGCACCAACGTCCGGGAGCTGGTCGAGGTCCACGGCTGCGCCTTCTACGCGGTCAGCCAGGGATTGGTGATCAAGCCGGGAGGCGAGGCCACCAGCCGGCTGCTGCTGAACATCCTGGGAGCGGTCAGCGAGTTCGAGCGGGAGATCATCCGGGAGCGCACCCGCTTGGGGCTGAGCAAGGCGCGCAGCTCAGGGAAGCTCCTGGGTCGACCAGCTCGGACGCTCAGCCCCGCCAAGGCTGAGCAGGTGCGGCAGCTGAGGTCAGCTGGCCGGAGCTGGTCGCAGGTAGCGGAGCAGGTCCGCTGCTCGGTGTGGGCGGCGAGGTGCGCTGTTGCGTGAAAGCGATAGAACCAGTCACCGAGTTTGTCAAAGGGTACAAAGTCACTCCCAAGCCAGATCCTAATCTGGGTTTGGTCTATACGCTCACCAGCGGCGATGATCCGCCTCCACGTCTGTCGGCAATCGCTGGCGACGCTATCAGCAATCTCAGGGGCGCGTTGGATCATCTTGCCTACCAACTCGTCCTGAAGGGGAGTGGCGCTACGCCTTCGACTAGCACGTGTTTCCCAATCGCTCAGAACGCCTCTGACTACAAAACCAAAGCGGCCAGAACGCTAAGGGGTGCGCCGCCAGGGGCTTTTAGCGCGATCGACGCGCTCAAGCCATACAAGGGGGGAAACGACGCGCTCTGGAGACTGCACGAGCTTAGCAACATCGACAAGCACAGAATGATCGTCACCGTTGGTTCTTACTTTGGCGGTTTCAATTCCAAGGGAGCTGGTCTTCTCCGAATGCGCCCAGGGACGCCGTTCCGGGCATTGAAGGTCGGCGATGGGCTCTTCGCTCCTCCTTCCGACACTTCTCGCCACCGCTGCCTGATGAAGCGACTCGTTGCGCTCTTGACGCCAAGCGTGAAGTTCTATTTCAATTTTGGCGTAGTGCTCGACGAACCGGGGGTCATCGCCGAGCCTCAACCTGTGGTAAAAACGCTCAAACAAATGTCGCGTTTGGTTGATGGCATCGTTTCCGATCTGGCTAGATTCCTGTAGTTCACTCGGCGCGGGGGCAGGCCAAAGGTCCGAGCTTGGGGCGCGGAGCAAAACACCGACGGCCCCGGGATCCCGTTTGCTCCGATAGCAGCGGGGGCGGAGCCGCAGGCGTGATCCAAGCAACGGCGGGATCATGGGCAATCTACCGCAGCCCAGACCGAGGCGCATTCTACAGCGGGGGAAAAGAAACGGGCTCGACCAACCGGTTGACCTGGACAGCTGCCGAGCCCGAGTCGGTTTCCTCGGTGGGAAACCTCGGCCCGCGTTGGAAGGAGCAAACCGCGAACCGTGCTGCAAGTGATAACGCCCGAGGGTGACAAGGCGCGATCAGCGGGTTATCTCGACAATGTATCGAGGCGGAAGGTCGCTGCTTCGTAGCTGGTGTCACCGGCCCAGCGAGCAAGTAACAGGGCGACCATTCGATCCGGGGTGTGAGCGGTCGGGGTGTAATAGAGCAAGTCCCTGCACAGGGCCGAGACCTCGGGATGATTCACTCGGCCATCATCCGAGGGAAAGATCCACTTTCCATTCGACAGCTCGCCGGCCAGCAATTCGCTCTGCCATTCCAGCGACATCTTGGCCCTGCCAGTTTTGAAATCGCGAACCGGGAAATTCAGTTCACGAGCCCTCAAGAATTGCCCCACGTACGCTTGGGCGGCGACCGATTCGACGCAGACGACCCCGGAATATCGCCGATGCACGTTTTCGATGTTTTCGAGGATCTCCGGACCGCTCCACCTTCCGGATCTCAAAGCGATCAGTTGCCTACTGCCATCGGGGTAGATCAGCACCGATGCGATGGCCGAGAGATCCGAGCCCACTTTTTTTGAAACGCCCAGGTCCACACCATGCGTCACCCGATGGCCGGGCGGGATGTTGAACAGTGTTTCCATGACGCGCTTGCCGGATCCGCGCTGCAAAGCCATCGAGATCCAGTCCAGCTTGAACCGGGCTTCGGCATCCGAGCGCGCAAGGCAATCCAGTTGCCTCGCCGATTCGCTCGGACCCAACTCCAGCCGCTTCGCTTCGATCCGCTGTTTGCTCCATCGTTCTGGCCAAGTTGGGGCGCCAGTCTGCTCGTCTTCGATGGCGAATTTTTCAGAGTGCCAGGCAGATTGGCGGCTGAGTCGGTGGAGCAGGTCTTCCGGGTGGAAGGCAACTCCAGCGACAATGGCTTTCGCGCGAGCAGTCAATCGGCCCATCAAGCTGGAGTGGAACCAATCCCAGGTCATCTGCCGTTGCTCCTCGGTGCGGCAATTTTCAAAATCCAAAACGTCATCGACGAGCAAAAGATCCACTCGGGATCCGAGCACAGCGCCATGAATCCCGAGACACTGCACCGAAGGATCCTTGCTGATCGTCTGTCTTCGAATCTCGATCGCGCTATCCGTCCATTTTGGCCCTGGCCGAAGTCCGGGAAATATGGATTTCAACTCCTCGTTCTGCTCGATGTGGCGACTTACGCTCCTCAGCAGCTTCGCGGCCTGGCTGTGGGTGTTGCTGACGATCGCAACGCGAAGGCTCGGATCTCGCCCCAATCGCCAAAGCACATAAGCAATGGACAGGATCTGACTTTTCCCGGACTCCAAAAAACTCCAGAGACAGAGCCGATCGTGCTGCTGGAGGAGGGCGATCCACTTGCGATGATGCTCGGATAAGTGGATCGGGGCACCGGTTTGCTCATCTTTCAAAACCAGCTCGCAAAAAGCGCCGAAGTGGTCTCGTGCGAGTGCTATTCGCTGCCTTCGTGCCCGCGTCCAAGCGAGGCGAGTCGGGTCAGGAGCTGGCGCCGTTGGTGAGGGCTGGGGCTGCATTCTCGGCTTCCTTCAAAGCTCTGGCAGCCGCTTCGATCTCGCTTTTTGCTTCTTCGAGGCTGACTGACTCTGCCGGCCCGGGCTCCACTTCCAGCGAGGCGACGATCGAGGTGGGGCTGCCCAACACCAACGCTTCGGATCTCAAGAGCTGGTCAAAGCTGGCGACCAGCCTTTGAAGGATACCGGCAACGCCCCCGACCTCTACCGGCTTTCCCGCAGCGACCTGATCCGCCAAGGGCTGAACCTGGGCCGTGTGGAAGCTGTCGACGATCTTAATCAAGCTCTCCTGTAGCGAGACGATGAGACGGCCAGCTCTCGCCCTCGATTGGATCGCATCCGCTTTCGCGTCTTCCGTCGCTTGCGTCACCAGCTCTCCGAGCTGTTCTCTTCGTAAGGCACTGCGGGTGATCAGTTTCTCCTCGGAGATCAGGTCCCGAATGCTGCGCAGTCCCCTACCGAGGCCGACTTCAAAGGCCCGCTTTGCGGTTGAGCGGCTGCAACCGGCTTTCTCCGCTGCATACCGAACCGCGGGACGTGATTCTGGATCGGGCACCTCCCGGAATGCGGCCAGCAGGGCTGTGTGCAAGGCTTCGAGTTGGGGACGACTACGGCGCGGCATTGGTACTCACGGGACGGGCGGATGAAGGGTCCGTCCAATCCGTCAACCGGGGCGCAAGCTGCTGCGTGGCTTCCCAGATCGCCGAGCTAATCAGCTTCTCGACCTCGTCCTTGTAGATTGGGCCGCTCTGGTAGGTCCGAGTTTCGAGGATGATCCTCACGTTCGCCCGAAGGGCTACGTCATCGACGAGCGCCCCAAGGACCAAGGGGTGGCCCAACAGAAGCGCGGCCGCGCTCTTAGTGACCGCGACCCTCTCGTGGTCCTGGTGAGTTTGGTGGTGCAACAAGGTGTCGACGAGCAGCTCGATGGCCCTCCTGAGCGTTGGGAGGTCGAGGGAAGCTGTGGCTAGGCGGTTGATCATCACGCCAAAAGGCTAACCTGGAAATCCGTCGAGCACCAAACTTGCGCCCGGTCAGGGGCGCGAGGGAAACTCGTAGAGACGAAGTGCAAACTTCAAAGGAGTTGTGAAAATGTCTGAGCCAAAAAGTAATCGACTGCGCAGAACGCTCCTCGGGGTCCCCGGGCAGGACTACAACCCCCGGCGGGGCGGCGTCGGCAGCGATTTGCAATGGGCCGGAGGTCTTCCAATCATGGGAACGAGCAACAGCGCGACACCCGGACAAATGGGTCCCGGTCGCCAGGCCAGCAAGGCCGGCGGAGCCCCAGTAGGTGCTGCAATTCCGGACGTCGCCGAGCACGGCTCTGGAGTTCCATCGGGTTCGAGCAATCCGGCCGCCGTCGATCCCAGCATGAGATTCGGGGTTGATTCGCACAATCAGCCTTTGACAGCCGCAAGTGCGCCCCCTCGCACGACGAAGCACGTCGCGCCTTTTTGGTTGCGAGCCGGCCACGGCAACGGGGAGGAGTAAATGTCTAGACGCGGGCGAGGAAACGGGCCGAAGCAAACCCCGCTCACTGGTTTTCAGAAGCACCTGATCCAGAAGTTCGGGCGAGGGCCTCGCTGCCACACGATGCCAGATCCCAACAGGCGGACCGCCGCCGAGGGGGACGCGGTCGGTGCGCTGCAGAAGGTCCTCGAAGCCAGCGGCCAGTCAGCGGAACAGGCTTCGCAAAATGCCCAGAGGGCTGTCGCCCGAGCCCTGAAGCCAGAGAAGCCAAGGCCAGAGACCACGCCATCGCCGGGGCTGTCCCTTGAGGAACGACGTCAAATAATTCGAGACGCGTCGCCCTCAGAATTCCAAAAACTGCTTTCGAGCTATGGGGTAAGCCCGACGGTCGAGACCCTGCAGCGCAAAAATCCAGACCAGCAAAGCAGCGCTGAGCGGCTCCTCGAAGAGCGCGGAAACGCGGCAGCAGCAGCGAGAAAAAAGTCGCTGGAGTCGCTGCCCCCGTTCAACGCGATGGAACGGACCGTCGAAGAGGTCCGAGCGCGCATCCGCTGCTACCCTGAGTTGGCCAGCTTGGTCGACCCGACAAACGATGGGCTGGTGCCTCATGAGCGGATGAGGCCCCTAACGCCGGATTCGAAGGGCAAGGGCGAACGCGTTTTCGGGCGAAACTTTCAGCAGCTGCAAGAAGAAAACCTGGCCGTGGAGTTGAAGTTGCGGGCAAAGCAGCAGGCGCAGCGCGCAGCCGACGAAAAACGAATCGCCGCGCTTGCGGGTACTGGCTATGCGGGGAGCTGGCCGGCGATGAGGTAGACACCGCCGATACCAACGGCGGATGGCCGGGCGGATAGTCCTACTGGCCCGGCTGAATCAGCGTTTCTCGCTCTGACCGCTTTGTAAGGCCTTCAGGTCGCGAGAGTGGCTCGATACTCGTGTGTCACATTTCTCCAACTCCGCCAAGCGGATCAACGCTCGCTCTCGGCGGTTTGTTCAGCTGCAGGCGAGGACGTTGAGGAAACCCTCATCCAAGGCAGAGTAGTAATTCCAGCTACTGGCTCGAACCGACCAGGAAAACGTTCGATAAGATCAGACGTTGCTGTGAGTACGCTCCTCCAAGCCGATGCTACGGTTTGAAAGGTGATCGGATCGTTTGAGTGAGAATCTACCGGGAAGTCAGCTCTCACTAAGGCCTGCTTAGGATTATTCGGATCTCGAACTAGTTTTGCAAACGGGCGTTGATTAATGAGATCCGTCACCTGCACCAAGATATCGTCCAGAGCTTTCACGAGCTTAAGCGTGATGAACGCTCCCAGAATATCGGCTTTCCCGATCAAATAGATGTCAGCAGTACGAACTTCGTCGGGGGGCAGGGTAAATCTAAGGTGCCAAATCCGAGTTCGGCCTATCGGAGGTGCAGGCTCAGGGGCAATGAGCGAGGTATCGAAAGCGAGGTTTTCGGCCAACAACGCCGCAGCGATAGAGACTTGGACGGTGTCCTCGGTGTTGGGCATTTTCAATTGTGTTGATTAGGAGCGACGTTCGCGCGACCAGGGGTGGCCGCGTTCTCGCGCCCCAGATTTAGCGTTGCAGCCTCGAATGGATCCAATGGGGCATCCTCACGTGATTTCTGACCCTCACCTAATGATGAAGCAACGTTACGGAAGGTTAAATTCTCGACACCGAGGCCGGCGCCCAACGGGAGATAGAGGCGCACCGAAGCTGCTGTCGTTTTAACGCTTGAAGGTAAGATCCCGAATTGGCGGTATCCGAACACTGCTGCCTTTTTGCGCTTCGGTTCGACCAAGCGTTGAAATAGTTCGGCGACAACTTTCTGACCGTCCTCGACAATAAGTGCCCGAGGCGCAGTCAGTCGCAAGGCACCTGCCTCCTTGGAGATAAAGCTCTTGAGGTCCCCCGGCGAACGTATGCGGGCTCTCCGAAGCCTTTCCACGAGGCCTCTCATGGAAACGGTCAGTCGGTGCTCGTCGACATCTTCCTCCGGGAACCGAAGTTGAAGAAGCTCCGACCCCTTTCCGAGCAGCTCTGCAGTCGGCTCAGCTTCGGGAGGAAAAACGACTACTCCAACGTTGGCACACTCGCCTCGTTCCGCGTCCGGGCAAAACTGCATAATGGTGTAGAAGCCCACTGATTGGGTCATTGGATGCTCGATTTCGTGTTCCATCCGCAGAGCGGCGTTAGAAGCTGAACCAGTGTATCCAGCAGGTACCGCGCCCGGTCACAGATAAAGTTCGTCAAGTCTTGCCTCCGGTCACTCGAAAGCTGCCACTCTTGCGGAACCTCAGCTACCACCTTCTTGACGTACCCTTCGTCAAGCTTACTCAGTTTTTGGAGGAATTGCTCAATCGCTTCCTTCGTACAGTACTCAACGAACGCCGGAAAGAGCCCGAAAATCCTAGGATCTTTTACCCTACAGATACCACCGACCTTGCTGGTTATCTCCCCCTCTTCACACCTGAAGCAGGCTGTGTGGTCAATTGCCAAGAGCCGAAACTTGCCGCGTGGTGCTTCTTCGGAAGAGAGAAATACGTTGCGGAGGTTTTCTCTGACATCGCCGCCAGCGCGGCAAAAGCGATCGTTGTTCCTAGTCCAGGTGTCGAACACCACGAGTCCCGGAATCGTCTGGGGGTTCACGAGATCCTTTAAGTCGTCTTGTCTGCCGCTCCATACGTCGCCGTTTTCGAACTTGGTCGCTACTGCTGGACCGGGAATTGCGTAGGTACCGTCCGCGAACTGGATCACTTTGGCCGGAACGTCGAGGAGAGCCATTTCAAAAGTGGGCAACCCAAGCCAGGCGGCTAGCCGAGTTCCCACCAATTCGCAGACCAGCGAGTGCTGACCCTGGGGATTGCCTAGTGCTTTGATGAAAGCCTCGCCAAGTTCAGTTACGACGTGGGCCGGTTCTGCACTCGTCTTGAGAACCTTGATCACTCTTAGAACCTTTTTGGGCTTCCACTCAGCGATTTTTCCTGCCGGCCCCGCCACGTCCTTCCCCTAGCACAGAGACCGCAACTCGGTTTTCGTTTCGGAAGAGTTGGCCGGAGTCATGATCGGTGCATTCGGCGGAGCGAATCCGGAATGGAATGTCCGTAGCCGCGTGATCGATCCATTCGGCCTCGCCATGGGTTTCGATTTTCTCCTACTGGCGCTTTCTTAGATGCCAGTTGAGAAAATATAGAAGTCTCTGACCCCGGTTGACAGGTTGTAAAAAGAGGGGCAATAGTTTCCAACCAGGGAGAGCCGGAAGTTTCGGTCCTGCTTCGATCGGGTTTGCACCTTTTCCCGTTCGATTCACAAACGCAACCCGGTAGCTGAGGGACGCAGTGGGCGTTTAACAAAGGTGCGGCGGCGAGTCTTCGTCGCGGGGCGCACGCGCAACTCCGAAAAACTCAGGAGTTGTCTATGCCCAAAATCAACACGCATCAGCTGGCGTTTTCCCCTGAAGATCTCCGCAAGCTCCTTCCGATCGGACGCAGCGGCTGCTACCGCCTAGCGCGGGAGATCGGCAAGCGCTTCGGCGGAAAGATCCTAGTCCCGAAGGTAGCGCTGGACGCTTGGCTCGCCGAGCCCTCCAGCAGCGATCTCGCAGCTTCGAAAAAGAAGACGGCCAGTCGTAGCGGAGCAACCACCTAAAAAGTTCACCCGGCCGGGCCTGCACTTTTCCAGAGAGCGGGGCCGGGCGAAAGACGACCACGACAATGCAATCTGTATCACCGACAGCCGACAGGATCCAGGCCGCGATCGCGCCCCGGATGTGTCAACCAATCGCGTCGCAGCCCTATATATCTACGCGCGCGCGCGGGTGTCTTGACGTATCCAAGATCAACAGATCATCCAAGAACAAATCTGTTGATCTTGGAATACGTTTACTGAGCGATAGCGAAAGTACCGCACCACCACTTCGTCGCTCAGCCCCATCTGCTCGGCGGGTTGCCACAGAATTCCTCAACCACAACTGGGGCGGTCCGGACTTTCAGTTCATTTCGTTGTCCCTGACCACCCGCCCCGGCGATCTCTCCACTGCCCAGGACTATGCCAAGCGCTTCGCAGAAGTCATTGAAGCCCGCATTCCCAATTCTGGCGGATTGGTTTGCCTGGATCTCTCTCCCAACAACCGCTGGCACTTGCACGGCCTGTTCCTCGTTCCCACCGCCTGCACCCCTGAAAAGTTGATTCGCTTCTGGCGTCACCTTTGGCCCCGAGGTTCCCGGCCCTCGCCGAAGGGTCAATGGGCTCGTTTCCCTGAGGCGCACGATCTCCACTACTTCCTCGAACACCACCTCCAAGGCCCCCGCCGAATTCAAGATCTGATCGCGCCGATCCCCAGCATGGCCGATCGGGTTGTCGCTTCTGGGACCTTCCGCCAGCCCTGGGACAAACTTTTGGCCTGGGTAAGGGGTCACCGACTGCACCCCCCACGTCGATGGCCCATAAGCCCACCACGGCGTTTGAAGGCGTCAACAAATCCGACCCCCCCATATCGCGCGCGATATAGGCAGACATCATTCCCTCGAAACGTTCCCCGAGGGTGCTGCTTCTGGTGCTCAGCGCCCCTTCCAGCTGGTTGCCGAAGAGACGTTCGCTTTCACCCTGGTTGCCGTCGTTCAGCCTGCAGGGCCGTTGCACACCGGACTGAAAAAATCAGGTCCTTGGTAGTGGACATCGAGCTGCGTTTCCGACTTCTGCGCCGGGACGCCCTTCAAATCGCAAGGTCCATCCTGCTCAGTTATCCGGAGATCGAAAGCCCACTCCGGCGACTTCTCATCTTCAAGTTATTTCCCCGGTGTCACTGCGGCAAACCGGCGGCACTGCGTTCCAATGCCACCACCTGCGGTGCGAACCGCTGCCGCCGCAATCCCTTCAAGAAGTACACCTGCTGGCCACCACTAGCGCTCGAAATCAGGGCGGCAGATCTGCGGCCATCGGCAACCCGAGGAGCGATATGCGTTCAGTGAACGGAAAGACTTCGACCAACCGGATCGACGACGATTGGATCGACCTGGACGAGCCGCCGAAAAAGTCGGACGCGGGAGAAGTTTTCCTCCGGCTACCCCGTCCGAACGGCGACGAGCTGCGAGTAACCCGAATGACGTTCGGTGGTCAGCTCCGCACCAGCGTTCGGATCTGGTATCGGAAAACCGACGGCGAATGGGCTCCCGGCAAGCAGGGCATCGCCTTGCATGACGACGAAGTCGCCCAAGTGGCCAAGGCCCTCGCCCAGCTTGGCGACGATCACTCTGACCAGGAGGACCGTGCTTGATGGACGGTTATTTGACGCCCAGAGAATTCGCGGATCAGGCCGGCGTTTGCGTCCGCACGGTAAGAAACTGGATCCGCACGAAGAGAATTGCTGTCTTTCAGCCCGGCGGTCCTGGGAGTAAGCTCTTCATCCCTGTCGGTTGTTTGAAAACTGAATCAGTCACGGTGGATGCAGGACGACCCTCCCGATCAACCCACGACGGAGAATTCCTATGTTCACGATGTCGATCAACATTCGGCAGCGCAGAGACCGCCCCGGAAAATGGATTGTCGATGTTAAGCGAAAACCCGCCAACCCTGCGGGGCGTACTGAACGAAATCAAAGCATGTTCGACGCCTACGAAGACGCAAAGGCGTACTCCGAGCAAGTCAGAAGGGCTGAACGACGAGGGCAGTTAGAAATCCTCGCATCACCACCAAAGCCAAAAACTCTTAAAGGCGTTTGCGCGGCATTCCTGGGCGAAAAGGCGAAAGAAGTTTCAGCGGAAACTCTGGAAACCTACCGATGGCTTCTGGAGCGATCGATCGTCAAAAGGCTGGATCCTTCGCTTCACATAGATCATCTCACAGCAGAAGCCATCCAGAAGGACTGCGCCGATCGCGCAAAAGTGGTCGGTCGAGTGACCATAAGGAGCGAATGGGATCGACTTCGGGCCATGTTGGATTTCGCGAAGCGCAAAGGATGGGTGAACGCAAACGCCGCTACCCAGGTCAAGCTTCCGAAGGCGGAATACACCACGAAGGGCTGGCTCCTATCGAACGAAGTTGGTCCTTTCTTGGATTCGTGCCAGTTGGGCTTTCACGCTATCGCTAAGTTCGCGATCTTCACCGGCCTTCGGCGCCGGGAAGTGGTTTTCCTCCAGCGGAGCGATGTCGATCTCAAAAACAAAGTCATCTCCGTCCGCTCGAAGCCCCAGTACGGCTTTCGGACAAAGAGTCGGAAGGACCGCAGCGTACCCATTGACCCGATCATCATGCCGATGCTGGAAAAGCATCTCGCTCACCTACCCCAGCGACTCGACACCTGGGTCTTCGGCCAACGAAATGGAGAGCGACGGAGCCCAACCTCTACTTGGTTCGCGAGATCAACCCAGGATGCAGCCGAGCGAGCAGGGATTTCACGTTCGATCACCTTCCACGACCTGCGAAGGACCTACGGCGCGATGCTGATCGAATCCGGCGTAGACGTCTACAAGGTGTCCAAGCTTCTCGGCCACGCCGACGTTCGCATCACAGAGAAAATCTACGCACCCATCAGCGGCAAGTTCCTCGCCAGTGAAGCCTCGAAGCTTGGTCGCTACATGGGACCGCTGCTTCTGCGCGAAGTGTCCAACTCAAAGAGCGACACCGCTCGACGAAAATTAAGTAGACCCGGGGGCGGGAGCGGGCCATCACCTCCACTTAACGCCCATCTAGGGCTCTTGTCGCTCGATGGTGGGTGAGTTGGAAGGAAAAAAGGCATAGCCCGGGGTGGTCCCGGCTACGGTTTGGTTGTCGAGACCAAACCCGAACCGGAGACCCCAAGCTATGCCCGCTAGCAGCCTATTACGCCGCATCCTGTTGCCCGAACTGGAACTGACCAGAAGCTGGTTTTTCTCCGGGCATGACCACACCCATCTCGAAGTCCGAAAGACTTCCACCCTCGAGGTCTGCCCTCGCTGCGCCACACCGTCGAGCGTGATTTACGACCATCGTGTCGCCCGGATTCGAGACGCGCCGATTCGCGACCGACAGGTGATGTTGCACATCCGCAAGCGGCGCTTCAGCTGCAAACCGTGCGCAAAGCCATTCACCGAGCCGGTTCCGGGCATTCGCAAAGGAGCCCGCTTCACCGAACGCTTCAAGCGGGCGGTGCTTTGGGCCTGTGAGACGTTTTCGGATTTGAAGTCGGTGCGCCAGGCGTTCCGTTGCTCCGCTGGATTTCTTTACCGAACCCTCTATCAGCAGCTCGAGCTCAAACGCCGGATGCGGCTCTATCCGTGGCCCAAAGTGATCGGTATCGATGAGCACTTCTTTCGCCGAAACCCCACTTTCGGCTTCCGCGAATTTGTCTCGGTCCTGGTCGACTACAAAGGCCGTCGCCTGATGGAAGTCGTCCAGGGGAGGAGCTCCGCCGAACTGGAGTACAGCCTGCAGTACATTCCCGGTCGTCACCACGTCCGCTTCGTGGTGATGGACCTCTGCGAGCCATTCAGAAACTTCGTTCGCGGCTTCTTCAAGAATGCCCTGATTGTGGCCGACAAGTTTCATGTGGTGCGACTGCTCTCTGGCGCAATCAACCGACGCCGCAAGGAGATTACCGGTGACCGTCGAACGCTTCCTTTGCGTCGCTTGCTGCTGCGCAATGGCTTCACGCTCGACCATGGCCGACGTTTCTTGCTCAACCGCTGGCTCCAGCGCCATCCCGAGCTGAACGAAGTCTACCGGACCAAGGAAGCTCTTCATTCACTCTACCGAGTGAAGGGTTATGACCGCGCCGCCCGAGTCTTCACCCGGCTTACGGATCAGATGGCGGGCTCCCAGCTGCCTGAGATTCAAACCCTGCGAAGCACCCT
>WNFF01003698.1_pt1 | contig 18787 bp, 18 predicted proteins | sample 5400441 | NCBI WGS metagenome assembly WNFF01 (sample SAMN13153345, study PRJNA577476) | soil metagenome | isolation source: 120 cm saprolite under Douglas fir tree site 2 hole 3 replicate 1 | place: USA:California | collected 2015-04-18 | reverse complement strand
TGGTGAGCCAGCGGCGATAGGCGTCGAGGCGCCAGGCGAGCATCCACTCGGGCTCGCTCTTCTTCGCCGAAATGAAGCGGATGGTGTCTTCGTTCAGGCCCTTGGGGGCCTTCTCGGATTCGATGATGGTCTCGAATCCATATTTGTACTGGTCGACGTCGATGCGGCGAACCTGCTCGACGGTCTCCTGAACAGCCGGCATTCTTCCCTCCGCTGCGGTTTCAAGGACCGCGGGTTGGATCAGTCGGTTATGGTCGATATCTCTGGCTTGCCTTCACCCTCGCTGGTGCTTCAGGCGGCGATGCCTCGTCTCACCTTAAGTAATGCTTCCGACACGCCAATCCAAGCTGCAATGAAGCCGTCGACCTCGGATTCGGCGGTGCTCGGGCCGAGGCTGACCCGGATCGCCCCCCGGGCCAATTGCGGCGGAACTCCCATGGCGGCAAGCACATGCGAGGGCTGGACCTTGCCCGAGGAACAGGCCGCCCCCGACGACACGGCGACCCCGGCGAGGTCGAGCGCGATGATGGCGGTCTCCGCCTTGATCCCGGCCGTGGCGAAGAGCGTGGTATTGGGCAGACGCTCCGCCCCCGCGCCGAAGACGACAGCGGAAGCCGCCTTGAGACCGGCCTCGAGCCGGTCGCGCAGCTTTGCCATGCGCGCACGGGCGGCGGAGAGGCCCGCAAGCGCCGAAGCCGCGGCGGCGCCGAAGCCGGCGATGCCTGCCACATTCTCGGTGCCCGCCCGCTGCCCCCGCTCCTGGCCGCCGCCCTTGATCAGGGGATCGGCGAGGTCGAGCGCGGCATCGCGGCGGATGAGGGCGCCGACGCCCTTGGGCGCGCCGACCTTGTGCCCGGACAGCGTTAGAAGATCGGCGCCGAGAGCATTGATATCGCAGGGAATTCGGCCTGCCGCCTGAACCGCGTCGACGTGCAACAGGCCGCCTGCCGCATGCACCAGCGCGGCCGCCTCCGAAACCGGTTGAACAATGCCGGTCTCGTTATTGGCGAGCATGAGCGAAACCATCGCCCGTTCCGCCGACGCGGCGAGCCGGCGTTCGAGCGCGGCAAGGTCGATGCGGCCGTCGGCGGTCACCGGCAGCCGCTCGACGGCCGGGGCCGGGAACCGGCCGCCCGCCAGCACCGAGGGATGCTCGATGGCCGAGACCAAGAGCTTCCCAATTCGGGCGGACGGCGAAAGCGCCAGCATGTTGGCTTCGGTGCCGCCCGACGTGAAGACGACGTTGCGCGCCTCCGCGCCGACCAGCGCCGCGACCTTTTCGCGCGCCTCCTCGATCAGGCGGCGGGCCGCCCTGCCCTCGGCATGGACCGACGACGGGTTGCCGGCGACCTCGAGCGCCGCGAGCATGGCCGCGCGCGCGTCCGGGCAAAGCGGCGCGGTGGCGTTCCAGTCGAGGTAAATTCGATCGGTCATGGCCTCAGATTCTAAAGTGCGACGCCGCAACGGTTCCGTGTCCGACGGGCGTATACTCCAAAGTTCCGCGCATGCCCAACACCCTTCGAAATGCTTGCTTTTTGCCCCTGCATCCGTGCTAAAAGGCGCCCGCCGCGACCCCCGCCGCCCTCTGCCGGCGGCGTTGCCTGCCAAAATCTGGAATGGTTCTAGACGCTTACGTCCGTCGACCGTCAGCCGTCAAGCGCGCTCCGAGGGCCCGCGGCCCGGGAGCCCAATCGAGGTTGGAAACTGCATGCCCGAGGTCATCTTCACCGGCGCGGCCGGGCGAATAGAGGGGCGCTATCACCCGGCTCGGCAAAAGAATGCGCCGATCGCCATCGTGCTTCACCCGCATTCGCAATTCGGGGGCACGATGAACCACCAGATCATCTATCAGCTCTACTACGCTTTCGTGCACCGGAACTTCTCCGTGCTGCGCTTCAATTTCCGCGGCGTCGGACGCAGCCAAGGCGCGTTCGACCACGGCCTGGGAGAGCTGGCGGACTCGGCTTCGGCGCTCGATTGGGCGCAGTCGATCAATCCGGAGGCGAGGAGCTGCTGGATCGCCGGCTTCTCCTTCGGCGCCTGGATCGGCATGCAGCTCTTGATGCGGCGGCCCGAGATCGAGGGCTTCATCTCGATCGCGCCGCCGGCGAACCTCTATGATTTTTCGTTCCTCGCCCCCTGCCCGTCCTCGGGCATGATCGTGCACGGCGACAAGGACGCGGTGGTGCCGCACAAGGACGTCACCGGGCTAGTCGACAAGCTCAAGACCCAGAAGGGCATCGTGATCGAGCAGAAGGTGATCCCGGGCGCCAACCACTTCTTCGACGGCAAGGTCGATTCGCTGATGCAGGCGATCGGCGTCTATCTCGACAAGCGCCTCAAGATCGAGCGCAAGCCGAGCGCAGCTTGATCGACGCGCCCGCTCGCCGCGGGGACCAGGGTAATGGCGGCGCGCATGGCGTGGCTCGCAGTGCTCCTCCTTCTCGCGCTCGCAGCCGGCGGGTACGGCGCCTTGCTGTACATGACCGGCGTTCCCGGCGAGCCCCATCGCGGCCCGCTGCCGCCGCTCACGGACGAGGAGGCGGCGCTCGCGGCCTCGCTCAAGCGTCACGTCGCCACCATTGCCGCGCGCGAGCACAACGTCGCGCATTACGATGAGCTCGAGGAGGTCGCGCGCTACATCGAGGCGACGCTGAAGTCGTTCGGCTACGCGATCGGGGAGCAAACCTTCGTCGTGGACGGCAAAGCGGTCCGCAATATCGACGCGGTCGTCGCCGCGCAGGCGCCTGCACCCGAGGTCATCGTGGTCGGCGCCCATTACGACAGCGCGCCGGGGACCCCGGGCGCCAACGACAACGGCAGCGGAACCGCCGCGGTCCTCGAGCTCGCCCGGCTGCTGCGCGACCTTGACGGCAAGACCGCCAAGCGCATCCGGCTCGCGCTTTTCGTCAACGAGGAGCCGCCCTATTTCGGCACCGAGGACATGGGGAGCGTGCGCTACGCCGGATGGCTCGCCGCCGAACGCGAGCGGGTGGTGGCGATGTATTCGCTCGAGACCATCGGCTTCTATGCGCACACGCCGGCAAGCCAGCGCTACCCGGCGCCGTTCGGCTTCCTGTTTCCCGATCGCGGCGACTTCGTCGCCTTCGTCGGAATGCTGGGCTCGCGGCCGCTGCTGCGGCGCACGGTGCGATCGTTCCGCTCGCACACGGCGTTCCCGAGCATCGGCGGGGTGGCGCCGAGCTCCATTCCCGGCATCGCCTGGTCCGATCACTGGGCCTTCGCCGAGCAGGGCTTTCAGGCGGTGATGATCACGGACACCGCGCCGTTCCGCTATCCGCATTACCACCGTCCGACCGACACGCCGGAGAAGGTCGACGTCGAGAGCTTGGCGCGCGTGGTGAAGGGAATCGAGCGGGTGATCCGCGATCTCGCGCGTTGAGACAAGAGCGCATTCAGCTTTGCTGGAAGCTGAACGCGCTCTAGCTTTTTTGCGTGGTCGCATTTTCGGACGGAAAACCGGTTCCCACCCCGGACCAAGTCCGGGGCAGGCTTTTTCCTGAAAATGCTCCAAGGTCACGGCCGCGCCAGCACGCCGCCCGCCATCGGCCGCGGCACGCCGGTCGTGGTCGGGAACGTGATCGGCAGGCCCTTGAGGTTTCGTACCGCGAGATACGCGAAGGCCTGCGCCTCGAGCGCATCGGCCGACCAGCCGACGGCGCCGGCGGTCTCGACCCGCGCCGGGGCGAGCCGCTGCTCGAGCATCCGCATCAGGGTCGGGTTGCGCGTGCCGCCGCCGGCGGCGATCCAGCTCGCCGGCGGCCGCGGCAGCACGCTGATCGCCCGCGCGATCGCCGCCGCGGTGATCGCCGTCAGCATCGCGGCGCCGTCCTCGGTGCTCTTGGCGGCCAGCCCTCCCTCCTCCGCCACCCACTGACGGAACGCGTTGCGGTCGAGCGATTTGGGCGGCGGCTTGCCGAAGAACGGATGCGCCAGAACGCGCGCGACCGCCGCCTCGTCGATGCGTCCGGCAGCCGCCGCCTTGCCCTCGTCGTCCTGCGGCTGCGCGGTCCGCTGCCGCAGGAAATCGTCGATCAATGCATTGCCGGGCCCGGTGTCGAAGGCGATGAGCTCGGCCTCGCCGTCGATGACGGTCAGGTTGGCGACCCCGCCGAGATTGAGCACGCCGACCGGCGGCGGCCGCTTGAGCAGGCGCACCATCGCGCCGTGGAAGATCGGCACGATCGGCGCGCCCTGCCCGCCGGCGGCGACGTCGGCGGCGCGGAAGTCGTAGACGACGGCGATGCCGAGCCGGGAAGCGAGCGCGCGACCGTCGCCGAGCTGGACCGTGAGCCGGCGCTCCGGCCGGTGCAGCACGGTCTGGCCGTGAAAGCCGACCACCGCGACGTCGCCCGGCGGCATGGCGTTGGCGGCGAGGAACGCCTCGACCGCCTCGGCGTGGATGTCGGTCACCAGCTCTTCCGCCTCGGCGAGGATCTTGGGACGCGCCGCGCGGTCCTTGAGATCGGCGGCGGCGGCAATCGCGCGCCGCACCATGTCCCGCTCGCGCTCGCCATAGGGCCGATAGCCGGTCGGCCCGAGCGCGATCTCCTCGCCGTCGGTTTCGACAAGCGCCACGTCCACCCCGTCGTAGGACGTGCCGCTCATCAGGCCGACGGCAGTGAGAGACGGCATGGCGTGTCCTCGGTTTGAATCCCTACCCGGACCTGTTATACCAGCGCCCTTGCATCTTGCACCGTCATGCCCGCGCTTGTCGCGGGCATCCACGTCTTGAAAGACGCGCCACATGAAAGACGTGGATGGCGTCGCAACTCGGGCTTGCCCGAGTTGCGTATCTTTAGGTATCGCAAGTCGGGTGGACCCGACTTGCGTATCGTTCAGTGCCGCAAGTCGGGTAAACCCGACTTGCGGTGACAAGCCCGGCCATGACGACGGTGAGTCATCGAAAAGCCGTTGGTGCACGACAAGAACAGGCGATAACACATGAGCGCCTACAAGTCCGATTTCCTGCGCGTTCTCGCGGAACGGGGATTCATCAGCCAGGTCTCCGAGCCCGAGGCGTTGGACGGGCGCGCGCGCAACTCGGCGCTGACCGGCTATATCGGCTTCGACTGCACCGCCCCCTCGCTCCACGTCGGCTCGCTGCTGCCGATCATGATGCTGTACTGGATGCAGCAGACCGGCCACCGCCCGATCGCGCTGATGGGCGGCGGCACGACGCGGGTCGGCGATCCCTCCGGCAAGGATGAAAGCCGCAGGATCCTCAGCGACGAGGACATCGACCGCAACCTTTCGGGCATCCGCGCGATCTTCGCCAAGTTCCTGAAATTCGGCGACGGCCCGCGCGACGCCGTCATGGCCAACAATGCCGATTGGCTCAATTCGCTGAACTATATCGACTTTCTGCGCGACGTCGGCCGACATTTCTCGGTCAATCGCATGCTCAGCTTCGATTCGGTCAAGCTGCGGCTCGAGCGCCAGCAGGAGCTGTCGTTCCTCGAATTCAACTACATGATCCTGCAGGCTTACGATTTCGTCGAGCTTCATAAGCGCTACGGCTGCGTGCTGCAGATGGGCGGCTCCGACCAGTGGGGCAACATCGTCAACGGCATCGAGCTCGGCCGGCGGATGCGAAACGCGCAGCTGTTCGCGCTGACCTCGCCGCTGATCACCACGTCCTCGGGCGCCAAGATGGGCAAGACCGCGGCCGGCGCGGTGTGGCTGAACGCGGACTTGGTCAGCCCCTACGATTATTGGCAATACTGGCGCAATACCGAGGATGGCGACGTCGCGCGCTTTCTCAAGCTTTTCACCGTGCTGCCGCTCGCCGAGATCGGACGGCTCGCCGCGCTCAAGGGCGCGGAGATCAACGACGCGAAGAAGGTGCTGGCGACCGAGGCGACCGCGCTGGTGCACGGCCGCGCCGCCGCGGACGAGGCCGCGGAAACCGCGCGGCAAACCTTCGAGGAAGGCGCCCATGCCGAGCATCTTCCCACCGTCGAGGTCAAGCGCGTCGATCTCGAGCGCGGCATCGGCGTCCTCGACGCCTTCGTGCGGGCGGGCCTCGTCAGGTCGAACGGCGAAGCGCGCCGGCAGATCAAGGGCGGCGGCCTCAAGGTGAACGACGTCCCCGTCGCCGACGAGAAGATGGTGCTTGCGGCACGCGATCTCGCGCCGGAAGGCGCGATCAAGCTTTCGCTCGGCCGCAAGCGGCACGTGCTGTTGAAGCCGGTGTGACGACCACGGCGGCGCGCCGAACTCATTTTCACGATGTCAAACAGCCCAGGCGCCACTCGCGCCTAATCGTTCCCGCGACGCATCCGTGCCCGACACGGTGGCGCTTGCGAGGCGCCGGGCGAACCTTCCGCCTGAAGGACGCCCGCCTCTCGGCGCTCCACCCGTGGCTTTTTTGGCTCCGGGGCCGCACTCCAGCCAAGGGGCGTGTTCCCGGAACCTCCCGCGGCTTTGGTTACGAGTCGCCGCCGCGGGACGCCACACCTCGCTCCGTTTCAGACGTCTCTAGAAAACGCCCCTCTGAGCAGGATGCGACCCTTATATACTGATTTGCACCGAAAGTCAAGAAAAAAATTCATTGTGTAGATAAAAAATTCCGTAGTCACGGGGCGCCTGCGGGTCGCGCCAGGGCACCGCAAAAATCGCAAAACAAGCCCCTGCCAGGCGAACCTATCCGTCGCCCCGCCGTTGTCGGCCAGAGATTCCGCGGAAAGCGAGCGTGGTCGCCTCGAGCGCGGATGACAGCAGTCCGTTACCGTCAACGCGACGTGACCGCTGCATTGCAATAATCAAAAGACTCGCCCACTTCGTGAAAGAGGCGCACGCTATCGTCATCGCCGGCAGCGTCCGGTCGAGGCCAGCAGTGACTGAGAGACATTCGCGCTCCCGCCTGCGCCCTTGTTGGGGTGCGTCATGCTGCAAAACCTGAGCGAAGAAATTCGAGAGTGCTATCGACACGCCGAAGAATGCAAGCGGCGCGCCGAGAGCGAGCGCGATGCGGCGACAAGCGCCGACTTCCTCGCGATGGAGAGCCGGTGGCTAGGCTTGGCCCACAGCTATGAATTTGCGGAACGGCTATCGAAGTTCACCGAGCCGTTCCGCAAGCGACACCGCCGGGAACACTAGGGGCTCGGCGGGAAAAGCGCCGCGGTTGCGGGGTTGCGCATGGCCGCGCTTCGCTCCAGAACATTCAGGTCGACCCCAGGGCTGTCAGGCGATCGGGCGAGCTGAAATGAACTTGCTTGTCAAAGGACTGGGAGAGAGTTGGCGCGCCATTGGCCTTCTGTCGGCTGTCGTGGCGCTATCGGCTTGCACGGTCACCACGCAAGTCCCGATATCCCCGACGGCCACCTCGCCCCGCGAGATGCGCCCGCTTTCGGCCACTGAGAAGGCGACGCTGGCGAAGACGCTATCGCAAACGCTCAAGGACCCCGGTGCCTCGCAATTCAAGTGGCTCCCCGTGGCCGCGAATGGCAGTGGCCCGATCGGATATTGCGGCCTGGTCAACGTCAAGAGCAGCGACGGCAGTTACGTCGGTTTTCGCCGGTTTTTCGCGATGATCTCGAAGGGACCGAAGGGCGACTACGTCAAGGGCCGAATCGAGCACATCGACGGCACTCCCGTCACCTCCGGCAGCGCCAGCGAGGAGGACGCGATCGAGACCGGGCTCACCGAAGACAACTGCAAGGAATGGGGCTACGTAGATTTCAGCGGAGCCACGTGAAGGGGATCGATGAGCATCCTGCGAGGCGCGGGCTTCAGGCTGATCTACGGGGATAAGGCTGATCTACGGGGATAAGGACGAGGCCGCCGGCTGAGGCGGCCTAATCCTTATCCTCTGTCTTCGGCTGCGCCTGCTGTTGCTGCTGCATCACGGGCTTGGAGCCGCTTGCGGCCATCTGCTGATCGTTGAAGCCTTGCACGATGGCATCGAAGTCAATCGGCGGCGGGGTTGCCAGGTCATGGAGCCGCTGCGCCATGATGATCAGAGCGGCGCGCGTGTTCGGGTCCGTCGTGGTCTGCGCCAGGGCGAGACACTCTGCCGCCGTCCTACGGAATTCTCTGGCTTGATCTGTCATTGGAGCCGCCACCGACACATCCATCCGGCAGAACAAGCTGAGCGCCGAAGATTGGTTCCCGCAAATCCGGCGACTGGCAGCTTCAAAACCGGCCACTGAAAACCGGCCGGCACCCCGGCGAGAACGAACGTGGAACGCTTGTCAAACCGGCCGAGAGGTGTGGTGGCTTCCCTATGCCGGCCGCTCGACGGCAATCGTCTCGACATGCCCCGCAGGGGTCGCAGCGGAAGGCGCGCAATTCGGGCATCGAGGCGACGCGCGGGTGCGGTGGCGCCTCGGTGGGTATGCTATGTTGCCACCGTGGGGCCGGGCCGCGGCTTCGGTTCAGGACAATTCAGGACTGCGCCAAGGACTTGCCGGCCGTCCCCAGACAGGCTGAGCCTGCGGGGGACCGACCGCGCGCCTCCGTCGGTCGCTGGTCGGTCACTCCGGGGCGAGAGGAAGCCCCCATGGTCGACATGCGACGCCGCGAGCTCCTCACGCTCATCGGCGGCGCGGCGGCAGCGTGGCCGCTGGCGTCCCGCGCGCAGCAAGCCGGCGGGGCGCGAAGGGTCGCCGTCCTCATGGGCAGCGCGACGACGGACCTCGGCAAGACCTATCTCGCCGCTTTCTTGCGGCGGCTCGAACAGCTGGGATGGGACGACGGCCGCAATGCTCGTATCGAAACGCGCTGGTGGACCGGCGCGCCCGACGAGATGCGGCCCGTCGTTGCGGAACTGCTCGCATTCTCGCCCGACGTCATCATGGTATTCAGCAATCTCGCACTTGCGTTGCTCAAGCCGATGGCGGGGAAAGTTCCGATCGTATTTGTCGGAGTCGGCGATCCGATCGGCGACGGGTTCGTTGCGAGCCTCGCTCGTCCGGGTGGCAACATCACCGGCTTTGCCGGCACGGACGGCCCGATCGGCGGCAAGTGGCTGGAAGTGCTGAAAGAGACCGCGCCCGACCTCACGCGCGTCATGATGCTCATGCATCCCGAGACGCCCATCCATCAGGCGTTCTGGCGTTCCGCCGAAGCAGCCGCGCCGCGCTTCGGTGTCGAGGTCACGTCGAGCGGCGTCCATGATGCGGCCGAAATCAAGCGCGCAATTGCGTCCTTCGCGACCGGGGAGAATCGCGGGGTCATCGTCGCCCCCCACGCCATCACCTGGGCCAACGAGGAGCTCATCATCGCCTTGACATTGCGGCATCGCCTGCCCGCGCACTACGCCACCGCCGCATCCGTCATGGCCGGCGGGCTTGTCTGCTATGGTCACGACTTCGAGGACAGCTTTCGCAAGACGGCGGAATACGTCGATCGTATTCTTCGCGGCGAGAAGCCGGGCGACCTTCCGGTGCAGATGCCGACGAAGTTCAGGCTCATCTTCAATCTCAAGACCGCCAAGGCGATCGGCCTCGAGGTGTCGCCGACGCTGCTCGCCCGCGCCGACGAGGTGATCGAGTGAAGCGGCGCGAGGTCATTACGCTTCTTGGCGGCGCGGCGGCGGCGTGGCCGCTCGCCGCGCGCGCCCAACAACCGGCAATGCCGGTGATCGGGTTCCTCAACGGCGCTTCGCCTCATCTTTACGCGCACCTTGTGCGCGCGTTCCGCCAAGGCCTGAGCGAAACCGGCTTTGTCGAGGGCCGGGACGTGGCGATTGAATACCGTTGGGCGGAGGGGCAATATCATCGGCTGCCGGCATTGGCGGCTGATCTGGTTCGTCGTCAGGTGACTGTCCTTGCCGCGACCAGCACTCCTGCGGCACGCGCAGCCAAGGCACTAGCCTCGACGATTCCCATTGTCTTCACCACCGACGGCGATCCGGTGCAGCTCGGCCTCGTCGCCAGCCTGAGCCGACCGGGTGGCAACGTCACGGGCGTGACCTCGTTGGCCGTGGAAGTAGGGCCGAAGCGGCTGGAGCTGGCGCACGACCTGATCCCCACGGCGACCATCATGGCCCTGCTCGTCAACCCGACCAATCCCCTTGCCGAGGCCGTTTCGAGAGACCTACAGGCTGCGGCCCGCACCCTCGGGCTGGAACTTCATGTGCTCCACGCGAGCACCGAACGCGACTTCGAGGTGGTTTTCACAACCTTGGTGCAACTGCGAGCAGCCGCACTCGTGATCGGCAGCGCCGACCCGTTCTTCACCAGCCGAGCCGAGCAACTCGCCGCACTGGCGCTCCGCCACGCTGTGCCCGCCATCTACCAGTTTCGCGAGTTCGCTGCGGCCGGCGGCTTGGTGAGCTACGGAGGCCGTGTTACGGACTCGTACCGTCAGGCCGGCGTATACACCGGGCGGATTCTCAAAGGCGAGAAGCCCGCCGACCTGCCGGTCCAGCAATCCACCAAAGTCGAGCTGATCATCAACCTCAAGACCGCGAAGGCACTCGGGCTGACCATCCCGCTGCCGCTGCTCGGCCGCGCCGACGAAGTGATCGAATAAGCTGACAGCCGCTCCCGGCACTCAACGACCGTGCCGGCAGTCACGAATTATGTCCGCTATTGAAGGTAGACCGGCCGTGCCGTCGTGCTGCCGTGACTTCTCAGATTGACCCCGAACCGGTCATACGCCCATCTCGCTAACGGATGATCAGTTGCAAAATCATTTCCGATACCCTGACTGATCTCGGCTAATTCGATATCCTGCAATCCGGCTCTGGCCGGGAGGGGACCGAATGCAATTCGATCACTTGAGGCGGCGCGAGTTCATCACTCTGCTCGGCGGCGCGGCGGTGGCGTGGCCGCTCGCAGCGCGCGCGCAGCAGAGCGAGCGGATGCGGCACATCGGCGTGCTGATGGGCCTCGCCGAGGACGATCCGGAAACCAAGGCACGCGCCGCGAAACTTCGACAGGAGCTCGGCCGGCTCGGATGGTCGGAGGGTCACAATGTCCGCATCGATACTCGTTTTGCGCCCGCTGGTGCTCAGGCGGAGGTGCTGGCGAAAGAGCTGGTCGCCCTGCGGCCCGACGTGATCCTCGCGCATTCCGCTCAGGTCGCCGCCACATTGCAGCGGGAAGCCGGCGTGATCCCGATCGTGTTCGTCAACGTCTCCGACCCGATCGGCGCGGGCTTCATCGAGAGCCTCGCGCGCCCGGGCGGCAATCTCACCGGTCTGCTGCACTACGAGGCAGGCATTTTCGGCAAGTGGCTGGCGTTGCTCAAGGAGATCGCGCCGCGCCTTGCGCGCACTGCTCTGGTGGCCAGCCCCAAGAACCCCGTCTATGACTACTTCCTGCGCTCTGCGAACGCCGCGGCGCCGTCGCTCGCGATCGAGCTTGTGCCCGGCCCCGTCGAGAATGCCGCCGACATCGAGCGTTTTTTCGACACCTTCGCGCGCGTGCCAGACAGCGGTATGCTCGTGCCGCCGGATATCACGACCATGACCCATCGCGATCTTATCGTCGCATTCGCGGCGCGGCACCGCCTGCCGGCGGTTTACTCGTTCCGTCTGTTTGTTGCGGCCGGCGGTCTCATGTCTTACGGGACCGACCAGATCGACATGTTTGGGCAGACCGCCTCATATATCGACCGCATCCTACGCGGCGCGAAACCCGCCGACCTTCCGGTGCAGGCGCCGACCAAATACGAAACGGTGCTTAACCTCAAAACCGCGACGGCGCTTGGCTTGACGGTGCCGCCGGGCCTGCTCGTCGCCGCCGACGAGGTGATCGAGTGAAACGTCGCGAATTCATCACGCTCATCGGCGGCGCGGTCGCCTTGCCGATCGGTGCCGAGGCGCAGCAATCGAGGGTGCCGGTGCTTGGATTTCTCGCCAGCGCCTCGGAAGCCCGCTATACGGCCACGGCCGCTGCTGTCCGCAGAGGTTTGAACGAGGCAGGCTATGTCGAGAAGCAGAATCTGCTAATCGAATATCGCTGGGCGGATTTTCAATACGAGAGGCTGCCTGCGCTCGCGGCCGAGTTGGTCAAACGTCCGGTCGATGCAATCTTTGCCACCGGGAGCGTGGTCTCCGCGATCGCCGCTAAGTCGGCGACGGCGAACATTCCGATCATATTCGCAAACGGCAGCGACCCGGTCCAATACGGCCTGGTCGCCAGCTTCAACCGGCCGGGCGGCAATATCACCGGCATAACCTTTATCAATAGCCAACTTGGACCGAAACGCATCCAACTGCTCCGGCTGCTGAACCCGAAGACGGCGGTCATTGCCGTCTTGGTCAATCCCAAGAATCCGAACGCCGCCGATGCGAAAAACTTCGAGGCAGCCGGTCGCAGCATCGGTGTCCAGATTGTTATCGTCAATGCGAGCAACGAAGCGGAATTGAAAGAGGCATTCACTCGGGCCTTGGAACAACGTGCCGATGCTTTGCTTGTCCACGTCGATGCGCTGTTCAACGATAACGGGGAGACTCAGATTGTTGCCTTGGCTGCACAGCATCGACTGCCCACGATGACAGCGAGTGCCACCTTCCCGGCTCGGGGCGGCTTGATCAGCTACGGTGCGGATACTCGCGATTTGAACCGGCAGGCCGGCCTCTATGTCGCTCGTATTCTGCGAGGGGAAAAGCCGGCCGACTTGCCGGTCGTCCAGCCAACGACTTTCGCGCTGCGGGTCAATCTCAAGACCGCCAATGCCCTCGGACTCTCGATTCCCGAATCGTTTCTGCTGCTCGCCGACGAGGCGATCGAATGAATCGGCGCGAACTCATCACGCTGATCGGCGGCGCGGCGACTGCGTGGCCGCTCGCGGCGCGCGCGCAGCAGCCGGCGATGCCGGTGGTCGGGCTTCTAGATCCCAGATCGCCTGACGCGTTGGCGGACCGGCTGCGTGGATTTCGCCAGGGCCTGAAGGACGCAGGCTTCGTCGAGGGCCAGAACGCGGCGATCGAATACCGCTGGGCCGAGAATCGAATGGATCGGCTGGCAGAGCTGGCGGCCGATCTGGTTCGCCGGCAGGTTGCTGTGATCGTCACGCCCGGAGGTCTCGCTTCGGCGTTGGCGGCCAAGGCAGCAACCACGACGATCCCCATCGTCTTCGTCGTCGCCGACGACCCGGTCCGGCTTGGTCTGGTCGCCAGCCTCGCCCGCCCCGACGGGAACCTGACGGGAATCAATTTTTTCAGCGGCGAGCTGACGGCGAAACGGCTGGACCTTCTGCGTGAACTGGTGCCCGCAGTCTCTCGCGTGGCCGTGCTGGTCAATCCGGCCAATGCTACGAATGCCGAGACAGCGTCGAGAGAAGCGGAAACGGCAGCTCGCGCCATGGGGTTGCAAATCCAGGTCTTCAACGCCAGCACCAGCCGGGAGATCAATGCGGCCTTCGCAACATTTGTGCGTGAGCGGGTCGATGCCGTTTTCATCGGCGTCGACCCTTTCTTCAACAGCCGGCGTATTCAATTGGTCCAACTGGCGACGCGGTACGCGGTCCCAGCGTCATATCCCGCGCGTGATTTTGCCGAAGCCGGCGGGCTGATGAGTTACGGCGCCAACATTGCGGATGCGTGGCGTCAGGTCGGGGTCTACAGCGGCCGTATTCTCAAAGGCGCCAAGCCTGCGGACCTGCCGGTCGTGCAGTCGTCGAAGTTCGAGCTGGTCATCAACGCCGAGACCGCCAGGATGCTCGGCCTCAACGTGCCGCCGTCGCTACTTGCCATCACCGACGAGGTGATCGAATGATACGTCGCGAGTTCATCACGCTCGTCGGCGGCGCGGCGGCGGCGTGGCCCCGCGCGGCGCGCGCGCAGCAGGCCGAGCGCGTGCGGCGCATCGGCATACTCCTGCCCGCGGCCGCGGACGATACGGTATTTCAGGCCCGCGTCGGGGCGTTCCTGCAGGCGCTGGCGCTATTGGGCTGGACCATCGGCCGCAACGTGCGGATCGACACGCGCTGGGCCACGACCAATGCCGCCGACATTCGCAGACACGCCGCGGAATTGGTCGCGCTCGCGCCTGACGTCATCCTGGCCACTGGCGACTCGACCGTGCCGCCGTTGCTGCAGGCGACCCGCACCGTGCCGATCGTGTTCCCGGTCGTCACCGATCCGGTCGCCGCCGGCTACGTCGACAGCCTGGCGCGGCCGGGCGGCAACGCCACCGGTTTCATGATTTTCGAATACAGCATGGGCGGGAAATGGCTGGAACTGCTCAAAGAGATCGCACCAAACGTGACGCGCGTGGCGGTCCTTCGGGATCCCGCCAACCCCTCCCAAACCGCGCAGTTCGGCGCTATCCAGGCCGTGGCGCCGTCGCTCAGGCTGGAGGTCAACCCGATCAGCTTGCGCGACGCCGGCGAGGTCGAGCAGTCCGTCGAGACTTTCGCGCGCTCTCCGAATGGCGGTCTGATCGTGACGGCGGGCGGTGCGGCGGTGCGTCATCGCGATCTGATTGTCACGCTGGCGGCCCGGCACAAGCTGCCGGCGGTCTACTGGGAACGCTTCTTCGTCGCTGCCGGCGGCCTGATCTCCTATGGGGCTGATCTGATCGACCAGTACCGCCGCGCGGCCGGCTACGTCGACCGCATCCTCAAGGGCGAGAAGCCGGCCGACCTGCCGGTGCAGGCGCCGACCAGGTACGAAACGGTGCTCAACCTCAAGACCGCGAAGGCGCTCGGCCTCGACATTCCGGCATCGGTGCTCGCGCGCGCCGACGAGGTGATCGAGTGAGAAGATGTAGGGTGGGCAAAATCGTTTGCTGTACCGTGGCCGCGTGGGCCACCAGGGCGTTTCACGCCCGTCTTCGACGGGCTTCTGGCGTGCACGATTTTGCCCACGCGGATAGACCGATCAGCGCGCCTTTGCCCACCCTACGATCCCGCGCCGACGAGGTGATCGAATGAGCGCGGAGATGAAACGGCGCGAGCTCATCACGCTGCTCGGCGGCGCGGGCGCAGCAGCCGGCATTGCCGGTGATTGGCGTGCTGCACGGCGTGTCGGCAGCGCAATGGACGGACCGCATGGCTGGATTCCACCGGGGCCTAGGCGAGGCGGGCTTCGCAGAGGGCCGCAACGTGGTCATCGAATACCGCTGGGCGGAAGGCCAGTTTGACCGGCTGCCTGCCATGGCGGCCGACCTCGTCAGCCGCAAGGTTGCGGTCATCTGTGCGGGCGCGAGCGACGTCGCGATCCGGACCGCGATGGCGGCAACGAAGACGATCCCGATCGTGTTCTCGACCGCCTCCGATCCGGTCCGCGCGGGATTCGTGCCCAGCCTCGGTCGTCCGGGAGGAAACATCACGGGAATCACTTTTATGGGAGTCGAGCTTGTCGCCAAGCGGATGGAACTGTTGCATGAGGTCCCTCCTGGCGCCACCCGGATTGCCCTCCTTGTGAATCCGAACAACCCGGGCCTCATGCAGGATAACATCCAGCAGTCGGAGGCCGCGGTGCGACGCCTCGGGCTGGAGATCGTCGTTGTCAAGGCCGGGAACGAAAGCGAGATCGAAAGCGCCGTTGTCGCTGCCGTGCAGCAGCAGGCCAACGCTCTGAGCATCGGCAACGATGCGTACCTTAGCTCGCGCAGCCGGCAGATTGGCTTTTTCGCGCTCCGCCATGCGCTACCCACGATGTCGGAATCTCACGACGGCGTCGCCGCTGGCTTGTTGATAAGCTACGGTCCCAACCAGGCGGACAGTTTTCGGGAGGCCGGCCTCTATGTCGGCCGCATCCTCAAGGGCGAAAAGCCGGCCGATCTGCCTGTCATGCAGCCGACCAAGTTCGAGCTGTTCATCAATCTCACGACCGCCAAGGCGATCGGCCTGACGATCCCAGAGTCGTTCCTGCTACGCGCCGACGAGGTGATTGAATGAACCGCCGCGCGTTCATCTTGCTCATCGGCGGCGCGGCTGGCTGGCCCCTCGCGGCGCGCGCGCAGCAGGGCGAGCGGATACGGCGCATCGGCGTGCTCATGAACCTGTCCGCAGACGATCCGCAAGCACAGGCCCGCGTCGCAGCATTTCTACAGGGGTTGCAGGAAGCTGGCTGGGCCGTGGGCCGTAACGTGCAGATCGACATCCGATGGGGCATGGGTGATGCGGAACGAATTCGAAAGAACGTGACGGAATTGGTAGCGCTCGCGCCGGACGTTATCTTCGCCAATACCTTCCCGATAGTTGTGACGTTACAACAGACAACGCGCACCGTTCCGATCGTGTTCGCGGGGCTGATCGATCCGGTCGGCGCCGGCTTGGTCGCGAGCCTAGCGCGGCCGGGCGGCAACACTACCGGGTTTGCCGGGTTCGAATACGGCATGAGCGTGAAATGGCTCGAACTGCTCAAACAGATTGCGCCCCGTGTGACCCGGGTGGCTGTTCTTCGCGATTCCGTCACAACCGTCGGGATCGGCCAGTTGGCCGCAATCCAAGGCGTGGCGCCGTCGTTCGGAGTAGAATTGAGCCCACTCGTGGTGCGCGACGCCGGCGAGATTGAGCCTGCCATCGCCGCGTTCGCGCGCGGCTCGAACGGCGGTCTGATCGTCACGATCGGCACGTTGGCACAAGCTCATCGCGATCTGATCATCACGCTCGCGGCCCGGCATCGGCTATCCGCGGTCTACCCCTTCCGCATGTTCGTCACCAGCGGCGGCCTAATCTCCTACGGCCCTGATCCCGTCGACCAGTTTCGGCGCGCGGCCGGCTACGTCGACCGCATCCTCAGGGGCGAGAAGCCTGCCGAGCTTCCGGTGCAGCAGCCCACGAAGGTCGAGCTGGCGATCAATGCCCAGACCGCCAGGGCGCTTGGCATCCAAATGCCCGACAAGCTGCTCGCGCTCGCCGACGAGGTGATCGAATGAACCGACGCCAGCTCGTCACATTGCTCGGCGGCGCGGTGGCTGCGCGGCCGCTCGTGGCGCGCGCGCAGCAGCCGGCGCTGCCGGTGATCGGCTTCCTCGACAGCAGGCCACCTGACGCAATGGCGAACCGTCTGGGCGCATTTCGCCGAGGCCTGAAAGAGGCCGGATATGTCGAGGGTGAGAACGTGACAATCGAATATCGCTGGGCGGAAAATCGAACCGACCGCCTGCCAGAGTTGGCGGCCGAACTGGTCCGCCGGCAGGTCACCGTGATCGTCACGACCGGCGGTACCCCTGCGGCGTTGGCCGCCAAGGCGGCAACTACGACGATCCCCGTCGTGTTCCTGGTCGGACAAGACCCGGCCAGGCTTGGTCTCGTCGCGAGCCTCGCTCGACCGAGCGGCAACCTGACAGGTATCAATCTGTTCGCTAACGAGTTGGAGGCAAAGCGGCTGGAGCTCCTGCGCGAGCTCGTGCCACGGGCTGCTCGCGTTACGGTGTTCGTCAATCCGGCCGATGTCCCGAATACCGAGGCTACCTTGCGAGACGTGGGAGCGGCCGCTCGCGCCATCGGGCTGCAAATCCAAGTTCTCAACGCCGGCACCAGCCGTGAGATCGACGCCGCCTTCGAAACTATCGGGCACGAGCGGCCGGATGCCCTGTTCATCGGAGCCTCTGCTTTCTTGAACATCCGGCGTGTTCAATTGGTCCAACTGGCGGCGTTCCACCGGCTCCCCGCGACCTATGCGTTGCGTGAATCTGCGGAAGCCGGCGGGCTGATGAGCTACGGACCCAACATTGTGGATGCATATCGTCAGTGGGCCGTCTATGCCGGCCGCATCCTCAAGGGCGCCAAGCCCGCAGACCTGCCGGTGGTGCAGGCGTCGAGGTTCGAACTCGTCATCAATCACCAGACCGCGAGGATGCTCGGCCTCACCGTGCCGCCAACGCTCCTCTCGACTGCCGACGAGGTGATCGAGTGAAGCGTCGCGAGTTCATCGCTCTCATTGGCGGCGCGGCGGCCTAGCCGCTCGCGGCGCGCGGGCAGCCGGCGATGCCGGTGATTGGATATCTACACCCTGCTTCGCCTGAGGCGGCCGCTTATCTCGTGGCGGCATTCCGCGAAGGATTGAGCGAGACGGGCTTCGTCGAGGGCCGCAATGTGGCAATTGATTTCCGCTGGGCACACAATGACAACGATCGGCTGCCGGGACTGGCGGCCGATCTGGTCAGTCGCCGGGTGGCGGTGATCGTCACACCGAACAGCGCGCCATCATCACTTGCTGCGAAAGCCGCGACCACGACAATTCCCATCATCTTCAGCATTGGCGGGGACCCGGTCCAATTTGGCCTCGTCGCCAGCCTCAACCGGCCGGGGGGCAACGTTACCGGTGTCACTGGCATGAGCGTGGACCTCGCGGCAAAGCAGCTTGGGCTCTTGCACGAGCTGCTGCCGGGAGCCACGCGCTTTGCTGTACTCGTAAATCCGAAAAACACTCCAAATGCCGACGCCGTGACCAGAGACGCGCAAGCGGCGGCCGCGGGCATCGGGCGGCAAATCGAAGTCGTCGCAGCCACCACCAATCGCGGCATCGATGCGGCCTTTGCGACCCTCGTGCAAGAGCGGGCCGACGCACTCCTGGTCAGTCCGGACGCGTTGTTTAATGCCCGGCGCGTCCAACTCATCACGCTAGCGGTGCGTCATGCGGTACCCGCGATCTATCCCTTCCGTGAGGATGCCGCCGCCGGCGGGCTGATGAGCTACGGACCGAGCATCACGGACGCGAATCGCCAGGCTGGCATCTATACCGGCCGCATCCTCAAGGGCGAGAAACCCGCCGATCTGCCGGTCCTGCGCGCGAGCAAATTCGAGTTCGTCATCAACCTGCAAACGGCCAAGACGCTCGCCCTGGAAATTCCGCCGACGCTGCTCGCCCGCGCCGACGAGGTGATTGAATGAAGCGGCGCGCGTTCATCACGCT
>WNFF01008971.1_pt1 | contig 18789 bp, 21 predicted proteins | sample 5400441 | NCBI WGS metagenome assembly WNFF01 (sample SAMN13153345, study PRJNA577476) | soil metagenome | isolation source: 120 cm saprolite under Douglas fir tree site 2 hole 3 replicate 1 | place: USA:California | collected 2015-04-18 | reverse complement strand
CACTGCGTCACGTCCGCCGGCTCGAGCGTGAATCCGCCGAGCGGATCGCCCGCCAGCGAATCGAAGCCCGCCGACACCAGCAGGAGATCGGGGCGCCAGCCGGTCAACGCCCGGTCAACGGCAGCGAGTAAATCGCCCACGTAGGTCGCGCGGGGCAGGCCCGGCGGCCGCGGCACGTTGAAGACATTGCCGACGCCGCGCTCGGCGGCCGCGCCGGTGCCGGGATACCATGGGTATTGATGCAGCGAGACGAACCGAATGGATGGATCGCGCTCGACCAGGGCCTGCGTGCCGTTGCCGTGGTGCACGTCCCAATCCACGATCAGCACACGCGCGCGGCCCAGCCGCTGCGCGTGGCGCGCGGCCACGACCACGTTGTTGACGAAGCAGAAGCCCATCGCCCGGTCGGCGAGGGCGTGGTGTCCGGGGGGCCGCGTGGCGCCGAAGGCTGCACCGCGCGCGATGCCCTGCTCCACCGCGCGCAGCGCTACACCGGCCGCGGCGCGCGTCGCCTGCCAGCTGCGCGGACCCATCACGGTGTCGGCATCGAGCGCCCCGCCACCGCCCGCCGCGAGGCGCTCGAGCCGGTCGAGGTACGCCGCGTCGTGTACAGCGGCGATTGCCGACCGGTCGGCGGGTGTCGCTTCCACCCAGGCGATCTGCGACGCCAGGGCCGGCGCGCGCAGCGCCGCGAGCACCGCCGCGATGCGTTCGGGACGTTCCGGATGGCCCGGGCCGGGGTCATGCAGGCCGCAGGCGGGGTGCCAGACGACCGGAACGCTCACCTAGTTGTGGAGATTATGACTCTGCAGCAGGGCGCGCAGGCCGTCCGCTTCGTCCTTCATGGCGCGACGCGCGCGCGCGACCTCGGCGAGAATACGCCGATAGCGCCGCCACGCCAGTACCACGGCCGCGGCGCCCGCCGCACAAGCGACCGCGGCGCCGAGCAAGACCAAGCGCTTGAGAGCGAGACCGAGATAGCCGAGCAGCACCGCGTCGAGCGCCAGGAACCCGACGGCCAAGGTGGTGAGCGTGCGGCTCGGCGCCGTCATCGCACCGGCTGGCGCCGCCGCGGCAGCACGATGAGCGGCGCACCCGCGCCGGCACCCAACGACCCCAGCGTCGCTGACTCGTCCAGCACCTCCGCACCGCGGAACTTCACCACGTAGTCCTCCGGCGGCACCCGACGCCGCAGCGCCTTGCCGAGGGCTTCCTTCTTGAGCTGGGCCACTGTGGTCGTGGGCTCGACCGCCAGGAACACCTGGTCCCACACGTCGGTCACCATCACCCGCACGGCGTAGTGCTCGGCGACCACCGTCATGCGACCCGTACCTCGTCGGTCAGCGGCAACGTCGAGAGAAAGCGATCCAGCGCCTGATCGAAGAACAAGGTCGACGCCCGGATGCGGGCGCCGCCGTCCGCCGCCACCGCGCTGAGCGTGACCTCTTCGCCGCCCTGACCGCGCAGCACCAGGAACGTCGGGCCTTCCTGTTCCGGGTAGGCGCTCGAGTTGGGCACGCGCTCGGCGAAAAACGCCTTGGCGCGGGTCAGGACCTCTTGGGGCGGTAGGGCCGCCGTCGTGGTATGTACCATAGGGACTAGGAAGATAACCCCACGAGCAACGCCCGCAGCCGTGCCTCGACTTGGGAGTTGGGCACGGCTTCGGCGCCGGCGTCGCGCGCCGCGCGCAGTTGTTCAGCGTGCACGTGCGATCCGAAGGCCAGCACGGGCACGCCCCGTCCCACGAGCCACCGGAGGCGGTCCGCCGCCTCGGGGGCGTCCAGTTCCAGTACGGCCAGGTCGCACGCCGCCTCGTCCTTCACCACCTCGGCGCCGGCGGCCGCGCACACCGCGCCCAGCTTGCCGCGGAACATCAGGTCGCGAGTGAGGAGAAAGACGTGTTTGGGAATGGCTCGATCAGGTAGCGGAGGGCCGGGAGATGGTCCAGCGATAGCCGTCGGGGTCCTGAACCCGGCAGACGCGTGCACCCCAGGGCATGTCCTGCGGCTCCAGCTCGAGCACGCCACCGCGGCTCGTGATCTGTTGCGCGATCTCATCGATGCTCTGCGCGGTGGTGATTTGCAGCGAGAAGCCGAGGCCCTTGACGCGGTCCCACCCCTTTTTCCCGTCGTCCTGGTTCAGGATGATGCGAACGTCCCCGGCCGACACGGCTGCGCCGCGCAGCGTTCCGTCGCGCTCCATCTTGCGGTCTACTTTGAAGCCCACCACATCGACGTACCATTTGACGCTCGTCGGCAGGTCCTTCACGGTAAGCGACGTTTGCAGCGATTTCCCGATCAGCAATGCTGGTGTCGAACTCATGAGTCTCCGCTCTGTGGCGATTGGTTGTGTACGGCTTTCTTCAGGAGCGTGCCGACCTTGGCCTCCGCGGCGGCGGTGGCCCAGGAGATGACGCGACGATATGTGTGGGGCACACCATTACGTTGGCGTACGAATGGAATACTGCCAAGACCGGGCGGTGGAGGGCTCAAGAGCTAGTTAGGCGGGATCGACGCCCTCTCCGCCAATAGGTGACAATACACAGCACCAGCCCGCCCAAGATACCGACGTCGTAGCTCGCGTTGTGCGCCCACCAAACGCCAATGAATGCGGGCCGATGCTCAGGGGTTACACCGGCCGCCCACACCGATGGGAATCCAATCTGGCCGGCAACCGCGAGCTGCTGTCCCACGAATCCAGCCACGATTGCGCACAGGGCCATCACGAGCAACAGGCCGACGACACTTGAGCGAACTTCCGCGACGCCGAGCGGAGATCTGTGGCCACTCCTTGCAGCAACGGCAAGCGCGACCCCGAGCGGCAGGCCAACCCACCACGTCGCCACCACACCCCACGCGAGGCCGAGAAGAGCCGGTGATTGGGAAGCGATGATCCGGGGGTGCGCTACAGTGAAGTACTCCACGCAGAGCCGGGCCGTGACTTGGTCGTGGAGAATCCCGTAGGTGATGGCGGCTGCCAGGCCGAGGAAGACGATCTTCAGCGAAGCCACGCGTTTCAGAGCGGCTCCACGCGCCGCGCGACCTGGAGCGGCGCCACCGGGCGGCGGAACAGATCAAGCAGCGAGGGGCGATGTGGGATCACCAGTACCGCATCGCCCACCGGCTCCGGGACGAGCCCCTCGAGCACCGCGAACGCCGCTGCCCCACGCGGGATCGCCCCGAGCGCCACGGTCCAGGACCGCCCGTGCCAGCACAAGTCATGCTCCAGGAAGATGTCGTCATCCACCTTGTACACACCGCCGGCGACGCGCTCTCCCGACCGGTAAAACATCGGATCGAAGGGCTCGCCCTCGTGGCGTTTGAAATTCTCCTCGGCGGCCCAGTCGTAGTCCTCGAGCGCGGCGACGCTGGCACGCCATTCGAGATGGTGGCGCAGCTCGTGGCTCAGCGTATCCCACGCCTCGCGACGCCAGTCGAACGTCCGGTCGCCGCGCGTCAGGGCGCGAAACGAGCCGTAATAGAGGAGGATGCGGGAATGCAGGTCGGCGCCATTGCCGCTCCACTCCAGCGGCACGCACTCGCCCAACGTATAGACGCCGGCGTGCACCGGGTGCGGAACCGTCGCGGGCCGCACCTCCACGGCGACGACCCCGTCGTGGAATTCCGGCGGGATGTCCCTAGCGAGACGCTCGATGAGCGCGCGGAACGATGGCAAATCCATTCATCCCGTGATCTTTTCCTTGATGTAGCCCACGAGCTGCGTCGCGGCGACGCGCACCTGCTGCAGCGTGTCGCGGTCGCGGACGGTGACCGTCTGATCCTCGGTCGACTGGCCGTCGATCGTGACGCCGAAGGGTGTGCCGGCCTCATCCTGGCGGCGGTAGCGCCGGCCGATCGAGCCGCCGTCGTCGTAAAACACGTTGAAGTGACGCCGCAAATCGTCGAAGATCTTGCGCGACAGTTCCGGCATCCCGTCCTTGTTCACCAGCGGGAAGACGGCTGCCTTGAGCGGTGCGAGCGCGGGGGCGAGCTGCAGCACGACGCGCTGCTCGCCCTGGACTTCCTCCTCCCGATACGCGTCGCACAGGACGACCAGCGTCGTGCGGTCCGCGCCCGCAGACGTCTCGATCACATAGGGGATGAAGCGCTCGTTCGTCGTGGTATCGAGGTAGTCGAGCTTCTTCCCCGAGTGCTGCTGATGGTTCTTGAGATCGAAGTCCGTGCGGTTGTGAATCCCCTCGAACTCGTGCCACCCGAACGGAAACTCGTACTCGATGTCGTAGGCGTCTGTGGCGTAGTGCGCCAGCTCGTCCTTGCCGTGCTGATGCCAGCGCAGCTTCTCGGGCCGGATCCCCAGGCCCTGCAGCCACGTGAGGCGCTCGGCCCGCCAGAACTCGAACCATTCGCCTGCGCTGCCCGGCTTCACGAAGAACTGCATTTCCATCTGCTCGAACTCGCGCGTGCGGAAAATGAAATTTCCTGGCGTGATCTCGTTGCGGAACGCCTTCCCAATCTGCGCGATGCCGAAGGGGACCTTCTGGCGTGACGACTGGAGGACGTTGAGGTAGTTGACGTAGATCCCCTGGGCCGTCTCCGGCCGCATGAAGATCACCGCCGCATCCTCCTCGACGGGTCCCATGAACGTCTTGAACATCAGATTGAACTGCCGCGGCGCCGTGAGGGTGCCTTTCATACCGCACACCGGACACTGGGCGTCGGGCTGACCCGGCGTCCCCTTGATGCGGGGGTCGTCGGCGCGGAAGCGGTTCTTGCAGTGCTTGCAGTCGACCAGGGGATCGCTGAAGCCGGCCACGTGCCCCGAAGCTTCCCACACCTTGGGATGCATCAGGATCGCGGCGTCGAGGCCCTCGATGTCCTCGCGCTCGTGGACCATGGAGCGCCACCAGCGCTCCTTGATGTTCTTCTTGAGCTCGACGCCCAAGGGCCCGTAGTCCCACACCGAGCCGAGCCCGCCATAGATCTCCGACGATTGAAACACGAACCCGCGTCGCTTGGCGAGCGACACGAGCTTGTCCATCAGGTTTTCTGGCATAAGGACGCGGAAGTTAAGACGGGGCGGGAGACGCGGGCAACCCGAGCGCATCGCGCGTCGCACGCTCCGCGAGCGTGGCGATACCGGCCGCGTCGAGCGTGGCGCCGTCACCACCGTACGCCGCGAGCCCGGTGCCATCGTCCACCCGGCCGGCGACAACCGCCACGACCTTGCGCGCCGCCTGCGCGCGCCGGATCACCTCACCGGTCGCCTTCCCGACGCGGGACGTGCGGTCCAGCGCGCCCTCGCCCGTTACCACGAGCTCGGCCTGCGCGAGTGCGGCGTCGGAGCCCCGCGCCGAGGCCGCCGGCCGCGCCCCCGCCCGGCAGCGTCGCCAGCTCGGGATGACCCTGGGCGGCCATCAGGCCGGCGAGGCGCTCGAGCCCGGCCGCGAGCCGGGCCACGGCCTCGGGCGTGGCACCTTTTTGCGGCCCGAACACGGGGGCGGCACCCTCCGGGCCCAGCAGCGGCGTCGTCACGTCCGCGAGGGCGATCACCTGCGCCTCGAGACCCCAACCGCTGGCCCAGGTCGCGAGGTCCGCCAGGGCGCCCCCGCCCTCGGCCAGTGGCGCGCCGCCGACATCCTGGAACGTCCAGCCAAAGCCGCGCGCCGCGCCGGTGCCGCCATCCACGGTCGCCGAGCCACCCATGCCAACGACCACAGTGCGGGCGCCGCGATCCACCGCCTCCCACAGCAGATCGCCCACACCGCGCGTGGTCGTGCGCAGCGGATCCCGCCGCTCGGGCGGGAGTAGCGCCAGACCGCAGGCGGTGCTGCTCTCGAGGATGGCCGTCTCCGGATCGACCCAGCCCAGCTCTGCCGCGACCGGCATGCCGAGCGGTCCGCTCACCTCCACGCGCTCGCGCAGCGATCCGGGGGGCAGCACGGCGTCGAGCAGGCCGTCGCCGCCGTCCGCGACGGGACACAGCAGCACGGTTGCTTCAGGGGCGGCGCGCCGCACGCCAGCGGCGATCGCGTCCGCGACCGCGCGGGGACCGAATGATCCCTTGAACGCTGCCGGGGCGACCAAGATGAGCTTACCCAGGTCATTACCTCGCAATACGCACGAAATCGTGCATTATGCGGCTGAAAAACAGCTCATGGTAAATCCGACAAGTGTTGCCGTGATTAAGCTTACAGATCGGGCACCGTTCTTGCCACCAGAATGATGCGGAAGCTCACTGTAAAGGGCAAACCGCCGGTGACGGCGGGGCGCAAAACCAGGGATCTCAGCGGATCGAGACGGCCCGGTTGCCAGGAGCCAGCAGCTCGCGCCCGGCCCTTTGAGCATCGCCTCGCTCGCATCGGGTTCTAGGGCGCACGGTGTTGGGCAGGTGATAGCCCCCTAAGCGAAAGCTTGGGGGGTTTTCGTTTATGGGAGCAAATACAGCGTATCCATCCCCCGAATCTTGCTCACGTCCACCGGCAGGACCCACAGCTGACCCTTCCGCCAACGCGCTGTTTGATCGCGATAGTGCTCCGACATCGGGTGCCCCGACTCACCCGTCGGCAGGATGAAGCCGCCGCTCCCGTCGACGTCGCCAAAGTCCACCACGTGACGCAGCGACGGCCCGTAATCGCTCGAGAATGGCGGCCGGCGACCCCCCGCTACGGCAACGTTGATCGTGTAGGTGTCGCCGCCGTTGGCGAAGGGCCCCACGTTGAAGCCGAAGATGCCGTTGAGCAGCGCGACGGCGCCGAGCGGGTGTTCCATGATCGTGTGATGCACGCGGCCCCAGGGCGCGTCCGCGCCGTGCACCAGGGCGCTGTCCATCGCTCGCCGCGCCAACGCGCGCAGGTCCTCGTGCTCGGGCGTGCGGGGGTCGTCGAACCACGGACTGTCGCCCGCAGCCATCCATCGATGTAGCGGCCCCGCGGGATGATACGTCGGGAGACGACCCTCGTAGGTCTGATACAGCAACTCGCGATACCAACTCCAAAAGATGGCCGGCTCCCGCGCGCCCACGGCCATCGAGCCGTCCCACGACCGCAGGCGCTGTGCGATATCGCCGTGCCCCGCGTCCGCCGCGGCGCGGGCCGCGATGTCGCGCATATTGCGCGCGAACACGTCCACCTGGTCAAGTTGGTGACGTCCCACTGAAGCCGCTGTCGCGGCGCTGTCGCCGCGCGTCAGCTCGATGATGCGCTCGGCGCGGTATGGCAACTCGTACAAGTTCGAAATGAACGGCTGGTCGCCGCGAATCACCCGGTTGTTGGCGGTGACGATCATGCCCTCGGGCGGATTCACTGCGTGGGGCAGCTCGGACACGTCGAGATAGCGGGTCCAGCGCCCGGCGTCGGACCATCCCGCCGTGGGCAGCATCCCCTTCCCCGACCGGCGCACCGGCACGTGTCCCGCCAGGAAGTACGCGATGTTGCCGTCGGCATCGCCGTACACGACGTTCTGCTCGGGAGAGCGAAATCCCGCCACGGCGGCCTGGAACTCGGTGAGGCTCCTCGCCCGGCCGAAGCCCAGCAGCGCACTCATTTCATCACTTGTGCTGTCCTGCGCCACCCAGCGCAGCGCGAGGACCCGTCCCGCCGAATCGGGCGTCCAGCCCACGTCGACGAGTGGCCCGTGCGCGGTGCGGCGGCGCGCATACGTGACCGGCGCTCCGCCCCGCACCACAATCGTCTCCGCGACGGACTCGAGCGGCGCCCACCCGGTGGGCGTCCGGACGCGCGTGGAATCGGCGCTGAGCTGCTCGACCACGAAGTCCATGTCGTCCACCATCGCGTTTGTGAAACCCCAGCCCAGCCGGGCGTTGTGGCCCAGGACCACCACGGGCACACCCGGAATGGTGGCGCCCACCACCTCGTAACCCGGCGCGTGCGCGCCGACGAGGTACCAGATGGACGGAGCGCGCAGCGTCAGGTGCGGATCGTTGGCGAGAATCGCCTTCCGGGAGGCCGTCCAGCGCGGCCCCACCACCCAGGCATTGGACGCCGCGGGCAGCCGGTCGAAATCCGCGGCGGCGCTCGGGTTCACGGCGCCCGAGATCCCGACCGTGGCGATCGCGGCGGGCCGAGCGGTAGGCCCGAAATGCGGCAGGATCAGTGGCGCGGTGTCGGGATAGGACGGCAACAAGTCCATGGCACGCTTGGCGCCGAGGGCGTGGATGGCGTTCGCCAGCGCCAGCTCCTCGCCGTCGGAGTGCAGCTCCCAGGCTTGCAGCACGCCGATGGCCACGCTGTGCTCGGGCAGCCATGGCTCGGGATCGTGGCGCAGAACGCGGAATTCGAGCGCGCGATTGTGGCGCGCGATCCAGGCGTTAACGCCGCGCGCATAAGCATTGAGCACCCGGCGGGAGTCCGGGCTGCCCGCAGCCACACGGGCGCGGGCGATGCGCAGCATCTCGCGCTCGCGCATGGCGCGGTCGGCGCCAACGGTCTGGGCTCCGAACAGCTCGCTGAGACGCCCGGCGGCGGCGTGGCGCAGCAGGTCCATCTGCCACAGCCGCTCGCGCGCGTGGAGATAGCCGAGCGCCGCAAACAGGTCGTCCTCGTTGCGCGCCATCACGTGTGGCACGGCCAGCGAGTCGAACACGACCGTGACCGGGGCGCCGAGCCCGGCCACCTGCTCGCGGCCCTGGAGCGGCGGCACGATCAGCTTGAGCCAGAGCCACGCCGCGGCGACGCCCCAGAACCCGACGAGGGCGAGGCCGGCCAACCCCCACAAGAGCTTCCGCTTCACGGCACTTCGATGATCTGGTCGCGGCGCGTGCCCACCGACACGTAGCGCACCGGGCAGCGGGCGAGATCCTGCAGCCGATCGAGGTAGGCGCGGGCGGCAGCCGGGAGGTCGGCCAGGCGGCGCACCGCGCTGGTGGGCTTCTGCCAACCAGGGAGCTGCTCGTAGACGGCCCGGACACGTCCGATGCTTTCGCCGTCGGCGGGCATGGTGTCCAACTCTTCTCCGTCGAGGGTGTAGCTCACGCACACGGGGATTTGGGCGAACGTGTCGAGCACGTCGAGCTTGGTGACGGCGAGGCCGGTGAGGCCGTTCACGCGCACCGCGTAGCGCACGACCACGGCGTCGAACCAGCCGCAGCGCCGCGGCCGGCCCGTGGTAGCGCCGAATTCTCCGCCCAGGCGGCGGATTTCCTCGGCGATGGCGGGCTCCGCCTCGGTGGGCAACGGCCCGTTGCCGACCCGGGTCGTGTAGGCCTTCACCACCCCCAGCACCGCGTCGATCGCCGTGGGCCCGATGCCCGCGCCGACGGCGGCGCCACCCGCCGTCGTGTTGGACGACGTCACGTACGGATAGGTGCCGTGGTCGACATCGAGCAGCGCGCCTTGCGCGCCCTCGAGCAGCACCGCCTCGCCGCGTGCCAGCGCCTCGTACACGACGCGCCCGGCATCCACCGCCAGCGGCAGGAGCCGTGGCGCGAGCCGCTCGAGCAGGGCGACGTGCTCCGTGGCATCGGCGCGCTCGGCGTAGCCAAGCAGCTCGAGCATCTGATTCGCCTCCGCGACGCGGGCGCAAACGCGCGTGGACGCGCCGGCGAGGTTCTTGAGGTCGCCCACGCGGATGCCGCGGCGGCCGTACTTGTCCTCGTAGGTGGGTCCGATGCCCCGCCCCGTGGTGCCGATGCGCTCGTGCTTCTCGCGCGCACGATCGAGCAGCTTATGGAACGGCAGCGTGAGATGGGCGCGGTCCGACACGTAGAGCTTGCCGTCGTACTTCACGCCCCGCGCGGCCAGCGCGTCGAGCTCGGTGAAAAACGTCTCGGGATCGAGCACGACGCCGTTGCCGACGACGCACACCGCGCCCTGCAGGATGCCGGAGGGGATCTGGTGCAGCACGAACTCGCCCGCACCCGTGTCCACCGTGTGGCCGGCGTTGGCGCCGCCCTGGTAGCGCACGACGAGGTCGGCGCGCTCGGCGAGCACGTCGACCACTTTGCCCTTGCCCTCATCGCCCCATTGGGCGCCCACCACCACCACGCAGTGCGTCTTCGGTCCGAACACGGAACCCCCAATAAAAAAGCCCCTCGCGGGGCTGGCGTATCCTCTGAGGAAAGCTATGGAGTTGCGGTCTCCAGTCAACAGTCGGCAGTGAAGTTTCCCGACGGCAAGTTGCCAGCGGTTGCCAGTACCCAGTCTTCAACTCTGGCGGGAGAGCACCCGAGCGACCGCCGCAGCAACCTGGTTCACTCCCTCGAGTGTGAGCCGTTCGGCCCGATCACTTGGCCTGTGCACTACGGCTGCTGTGCTCCAATTCCCCTTGACTACCGTGACGCACTCGGCCGCCGCCTGAGCCAACACCCTGCCATCGACGATCACCGGGAAAAAGCGTCGTGCGCTGGTTCCGAGGGCTTGGGCCAGTGCGACGCCTACTGGTCCCGCCGTGTGCCGCAGCACGCGGGCGGGGCCACGGTCATCGATGCCGTCGAAATTGATCACGGTGGTGCCGGCGAGGAGCTGGGGCCGCTCGCCTACCAGCGCGCGCGCGCCGCGGAGCCCAAGCTCCTCGGCGTCGGTGAAAATCACGCCCACGGACGCATCAGCCGGCAGCTGGTCGAGGATCGCCAGGACCGTCAGGAGACCGGTGGCGTTGTCCACGGCGCCGGGCGAGCGGTCGCTCACGCGGTTGAGCGCCAACAGGGCGACGCCCGCCGCCGCGCACACGAGGAGCCACGGCGTGAGCAGCGCGCCCGCGGCGCCGAGCGCCACAAGCCCAATGGCGCCGAGGCGGGCGAGCATGGACAATGGTTGGCCTTTGGCGTCGGAATGGGCCACGAGCCAAGTGGCGATGCGCGTGCGCGGGCGCACGCCAATGAGCGTGACGGCATCGCTGGCGCGCGCGCCCACGAGCCACCGGCTGGGCTCGGCGCGGAAGCGGTGCTCCATCGCCACGCAGCCGCGCGCCGCAAGCTCGCGGCGCAGCACGTCGCGCACGCGGGCGTGGCCGCTCGATCCGGTGAGCCGGGGGACGGCGAGCTCCGCGAGCAGCGCGCGGAAGTCGCTCACGCCACGACGAGGCGGGCGACGCGCTCCCGGTCGGCGGGGGCGAGCGGGGCGAGGGGCGCACGCGGCGGGCCACCGTGCAAGCCGACCGCATCCATCGCCGCTTTGATGCCGGCCGGCCCGAGCGCGCCGACGATCTGCTTGTCGAGCGGCCCGATCCGCTCCTGCAGCGCCTTGGCCCGCGCGGTATCGCCGGCGCGGAAGGCGGCGTACAGCTCGACGCAGGCAGCGGCCGCAAAACACGCCACGCCGACCACGCCGCCGTCGCAGCCCAGCTCGAGCGCGGCGTACAGCAACGACGCGGACCCCACCAGGACCGACCATTGCGGCACCGCGGCGCGGTACGCCGCGAGATTCTTGGGATCGCCCGAGGAATCCTTCACGCCGACAATGCGCTCGTGCCGCGCCAGGTCGACGAGCAGGTCCGGCGGCACGGACACGTGTGTGTACTTGGGAATGTTGTAGACGAGCACCGGAATCGGGCTGGCGTCGGCAATCGCGCGGTAGTAGTCGCCGAGCTGTGCCGGCGCGAACATCGGCGAGAAATAGCCCGGCGGCCGCACCAGCACCGCGTCGGCGCCCGCGGCGGCCGCGGCGCGCGTGAGCGCGATGGCCTGGCGGGTCGATTCGGCGCCCGTGCCCACGAGCAGCCAGCGATCCTTGGGAATCGCCGCCCGGGCCCACCGCACCAGCGTGTCCTGCTCGGCGGGATCCAGCAGGGCGGCCTCGCCGGTGGACCCGGCGACGAGGATGCCGTCCAGGCCGGCCGCGAGCAGGCGCTCGACGTTGTCACGGAAGGCGGCCGCGACGGGATCGCCGCGGCTGGGGTCGAAGGGCGTCGTGATCGGTACGAAGACGCCCGCGAGGCGTCGCGTGGTCACTGCGGCAGCATACTCGAGAGGTCGTCCGAGAAGCCGGCCGGCCGGTCGGGCGCGACGGCGGGCGCGACCTCCGCCGGCGTGACCACCCGCGAGCGGCGGCGCAGCGTGCGCATCTGCAGCTCGAAGTCGGCCGGGTTGGACGACGCGGCGAGCGCCACTTCGAACGTCACCACACCGTCGGCCACGAGGTCGTTCAAGTGCTGGTCGAAGGTCTGCATGCCGTACTGCTCGCGCGACTCCTTGATGTAGTCGTGCAGCTCGGGCGTGCGGTCCTTGTCCTTGATCATGTCGCGCGCGGTCCCCGTGACGATCATGATCTCGAGCGCCGCCGCGCGCCCGTGGCCGTCGGCCCGGGGCAGCAGCCGTTGCGACACGACGGCCTGCAACGATTCAGCCAGCCGCAGCCGCGAGATCTCCTGCTCCTCGGGCGGGAACATCGACACGATGCGGCTCACGGTGGTGACGGCATCGGGCGTGTGCAGCGTCGAGATGAGGAGGTGGCCCGTCTCCGCCGCCTTCATGGCGGTGTCGATCGTCTCGGCGTCGCGCATTTCGCCGATCAGCACGACGTCGGGGTCTTGGCGCAACGCCGCCCGCAATCCCATGCGGAAGTCGTCGGTGTCCACGCCGATCTCGCGCTGCGTCACCGAGCAGCTGATGTCGCGGTGCAGGAACTCGATCGGATTCTCGAGCGTGAGGATGTGGCGGTGCTGGGTCTGATTGATGTGGTTGATGATCGCCGCCATGGTCGAGCTCTTGCCCGAGCCCGTGACGCCGGTGACGAGGATCATGCCCCGCTCCGCCGACGCCACCTGCGCCAGGGCGGCCGGCAGCTGCAACTTCTCGAACGACGGCACGTCGAACGGGATCACCCGCATGACGATCATGAACGACGAACGCTGTCGCAGGATGTTGACGCGGAAGCGACCGACGCCGGGCATGCCCCAGGAGCAGTCGTAGTCGCGGATCTTGTCGATGTTGGCGCGATCTTCCTCGCTGGGAATCAGGCGCAGGGCGATCGCCTTGGTCTGGTCGGGCGTGAGCCGCTGCTTGGTGAGCGGCACGAGCTTGCCGTCGATGCGGGCGCGAAACACGTCGCCCGCCTTGATGTGCAGGTCGCTGGCGCCGCGATCCACCGCGGCCTTGATGATCTTTTCCATTCAGTATCCGGCCTCGAGGTCGACCACGTTCCGCAGCTCTTCCCCTGCAAGATAGCGCCGAATGTTGTCCAGAATGAGGCCCGTTTCGCGCTCCCAAAACCGCGTGGACACGGCGCTTACGTGGGGGCTCACCAGCACCCGGGGGTGGGCCCAAAAGGGGTGCCCCGGCGGCAGCGGCTCGGCTGCGAATACGTCCAGCGCCGCGCCACGTAGGCGGCCGCGCTGGAGCAGGTCCAACAGGGCGTCTTCGTCCACGAGCCCGCCGCGCGACACATTCACCACCACCGCGCCCGCGGGCAGTCGCTCGAGGACCGTCCGGGTGACGGCGCCCCGACCACGAGGCAATTGGATTCGCTCGCGAGGCGCGGCAGGTCCGCCAGACCCCCGACCCACGCCACTTCGGGCGCGCCGCCCAGCTCGGGGCGACGCCGTAGCGCCGCCACGCGCATGCCGAGCGCGGCGCACCGAGCCGCCACCGCCCGGCCGATGCCACCGAGCCCGAGCAGACCGACGCGTACGTCCCGCAGCTCCATGAGCGGGACGGCCAGGTCCGCGAATTCGCCCTTGGCCCAATGCGCGCGCCGTTGAGCAGCGAGCTGGTAGTCGAGGCCACGGGCGAAGTAGGTGATCGCGGAGAGCACCCAGTCGGCCATGGGCTCGGCGTGAATCCCGGCGGAGTTGGTGAGCACCACACCCGTGCCACGGAGGTGCGCGAGGCTCGAGCCGACGCCGGCGGTGCCGCTGTGCACCCAGCGCAGCGTGCCACGGCCCGCCTCGAGTACGCCGCCAGGTCGACCACGAGGCGGCGGGTCACTCCCCGGTCGACACCGTGCGGACCATGGGGTGATGCAGCACCGCGATGAGGGCCTGGTCGTGCAGACGCTTCGGTCCGCTCAGCTCGACGTCGATGACGAGGTCCACGTTCTCGCGGCGGCTCTCCTGGGTCGTGATCGTGAGCCCGGTGCGGCGCAGCAGCGTTTCGATGTCCTCGAGGACGCCGGCTTCGGGCCGGGCGTGAATCGTGAGGTGGCTGTGGGTGGACTGGCGCTCGACGACGACCTCGATGCGACCGAGCCCCTGCAGTACCACGAGCACCATCAGCGTCGTGAGCAGGGCTTCCGGGTAGTGACCCGAGCCGAGCGCGACGCCGATCGCCGCGACCACCCAGATCGTGGCGGCGCTGGTCAGGCCCACGACCGCACCGCGCGCGTGAAGGATCGTGCCGGCACCGATGAACCCGACGCCCGTGACGATCTGGCCGGCGACGCGGGTGGCGTCCGCCGCCCCGTGCACCATGGACAACGAGAGCTGCGTGTACAGGGCCGACCCGATACAGATCAGGATGTTGGTGCGCAGACCGGCCGGCTTGCCGCCGAGCTCGCGCTCCAGCCCGATCGCCCCGCCCAACAGCGTCGCCAGCCCGAGCTGCAACAGCAACTCGAGATGGAACACATCCACGACTTGGTTCATCACCTCGCGCATCAGACCTCCGCGCTCTCGAGGAATCCCATGCGACGGCGGACCTCGGCGATCGTGCGCTGGGCCAGGGCGCGGGCCTTGGCGGCGCCGGCGCGCAGCACGTCGCGCACGCGCTGCGGTTTCGCCTGCAGCTCAGCCGCACGCTCGCGGATGGGAGTGAGCGCGGCTATCATATTGTCCGCGAGCACGCGCTTGCAATCGAGGCAGCCCCAGCCAGCGGTGCGGCACTTGTGTGCCACCTCCACCAGCGTCTCGGGCGGCGAGAATCCCTGGTGGATCGTGAAAATGTTGCAGATGTCGGGATTGCCCGGATCCTTGCGCGTCTTCCGCGCCGGGTCGGTCGCGGCGGGGCGCAGCTTCTCCCAGATCGCTTCGGGCGACTCCAGCAGCCCGATGGTGTTGCCGAGGCTCTTGGACATCTTCGCGTGGCCGTCGAGACCGAGCACGCGTTTGGCGGTGGACAGCTGCGCCTGCGGCTCGGGAAAATAGCCCGCGCCAAAACGTGAATTCCAGCGGCGCGCGATCTCGCGCATCATCTCCAGGTGCTGCAGCTGGTCCTCGCCGACGGGCACGAGGGTCGCGTGGTAGAGCAGCACGTCGGCCGCCTGCAGCACCGGATAGGCGAGTAAGCCGGCCGGCACGCTCTCCTGGCGCTGGGCTTTGTCTTTGAATTGCGTCTGGCGCTCGAGCTCGCCGAGCGGCGTGATGGTGGTCAGCAGCCAGTTGAGCTCGGTGTGCTCGCGCACGTGCGACTGCACGAACACGATCGCGCGCTCGGGATCGATGCCCGCGGCGAGCAGGCCGGTCGCCATGTCCAGGGTACGCGCGGGGAGCGCCGCGGGGTCGTACGCCTGTGTGATGGCGTGCAAGTCGACAATCGAGAACAAACACTCGTGCTGGAGTTGCAGCCGCACCCAGTTCTGTACAGCGCCGAGGTAGTTGCCGATGTGGAGTTCGCCGGAGGGTTGGATGCCTGAGAAAACACGAGCCATAGGGCTCACAACCTACGGCGCCGGGTGAGGCACCGCAATATGCGTGAGGTCAACGACTTAGTCGACGTCGCGGTCCGGGCCGCGGGACGCGCCGCGGACTACCTGCGCGACGCGCCGCGACCGCAGGCGAGCGAGTGGACGGAAAAGAGCCGCCACGACTTCGTGACGGTGGTGGACCGGACGGCGGAGCAGATGATCGCCGACACATTGCTGTCGGCCGTGCCCGGCTCGCAGATCATCGGCGAGGAGCTGACGCCCGATGCCACTCCGCAGGCAGAGGTGGCGTGGGTGGTCGATCCACTGGACGGCACGACGAACTTCCTGCATGGGTATCCGCAGTACGCGGTGTCCATTGGATGCGCGGTCGGCGGGAAGTTGTGCGGCGGCGTGGTCCTCGATGTGGTACGCGACATCGTGTACAGGGCCGTGAGCGGGCACGGCGCGTGGATGGGCTCGCAGCGGCTCGCGGTGTCCACGCTCGCCTCGCCCGGCGCGGCGCTGATCGGCACGGGCTTCCCGTTCAAGCGGCTCGACGGGCTCGATCGCTATCTCGGCCAATTCACGCGGGTGATGGAAGCGACCGCAGGCATCCGGCGCGCGGGGTCCGCGGCGCTCGATCTGGCCGACGTGGCCGCCGGCCGGCTCGACGCGTTCTGGGAGCTGTGGCTCTCGCCCTGGGACATTGCTGCCGGTGTGGTCCTGATTCGTGAAGCCGGTGGCGTGGTGACGCGGCCCGACGGCTCCGCCGACGTGCTGGGCTCTGGCGCCATCGTGGCGGGGAATGCGACCATGCACTCGTGGCTGTTGAACCTCTTGAGGGACGAATAGATGGCAGGGAGAATCGTCGAGTGCGTCCCCAACTTCTCCGAGGGCCACGATCAGGCCACGCTCGACGCGCTACGCGCGGCGCTCACGTCCGTGGCCGGCGTGCGGCTGCTCGACGTGCAGGCCGACACATCGCACAACCGCGCGGTGTTCACCCTCGTGGCCCCGCCCGCGGCCGCCGCCGAAGCGGCGTTCCGCGCGATGCGCGTCGCCCAGGAGCGCATCGACCTGACGCGCCATGCGGGAGAGCATCCCCGCATGGGCGCCACGGACGTGGTGCCGTTCATCCCGGTGCGCGACATCTCCATGGAGGAATGCGTGGCGCTTGCCAGAGCGCTCGCCGAGCGCGTCGGCCGCGAGCTCGAGATTCCCGTATATCTCTACGCCAAGGCGGCCGCGCGCCCCGAGCGCGAACGCCTGCCCGACATCCGCAAAGGTGAATTCGAAGGCCTGCGGGAGCGCATCGGCAAGGACCCCGCGGCCGACCCGGACTACGGACCCAAGCGGATTCATCCCACGGCGGGCGCCACGGCGATCGGCGCTCGGCCATTCCTCGTCGCCTACAACATCTATCTCGACACCGCCGATGTGGCGCTGGCCAAGGATATCGCGAAACGGATTCGCACCTCCGGCGGCGGGCTCCCCGCCGTCCAGGCGAGCGGCTTCGACGTGAACGGCCGGGCGCAGGTCTCGATGAACCTGCTCGATATCGATGTGACCCCGCCCGTGACCGTGTTCCACGCGGTCGAGGCGGCCGCGCGGCAGCGCGGGGTGGCGATCGCCCAGAGCGAGATCGTGGGGCTGATCCCCGAGCGCGCGGTGATCGGCACCGCCGCCACCTACCTCAAGTGCCCCGACACCGCGGATCACATCCTCGAGGCCAAGATCCGGGAAGGCGAAGGGCCGACACTCGACGGCTGGATCGCCGAGCTGGCGGGTGCGGCGCCCGTGCCGGGCGGCGGCAGCGCGGCGGCGCTCGCAGGCACCCTCGCGGCGGCCCTGGTGGCGATGGTCGCGCGACTCACCATCGGGCGGAAGGCGTACGCGGCCGTGGAGTCGCGGGCGCGCGCGATCCTGGCGGAAGCGGAAACCCTGTTGGCCGAGCTGCGGCGCCTGGTGGACGACGACGCGGCGGCCTACGCCCGGGTTAGTGAGACCTACAAAATCCCCAAGGACGACCCGCGCCGCACTGCCGCGATCGACGCGGCGCTCGTGGGCGCGGCCGAGACGCCGCTCGAAATGGCGCGGCGGGCGGCGCGCCTCGTGGCCCTCGCTGGGGAGATCGGCTCGATCGGCAACAAGAACGCCCGCTCCGACGCGAAAGTCGCAGCAGAGCTGGCGCGCGCGGCGCTCAAGGGTGCCGTGGAGAACGTGCGGGTGAACGTCGCGTCCTTGTCGGACGTGACCAAAGGCGAGGCGCAGATCGAGGAGGCCGAGCGGCTCGAGGGGGTATAGTCTCGCGATCTCAAAGATTCGCTGCGAGACAGTACGCCGCCGCGCGCACCGCTGCGGGCGCCGTGGTGTCGGCGGCGAGCGAGTCGGCGAACGCGCGCACCTCGCTCGGCACGCCGGGCGCGAGCGGCGGGCCCGCCACGAGCGGCGGCGAGACGTACACACGGTAGGCCCCACAGCCGCCCGCCGGCCGGCCGCGGCCTCCATCCCACGGGGCGTCGAAAGGAAACACGCGCACCACACGACCCGCCAGGATCGCGGCGACACGCCGCAACGCCACCACGCGGTCATGCATGCTAGCATCGGCCCGGCGCGCCAGCGCGCGAGCCGTGTCGAGTGCGACGCCCGAGCGCAGGCCTTCTCCCAGCGCAAACTCGAAATCCACGGTCACCAGCGATGCCACCGGTTCCCCACCGCGTATCCCCGGATCGAAGTGCATCCGCCACGCCGCCCGTCGCACGGTGGGCTCGAACCCCCGGTGCATCGACCCCGTGACCGTCACCGAAGCGGAGTCCAGCGCACCCGACCGGGTGACGATCACCTGGACGCGCGCCAGTCCCTCGATCCCCGCCTGCTGCAACAACGGAGGATACGCGACGGCGAGGCTGTCGCCATGAATGCGCGGCTCGCGGTCGAGCTGGCAGGGCAGATAGACGGAGGGGCCGCCGGCACTGCGGGGCGCCAGGGGCTGGGCGGGGCACACGGCGAACGGCGCGGTCTGAGGCGCGGCCGCGACTGGCAACACAAGAAGCAGGGAGAACAGCAGCGGCCGCACGGCCCGCTCAGGCGGCCTGGGTGAGGATCCTGGGGGCGGCGCCGTTCTCGCCCACGGCGACGGTATGCTCGAAGTGCGCCGACAGCGACCCGTCGGCCGTCACCACCGTCCATTTGTCGGCGAGCGTACGCACGTCGGGCGTGCCCACGTTCAGCATCGGCTCGATCGCGATCGTCATGCCCGGCACGAGGCGCGGCCCGCGCTTGGGCTTGCCGTAGTTCGGCACCTGCGGCTCTTCGTG
>WNFF01002407.1_pt1 | contig 18798 bp, 26 predicted proteins | sample 5400441 | NCBI WGS metagenome assembly WNFF01 (sample SAMN13153345, study PRJNA577476) | soil metagenome | isolation source: 120 cm saprolite under Douglas fir tree site 2 hole 3 replicate 1 | place: USA:California | collected 2015-04-18 | reverse complement strand
CTTCAAGGCAAAGTTTTAGGGAGTCGGTTTCGAGTGAGAAAAGAACGCTGCCGTCATACCAAGATTTGATTTCAAAGAGCATAACTCATCCCCTCCCCCAGCAAGCTGCCAGCAATACAAATCCAATCGCGCCCAGCAAAATCGCAGCCGCAATCCACCTTTCCCTGCGTTCCTCGCGTTCGGCGGTGGCGATGATCTCCTCGCAAGTGAGTCGAGGCTTGAGGTTGGGTAGTTCGTTCATTGAAATAGCGCTCCTTGCGCCGCTCTGTATCCGCGTTCCGGATGGAGCAGCCGCTCTCTTTCTTCTGCCGTCAAGTGCCGCATGACGGAGGCCATTTCACCGCCGGTAGTCTCATGCTCGGCCCCGGAAGGCGTAACCCATCGGGCAGCTTTCAGTTCCGCAAGCCGCGCGGACGCGCTCGTGTAGCGCATGCCCAGACGGAGACTCAACTCTTCGCACGTTGCCGGACCTTGCTCTACGAGCGACACATAGATGCGCTCTCGCTGCGTGCGCTTGCGCCCGGCTACGTGCAGGTTCGCAATGAAGGAATTCGCATTCGCGCTGTGGCGGTTGGAGCAAATGTCGTGTTGGTTGTTTGTGCGCTTCATGCGCTTTTCTCCTTGCCACCAACAGTCACAACATGGAACCCATTGCCACCATTTGCCTCTCGTTCGTTCTTGACCCCTTCCAGAATCCAGAACAGAATCTGTCCCTGCAAAGTTCTGACATTTCGCGCTGCGATGACCCGGATCGCGTCCCCGAGTTCCGGGTCAACTCGCAACTTGTCCGGCAGATGCAGGAAGTCCGTGCGCTTCGTCGTCATGCGGTCGTCCCCGCAAAGATACTTGTCATATCGCATAACCTTGTGTTACAAGGTGTGCAACCGGGTGTCTTGTGGTCAAATACGCCTTCCAGGGGACGAGCTATGGACCTTCCGCCACTTGAATTTCTACTAGAGGCATCGGGAATATCGTTGCAGGACCTAGAGCTTGCCGCGCTCAACCGTTCAGCGAATCTCTCGAAGGTTCTCAAGCACGAATTGGACTTATGGGTAGAGCAGGTGGCAGCCGCAATGCTCGCTCGCTGGATGATGGACAACCGGGAAGCGCTTCTCAGTCGCAGGGAAGTAGAAATAAAACCGCAAAAAGTGGAATTCTTTGACGTGCGTGAGGGGAAGAAATCGGCCTGAAAGGCTGATAAACAGCGGTGATTATGTAAAGTAGCGCGCGTATAGCTTATAAGACGTGGCATTTCCCAGACACCAATCCTCTCGATGATTCCCCTCTAGAAATTAGGCGACGGCGGCTACTTGGAACTTGTCCAACTGCCGCTCGATCTTGGCGCGGGTGAGGTCCATCAGCTTGCCTCGACCGGCTTCCAATCGGGCAATCGTTGGCCTGCTGACTCCGAGGGCATTCGCGGCCTGCTCTTGAGTCATATCCCGGTCCAATCGAAACGCCTTGATTCTCTGTCCCAGCTTCGAGATGCTTGCCATGCACATCATGCTATCAGGCATATCCGCATGTGTCAAGCTGATTTTGAAACTATTTTCACTCCTGTGGAAATCCCTGCCACGTGATAGGCTCCGCCCCATTCCAGGGAGGCGAGAGCCGTGACCCAAAAAGAGCACGAGATGCTACTGCTTATGTTTGCGAGGGTGTATCAGCGGATCGGAGCGTTAACCGAAACTCTAAAAAGCCGTGGATTGTGGACGGAAGATGATGAAGCGGCGTTCGGCCATTTGGTCTTTGCCGATGCCGCGAAGTTGCTTGAGTTTTCTTTGCGCGCGCGCTCCGACTATATGAAGTGCGCCATCGAGGCGGGCCTAACGCCGCCAGACGTTTAGCAAGCTCCTTCGCAGAGATCATGCGAGGATTGTATCACGCCTGGAAATCTTCCAGTTGCCTTCCCCGCTTCCCTGCCCATAAATCAGACTCATCGCAGCGCTACTTGGTATAAACTCCATGCGATGATCATCATCTGTGAATGCGGGAAGAGTGGTTCAGCGAATAACGCCGCGGATTTGTGTGGATTCATTTTCCCGCCGGGACATCGACATGTTCCTCAAATGGACGACGGAACGGATCGATATGTTCCCGCGCGCGTTGTTTTTAAGTGCCAGTGCGGCGAAGAATTAGCGAGCACGCTCGGTCGAGTGGGCGGTTACGCTGAAACGCAAACCCTGACAGATTGGCTTAACTCCCATATCGTAGCGCACGGCCAGGTAGAAACGCGTGAAGTGGCTCAAACACATTCTATGGAAATATGTGACTCAGGACCCGCAGTACGAAGAGGTCTCTATGTCGTGCCCCGAAATTAGAATTGAGGAAGTCCCCCAAGACCTGTACGACAAGCTTCTTCAGGAAGCAACAGCGGCCGGGGCGAAGTTCGAGGGAACGAAAGCGGAGATTGAGGGCGCTCAGTTCGATTGGTCGTATGACGATATATCTCAGACGCTGCACGTCACCTGCTTGAAAAAGCCGTTCTTTATTTCGTGCGATTCGATCGAACAGCGGATTCGCGAGCTGGTGCTGAAAGCGAAAGACGTTGTGGGGTGATCCGCGAGGTTGAAATACGTAAGCGGCTGAATGCGGCCATCGACCGCGCTGCTCTAGGCTCTGATCGTGAAAAGGTGGCGCGCTACACGGTGGGATTGCTCGTTCCAGAGGTGGAGAAGCTAATCAGGCAGGCTTTGCGCGAGGCTAAATCGAAGGATAGAAAAGGAGACTAATGGGCGGATTCACAAGCTTCTTGAAAAAGTTGGGGCAATTGGTTCTAAAAATAGCCGAGGACGCTTCGGCAGTCATTCCGATCCTGCAGCCCTTTCAGATGTTCTTGCCCAAGAACGTACAGGCGACCGTAACAAACGCCGAGAACTTGGTCACCGACAAGCTGCAGGCCGCCGTCAACCTATCACAGCAAGTCGAAGTGATGTACACGGCATCGTCAAACGGCGCGGCTGGCACAGGGAGTGAAAAGGTAGCCGCGATGACGCCCTACGTTTCTGCCCTGTTTCAGGATTTGGAGTTGATCGGCGGGAAGAAAGTCGGCCAGGTGATTAAAGACCCGGCGAAGTTCAACGCGGCAATGGCGACGATTTCAGGGGCAATCGGGGACGCATTGAATGCTTGCGGGGACTAGGCGGCTGGCGGCTTAGGCGCTGGCGGCTGCGGATCTGATTCTGTTCCAGTTTGCGACCATTTAAGAAGCTTGGGCAGAAAAACGGCTAATTCACGCGCTCCGACTGCCGAGAAGATGATCCAGGCGATTCCGTAAAGTCCATGCCAACTGTGGAAGTTGTTATCCGCTGGGTCGTGGTAAACCTGCACGGCGGAAAGAATGGCCGCGTTGACTCCATGTTTTGCTGCTATCTGAAGCCACATCTTTAGCGTTGGGTTCATCTTTCCCTCCGGCTATTCCCTCATCTCGAGATTCAATTCGCTGTAATCGCGCGAGGCGGCGAGGCGCGCCAGTTCCCTGGCGGCTGCGTTGTGGCGAAGCTTCCGCAGCGCTCGCTTGCAGATTTTCTCGGCTCCGTTGGGTGTCAGGCCGATGGCTGCGGCGATTTCATCGTAGGTTGCGGCTTCGCGGTACTGGTACTTCATGGGTCTGCTCAAAGATGCGGGTGCGTTCGGCAACCGTTTTTCTTGGCCGTCCTGCTTTGCAGTGTTTTACGTGGATCTTCGCTCTCGACCAGGTGTTGAATTTCTGTCGGCAATGCGGACACTGAGGCAGCGGCGGAAGTATTGGCGGGGGACTGGTTGAAACCGCTGGAGGCCCCTCAAGGCTCCGTGCATCGCTCTCCGCAGCGCCAGAAACGTTTTTGTCGCGAGCTGCAGCTTCTGCCTTCCCTTCGTACGAGTCCCCAGCCAAAGTCATGTTAGGTGACTGCTGCCGTTTATCAAGCGGAAATTGCCTGCGGCGGCAGGCGGTATGGAATGGAAAGCATCAAAACTTCGCCCGCATAGTTGGGATTAGATCCGCCATTGTAAATCTCAAGCGCCTTGTTGATGTCCCCGTTCCAAGCCTTCAAGGCCTCGGCCAGCTTCCGGCAGCCAAATTCGATTCCAAAAATCGGGTCGCAAAGTTGCGGCAGGTATTTGCCACCGAATCCGAGTTCGCGCGCCGTCTGTCCCATGATTTGCATGCAGCCCCAAGACATCGCCCGGCAGTAGGTTTCCGTGATGTCCAGCTTTCCCGACTGATACTGGGGCATGACGTAGCGCGCCAGGAATCCGGGCTCGTACCTTACTGCCCATTGGTCCTCTGTCGCCTCGCGTTCGATGATCCCGCACACGACTTCTTGCGGCAGGTTGTGCTTGGCGGCGATCTGCCGCGCGAGAGAAATCAGATTGTCAGCGATCATTTCTTCCGTTCAATTACGCAGGCGATATAGCAGGCTAGAAAACCGGCGCAGTAACACAAAAGTCCCATAAAAAGCGGAGCCATCATTTCCCTTCAATGATGGCCGTAAGTTGCGCGCGCCGCTGTTCCGGGTTCAGATCGTCGGAGCGAATCAGGAAGGCGATCACCTTGTTTATTTTGCGGCTGAGGCCCTTGAGGTCCCTGAAAACTCGCAGCCCAAAGAATCCCAGCACGGCTAGCGCGGCGCCGACAATCGGCTCATTCAGCGTCATTTTGCTTTAAGCTTCGCCACTTCAAATTCCAGTTTGTTCATGGCGTTTCCGAGTTCAATTTTACGCGGAGAATTGATGCCTTTCTTGGTGTACGCTTCGCAGCGCTCCGCCTCGGCATGTCGCGCTTTCAAGAATCCCAGCCTCAGCCGCGGCCGCAGATGCTTCTCGAAGATGGCCCTGGGAAGCCGCGCTTTCATGCGCAGCATCTCGTCAAACATATCAATGGCCGCCTCGATCAATTCCGATTCGAGGACTTCGTTTTCCTTGAGAGGGTCGGACATTGCCTATTGCAATCTCACCCAGTTACATCCCGCCGCCGTCGAGCTAACAAGCTGCGCCTGCAAGATCGCTGTCGCATTGGTTGCTAGCGTTGTTGGTGTCGCGCCTCCGCCAGTAATGGTCTCGCTCCCAAACGGTACTAGTGTTGTCGCCACGCCATTAATATCGCGAATATAAATGTTCTGCCCCGTCCAGCCTTGGCAGCTTTCAAGAGTGAAATTCCCAGCACCGAAATTCAGGATTGTGTAAACGTCCGCATCCTGCTGCTGGGGGCACACGCCAGTTCCTTGAACCGTGATATTCCCAGGAGTCAGATGCGTATCTATGAAAACAGTGATCTGAGTCGCGCTGCGCGTTAGGATCGTAAAATTGCCATTGTCTCCGGCCGGAGTGATGCCCGCCAAAGTAACCGTGTTCCCTACTTGGCAGTTTGCCGGCGTTGCTGCAAATGTGACGGTAAGGGTACTTGTCGAGAGTGATCCGGCCGTGGTTGCTACCGACGCGGTGGCTGCGGCGACATACGTCGTTGCCGTTGAAAAATCATTGTTCCCCAGCAGGCGATTGATGGACCTCTGTATGATGGGCAGCTCGTCGTTATAAATGGAATGCTGCGAGGGATGAATGCCATCGCCCTGGAAGAAGGTGGTGCTAGCATTGGCGCCATCTGCTCCAAGGTTCGGGTCTGCGGCTAAATCAGTAAGCCCGTCTGCAAACTGCCTCCAATTTTGCCGCAACCACGTATCGAATGTGTTTTTGCCAGCATCCTGTCCTGTGCGGGATAGCATGGTTGTGACAATGCATTTCCATCCGACAAGATGACGCGCGGTGCAGTAGGCCCTGTTTCCCTCTTCGGCATCGGTGATGCTAGAGTTAATCGTGATGTCATTCGTTCCCGCGAAAAAATGAACGAGGCTCACAGGAGCAGAACTTAAATAAGCTGGATCTTCTGTAAATGGAGCTGCAGCAAGAAGTTGTAGCGAGGTGAGAAGCGTCTCCCCTTGATTCTGCCGATAGGTCGGCGTCGGGGTGATCGTCATGTTTTGGCAGTACGTGTTGGCTGCCGCGATATTCACGGCGGCAGTAATCGAATCCCCCACGCACACAATGCTCGGTCCCGTTGCTTTAGTCACCGTAGCCGAGGTCGTCGTCGGCGCAACGCCGCGCCCCGTCATGGCCGCATTGATATATTGCGCATCCTGCGCCATCTGCTGAGGCGTCAGAACTGTGCTGTAAAACACTGCGTAGTAGATCGGACCAGCGTACCAAGATGGACTTATTCCCTGAACGTTCCCAGAGTTTCCGCCGAGTTGATAATTGCCGACGCTCTGGACACCCGAGCAAGCTGTCACGTTGACAAAATAGGAGTTCCCTGGCGTTTCGGTGGGTCCAAAATAAATGCGGTCGGTCGTGTCCATGACCCAGCCCACGAGACCGTTGCCAGTCTGGAGGCCGCGCGAATAGCTACAGAATGTGTTGTTCTGTTTTGTCGAAGCCACGCGGTTTCCGACGCCTGCGGATGTCGTTCCATCCGAGGCATTGGATGGGCCAATAAAAAGAAGCAATGCTGTGCTGCTGGCGCTGCCGGTCGTGCTACCGGCAACAGGTGATCCTATGCGTCCGCCTTGAACGTAGATTAGGACCGTCTTGGCGGAGTTGAGAGCTGCTGGGAGGGCCACGCCTCCGGCACCGGCGGGATTAAAGCCTCCCGTGTTGGCTAAAATGGATGGCGTCGTTCCAACGCAGCCTGTCGCATTGTTTCCGTTTCCTGAGTAGTCCACGAGGGCGCACGGATTTTCTGTTGAGAGCATCCGATATTCGGCCAGCAATCCAGTTTGAACAGGAATGGCTGTAAGGCCAGGGATACCGGGAGCCGCGCCTGGAGAAGTGTTCGTGCTGCCGCCGCTCGAGGGTGAAGAATATCCGCCGGCCGGGGTCTGCGCAAAAGCGCACGGAAAGAGCCCGAGCGCGAGAAGGATAGACAGAAATATTTTTCGCACAGAGATTCCCCTTCCGATTTTTAGTTGCGATGGATGGTCGAACATGCGGATTGCGCTATTGCAGCCTGACCCAGTTACAGCCCGCGGCCGATGAGCTGACTAGCTGCGATTGCAGGATCGCGGTCGAGTTTGCCGCGAGAGTCGCCGGTGTTGCGCCTGCTCCTGTGATGGTTTCAGAGTTGGCAGGGACGAGCGTCGATCCGGCCGCATTGATGTTCCGAATGTAGATATTCTGCCCGGTGTAGCCCACGCAGCTCTCTAATGAATAGTTCCCCGCACCGAAATTGAGGATGGAATAAACATCCCCATCTTTTTGCAAGGGAACGACTGCCGTTCCAAATATGGTTCCCGCGCCTAGTCCAGTGACGACCTGCCAGCAGTTGAAGTTGGAAGCAGTGGAGCTGTAAACCTGACAGTTGCCATTGTATCCGGCTGGCGTGACGCCTGCGATTGTCACGGTTTGCCCAGGAATCGGATTCAGCGTGGAAGTGACTAAATACCAGCTCCCAGACTCCGAAATGGCAGTAATCGCCGTCGCCGCCGGAGCCGCGGATGCATAAGTCGTTGCATCCGAGAAACTTTTCGCGCCATGCAAGCGATTCACGGCATGTTGCATGATGGGCAAAACGTGGGTTGTGATGGCCGCTTGTTGCAAGTGAATCCCGTCCGCCAGAAAGTAAGTCACGTTTGAAAAAGCGTTGTCCGCGCCTAGAACTGGATCAGAACCTATGTCTGCAAACGCATCGGCAAATGACGACCAATTTTGCCGCATCCACGTATTCAGGGAATTTTTGTAGGTGTCGGATGCCGTTCGCGATAGCATGGAAGCCACGATGCACTTCCAACCAAGTGCATGACGATCCGCGCAGTATTGCCGCATCGCAGACCCAGCCGTCGAAGTAGTCCCGTCGTTCGTTCCAGCCCAAACGAGCACATCATTTGTGATTGCGGAACTTTGATACATCGGATCGACTGCCACGAAGCCCGCGGGTTGCACTATCCCGGCCATAGTGATTCCCGCTCGCGCCGTAGCGCCGACTACCCAGGTAGAGCCTGCTATCGTGCCTAACGGGTTTGGTGAGCCAAGGCTCAACAGATTGGGCCAAAAGAAAAATCCTGACTGAGTAGCGATTCCGCTGGTTTCGGAATCTCCGTCGGCAATAAGAACGGGCACGTTTGCGCCGTTACCGATTACTCCCACTTTTGTAGGCACGCCCCGAGAATTCATGGCAGCTTGCATGAATGCGGCATTTGCCGCGAACTCGTTTTGACTGAGTTGCCGATTGTAGAACAGCGCATAGTAAATCTGCCCGCCCGTCCCGAGGTAGTTGCAGGAATTATAAGCTGCCGTGCATGACGCAGGGGCTATCCCGCCTAACTGAAAATTTCCTGATGTCTGATGGCCCTGTAAGCCGCGCTGCTGAATGAAAGTTGTCTCCTGTGGTTGAACTTGGTTGTTTTGCCAAAAATAAAAAGTGTCATTTCCCCCGGCAGGACCAAAAACAATTCCCACATTGGCGGTATTTCCGATTTGAGCGCGCGGATAGGTTGCCATTTCGTTCGCGCTCCCGCCATAAGGAATCCAGCCGGTGAAGATTCTGGAGGCAACCAAGAGGAGGCCGTCAAAAATAGTTTGGTCTGCCGATTGGGGAACCGAACTAAGCGAGATCATAGAGCCGTTGGTTGCTGAGTAGGTTCCGGTTCCCCCAAGGATTACACCGTTCACGCTGGCAGCCGTTGTTCCGATAAAGAACTGCACGGTTTGCGCAGCGTTCAAAGCTGCCGGTAGAGAGACGGCCCCTGCGCCGCTTCCACTAATCCCGCCAGCGTTGGCATTGATCGTGGGAGCTGTTCCGACGCAACCCGTCGCGTTGTTTCCATTCCCTGAATAGTCCACAATCGCACACGGATTTTCGCTCGGGAACATGCGGTACTCGGCCATGAGGCCCGATTGGATGGGGACAGCAGTGAGGCCGGGGATGCCGGGAACCGCGGTGGGTAATGCATTTGTGCTGGCACCTAGCACCAAGGCCACATAGTTCACGGCAGAATTTCCTGCCCCGCCATAAATGTCGGCACCTTGAGTTTGCGAAATCACCAGGGTCGCCGCGCCATTGATGGTGCAAGAAGAACAGGTGATCGTGACTGCCCCGGCTCCGAGGTTTATCACGGTCAACATGGTGCCAGCGCCAAAACCGAATGTCGCTCCGTTCGGCAAGGTCGCGGCGACGGGGCTGGCATTGTTGAAGGTGACGACCCGCGTCATGTCGGCCGGGATGAAGGTGTAGGTCGTGCCTGTCTGTGCATTCACGCCCGTCAACATTCGCGCGTTGTTTTGGGCGTGCGCCGCCGTCACCGCGAAGAGGCAGCAGAGGAAGGGGAGGAGTTTTCTCATTTTCAGTTTGCGGTCAACTGCTTAAGAATTGGCGTAATCACATACTGAGGACCTGGAGCGCAGCCTCCACCAATGCTGTATGCCGTACTGTAATTGATCGCTACTCCTGCCTTTGCTCGAAATACGAATAGGTTTAATTGCCCAAAACCAGAATCAAAAGCGCCGCCTAAGACGCCATTCCCAGCATTCGCAATGCGGAATGTGGCCGCTTCGGACCATCCGACAGGGGCCGCGCCAACTGGGTCTTGTACAGTCACAACTATTTGCAACGCCGTATTGCCAGCGCAACCAGCTCCTAGTACGGTTTCCTGAACATAGGCGCTGAATTCAAAGGTAGCATTTGCCCCAGGCGTAAACATTGTCGTAGCGCCAATGCCCGCGTTCGTTGAGGCCGAAGGCACGCTGTAGACAACGGTCGGAAATGTTACGTTGGCGACCGCGCTGCGATCCTCGGAGGCGAATAGATCGAGCTGGTACAGACCCAGCGCAGCATTGGTAGTAAGCGTGCGCCCAAGGACCTGCCCGCTCGAGGGATACCCGCCGCCAGGTACGTCGTGGCAGTCCCCAGCGATTGTCGAACTAAACACCACATAATCTCCCGCCGTCGTGGCCGCGTCGAAATTGCAGCTTGCGATGCCCACGTTTTGAATCGTCGCGCTTCCGGTCGTTCCCGCTCCAGCCGTGACGATCCCCACAGCGCCAACGGTATCCGCAACAACCGGAGTCACTGCCGTCGAAGGCGATCCGGTCAGCTTGGCGAGGGAATTCACTATTGTTCCGCTCAGGCTGTTGGCAATGACGATGGATTGGATTTCCGGATTTAGATTCGCCTGCGCCGCAGTCATCCAAACCGGGGTTGCGCTCGTGAAGTTAGGCGAGCCGGTAAAAAGCGGATTGCCGCTGAAGACTACGCCGCCGGTGAAGGTCGGAGAGCCAGATATTGCGCCGGAAAATGCTCCGCCGGCGGTCAAAACTACCGCAGCGTTGAAGGTCGAAGTGCCGTTGAAGATTTGACTGCCGGTCCAGTTGTTATTTCCCGCGAGGAAGGGAGGGCCGACGATGTTGTCCGTACACCATTGCTGAACGAGCGCTGAATTGTAAGCGCAGAATTTGTATGCAGCGCTGGACAGCCAGATCCCGGTTTGTGTCGAGCCGTTGGACGGCGAGCCGGTGGCATCGAGCGGGATCGGCCATGCATTGATGATCGTCCCGCTGCTGTCGGTGTAGGTATCAAGCCTTGTGGTGGTCCCTGCAGAATAGGTATATAGGAAGCCGCCCGAGAGAAGCTTGCCCGTGCCGTCCGTGAATTGAATGTGGACGGTTGGGGCTAAATTCACAGGCACTTGAGCTTGGGCAGCTTTCGGAGCGCCAAAGAGCAGGAAAAGTGCTAAAATGGACAGTAATGCGAAAGTACCTCTTTCCCTTTGTAATTGCTTGGATAAGCGGCTACGTATCATGGCGGTGGCACGCTTCTATGTTCGACATCGAGATGATGTTTCTTCCTCTCATTGTGGCTATCGGCCTTGTTCGGCTGTTTGGCTTATTCCTGCACCGCCCGCCAAAGCGCGAAGGGCTAGAAGCTTGGGCGTTAAAGACTGGTACATCGGCAGAACCGGAACGGTCGGACCAACCGTACTCCCGGCCGGCCTCGGCATGGAAGCCCTCGCAGCAGCTTCCCCGCGCACCCAACTTGCGGGATTCCAGCCAATTTGCTCCTTCGCAAAAAGCAAACGTCCAGAGCCGGAAGGGTTAACTTCCAGGTTGAGCCGTCTCGCTGTTTCCGCTGCGGTATAAAGTTCCTTAGCCCCATCCTGACCAAAAAGTTGCTGAATGAAACTATCTGGATAACCCGCAATGGTGTTTCCGGTCGCCCTGAATCCCTTACCCGCGATGTCCCGAATGACCTGCGATTGAATCGGTGCGAGGTCGATATTTTCAGCCTTGAGTTTGGAGATTACGTCTGCGGATTTGCCAGCGACAATTGAATTGTAAGCCAGCTTGGAATCCGAGGTCTGCAGGAGTTTATTCAGCGGCTCACCCGGCGTGTCATATTTCGATTTCATGGTCGCCCATTGCTGCGAAGCGTCCCGGAAGGATTGCTCGAATGGAGTTCCTTTCGATGCCGTCATCATGGCGTCATCGGGAATTTGAGACGCCATCGCGTAGATCCGCTTGGCTGCGTCAGGGACGGTTCCCGAGTAATCGTTTGCCTTTTCCCAAAATTCGGTGCGCAGATTGCGCGCGCTTTGCACGGAGGCGTTTTGTCCGAGACGCGGATCGGAAATCTTGTTTTCAATGTCCTTCAGAGCCGCCTCCACGGCCGGTCCTTGATATTGCGGCTGAGTTACGGCCGCGCTTGGCTGTTGCACATTGCGAATCCCGTCAACGAATTTCTGAAGACGAGGTTGGAGGTCCTTCACCGCGATATTGGCCTGATCGATTCCCGCCTGTTTGTAGGCGATGTTTGCATTGTCTTTGGCGACTTCGAGGCCGACTTTGGCACTGGTCTTGAGCGCATCCCCAGCGGATTCCGGCGAGGCTCCGAGGTTGTACGGATCGTAGCGCCGAGTCAGATTCTCGACGGCTTGCTCGACTTTCCCTCGGTTCATTTCCAAAGCATCCTGAAGCGGTTTGCCTCCAGGCGTGAGACTTTGCTCTCCGAGTCCCTGCACATAATGAGCGCCGCGGTCGCCCGTCTCTTGTCCCGGGGTTAGATCAATTCCTTCCGCTTTGGCCCAATTGATGACGTCCTGATTCGAGACTGCGCGCGCGGGAGCAAAGGAAGATCCGGGCGGGAGCTGGGCGGCCTCGGCTGGTGTTTGCATTGCCCCGGTGAGTTTCTGAAGTGTTTTCCTGCTGGCGGTCCAGGTATCCCGGATGGGGGTTGTCGCACCGGCTCCAAATGCGCCCGCCGTGACTGCGCCTCCCCCAGCCGCCTCTGAACCAGAAGAAAGCATGCCTTGCATTGCATCTGGATTCCCTTTGACGGCCCCAGGGGCATTCTCGGCAACGCCGAAGGCTCCATGCGCGAGGAGTGCTGGTCCCATGACCTCGGGAGCGGCCGCGGTAGCCACAGCGGTTCCAATTCCCACAGGCGATGCCGCGCCGGCCGCCATTCGCGCCGCATCCGCTCCCGATCCGAGAAGGAACGATTTCACGTAATCGCCCTTAGAGACACCCTTTCCTTTCGCCGCGTCAGAAAGCATCTGATCCGCGAGCTCGTCATGGGCGCGACCGGCGGTAGCACCCAACTGTTCGAACGGGATTTGTATGGCGCGGAAGGGGTTGCTTTTGATCTGTTCTTCGAGCGCCTTTGGGTCCATTTCCTGCCAGGGACTGCCCTTTTCGCCGGTTGTCTGGATGGCTCCGTGCTGCTGGGCCAGAGCGTCATAATCGATGTCGGAGCCCGCGGTAGCGCCGTGCTGCTTCGCTAGGGCGTCATAATCAATGGTTTGGTTATCGCCGGCCATTTACTTGATTCCCGCCGCTGCCTTGAATCGATCCGCCGAGGCCTGATCGGGAAACGGATAAGTCCTCCCATTTGGAGCGGTAACAGTGAATTTCCCGCTTCCCTGTTCAGAACTCGATCCCGTCGCCATCGTCGCGTTCGCCTTGCTCCCCGCCCCGGCCTTGATGATTTTGTCCAGTTCGTCGCGCTTCGAAGTCATCAGCGATTTGTAGGAATTCACGACGTCATGGATGGTCTGCGCATTGGCGTTGTCCGGCAGGGTCGCGTTTCCGGTCTCGACTTCCTTGTCCGTGATGTGGCCCTTCGACACGACGGAACCGACTTCGTGGTTATAGGCATTGGCAATCGCGTTGTAATTGATCTGGCCGCTCCAGCCGAATTCGGTCTTGAAGCGGTTGGTCAGTGAGTTCAAGGTGCGAAAGTCGTTGTTCTTCAAGGCGTCCGCTGCTTTCAGAAGCATGTCGCTGTGGTCGAGGGCGGTGTTGTAAGCCAGCCGCGTATCGGCCCACGCCCCGCTGCGAGCTTTCTTGGCGGCATCCTGTTCCAGCCCGAATTCCGCCGTGTCGAAGCTCGGATTGAGTTTGTACACTTGCTGAAGGATGGCGTTCTTCGTTGCCATCGGCGTGCGCATCGATACAGCGTCTTTCCAGGCCATCCCACCACCAGCGATGGCCTTCGCAATCTCGGAAGGATTGCCATTGGCATCTGCCGCAGCCCCGGTGTTTTGCAAACTGAAGTTGTAGGCTGGCACAATCTTTTTCATGGCGACGTTGTAATCGCTGAGAGTTTTGCCCTTGTTTTCCGGCTTCGCTAACCAATCGGCGGCACTCGCGGTTTCATTGGGCACGCCTGGAGCGCCAGCCTGGGGATGAAGCTGATACCAGAGCGCTTCTTGCTTCTTAGCAGCAGCTCCTTGAGTAGCCTCTTCGCCCTTCGCCTGCGCCTCGGTAGTTTCCGCAGCCTCTTTGCGCTTGTCGGCTTCCTGCTTGAGATAGGCTTCTTGGAGTCCGAGTTGCGTGCCATGCTGCTGTAGCTGGTCTTTGGTAAGAGGCTGATTCGGGTCGGCCTTTGCGTTGTTGCCGGGGATGCTGTTGAACTGCTGGGCGATGCCGGGCCACTGTTTTGCCAGATCCTCATCGGACAAACTAGCCACGTTGCTGTAAATCTTCTGCTGGGCGTCATGAACTTTTTGGAAGTTGGTGAGTTCCGCATCTGTCGCAGCCGCATGCTTCTGTTTGATCGTGGCATCCGTATCGACAAGCTTCGTGTAAGCGTCGAGAGAAATCTTGCCTTTGAGCGAGTCGGCTGCATCCCCAAAAGTGCTACCCGGATTCTGTTGCAAGTAGCCCATGACCGTTTTCTGGTCTTGGACCTGTTGCTGCTTGAGCGCGATGTCCTGCTGCTGCATTTGCTGCTGCCCCATCATGGTACGCAGCGCCATGAGCCGCTCGACATTGCCCGCAAGGTCAGGTTCTTGCGGAGGGCGGATGGACAAGGCCGGCAGGGGGAAACTACCCACGGAATCCTCCCGAACGACCGAAGAGTTGCTGCAATGCCAGCAAATTATTCATTGGGTGAAAGGCCATCTGTTGCGGACCGAACGGCATTGGCTGCGGCATGGCTCCCGGCATGGACCCGGGCATCGTACCGGGCATTGGAGACGGGCCCGGAAATCCGGTACCTGCCGGGGGAGCAAATTGTTCCGGTGCCTGGGGCATGGTAAAGCGGCCTGGATCGATCGGATTGGGCATCGGAAACGGACCCGGCCGAAACGGATGCGGCAATCCGCCAATACCTCGCAGCGCTGCGAGGTTCGCAAAGCTTGGATTGAAATTGACGTTTGGAATCATTATCCCCACGCTCCAACGTCGCCGCTACCGCCGCCAGCGCCTCCGAACATCTTCTGGAGCATGAGCAGATTCATGAAATTATTCGTGCCGCCGCTCAAGGCTCCGCCGAAAGCATTGGCCATGCCAGCGTAACCCGATGCGGTAGCGGCTCCGGCGTTTTGAATGTCTTGCCCTTGTTGAGCGCCAGCAGTAAGGAAGGTATTGCTCATGTTGTTCGCGGCGGCCTGACCTTCCTGGCCCAGCGTCGAAGCGGCCGTTTGGCCGGTTCCAGCGAGCGCTGCCAAGCGGTTGAGTTGCGTCTGATGCTCGCCATACCGCTGCTGGTACTGTTGAAATGCTTGATTGTAGACGTTGCCATAGTCCGACTGGCCCGCTTGCTCCGCATAGTTGGCCAGCGCTTCCTGGGTATTTCCGGAATAGAGAGCGCCTTTTGCGGCGGCGGAGTTTTGAAGTGCGCCCTCGCCCTGGGCCAATTGAAGTCGAGGCTGTTTTGGGCTTCTTGGGCCTGTAACTGGGCGGCGCTTTTGGCGGCGTCGGACTGCGCACCCGCCGCGCTCGCGGCTCCGGCAGCGGAAATTCCCCCGCCAGCGACCGCTCCGACCGCTCCGATGGTAGCCGCGATACTCAAAGCATTTTCCCGTACATCTTGTCAGTCAATTTCCAGCCGAGTGCTTCAAATATCGCTGAGTGATCCTGATGGACTTTAGAGCTAATAAAAACCTTCACGACGTCGCGCGCTCGCAGCGAATCCTCTGCCGCAATCAGCATCCGGACACCGATGCTCCCTCGGCGATATTCAGGGAGAAGATAGAAAGCGTCCGTCGAAGCCTGAAGCCCGGAGTCTTTGTAGTGGGGGTGAGGCATGGTCCAAAAGTAGATGTAGCCGATGACCTTTCCCGCATCTCGGGCCACGACGACGTGCAGCGCGCCCTTTTCATCGCATGACGCATAAAGTTCATGGTCTGGATTTAGTTTGATTTTGTCCTGGTCGAGTGCTAGTTCCCGCCAATGCCGAGGGAAAATGTCTTTTGCGGCATCGTGAGCCAGTTCGCGCCATGACTCTTTCTGGAACGTAATCAATTCAGGATCGCTTGAGCGAGTTCCCCGATGGTTTTCTTGGTGACCGCTATGCGCGTATCGATTGGCCCTATCTCGTCGCGCACCCGCGTCAGAATGCACAGAAAGTCGAGCGAGTCGATGTCCAGCGAATCAATCTCAGTTTCGGGAGAGAGCTGCGCTCCCTCGGCGCCCCCCTCTTCAGCGAAAATGCGGATTAGAAGTTGTTCAGCGGTATTCTTTTCCACGAATTCTTTCCTATGCAAACGTACAAATAGGTCCCATCCGTCTCCAGGCCCTGAATCTGCAGCGGCGTCCCGGCTGAAGCGCTGGTCTGCGGCGGGCCGCTATTCGAGAGCCATTGCTGCACGGTTTCCAGCCATCGCTTGAATGGAAATGTCGGCTGGCCATTCTTATCGATGGCCACTTGTCCGGGGACGGTGGGGGGCTGGAATTTTGCCATTACGCGCGCTTACTCATTTCCGCGGCCAGCCTCGATGTTGGGAGCGGATCGGAATCGGTGAACAGATAACCGTCGATGATTTTCCAGTCCGCATCGTCCTCCATCGAAATCTCGTAGATGCGATCACGGGCCTGGCCGAGCCTGCGGTAGAACACGCGCTTCGTATATTCGCCGCCCTGTCCGCAGTCACGATCAATGCCATCCGACCAGGTATGTCCGCCGTCATTCGACCATTTGAGGGTCATGAGCGGTCCGCGGCCGACAATGCCTTGCGGCAGAAGAACGAGATCTGCGACAGCACCGCCTAGATTGACGAGTTGCAGCGTCCAGTTCTGATCGCCTTCAACGCTTACAAACGGGATGGCCACTGGATATGAGTCGATATACTTCCCCAGCAAAACGGCTGAAATGATCCCCAAAGCGTTGATTGATATTTGCCACGAGGTTGTGTTCGTTTCATCGTTGATGAAAACGGTCTGGGCGGAAGATACGTCTCCGATAAGATTGAGCGGTGCCGACAAAATGCCGCCCTCAATCACTTCGAGGCTGCGGAGAGCCCCCGCGGCATCCAGCATCGGAATGATGGTGGGAATGGCCGCCCCTTGAAACTGAGGACCGAGGCCCGCTTCCACATCTACTTGCAACTCATAGTGAAAAACGCGGGCTTGCTCTTTCGAGATGTGCGGCGCGCGGCGGACACGGCGAATCCGGTTCCCAAAATCATTGAGGATGGTACTCGATTGCTGGTAGACCGTCCCTGTGGTTGGATCTCCGACGAGATGCAATCCAAAGTTGAACGTGTGGCAAAAGGATCGATGCATGCGGAACTGTGCGATTACGGAATTCCAGAAACCGCGCTGGTGCCAGGTGCCCGTGGCAATGTCATAGACCCAGGTTTTCTGCGCTGTCGGAAAGTTCAGCATGATGAACGTATGCCCTTGTTCCTGGTAGGAGAACGTCACAAGGTCCGCAATTGTGGTGTAGGTGCTCCACTCATATTCCATCGCATGCGTGGAAACGCGCTGCGGGGTGTAGCCGTTCGCGCGCCAGAAGATGCCCTGGCCGCGTTCGTCCTGCCCCATCCAGAAGATGCTGTTATCGGCCTTGACCGGAGAGGCTGGTGCGGCAATTCCCTGTTCGATCTTCGCACCCTGGATCACGTCATAGGGAAACGGGAAATTCCCTGAATCGTAGTAGGGCTGTATGGCATTCGTGCCGAAGACCCACAGAAGCCGCTGGTTTTCAAAAATGGCGAGAGCATTGTCGGTAAAAACAGAAACCGTGGTTTGCGCCACACCTTGATAGATTGATCCATCTCCGGGATTCGATACTTGAATCTGATTCGAGTTGGCCATCAAAACAAAGAAAAAACCGTCCGCGTACCGCACCTGTGAGGGGATGCCGAGCAATCCGAGCCCGGTCCCAGCATTGAAAGGCAACACTTGGGCTAATACATTGGTCGCGAACGTATAAACGTACATGGTCCCCACGCTGACGATGACGATTTGGGTCTTGCTCGCCGCCATGTATACGGAGTTGCCGTCGTTGGGAATCGCTCCGCGCACAATGAAGTTTGGCGGCCCGGCAGTGGGGGCAAGAAGTTCAATGAACTGAGGTCCTGCGGCCGCGAACGTGCGTCCTTGCGCGGTAATCAGGCCATTGCCGCGCAAGCCTGCATTCCCAAGAGCGTACAGCGCCAAGAGTCCTGGAGTGCGATACAGCACGGCTTGCGATTTGCCTGAGCCGCTCTCGATGTTCTCCATATAGAGATTCATGCACATCTGAGCGTCGGCGCTCAGCGACTGGCTTCTATAGGCAGGTCCAACAAGCCCGAAGCGAGGCATTTAGCCGCCCGTCACCGTCGCGGTAACCGTTACGCTGTTTGTTCTTGTGCGCATCAGGAGCCTAACGAATTTTGCGTTCCCGCTGTAATCCAGGTGGAACGTGTTATTCGTGGAGTCCACGGTCGTGACATTGCAATTCGAACACGTCTGATAGTTCGTGTCCGCGTCGGTCGCGGCCACTTGCACGTCCACTTCGAAAGCTCCGGGCGCCCCTGAAAACTTTCCATCGATGCTGAAAGGTGTGCCAGGTTTGCCTATGCTTCCATTGATGAGTTGAACCTGCTGACTCGCGGCAGTCGTTCCGTTCCCCGGAGTGGGCGTCTCCGCGCTCCATACGGTAACGACCATGCCCGTGCCGCACGGCACCGAGTTGCCGACGCTATAGACTGACGCGGTGGCGCATTGCGCTACGGCGAGAAGCAAGACCGCTAAAACTTTAAGTTTTTTCATCGTCACTCCCGCATTCCGGTCAGGAAATTAAAGTCTGGTCGGCCGCCCTTACGATTGTTCGGCGAACCCATATCCGTGTCTATCCGCGGAGGCTGGTCGTTGTTGCCTTCTATGATCCGCATGGCCTGATTCCATTGCTCCCGCAGATCAGGCGAAAACGGTTTGTTGAACAAGGGGCAAAGCTTCCGCGCCAGACTGAGCACGGTCGCGTCCCAATATCCCTGCGGCAAAACGAGCGAACTTTGCGCCGAAATCGGCTGCGCGAGCGAGTTCCAGAATTCAAGGCGCACCGGATTTATCACGTTGCAGATGGGCCAAAAGTTCAGATTGCCGAGCGGCACTGCGGAATCGTAGTAC
>WNFF01009447.1_pt1 | contig 18803 bp, 19 predicted proteins | sample 5400441 | NCBI WGS metagenome assembly WNFF01 (sample SAMN13153345, study PRJNA577476) | soil metagenome | isolation source: 120 cm saprolite under Douglas fir tree site 2 hole 3 replicate 1 | place: USA:California | collected 2015-04-18 | reverse complement strand
CGGCGAGGGCGTCGACGCGCTGTTGGCCGCGATCGAAGACCGGCTGGCCGCAACGCGGATGACGCTGGACCTGTCAATCGACGCCGCCGACGGCGCCGGCATCAGCTGGCTGCATCGCAATTCGGAAGTCCTCAACAAGGAGCTTCACGAGGGCCGGTTCGACATGACCGTGCGCGTCGATGAGACCAAGCGCGATATCGTCGTCAACCGCTTCGACGCGGTGCCGCACGCGGTTTCATGAACTCTCTAGCGCGGCCTGCTCGTGGAGTTCAGCGACGAGCAAGGTCGCGGCTACGCGGTCGCGCCGTGCCCGCGGGCGGACTTGCTCCTCCTGCATTATGTTCCAGAAGCGGCCGCGTGGCGACTGTCGTGCCAACTTCTGGTGGGACTGCGCAACAAAATGCATGGTCACGTCGAAGGCGAATAGAAGCGTGTTCCGGCCAAAGCGAAAATCAAGAGCGCAACCGACGTGAAATCCGCCAAGCCAACGCAACTTCAATTGTGGGTAAGAATTTTCGCCCGATATCGCACCGAACAGCGCGCTATTGCCGGGCCACGGGCGTTTAACGGATTGTGCGATGATGAAGGAGTGCCCCTGATTTGCCCGACGTGTCAAGTATTTTCCCAAAGCGCATCCGTGCCGGCGACTGCCTGCTACTTTGCATGGGGTTGTTTTCGATATTTTTGGTTGGGAGCCATGGCTATTTGGCGGCGAGATATCCGGCTTGAAGCCGCACACACCGTCGTCCCCGCATGCGCCGGACGACGCATCATGGGCGTTACTAACTCGGGTTCGCCGCGACGACGGGCGGGGAGGAATGGTTCAACGCCACGCCTTGAACGCCATGAAGACCGCCATACCTGCGATCATGATCATCAGCACGATTCGCAACTTGTTCGGACTGACGCGATTGGCGAAACGCGCGCCGATATCTGTTCCCACCCAGAGACCGACGACGAGGCTGATGATCGTGAGCCACGGCAGCGCCGTACCCTGCTGCACGTAAAGCAAAGCCGCGGGGAGGGTGACCGGCAGCGCGGTGACGGCGAGGCTTACGGCTTGCGAGCGATGCTGCGAGATCTTCAAGAGCCCGGCCATCAGCGCGGTGATCGCAAGTCCGCCGCCAATACCGAGAAACCCCGATGACCAGCCGGCGATAGCACCGATCGCGCTGAGCGAGGCCAAGTGTAAAGGCTGGTCTTGAGATTCGTCCGCCGTGCCTTCCACCTTCGGTCGTGGCGGGCGCAATATCACGATGGCTTCGAGGATCACGAGATAACCGACAAAGGTCCATTGCAGCGCTCGGTCCGAAACATGCGTTGCGAGCAGGGCGCCGACGCATCCTCCGACGGCGAAACCGAGCACCAGCCAAATCAGCCAGCGCAGCGGCACGCGGTGGCCGCTTTGGCTGTAATTGCGCACGCCGGAAAGGCTGGTCGGCACCACCTGCGCCAGCAGCGAGATGCCCTGCGCGACGTGCTGGTCCTTGCCGAGAATGAGCACCAATAGCGGCACCAGAATCCCGCCGCTGGTAATTCCCAGGAAGCCGGACGCGATGCCGCCGACACCGCCAGCCAGAAGTCCGCCGAGAATGTCGGTTGCATTCATCGGCGATGACCGGCTTCGGTCTCGGCGGGTGTGGATAGACGCGGCTCTTCGCCCTTCGCCTCATTCCACAACGCGTCCATCTCGGCGAGCGATGCGCCCTCAAGCGAGCGCCCCTCTGCAGCCAATGCGCGTTCGATGTAGCCAAAGCGGCGTTCGAATTTGGCGTTGGTGCCGCGCAGTGCCATATCAGGATCGGCGCCGACATGCCGCGCCAGATTGACCACTGCGAACAAGAGATCGCCGGTCTCCGCGGCGAGTTCGTCGGCGACGCCGCGATCGAGCGCGGCTTCAATCTCGTCGGCTTCCTCGCGAATCTTGTGCAATACCGCGCGCGGATCGTTCCAGTCGAACCCGACGCTTGACGCCTTGCGCTGCAGTTCCATCGCGCGCGACAACGCCGGCTGTCCGGCCTTGACGCCTGACAGCAACGATTTGTGCGGGGGCTCTTTCTGAGGCCGCCGCGCGGCGCGTTCGGCTTTCTCCTCGGCCTTGATGCGGTCCCATGCGCCCTTCACGTCGGACGGTGTCAACCGCCCATCCTTGTCGGCGAAGACATGGTCGGCGAAGACATGGTCGGCGAACACATGGGGATGCCTTCTGATCATCTTGGCGGTGATCGCCTCGACCACGTCGCCGAATGAAAACGCATTCTGCTCTTCGGCCATGCGGGCATGAAACACCACCTGGAGCAGGAGATCGCCGAGTTCGTCGCGCAAATCGTCGAGATCGCCGCGGGCGATGGCGTCGGCCACTTCATAGGCTTCCTCGATGGTGTAAGGTGCGATGGTCGCAAAATTCTGCTCGAGGTCCCACGGGCAGCCGCTGCCGGGCGTTCGCAGCGTCGTCATGATCTCGATCAGGCGTGACATATCGCGGGAAGGGGTCATGGGGGGCACCGGAGCTTGCGAAAACCGATCTTTGTATGCCGCAAGACGAGGTGTCCGCCCAGCGAAAACAGGTGACTGGGTTTGCTGTTTCCACCGATTGGCGAGAGCGCCTTACAGTGCTAAGGCCAGCCGATGAGCGATCGGTTTCAATCCGAAACAGCACTGGTGCTGTTCTCCGGCGGACAGGATTCCGCCACCTGCCTCGCCTGGGCGCTGCGGCGCTATGCGCGCGTCGAAATGCTCGGCTTCGACTATGGCCAGCGCCACGCCATCGAACTGGAATGCCGCGACAGTCTCATCGGCGGCATGAAATCGCTGCGCGCGGACTGGGCTTCGAGGCTCGGCGAAAGCCACACGCTGGAGATTCCGACGCTGGCCACGATTTCCGATACCGCGCTGACCCGCGATGTCGCGATCGCGATGGGCGAAGACGGCCTGCCCAACACCTTCGTGCCCGGCCGCAATCTGGTGTTTTTGACGTTCGCGGCGGCGCTGGCCTACCGGCGCGGCATTCGTCACATCGTTGGCGGGATGTGCGAGACCGACTATTCCGGCTATCCGGATTGCCGCGACGAGACCATCAAGGCGTTGCAGACCGCGCTCAATCTCGGGATGAACACGCGGTTCGAATTGCACACGCCGCTGATGTGGCTGGACAAGGCCAGCACATGGAAGCTCGCGAATGAACTTGGCGGGGCAGGGCTGGTCGACCTGATCCGCGAACACTCCCACACCTGCTATCTCGGCGAACGCGGCGCGCAGCATGCGTGGGGTTATGGCTGCGGCCAATGCCCAGCCTGCGCGTTGCGCGCCAAGGGCTGGCGGGAATATGCGGCGCGGCGTACGGCATCCTCGTAAGTTCCATAGCTCGCAGTAGGGCGCAAACTCGCCACGTCCACTGCGTCATCATCCGCGAAAGCGGATGACCCAGTACTCCACGGCGCTTGTGATAAATCGTGTGAAGCCGTGGCGTACTGGATACCCGCTTTCGCGGGTATGACGGCGTCTTGTCGACAGACGCGGTGCCTCACTTCTCACGAAGCCGGCGCAAAATCCTCCGGCTTCAATTCGATCGGCGAACCATGCGGCGCGTCGCAAGCCAATGCCGGTAATAGGTCTCGCCGGTGTCGGGATCGCCGCATCCCTGCGCGCGCTTGATTTCATGGGCAAGTGCCGCGGCCCATTCAGTCCAGGTGAACAGCCCGCGCGCGTGCAAGGCGAGCGCCATCGCGAAGGCCTGTGCTTCCCAGGGTTCGCGGAACACCGGGCCGTCAGTGTCGCGGGGTATACCCGGCACCGTACTGGTCGCACCCGCCGCAGCGGCGTCCATCATGCCGCCTCCAGATAGGGCTCGAACGCATCGATCGATATCTTTACAGTCGGGTCGGCGTCCGGGCCCCATAATTCGGCCCCGTCGAACACGACGGTGTAGAGCCATTGCGGGTTCTCGCCGGATTCCGTCGCGGCCGAGTCCGGAAACACCTGACAGCCGTGGTCGCGTTCGATCACGCCAACGTGGCCGCGCGCGTAACGCGGCAGCCGCGTGTGTGTTGCCGGATGAATGTTCTTCGCGCGCACATGATCGCCCGCCTTGAACTTCGCCGCTGCGGGGGCAGGGCGTCCGAATTTGCCGCGCACCATGATGCGCTCGACATCGTCAAGCCTGAACTTGCCGCGCTTGAGCGGCTTCGCCGCTTCTAACGCGTGGCCCGCAGCGACTTCTCCGGTTGCCACGTAGCCCTTGTCGATCAGCAGGTCTTCGAGCCCGAGCAGCCATTTCCTGTAGTATGAACTGCTGAGATAAATGTGGGGCGGCAACATCTCCCGATAGAAGCGTGAGGTATCGATGTTGAATGCGCCTGCGGCACCCATCGCACGCACCATCGCCAGCACGCGCGCTTCCCATTCAGCGTGAAACATCGGCTCGTTCAGCTCCGGCTCGACCTTGCCGAAGCCGTCCATGCCGCCCATGTCGTGCACACCATTCATGATTATGCACCCGGCGTCTTGGGGAAGCCGGTGCCGATCATGGAATCGCGCGTCACGAGCTCGGCGAGCTGCTGCTCGCTCCAGCCGTCAGTGCCTTCGGGTCGCATCGGCAGCACCAGGAAGCGCGTCTCGGCGGTCGAATCCCAGACGCGGATCTCGGTGTCCTTCGGCAGGCTTACGCCAAAGTCGGTGAGCACGCCGCGGGGGTCTTTTACGGCACGGGACCGGTAGGGTGCCGCCTTATACCAGACGGGAGGAAGCCCCAGCATTTCCCAGGGATAGCAGGAACATAGCGTACACACGACCATGTTGTGCCGCTGCGGCGTGTTCTCGATAGCGACGAGATGATCGCCGACTCGGCTGACGTGACCAAGCGTGCTCACGGCCTTGGTGGCGTCATCCAGCAGGGACCGCTTGAACGCAGGATCGGACCAGGCTTTGGCAACAACCTGAGCACCATTGTGGGGACCGATTTTCGTTTCGTAGGCCTGGATGATGGCATCGAGCGCGGCCGGATCGACATAGCCTTTCTCGGTCAGCACGGTCTCAAGCGCGCGCACGCGCAGTTCGGTCTCGGACAATTCCGAATGCTCATGGTCGTGGTGATGATGATCGTGGTCGTGGCCGGTCATGGGCTGAGGATAGCCGTAATATTCTGTCCATGTCGAGGTGGAGACTCTGCTAGTTTTGGCGCATGGGGCTTCCGGGAATACGCATAGCATTGGCCGCGATAACGGCCGGTTCAGCCTTATTGGCGTCCGCCGATGCTCGCGCGGCCAACGGCGCTTATGCTGTGGATGCCGCCGACATTTCAGAAGTCGGATCGTGCAAGGTCGAAAGCTGGATATCGACGGCGACCAACACCGATTTTTCGGCGGTGGCCAATCCTTCCTGCGTGGCGAACATTTTCAAGCCGGTGGAACTGAGCCTGCTGACCAACCGCTCTCGCAGCGACGGCGACTGGAGCACCAGCATCGCGCCCAAGGCCAAGTGGAATATCGTTCCCACCGGGATCGGCAAATTCGGTTTTGCGTTTTATGCGGGCGGATCGTTCGACGCGCTAACTGGCGACAATCTCACCGCTTTCGCGGTCGTGCCTGCGACCTATCGGCTTTCCGAAACCATGCGGATCAACATCAATGCCGGCTGGCTGTGGGACCGCACGGTCGACCGGCATTATCTGACCTATGGCCTGGGCTTCGACTGGAAATTCACCGATGTCCTGCAGCTGACAATAGAGGCGTTCGGGCAGGCCGGCGCATCGGATATACCAAGCGTGGTCCGGCCACGGTTTCAGACCGGCGTGCGCTACCGGCCCAACGAGATTTTCTCGGTCGATGTGATCTACGGCCGCAACATTACCGGAGAAAATGCCAACTGGATCACGATCGGGACTACCGTCCGGTTTCCGGCGCCGGAAACCGGACATGGGTCCTCAGGGCACTTGTGAGAGGCATTTAGGCCGGCTGGAGCCGTTCGCGAGACCGCCGGGGAAGTGGCGGGAAGGCCAGCGCCACCGCCATCGCACCCAAACCGACGCTCAGGGAGCCGATATACAGCCAACGATAGTCGTTGAAAGTGTCGAATATCATGCCGCCGGCCCAGGGTCCAAAGGCCATGCCCAGACTGGACACCATGGTCGCGGCGCCGAACACCGTTCCCATGATGCGCTGGCCGAAATATTCGCGGGCGAGCACGGCGTAGAGCGGCATCACGCCGCCATAGGCCGTGCCGAACACGATCGAGAGCGCGTAGAATTGGCCGAGCTTGTTGACGACGAGATAAGACGCGATCGCCAAAGCTTGCACCAGCAGGCCGCCGATCAGAACCGGCTTCGCACCCAGCCGGTCAGCAAGCACGCCGAACAAAAGCCGGCCGCCCAGCCCCGATAGCCCCTCGACACTGTAGATGCTGACGGCGGTCATCGCGGGGATACCGCAGATCATGGCATAGCTGATCATATGGAAAACCGGTCCGGAATGCGCGGCACAGCAGCAGAAGAACGTCAACGCCAGGACCGCGAATTGCGGCGTGCGGAGCGCGTGCCCGACGGACATGCCGGCGCCTGAAGCGATAGATCCGTTCGCTTCGGGCCCGCCTGAACCCGCCGTTTCAGGAGGCTGTTTGACCAACAGCGCGGCCGGTATCAACAGCCCCCAAGCGATAACGCCGACCGTCATCATTGCCGTGCGCCAGTCGTAGGTGGAAATCAGCCAGCGTGCCGTCGGCGAGATCGTCATGGGAGCGATGCCCATGCCCGCCGACACGAGCGAAACCGCCAGACTGCGGTTATTGTCGAACCACCGTGTCGCTGCCGCGATCATCGGCGCGAAGAAAGCGCCCGCGGCCAAGCCAACCAGGATGCCGTAGGTGAGCTGGAATTCGATCAGCGATGTCGAACGGCTGGCGAGAAACAGGCCCAACCCGAGCAACACGGCGCCGCTCAACACCACCGGGCGGGTGCCTATTCTGTCGCTGGCCGCGCCCCAGCCGAAGCCGGCAATCCCCATCGTCAGGAAGTCGATGGTCATTGCGCTTGAAATCCCGGCGCGCGACCATCCCGTGTCCACCGACATCGGCTGCAAATACACAGCCAACGAGAACATTGCGCCGATACCAACGCACGTCATCAGCGCTCCGGCGCCGACGATCACCCAGCGATATGATAGACCCACGCTCAAATCCTCCTTATTTCGAGGCTCAAATTGCGCCGCAAAACCTCGCAGCGTTCCCGAATAAGACGAACGGCAACCCGCGAAAGATACACAACCGCAATTTTTTTTTTGGAAGGCCCCGGTTTCGGCGATCGCTGGACGGAATTGCTTACGGTCGGGCATTTGTGATCCATCGAGGTCGCGGAAATCTTTCTTCCCGACCAGCGATAGACCGCATTTGTGAGGTATCGTTGCAGGAAAGAACGGGCAGGGAGCGCGGACGTTGGCGGACTTTGTAACGATCGAAAAGGGGCTCGGGCCCGAGGGGCGCATCGCTGTGGTGCGGTTCGACCGTGACGACGGAATCAACGCGCTGTCGCCCGAGGCGCTGCGTCAGCTTACCGACGCCGCGCGCGGTTTCGAGGACGACAGCGAAACGTCGGTCGTGGTGCTCACCGGCGGCGCCAAGGCGTTCAGCGCCGGCTTCGACCTGAAGGACGCCGAAGGCCGGTCCCGCAGCACCATGGATATCGGTTCGTTGCGCCGGCATCTCAAACTGGGACCACGATTAAGCCGTGCCTGGCAGGAGATGGAGCAAATCACCATCGGCGCCATCGAAGGCTTCTGCATCGGCGGCGGCGTCGCACTGGCGGTGGCGCTGGATTTTCGCGTCATGGCCCGGGACGCGCATATCCGCGTGCCCGAAATCGGTCTCGGCATGAACATGAGCTGGCAGAGCATCCCGCGCATGCTGCATCTGATGGGGCCGGCCCGAACCAAGCAGGCAGTCATTCTGGCCGACCAGCGCATCAGCGCCGCGGAAGCCCACGAATGGGGTCTGGTGGAGGAGGTGGCCGATCCTGGCAAGGCCTTCGACGCTGCCATGAACCTCGCCGCCAAAGTCGCCGCGCAGCCGCCGCTGTCGGTGGCGATGACCAAGCTCACCGTCAATCGCCTGGCGCATGCGCTCGACGATCTCGCCAGCCACATGGACGTCGACCAGTTCGCGCTGGCGAGTTTTGGCGAGGACCACAAGGAGGGCGTTGCGGCATTTCTGGAACGGCGCAAGCCGCGCTTCAGGGGACGCTAGGAGTTCGTGCTGTCAGTAGTGGGGTGGCATGCACCGCGCCGATCGATTGTTCGACACCATTATTGTTTGCACGGCGTCAGGGTCTTCACCGCCATTTCGGCTTCAGCCCGCGTCTTATAGATCGCGTCGCTGGCGACGGTGATGTTCGGCGTGTCGGTGCGAGGCATCTTGTCAACGATGGTGCAGGTCTTCGTCAGGGAATTCAGCACAACGTAGAATGCGGGCGCTGCTTTCGCTGTTTGAGTGTAGCCGGGCTGGTCTAAAATCATCAGCAAGCAGAAGCAGATCAGACTTCGTTTCATCGCGGTCTCCATCGTCCACTGAGGTAACCTCAAGGCTCGGACCAATGTTCCGGACCTAACGCATTGGAGAGCAATAGGTGTGGGCCGGGCGAGGGCACGACGGGTCGGTCACGAAATGATTGGGCCCCGGTGCATCAAGAGCATCGCGGGGCCCATGTTCTTCGTCTTGCGAAGAATGTCTGGTACACACCAGCTTATAATGAGATCTCGAAAGCGCGTGGCCTTTGCGCCCTCAGTCTCGTGGATATGTTTGGATTGTCGGCGGCGCAATGACGGCTAGCAGCTGCTGTTCACCTCAAGTTGCGCCGTGACCTTGCGGTTGAGCAAGGTCAATGCCTTATGCCCGGTGGCGTCATTCTCCTCACCAGATGTGAACCTACGGACGTTGCGTCCGCGTCAGCCGCACGTCGTACCGACCACATGATCGGACTCCGGTGCCTGCAAAGCCCGGGAGGCCAAAGCCTGCCGAACTTGAACAGGTGCAGCATATGAAAAACTGGGAGAGGTACAGCCCGAAGTCAAGATGCCGTATGGCTGAATATCACAGATTCGCATAAGGTATATTATGGAATATTTATATCGATAGGAATATCAGGCACTTGTACCAAAATGCTGTATTTTCAAGCTAATTGGCAGGCAAATATCCAGCCGCGGCGAAGCCGCCATCGACATTGAGGACATGCCCGGTAATGAAGCTCGCCTTGCTGTCGTCCAGCAGGAACACGGCGGCGCCGGCAACTTCGTCGGGCGACGCGTAGCGGCGCTGCGGGACCTCCTGAAGCCAGGCAGCTCGGTTGGCTTCACTTTGCATCGCCCGGACCAGCGGCGTCTCCACGGGCCCCGGCGCGATGGCGTTGACCCGGATATTCTCCGGCGCCAGTTCGCAGGCCATCACCTGGGTCAGCGTGATGACGCCGCCCTTGGACGCTCCATAGGCCGACCGGCCGAGATTGCCGCGCTGGCCGGAAATCGACGCAATATTGACGATCGCGCCGCCGCCGTGGACCCGCATCAGTCTGCCGGCTTCGCGGGCCACCGTGAAGGTACCGATGAGATTGATGTCGAGGACTTTACGGAACAGCTCGACGCTGGTGTCGAAGAAAGGCACGTCACGGGCGATGCCGGCCGAATTGACCAGGCCGCGGACCGGCCCGAAGCCGTCCTCGCAGCCGTCCAGGCCTGCGATCACGCTGGCCTCGTTGGCGACGTCCATGATGACGTATTTCGTGGCATTGGCGCGTAGCGGCTCCAACTCGGCGCGTGCGGCCTCGAGCCCAGCGTGCGTCAGATCGGCAATCATGATTTTCCAGCCGTCGGCGAGCAGGGCCCTGGCGGTCGCAAGGCCAATCCCGGAGGCGCCACCGGTGACGATTGCCACCCCGCGATCGGTCATTGTGCCCTCCCCTTATTCGTTAATGCGCCGGTCTTTGCCGCCGGCCTCGACAGGCTTCTCGTCGCGCAGCCTTGCATAGAATTCCGCGGCACAAAAGCGCATCCAAATCTCGGTATTTCAAGGGCTTGGTATTTCCATTGAAAGCAGGCAATAAGCCACCCGAAGACGATTGATGACCTGGCGCTGCCGGGCCCATAGGATCATTTCAAAAGAACAATCAGGGAGAGAACCAGATGGGCTTTTCACGACGCACGTTACTCAAGGCATCCGCGGCGTCAGCGGTATTGGGTGGCATTGGCGCGCCGTTTGTCGCGCGCGCGCAAACGGCCGAATTTACCTACAAATATGCCAACAATCTGCCCGATGCGCATCCCATGAACGCGCGCGCCAAGGAGATGTCGGCAGCGATCAAGACCGAAACCAACGGCCGCTTCGATCTGCAGATCTTTCCAAACAATCAACTCGGCTCCGACACCGACATGCTGAGCCAGATCCGCTCTGGCGGCGTTGAGTTCTTCACGCTTTCGGGCCTGATCCTCGCCACGCTGGTTCCGGCCGCGTCGATCAACGGCATCGGCTTTGCCTTCCCCGATTACGACACGGTCTGGAAGGCGATGGACGGCGATCTCGGCGCCTATATTCGCGGCGAAATCACCAAAGCCAATCTCGTCGTGATGGACAAGATCTGGGACAACGGATTCCGGGAAACCACGTCGTCCAGCAAGCCGATCAACCATCCTGACGATTTCAAGGGTTTCAAGATCCGCGTTCCGGTCTCGCCGCTCTGGACCTCGATGTTCAAGGCCTTCGATGCCGCTCCAGCGTCGATCAATTTCAGCGAGGTTTATTCCGCGCTGCAGACCAAGGTCGTCGAAGGCCAGGAAAATCCACTGGCCATCATCTCGACCGCCAAGCTCTACGAAGTGCAGAAATTCTGTTCGCTTACCAATCACATGTGGGACGGCTTCTGGTTCCTTGCCAATCGTCGTGCCTGGGAGAAGCTTCCCGAGGATGTGCGAGCGATCGTCGCCAAGAACATCAATGCGGCCGGGATCAACGAGCGCGCAGATGTTGCAAAATTGAATGCCGGGTTGCGCCAGGAGTTGGCCGGCAAGGGACTGACGTTCAACCAGCCGGAGGTCGCGCCGTTCCGCGAGAAGCTGCGTTCGGCCGGGTTCTATGCCGAGTGGAAGGGAAAATACGGCGACGAGGCGTGGGCGTTGCTGGAGAAATCCGTCGGCAAACTGTCGTAACGGGCTGCCAAGAAGCTGCCAGGAAACGGGCTGAGGGAACGTCATGGCGCACGCCGAATTGACGCAAGCGGCGGAAGGTGAGGCGATGCCCCCTCGCCCCCGCTCCTTTGCGGCCTCGCTCGAGGCATCGCTGGGAATGCTGGTCGAAATCCCGGCCGCACTTCTGGTCGTCGCCGAGATCGTGATCCTGTTCGCCGGCGTGGTCGCGCGCTACGGACTGCACCGGCCGCTGATCGCCGAGCACATGCGAATGACCGCCATCGTGGCCAGCGCGAAGCCCGCGATGCGGACCTATCTCGATCTCGTCGCCACCTGCGCCGCGCTGGCTTTTCTGCTGCTGGTCGCCTGGCCGGCCTACGAATACGCCTACGAAGAAAGTTTCATCACCACGCCGGCGCTGCAAATCCCCAACATCTGGCGCGCGGCGGCGTTGCCGGTCGGCATTGGCCTGATGGCGCTGTTTGCGTTTCTGCGGCTGGCACGCGCCGGCGATCTCAGGGTGGTGCTGGGCGCGGTGCTGTCGGTCGCGTTGCTGATCGGCATGTTCTGGCTGGCACAGCCGTGGCTGCGTCCGCTCGGCAATTTCAACCTGATCATCTTCTTTGTCGGCGTCGCCGGCTTCTGCGTCTTTACCGGCGTGCCCATCGCCTTCGGATTTGGACTTGCGATCTTCGGCTATCTTGCGCTGACGACGCGGACGCCGCTGATGGTGCTGGTCGGCCGTATGGACGAGGGCATGAGCCACCTGATCCTGTTGTCGGTGCCGCTGTTCGTCTTTCTCGGCCTGCTGATCGAGATGACCGGAATGGCGCGCGCCATGGTGGCGTTTCTGGCCAGCCTGCTCGGCCATGTCCGTGGCGGGCTGCATTATGTGCTGGTCGGCGCCATGTATCTGGTGTCGGGCATTTCGGGCTCGAAGGCCGCCGACATGGCGGCGGTCGCGCCCGTGCTGTTTCCGGAAATGAAGCAACGGGGTGCCAAGCCCGGCGATCTCGTCGCCCTCCTCGCGGCCACCGGCGCGCAAACCGAGACCATTCCGCCGAGCCTTGTTCTCATTACCATCGGTTCGGTGACCGGCGTCTCGATCGCGGCATTGTTTACCGGCGGCTTGTTGCCGGGCGTGGTGCTGGCGATCACGCTGTCGGCGCTGGTGTGGTGGCGCTACCGCGACGAGGACCTCAGCCACGTCACGCGCGCGACCGGCGGCGAGATCGTCAGATCTTTCGTCATTGCCCTGCCCGCGCTGGCGCTGCCGTTCGTGATCCGCGCCGCCGTGGTCGAGGGCATCGCCACCGCGACCGAGGTTTCCACCATCGGTATCGTCTATGGTCTGGTCGTCGGCCTCCTGGTCTATCGCCACTTCGACTGGCGGCGGCTGATGCCGATGCTGGTGGAGACGGCGTGCCTGTCCGGCGCGATCCTGCTGATCATCGGCACCGCAACCGGCATGGCCTGGGGGCTGACCCAATCCGGATTTTCGCGCGCCCTCGCCGGCGCGATGACCGGCCTGCCCGGCGGCTCCGCGACCTTTATTGCGGTATCGATCGTTGCGTTCACGGTATTGGGGAGCGTGCTCGAGGGCATTCCCGCGATCGTGCTGTTCGGCCCGCTGCTGTTTCCGATCGCGCGGACGGTGGGCGTTCACGAAGTCCATTATGCCATGATCATTATCCTCGCCATGGGCATCGGATTGTTCGCGCCGCCGTTCGGAGTAGGCTACTATGCGGCCTGCGCCATCGGCCGCGTCGATCCTGCCGAGGGCATTCGTCCCATCTGGGGCTATCTGCTCGCACTGCTGATTGGATTGATCATCGTGGCGATTTTTCCGTGGATCTCGATCGGTTTTCTGTAAGCGGCATCAAAGGGAGGCTCGCCGATGAGTGGTCAGCAAAGCCAATACAGCATCGGTTTGGACAAGACGCCTGCCAATTTTGTGCCGCTGACGCCGTTGAGCTTCCTGGCGCGCACCGCCGCTGTCTATCCCGATCATATCAGCGCCGTTTACGAGGGCCGCGTCTTCACCTGGGCGCAGACCTATGCGCGCTGCCGGCGTTTTGCCTCTTTCCTCGCGGCCCGAAACATCGGCAGCGGCGATACGGTCGCGGCGATGTTGCCGAACATCCCCGCGATGAATGAGGTGCATTTCGCGGTCCCGATGGCGGGCGCGGTACTCAACGCGCTCAACATCCGGCTTGACGCCTCCTCGATCGCCTTCCAGCTCGATCATGGCGGCGCGAAGATCATCCTGGTCGACCCGGAATTTGCCGGCGTGATCGCGGAAGCGTTGACGCTGATGACGGGACCAAAGCCGTTTGTGATCGACGTCGACGATGCGGCTTTCGCCGGAGGAAAACGGATTGGCGAACTCGAATACGAGGACGCGTTGTCGCAAGGCGATGAGAACTTCACCGCACAACTACCGCAGGACGAATGGGACGCCATCGCGCTCAGCTACACCTCGGGGACCACCGGCAATCCCAAGGGCGTGGTGACCCACCACCGCGGCGCCTACCTCAACGCCGTCAGCAACATCCTCGCGGCCGATCTCGGCCCGCATCCGGTCTATCTGTGGACCCTGCCGATGTTCCACTGCAACGGCTGGTGTTTTCCGTGGACAATAGCGGCGGCGGCGGGCATCAACGTCTGCCTGCGCAAAGTCGATCCCAGCAAGATTTTCGAATTGATCAAGAGGCACGGCGTCACCCACATGGCTGGCGCGCCGATCGTCTATAACACCCTGATCAACGCCCCCGATGCGCCGAAGGGCACCACCGCGCGGCCCGTCGTCGGATTGATTGCGGGCGCGGCACCCCCGGTTGCCGTGCTGGAAGGTGCCGAAAGCATCGGGATCAAGCTGACGCATGTCTATGGCCTGACCGAAGTCTATGGCCCCGCCTCGGTGTGTGCGGAGCAGCCGGGTTGGGACGATCTGCCAGCGGACCAACGCGCGCAGCTGAAGCGTCGGCAGGGCGTGCCCTACCCGCTGCAGGAAGCCGTGACCGTGATCGATCCGGAAACCATGCAGCCGGTACCGCGCGACGGCGAGACCGTCGGCGAAGTGATGTTCCGCGGCAATATCGTGATGAAGGGGTACCTGAAGAACGAGAAGGCCACCCTAGAAGCCTTTGCCGGCGGCTGGTTTCACACCGGCGACCTCGGCGTGCTCGATGAAACCGGCTATGTCATCATCAAGGATCGTTCCAAGGACATCATCATTTCCGGGGGTGAAAACATCTCCTCGATCGAGGTCGAGGATGTGCTGCACAAGCATCCCGCGGTGCTGTTCGCGGCCGTGGTGGCAAAACCCGATTCAAAGTGGGGCGAGGTGCCCTGCGCTTTCATCGAATTGAAGGACAACGCCAGCGCGACCGAGGCCGAGATCATCGCGTTTTGCCGCGCTCAGATGCCGGGCTTCAAGACGCCGAAGGCCGTGGTGTTCGGCCCGATTCCAAAAACCTCGACCGGAAAGATCCAGAAATTCATGCTGCGCGACGAGGTCAAATCGGCAAAGGCGATTTCAGCCTGAGGATTCCAGAGGCGCGGACTCATGGATGAGCCGTCAAAATCGCAGTTGCGGGCGCAGCAGATGAATCTCTCTTCGTGGTCCATTTCTTTGTAGGGTCTGAGTAGAGTCTGACAGTTGAGGTGAAGATGACCGGGCTCGAATTCACCAATGAAGCCGCAAGACAACTCGAAAAAACCTATCTCACCGGGGACATCATTGCGCAACGATTTGAGACAATTCGGCAGCTCAATTTGTCCGACGGTGAGCGCGTCCTGGATATCGGCTGCGGTCCTGGCTATCTGTGCGAAAGCATGGGGGAAATCGTTGGGCGCCATGGCGCTGTTGTCGGCATCGACATTTCAAGCGATCTAATAGCCCTCTGCAATCGACGAAAAGCTTCAACGCAGCTTTCATATGCAGTCGGTGACGCAACTAACGTAAATCAAGCAGATGCGTCCTTTGATGTCGTGGTATGTACGCAAGTTGCCGAATACGTTCCCGATGTTGACCGCGTTTTTTCAGAGGCATTTCGCGTCTTGAATCCGGGAGGCCGAACGGTTTTTGTGGCAACGGATTGGGATGCCGTTGTGTGGCACTCAGAAGATCCTGAACGTATGGCCTTGGTCATGAAATTATGGGAAGAGCACTGTGCTCATCCGCATCTCCCGAGATCCATGGCATACAGGTTAATCCATGCAGGATTTCGATTTGACGGTGCAGCCGTCTTTCCAATCCTCAACCTAAAATGTGATGATGATAGCTACAGTAAGGGACTGGCACAGATTATTCGAGATTTCGTGGCACGAAAGAAAGACATTTCGGCTGATGATCTGAACGAATGGCATGGCGAGTTCGAGCGCTTGAGTGACGCGGGAAGATATTTCTTCGGTATCAACCGTTACATCTTCAAGGCGTCAAGACCTGCTGCTCGCACAAGTTGAAATGACGGCTCTTGGCGCAACGAAGGCCGCCATTCAAGCGTGATGGATCGATGTCTCCTAAAAAATGCAATTCAATAAGAGTTTATCGCTTCGCGATTGCGCTCCCGCGTATAGCGTCGCGCGGTACGATTTATTTTATTACAGGAGTTGATGATGACCACATGGTTCAGAACGACACTCACGCTGCTTGCGGTTTTCGCCGCAGCGGGTTTCACGCCGGTTGCGGCGCAAACGCCGTCGCCGGCGGGAGCTAAAATCTACTTCATCAATTTGAAGGACGGCGACACCGTGAGCAGTCCCTTCCTGGTGCAGTTCGGGCTGTCCGGCATGGGTGTGGCTCCAGCCGGTGTGGAAAAACCGAACACGGGCCACCATCACCTGCTGATCGATGCCGCCGCTTTGACTGAGGAACAGATGAAAGAGCCTATCCCTGCCGACGATAATCACAAGCATTTCGGCGGCGGCCAGACCGAAACCATGGTGACCCTGCCGGAGGGGAAGCACACCCTTCAACTGGTACTCGGCGACTGGACTCACATCCCGCTGGTGCCGCCGGTGATGTCCGAGCCGATCACAATCACGGTGCGCTAGAGAGCGTTTTTCAAGCGAAAGCCTGCCCCGGACTTGATCCGGGGTGGAGACCGGTTCGCGTCAAGAAAACGCGTCAAATGGAGAATCCAGAGCTCGTTTCGATTCTATCGAAACGGGCTCTGGATTTGCTTCAGCCCGCCTTGCGTCCGTGATGGCTGTGCAGTTGCGATGACAGCATGCGCCGCCACTCGTTGAACTCCGGGCTGGCAATATCGCGCGGTCTCCGCAGGTCGATGCTGTACTCATTGTCGATCCGGCCGGGTCCGGGCGACATGACCACGACCCGGTCGGCCAGAAAGATCGCTTCCTCGATCGCGTGAGTGACGAACAGAACCGTCAAGCCGGTTCGCGACCATATCTCGACCAGTTCGTCCTGCAGCCGTTCACGCGTCATCGCGTCGAGCGCGCCGAACGGTTCATCCATCAGCACCACCTCGGCGTCGTTGGCGAGTACGCGAGCGATGGCGACGCGCTGCTTCATGCCGCCGGAAAGCTGGTGCGGGTAGACATCGGCAAAGCGCTGCAGCCCGACGAGGTCGATGAAGTGATCGACCGTTTCACGGGTTTCGGCTTTGGTGCGGCCGCGCGATTTTGGACCGAAGCCAATGTTGTCGCGGACATTGAGCCAGGGAAACAGCCCGTAATCCTGAAAGACCATGCCGCGGCTCGGCCCCGGCCCCGTGATGGGCACACCCCACATCAGGTTGTCGCCGTGCGTTGCGGCCTCAAAACCGGCGGCCATGCGCAACAGCGTGGATTTACCGCAACCCGATGCGCCGATCAGGCAGATGAATTCGCCCTTTTTCACGCTCAGATTGGCGCCGCGCAGTGCCTCGATCGACCGCCCGTTCTGCGAATAGGTCTTGCCGACGTTCCTCATCTCCAGAATCGGAATTGTGGCTTCAGCCATGGGACGGGCTCCAGGACAGAAGCCGTCGCCCGACCAGCATGACCAATTGGTCGGACAAGAAACCGACAGTGCCGATGACGATCATCCCGGAAATCACGATTTCGGTGCGCGAGAGCTGGCGTGCTTCCATGATGATGGCGCCCAGCCCGGTTTGCACGCCGGTCATCTCTCCGACGACGATCACGACCCATGCGAAGCCCAATCCGAGCCGCATGCCTGTAAAGATGGACGGAAGGGCAGCGGGCAGCACGACGCGGAAGAACTGCGCCGAGCCGCTGCAGCCCAGCATCGCCGCGGCTTCGAATAATCGGGGTTCGACGGAACGCACGCCAAAAATGGTGTTCACCAGAATCGGATAGAATGCGCCGAGAAAGACGAGAAAGAAAGCGGAGCGCGGCCCGAGCCCAAACATGATCATCGCCAGCGGCAGCCACGCGGTGACCGGGACGGGGCGAAGAATTTGAAGGGTCGGGTCGACTACCTGGCGGACCAGCGGGACACGCCCAATCAGCATTCCCAGCGGCAACGCGACAATCAAAGCCAGCGCGAAGCCGCCGTAGACGCGGCTGATGGAAGCCAGCAAATGGATGTGCAGGGTTCGGCTATAGGCATCGTCATTGATGCCGCCAACGGCCAGGTCTTGCAGCTCAAGCCAGACATCGTAAGGCGGGGGGATCAGGCTGCCGGGCCGCCCCACGGTGGAAAAGTGCCAGATCGCCAGCAGTGCGGCAGGAAAGGTAACCGCCAGCAGCAACGGCCGCAGCCGCGGCCACCATGTTGTCGCCCATGAAGTTTCGGGCGCGGAGGCGGTCTCGTCCTCGGTATGGGACGCGAGCGTGGTCACGATCAGGTCGGTTTCACCGCATCGACGAAGCTGGTGTCGATGAAGGTGGCGAAATCAGGCAGGCGCTTGATCTGTTTCAGCGACAGCATGTGGTCGGCGTAGATTTTCGATTGTTCGATTTCCTTCGGCCCAAGTCGCCACGTCAGTTCGACATTGGGTACCGAGGCTTCGATAGCCTCCTTCTTCTGCCCGAGCTTGCTGGACGCCATCGCGACCATGGCGTCCTTGTTGGACGACGCGAAATCGGTCGCCCTTTGGTGAATGCCCATCATCACGCGGACGAGGTCCGGCTTTTCGGTGATCACGTCGCGATGTGTGCCGAACACCATGTTGAGGGATCCCATGGCCGTTGAATACGGATATTCAACCAATGAGCCGACGCCGCTGGATAACGACACGCCGGGACCAGGCTCGGCACCGACGTAGGCGTCGATGTCGCCACGCGACAAGGCGATATGCATTTCACTGAACGAGACGCGAACCGGTTCGACATCCCTGATGGTCATGCCTTCCATCCGCAACCGCTCGAGGAAGAACACTTCCTGTGTGGTTCCCGGAAACACCGCGACGCGCTTTCCCTTGAGATCCCTGATCGAGGCGATCCCGGAGTCCTTTTTCGCGATGATGGCCATGCCGCGATTGCAGGTCGAGGCAATCACCACGACCGGCTCGCCTGCCGCGGCTCCGAGCAAAGCGGCCGCGATACCGAACGCGCCGAAATCGACCGACTTGGTCACAACGGCATTCTTGCATTCGGTCGGAGTTTCGAACGGCAGCACTTCGATCTTGTAACCCGCGGGCACGAACTGATCGTAGAAATACGGCGCGATGGAAT